>Ga0222717_10000022_pt1 | contig 117040 bp, 87 predicted proteins | sample C33_18DmetaG_FD_165053 | JGI IMG/M metagenome (GOLD analysis project Ga0222717, IMG submission 165053) | Estuarine water microbial communities from San Francisco Bay, California, United States - C33_18D | ecosystem: Environmental > Aquatic > Marine > Unclassified | place: USA: California... | reverse complement strand
AGCCTCTCGCGTGTGCGATTTGGAAGTCTGAGAAGCCAAGTTTTTTGGCTTTTCGTAGATCCATAGTGGCTAAGTCTTTGCCTTCATCTACAATAATCTTCAGGTGCTCGAGGAACCAGCGGTCAATGGAAGTTGCATCAAATACTTCCTCAACGGTCCAGCCTTGATTGAAGGCGGTTTCGAGCCAAAAGATGCGTTCTGCATTGGGGACGTGTAGTTTGCGCTCGATTTCTTCGTACGACGGTTCTTTTTTACCTTTACCATCAAAACCAAAGCCAAAGCGGCCGGTTTCAAGCGAACGCAGAGCTTTCTGCATGGATTCTTTGAAGGTGCGGCCGATAGACATCGCTTCACCCACTGCTTTCATTTGGGTTGTCAATACAGAGTCGGCTGTTGGGAACTTTTCAAAGGTAAAGCGTGGTAATTTGGTGACAACGTAATCAATGGTTGGCTCGAAGGATGCCGGAGTTTCTCGTGTAATATCGTTTGGTAGTTCGTCGAGTGTATAACCCACTGCGAGCTTTGCTGCGATTTTAGCGATTGGGAATCCGGTTGCCTTTGATGCCAGAGCTGATGAGCGAGATACGCGCGGGTTCATTTCGATAACGATACAGCGACCGTCTGCTGGATTGACAGAGAACTGAATGTTAGAACCCCCTGTTTCCACACCAATTTCTCTTATACAGGCGAACGAAGCATCACGCATGATTTGGTATTCTCGATCTGTCAGGGTCTGTGCTGGTGCCACGGTAATGGAGTCCCCAGTATGAACGCCCATTGGGTCAAAGTTTTCAATAGAACATATGACCACGCAGTTGTCTGCACAGTCTCGCATGACTTCCATTTCGTATTCTTTCCATCCAAGAAGACTCTCTTCAATGAGCACTTCGGTAACTGGTGATAGATCTAGTCCACGCGCGACGATGGTTTCGAGTTCTTCTTTGTTATATGCTATACCCCCACCCGATCCACCGAGTGTAAATGCTGGCCTGATGATGAGTGGAAATCTTTTACCTACAGCTTCTGTAATCTCGTCGGCTATTGATAGTGCTTCCTCCATCGTGTGCGCCACTCCACTTTGTGGCAGATCTAAACCTATTTTGAGCATTGCCTCCTTGAAACGCAACCGGTCTTCTCCTTTATCAATGGCATCAGCATTAGCACCGATCATTTTAACGCCATATTTTTCGAGGGTTCCAGCTTTGAACAGATCCATCGAGGTGTTAAGTGCCGTTTGGCCACCGAGTGTGGGTAATAGGGCGTCGGGTTTTTCGCGGATAATGATTTTTTCGACGACTTCTGGAGTTATGGGCTCGATATAGGTTCGCGGCGCGAATTCTGGATCTGTCATGATAGTCGCAGGATTGGAGTTTATGAGAATGACTTCATATCCCTCTTCGCGCAGCGCTTTACATGCTTGGACGCCGGAGTAATCGAACTCACATCCTTGGCCAATCACGATCGGGCCGGAACCGATCACCAGTATTTTTTCAATCGTTGTGTCTTTAGGCATTAGGTGGTGCTAAATTTGTAGGATTTATGACGGGATCGTTCCACTTGTAAAGCCCTGCGCGAGTATTCCGTGAATTTTTTTTCCTAATATGCAAGATTTTGACAGATGTTATTGATAAAAGTGTGTATGAATCTAATATCATTAAGGTCATATTTTTAGCTTTGTTTGCAGGTATTGTGCTTCCAGTTGTCGCAGCTGACCCCCTCAGAGTATTCATCCGAGCTGGGAAAAAAACGCATGGTCCGGGGGCTCACGATCATCCCGCCTTTCTTAGGGATTGGAGTAAATTACTCAAGGAGCGAGGTGCTATAGTTGATGGAGCGCTGCACTTCCCTACTAATCAACAGATGAATGTGGCTGATGTAATAGTTTTTTATGCAGCGAATGCCGGTAGCATGAAAGCCGAGGAGCGAACGGCGATTACTAACTTTAGAAAACGAGGCGGCGGGTTGGTTTTTATCCATGACGCCGTCTGTGGTAACAATGCGCAATGGTTCAAAGGCTTGGCGGGTGGTGCATGGCAACATAAGCATTCGAGGTTCTTTGAAGGGCGTTTTGATGTTTCATATCAAGATAAGCCGCATCCTATCACTAACGGGGCTGGTGATTTTGAACTCGACGATGAAATTTATTGGAAGCTCCATTTTGACCCTAATGTTCAAATACTTGCCAAAACTAACTGTAAGCATGCCCAAGGAAGCCCTCAGATGTGGTCTCTTGAGGAGGGTAAAGCCCGAACGTTCTCATCAATCCCCGGGCACTGGCATGTTACATTTAGTATCCCGCAGTATCGTGCTGTCTTACTCAGAGGTATTGCTTGGGCGGGTCACAGAAAAGCTGATCTTCTCACCACACCTGAGGAGGTCAAATTTTTAGCAAAACCTAAAAATGGCCCAAAGATTGACAAGAAAACAGGAAAGCCTGAAATTCCTTAGGTTGTAAACCACACAAGACGAGCAGGTTACCGTATTTCAACGATTGCGCCTGGTCTAGCAAAATTTGGAAATCTTACAGCATCCCAATTCGACAACCTAATACAACCCGCTGATTGAGCTCTACCGATTGTGCGTGGGTTGTCGGTGCCGTGGATGCCTATACCAGACTTGGATAAACCGTTCCAGATAACGCCAACTGGGTTGTTTGGTCCTGCCGGAATTGTGAGAGAATGCTTCCCCCTGACGCCTGTTTCCAATAATTGTCTGTCGTAACGCCAGATTGGTAATTCTACGCTATTTTTGAGATTCCAAATTCCAAGTGGGATAAAGCGTGGTTTTCCAGGTGTGATTGGAAAGCTGGCAACTAGCTGAGGTTTTGCCTTACTTATTTTGGTTGTGCCATTAGCATTTTCTTGAATGGTAGGTAAAATAAGCGTGTAAACATAGATTTGTTTAATTTGCGTATCTACGACGATGCGCTGGGCAGAGAGCCTTTCTTCGGTCTTGTAAGTGCGACCGTGCTTCAGCTTCTCAATCAGAAATGGACGGATGTTTGGCACTTTGATAGCTGAGTGTGCTGTGGCACTTCTTAAATTTTTGGCAGAGTTGATCGCGATGAGTAAGTCCTCAGACGTGTGGTAGCGTTCCGCCATAAACTCGGCAACACTGCGATATGGCATCGAATTCCTACCGGCTTGTAGCGAACGTTCCTGAGGAAGCGTGTGGTCTATAAAGTCTTTTACGAATATAGGCACGATTGCAGTGGCATATGCTTGAGTCACCTCCATCAGCGCCTCTTGCACTACACGCGGGTCATTTTTTTCTCTGCCTAGGCTGACGTTATAATTTTTTGCGGCGAGTTTGGTAAATTTACCTGGTTTACCGTCAATGAAGCCAGGGCCAAAATTTTTTTGATCAAGGAAAACTTGCAAGCGCACCGCTTGATCGCGGTCTTTTGGTAGAAGCAATGAAGGCAGTTTTTTTTCTTCATCCAGCGCTGCTATATTTTTTGATGGTTTTTCAGTTGTTAGGATTTTCTTGATTTGTGGTGTCTTTGTTGGCGTTTCGGTGAGAGGGCTGGATAGAGAAGCTGGCAAAGCGAGTTCACGCGCCCATAGCGGAGTACATAATAAAAGAAATATGATGAGTAATCGCATCGATCTATTTATAGATATTTGATGTCTTTATGAAGACATTTAATTTTTGAATTAGCAAAAACTAACAAATTCTAACATCGTTTTATTCTAATCAATAAAATCAGCTAGTTTGCCGGCGATTTTTGCTGGGACCACAGCCTTAAGTAAAACGTCATTGCCCTCATAATCAGTCTCTAACACTTTTGCGTCACGGTGCAATATACCGGTAAGATCACCGCGTTGCTGAGGGATGCGGTAGGTATGCACCTGTACACGGTCTGCCAACAAAGTAGCACATTTCATGAGCAGCTCTTCCATTCCCTCACCAGTTATTGCACTAACCGATACCGTGTTAGGGAATGTTACCTCAAGTCCCGCGAGCTTTACGGGGTCATTAAGCACATCGATCTTATTTAGCACCACTACCGTAGGCTTGTCGTTGGCGCCTAATTCCTCAAGAACTTCAACGGTTGTATCATAAAACTTTTGTACTTCTGGAGATGATGCATCTAACACATGAACAATGAAGTCGGCCAGCACCGCCTCCTCTAGTGTAGCTTTAAATGCTTCCACAAGTCGGTGTGGGAGATTTCTAACAAAACCAACAGTATCTGTTAGAAGAAGTGGCTGGCCGTCAGGCAATTCGATAGCACGAGTCGTTGTATCCAATGTGGCGAACAGCATGTCTTTAGCCATGATGTCAGACCCTGAGAGTTGATTCAAAAGAGTGGATTTTCCGGCGTTAGTGTAGCCCGCAATAGCTGCGCAGGGCGTGCCTTGTTTTTCACGTTCTTTTCGGCGTGTACTACGTTGCTTTCTCACCTCTGCAAGCTCTCGCTTACACTGGTCGATCCGCGTTCTAGCTAGACGGCGGTCTACTTCTATCTGTTGTTCACCCATGCCACGGGCGGCACCTCCCCCACCTTTACCACCTCCGGCTCCCCCGCCCTCGCGGTCGAGGTGCCCCCACATTCTGGTCAGTCTCGGCAGTGAATACTGCATTCGAGCAAGATCTACCTGGAGACGTGCTTCGCGGGTATGTGCGCGTTTTGAAAAAATATCTAAAATTACCTCTTCCCGGTCAATAACACAGATATCTGCTAGTTCTTCCCAGTTTCGCTGTTGCGATGGTAGGAACATGTTATCGAAGACAATACAGTCGCATTCATGAGCTTTTGCTAGATCGACAATTTCTTGAGCTTTGCCTGTTCCGCAGAGGTATTTTTTGTGTAACGATCGAGTAAAAGCCAATACGGATTCGCTCACGTTGATGCCTAAAGTAGTGACCAACTCTCCTAGTTCCTCGAGTAATGACTCTGCTTCTTGCGCTTCACGCCTATCTGAGCAGATACGCACAAGCAGCGCTCGCTCGACCATTTCCGGCTTGTCCCTGACTTCAAACATGCGTTCAGATACATGCATCAATACTTGCTGTAGCGCAAGCCCTGAGCGTCGGCTATGAATTGAGTGTCTAACTTTTTTGCATTATGTATCTCGCTTAACAGGCACTATCAGGAATGGTATCTTGGACTTTCGCACACATCCTTCGGCAACGCTGCCCAATAACAAGCTGCTAAGGAAGCCATGGCCATGTGAGCCAAGAACAAGCATATCAGCATCCGATTTATGAGCATAATCCAGAATGGCATTCAGTGGCTGCCCATGGAGAACTTTAATCTTTACGTTCGCTAACTCCATTTGAGCAGCTATTTTTGTTAGTTTTTGTTTACTGCGATGCCGTGTCTCTTCATGTATTTCTTGAGCTATCGGAAATTCATCTGGCGTTAGCCCATAGGCGGCATATGTCGGTTCTGGTTCTATCACATGAACTAGATGCACGCTCTCATCGAGCGCTTTAGCTAGTTTGGTAGTTGCTTTGATCACAGGGGCATTGGCATCAGAAAAATCTAATGCTGCAATTATCATTCTCATAGCCCTACTAAATTACGCTTATGTTTTGAATGATACAAGATTTTAGCCTTATCGTATTCTCTATCAATTGGATCATATATTACCATAGTTGTTCCACATGGAACATCCAATCTTCGGTCTTGCATCTTAGCGCTTTCATCTTATTTCTCTTCGCATCTATGTTTGTTTACCCAAAAACATACGACGTTCTTGTCATAGGCGCAGGTCACGCAGGTGTGGAGGCTGCCCTAGCTGCGTCTAGACTTGGCTGTCATGTTGCAGTGCTTACTCAAAATTTGGATACTATTGGCGCTATGTCCTGCAACCCAGCTATTGGCGGTCTGGCAAAAGGCCATATGGTGCGAGAGATTGATGCCCTAGGTGGTGTGATGGCCCTCAATACTGACGCCACAGGAATTCAATTTCGCATGCTCAATGCTGGAAAAGGGCCATCAGTGCGCGCTCCTCGTGCTCAATGTGATAAGAAAGCTTACCAATTCCGCATCAAACACACACTTGAGTCGGAACCGCTCATTGATATTCATCAAGCAAATGTCGCAGAGCTAATAGTTAAAGACGATACTATCACAGGGGTTACTACATCACTTCAGATGCAGATTAACTCTCGCTCAGTAGTTCTCTCTGCTGGCACTTTCATGCGTGGATTGATGCATGTTGGACTTAAAAACGAAAGCGGTGGACGCATGGGTGACGCTACTTCTACTGTTTCTGATTCATTACATGCGTTAGGGTTCCACGTGGAACGTTTTAAGACAGGCACTCCTTGCCGGATCAACGGTAAGTCTATTGATTTTTCTAAAACCGAAGTGCAAGAGGGCGATACGCCCCCACCCTTTTTCTCCTACATGGCTGATACCATTATTCGTAAGCCCGATGACCTCCATACGCTAAATGGTCATTTGCAACCGAGTGCCGCCCATTCTGATGGCCAACCAGAGTTCCACGTGGAACAAGTCCCTTGTCATATCACATGGACTACCCCGAAAACCCACAAAATTATTCGCGATAACCTTGATAAATCACCAATGTATTGCGGTAAAATAGAGGGCCCCGGCCCGCGCTATTGCCCATCTATTGAAGACAAAGTGGTGAAATTTGCCGATAAGGATAGACACCAAGTATTTCTTGAACCAGAGGGGCGCCATACACACGAGTATTATATCAATGGTGTTTCGACATCGATGCCATACGAGGTTCAACTCGATTTTATACAATCGATTCCTGGGCTTGAGAACGCGCAAATTATCCGTCCAGGATACGCGGTTGAATATGACTACTGTCCCCCTACCCAACTCTCACCCACATTAGAAACTAAGCGCGTGTCGGGTCTCTATTTTGCTGGGCAAATTAATGGCACATCTGGATACGAAGAAGCTGCTGCTCAAGGCTTGATGGCGGGTAGCAATGCTGCGCTCAAAGTGCTTGAGAAACCCGAGTTTATCCTACGCCGTAACCAAGCATATATAGGTGTAATGATTGATGATTTAGTCACCAAAGGCACAAATGAGCCCTACAGAATGTTCACCTCGCGTGCCGAATACAGGTTATTACTTCGTCAGGATAATGCAGATTTACGTCTCACCCCCCTCGCAATTGAAAACGGATTAGTTACGGGTCTGCGGGCAGATCGAACAGGTGAGAAAATATCTGGCTTGGTTAAAGCAAAAGGACTGATTCCTAAGATTTCTCACGATGGAGTTAAGCTCGACCACTGGTTCCGACGGTCAGAAAATTCCTATACCACCCTGCCCTCTCATGTAATCGATCAGGTGCCTACTGATCTCTGGCCGCTACTCGAAACCGATTTCAAATACGCTGGTCACATCGATCGTCAACAACAACAAATTGAGAAACTTCAGCGGATGGAAAGTAAACGTATCCCAGAGGGTTTCAATTACGACAAGGTTACCGGCCTCAAAGCTGAGGCACGTCAACATCTAACAAAGATTCGACCAACCAGTATAGGTCAAGCGTCACGAATTTCGGGAATCACGCCAGCTGACATTGCGATACTTGCGATTGCTCTACGAAAATAGATAATTTGACTATACGAGCCATATATAGGGGTGTTTTGTTCTAAATACCCCAATATGTGCCCAAAATACTATGTATTTCGTATTATTACACAACTAACTCTTGGTGAGTAGGTTATATTGTTTCTGTGACTATTTTAAGGCCCTGAGAATGGCACGAAATCCCCTGCCCTGTGTGATGGTTCAGTCCACAGGATTCTCAAGCAACAAAAAACCGTGTTGTTTCTAGAAATTCATGATTTCTTTGGTCATGCACAAATTTATCATCTTAACAGGATTGTTCGCTGTACTTTTAACACCATGCAAAAGTGAAAAGCTTACTGAATCGGAAAAGTCGAATGTGTCATCCCCTACCCCAGAAATTGCCGAGTCGATCATAAAAAAGACCATGGACCCCATCGAGCTGCTGAGCACTCATCTTTCCCTCACCCCCTCGAACCAAATTAATCTATCTGAGCAAAAATTTGCCAAAACTCCACTGACTGAGAATCAGGCGGAAAAAGCGACCCAGATGATACTCGCAAGCCGACTCACTACATTACGCATGCAGCGTAAACAGGAATTTGAGGAAAAAGTCGTCAAACATGGTAGCAAAACGATGCGGTATGAATTCAAGACCTATGGTGATGTTCCGAAAGGCGGGCACTCGCTCTATATCTCCATGCATGGCGGTGGCGGCGCACCAGCCCGTGTCAATGATCAGCAATGGAGAAATCAGATCAAGCTCTACCGTCCGAAGGAAGGAATCTATGTGGCACCCCGAGCTCCGACAAATACGTGGAACCTTTGGCATCAGAGTCATATTGACCCGATGTTTGACCAGCTGATTGCTGATTTCATCACTTTCAAGCAAATCAATCCAAATCGCGTCTACATCATGGGATACTCGGCGGGTGGTGATGGTACTTACCAGCTGGCACCGAGAATGGCGGACCGATGGGCGGGGGCTGCCATGATGGCAGGGCACCCGGGTGACGCAAAAACTTGGAATTTGAGAAATCTAGCCTTCATCATCCAATGCGGCGGCAAGGACCATGCCTATGATCGTGCCAAACTATGTGCTAAATGGGGTAAGAAACTTGACCAACTCGCAAAACAAGACCCCGGTGGCTACTTACACAAATCTATCATTTACCCAAAATACGGCCATTGGATGAATCTCGAATGCAAGCTAGCTGTTCCATGGATGGCAAAGCATATTCGTAATCCGTGGCCAAAAAAACTTCACTGGTATCAAGATAATGTCACTCAAACCCGATTTCACTGGTTGTCTAACAGACAACCAAAACCCAAACAGCTTATTACTGCTGAGGTAAGAGAAAATACGATTACTTTAAATAATCCAACAGCTGCTATAGAACATTCTACATCAATGAGGGTGGGGGACTTCACGCCAATAGGAATGATCACTTTACGACTATCAGACAAATTGTTAGACTTAAACAAAGTCATTATTGTTAAAAATAATTCAGGAAAAGTAATGTTAGAAAAAAAGGTTCAACGCAATATTAGGTCAATTTACGAATCTATACTAACACGACCAGATTATACCAGTGTATCTACTGCTACAGTGACTATTAAGTTTTAAACAATTAAACTTGCTGAAAATTTTATAACACGTTCTACCACAGCGATATACATTGCGTAAATTTGATATATTATTAACCCCTAAATAATTTAATGGTTGTGATTTTGTCGCAAAGGTAATCAGGGTTTTTAAAAGCACTTACTAACAGTATTCTGTTACTAATTGAGAGGGAAGACAATTGTTAGAATATTGGACATACCGTGCTTTGATCAATAATTGGATCCAGAGCATATAGGCAATTACTTCCTTCAATTTATTATTGAGAATAATGAGTAAATTAATTGCTATGTGCGTAACAGGTGAGAAGCTTCTCTGAAGACATCTCTATGTGCACAATGAACGATTAAAATACACGAAATTTCGCCGAGTGGCTTTTCATTCAGCCGCTATTTCCTAGAGAATATAAAAAATATTTATGGATTTAATTAACGAGGTCATTTTGAACGAATAACCACAGTGATCAAATCCTTCAAAAGTATTTTTGTTGAAAAACTTCAGTTGTTCCTCCAGCTCGACAATACGGTCATGTCGTGGGCAGGGGCTCGTGGTTACCGTACCAGCCTCCACCAAAGGGGCATGTCATTACTTTATTTTGTAACTCAAAGGGTGATACCACATCCAGAAGGAAAATGTCAGCTGCGGGTTTTGCGAGACGATACCCGCCACCTGGACCAGTTGGTCCCGTGACAATACCTATTTTAGAAAGAGTTGTGTGAATTTTTGCCGCCGGTGGCTTGGATAAATTTCTGGCGTCAGCCACTTCTTGAGAACCAACATTATCATGGCCATCTCTGTGCCGTTCGATGAGGTAGCTAACGGCAGAGATTGCGTTCTGGGCTATTTTTCCTATTTGCAAAATACGATATATATACGAAAACAATTGCAGTTTACCGAGTGACATTACTTTCAGCTAGGTAAAGTCCACACAATGCAGAAAATATTGGAAAATGCGCGGAGATTTTTTTTAAATTATGATTATGTGATTTTCTTGTCATGAATAATATAGGAAATAGGCTTCATGATACGACAATTTATCCAACCATCACTGATGGTAGCCTATTGTCTGGTGACCAGCTACGCCATGAGTTGTGTTCATGCAGATCAGACAACAAGCAAGCAGTTTTACGAAGGTAAGCCAATCAAGGCATTGCTAGTGACTGGTGGGTGTTGTCATGATTATAAATTCCAGACCAAAGCATTGACAATGGCATCTGAGGCTCGCGCGCCTATCGAATGGACAATCGTGAACAAAGGAGGGCGGGGGACACATGCCGAGATTGATCTATATGACGATCCCAACTGGGCAAAACCGTATGATGTGGTCGTACATAATGAGTGCTTCGCTAAAACCAAGAATCCAGATTATATCCGCAAAATAACTGATGTGCATAAGGAAGGTAAACCTGCCGTTGTCATTCATTGCGCAATGCACACCTACCGTGATGCAGAAATCGACGACTGGAGAAACTTTCTCGGGGTAACGAGCAAGCACCACGAGCACCAGAGTCACTACGCGGTGAAGGTTGAGAAGAGAGATCATCCCGTCATGAAGGGGTTCCCTGCAAACTGGAAAACACCCAAGGACGAGCTTTATATCGTCCAAGACACGACCGCAGGCATGCTGCCACTGGCTACTTCAGCAAGTCAGAAGAACAGTAAAATACATCCAGTAATCTGGGTAAATGATTTTCACGGCACGCGTGTATTTGGAACGACTTTTGGACACACTAATGCCACGTTCAGCGATCCTATTTTTCTCGATCTCGTGACCCGTGGCATTTTGTGGACGGCCGGGAAGCTCTAAGAGTGATTATGATTTTCATGAAACACATACAATAATTTTTAGGACTTACATTATTGTTAGGCACCCCGCTCATCGTGGCAAATAAATCATCGTCATGGACTAATCCTGATACAGCAACTGAAGAAACCCCCGATTTCAACATTCAAGATGGATATAGTCAAAACACTCCTGACGCGAGTCTTGGAGTTCAAGTAGTTGCTTTAGGAGAAGGAAATTTGATGCCCATATTCTAGAAAGTGGACTGCCACGTTTGGGATGAACACCGGAGAAAAATCGCACTCGGCAAATGGAAGCGACTGCAGAAAACGGGAATCTTAGAACGTGGCTACGTATTACTGTGAAACTTGGTGGTGCATGACGACCAAGAGCTTGGAAAAACGGCACGCCTGCATGTTCCATCAAAGAGCGGATAAAAGATACGAGGAATTCAATATTACTACAAGACTATGGTAAACCAGTCTGTTTACGCAATATTTGGGTAAAAGAAAATTCTATAGAGTAATGTAGTCCAATCGATTTGATCACAGGTTTTTTTAAAAACTGCCGACACCGTAAAATAACTTTAGACAATTCGGTCCGGTATTATTGGATGCGAATCTATGAGTTAAGGATGAAAACTTGGGTAACGATTTACAGACCCAATTATTCTTGATGAAAATGGGAAAATATTTTTTTGAGATTACACTAGACTTTTTATTATTTTTATATATCAATTCTTATGTGTGTATTAAGTGTGTAAATATTATAATAGGGTTGTATCTATCATCCTCACTCGTTCATGGGGTTTTGATGGTTTCTGATTTGTCCGTGCCAGAGTCTCTCGAAGGCAAATCAATAATGTCATCATCTGAGACTAGCGGCTTGTATGCTGTCAATCAGCATGTTGCTTCGGTTAATCTAACAGAACACTCCAATGAGCAGATAGGTTTGCCTCTGGCAGATGTGGAATATGTTCAGTCTCAGGATGTAACTGATGCGGCAGTAACTAAGGGCATTTCGTGGGATGTTTCATCTTTGGTGAATTTTGACTTTGTGACGGTACCTGAAACCAGCGCGGCCTTTTTGCTGATGGGCGCTGGAATCGGAATGTGTGCCATAAGGCGTAAAATCTAACAACCTAATTCAACACGATGCATCTGCATAGGTATAGTTCGACACTCAGAGGGCTAAAGTTTGGAGCTCTACACTTCATATTTAATACACTCCTTATGTGGGTGATGTTTTCAGCTCTAATTTTTGGATTAATTATTTTTAATCTAACAATAGTTTATTGTGGTGTTGGTTGTATAGCGATGTGGGTTATTTCTAGTCTATGGTTTGCATTGAAAGCGCAATCCATCCGGTGCCCTATTTGTCTAGTGCCCCTGTTTGCAAATAAAGGATGTAGTAAAAATAAAAAAGCGAAGAAGCTACTCGGAAGTTACCGTCTTCCCGTATCTGGCTCTATTTTATGTTGCGGGCATTACCGATGTCCATATTGCGGTGAAAGATTTAATGTTAGTGTTAGCAAACAATCACAAGTGAAAGTGTAAAAAGCGCTTACATAATAGCAAAGAGATTGGCTTAATAGGTCTAATTTTTAAAAAGCATCGTTTATTAAGGTTGCCGTAATGGGTAAATATTCAGCACTAATAAGCATAGATAGTTTACAATAGGTTATATCATTTGATGTAACCTATTCTGTGTCCTTTTAGTTAGTCACTTTTCTTGCTGATCAGGCCTCGCCACATCGGTCTATCGGAGCTAAAGTGCAAATGAATGAAAATTCTCGATATCGGCAAACTCTGGTTGTTTCGCCTCTGGCGTGCGGCTGTAAAATGGTGGCGACGTAAGCATGCTGACGAGGCGGCGGCACTGGCATTTTACTCCCTAATATCGTTAGTTCCCATATTGTTAGTCGGTGTGAGTATAGCGTCCGTTTTTGTCAATGAAGAAACAGCAACACGTATTTTAGTTACTGAGGCAGATCGTTTAGCAGGCTCAACGGTCGGCGGCTACTTCGCGCAGATTTTGCGTACAGAAATCCGCTGGGTTGGTTCTGGGTTTTCCCCCTATATTGGCGGTCTTTTCCTATTTTTTGCGGCAACAAAAGTGATAGCAGAGCTGCGTAAATCCTTGGGTAAGGTTTTTGGTAAAGAGAGAAAACGTGGTCGCAAGGCGGCGGTCGCTGGGCTGGTTAGTCGACTCGCGGCGATCGGAATGCTGATCGTGCTCGGTGTGTTCATTGCCAGCGCTGTGGTCTTTGAAACAATGATGGGAGTAATTGTGGGCTCGCTGTATGACTCTCCTATTTTACTGCGTGTAGCCACATCTGTTTCACCGTTGCTGTCATTCATCGCGATGGTATTTCTTGCCGCCGTTGCGATGCGTTGGTTGCCGGCGCGACCGCCAAAATTTCGTGAAGCACTGGCCGGTGGTTTGATTAGCGCACTGCTTCTGTTAGGTCTAAAAATAGCACTGGCACAATTTTTGAAACATACGGATATAGGAAGCTTTTATGGTAGTGCCCTAACCTTGGTGCTCGTGTTATTCTGGATTTACTTCGCGATGCAGGTATTCCTCTATGGTGCGGAATTGGCAGCGGAACTAGCGTTCGAGCGGCGCTTATGTGAGCCGAAAGTTATCACCAACGACAAAAAGGAACTTGAAACCACTCTGATCGTGGCCAAGCAGCTCGAGGATGAGCCAGCGACCAATACAACTGAAAATATAACCGCTGATGTGCAACTGGATAAGCAAGAAGTGCCGTCAGATGAGCAGGATCAGGAGATGATAGTGGAGACACAGAAAGCGCAAGACAGCGATTCATTTGTTAAAGATAAGCCTGCTGAGTAGTGCTCGTTCGTGAGAAGTCTCATTTTGTATGGTAATGCTGTAGCTGGTCTTCGTAACCACTAAATAATGAGCAAAGCTAACTTGTTATGTCGTCTTGCGAGTTGCCGCCACTGCAATGATACACAAAACTCCAATTCCTGTTATTATGCATGCCCAAGCTGGTAATCCCATACCGGTCCCAAGGTATCCGACCACAAGTGCCGTAACCGCGGCAAGTAAGGCATAGGGTAGCTGGGTGATCACGTGCTCCTGCGCTGATACGCCGCATGAGAATGCACTGACAATTGTGGTATCACTAAACGGGCTGCAGTGATCACCAAAAACAGCACCGCTGAAGACTGCGCCAATTACGGCCGACAGCATTACAGGCTCGTTCCCGGCAACTTCGAGATAACCCGGAATAGCTATCGGCATGAGTAGTGCCATGGTTCCCCATGAGCTTCCTGTTAGAAAACTGATACAAGCTCCAGTTAGAAAAACGGCAGCAGGAAAATAGGCTGGTGAAAATTGCGACCCAATTGCACCAGCTAACCACCTTGCTGTACCGACTTCTTTCATCACACTGCCAAACGTCCACGCCATAATAAGGATAAGAAGAGGTGGCAGCATACTCGCCGCACCATCACGCACTGCGCTGGGGAGACGGGCTTTATGTTTTTTAGGGAACATCAAGGTTGCTGCACCCAAGCCTAACAAGCTGCCAAGAGTCAGCGCATAGGGCCCCGCATTGCCACTGAAAGCCTTGGTGAGTTTTTCCGTGGTCACCGGCCACAGGGGTGATGTTTCCCAAAGATAGAAAAGGCTGACGATACCTAATGAAAGGGTAAGAATCGGAACCAATGCAACTGCCGCGGATGACCTTTGTTCTTTGTATTCTGTTCGTGTGGTGGGTTCAGTGACCTGTGATTTTTTCATCGGGCCCATATCCCAGCGCCTCCATATGACTAGTGCTACCAAGGCGAGGGTAAACAAGCAGTAGAAGTTACTTCCGATCGACTGAAAAAACAGCGTGTATGCCGTGTCTGTAATCCCATAACTCTGAATCGACTGATCGATCAGGCTAAGTTGCGTTGCGATCCAAGTTGAAATGAATGCGATGCATGCGATCGAGCTGCTTGTGCTATCAACAAGATACGCCAGCTTGGCTCGTGTGATGCCCGAGCGGTCAGCTAGCGGACGCATGATTTTTCCTAGTAACAGACTGTTCGCCAAACCATCAAAAAAACAGAGGCTACCCATTAAGCCAGTAGCGGTTTCGAGTCGTCTGCCAGCATTACCACGTTTGTTTTCTATTAGTTTTCTGGCAACGGCTAAAAATCCTCCACCTCTTTCAATCACAACGGCAAAAGAGCCAAGGATTAGTGTGAACAAGATAGCACCCACACGCCATGGACCTTGCAGCGATGGAAAAAAGTGATTGGTGGTTAGTTGCTTTAGTGCCGATGCGACATCACCACCTGTTAGAAATAGACACCCAGCTAGTGCGCCAAATGCAAGCCCAAGTATGACTTGCCGTGAGATGAAAATAGTCACTAAGGCCACTACTGCAGGCCAGAGCTCTTTACCCGGGGAGCCCTTAAAAGCAGATAGCCAACAACAAAAAAAGAGGACAATCAGCATGACGCCCCGTAGTGTGGTCTGCCATAATGGGTCAGCTGCACGATCTTGCATGGCAATAATTATGCCGCATGCTGCACTACAGGGCAATCTTGGAGAACTTGTTTTTGTCTGATGTCTCACAAGATTTGTGAGCCGTCTTTTAATCACGCATCGGTAAGCAGCTTTAAAATTATGATATTTGCGAGCGATATCAATTCATTAACAGGCCTATGCAATCGGATCTGGGCAGTAGTCGCGGCGTTGGCATTTTTGACAAAGGTCGCCGAGGTAAAGAGAATCGATCCAGTCAAGCAGGGGGGTGAGGTGGTGTGGTGCGTCGGTGAGAAAACCGGCCTCGAAGTTTCTTTTGTTTGAGTTTTTGGCGCCCATGCCGGCACCGGTAAGATTGGGTGATCCTATGAAGGCTGATGTTCCATCGACAATAATAGCTTTGGTGTGGATGCGCGGGCAGAGAATGCGCTCGAACAGGTCACTCTCAAGTAGCGACGGATATTTATCAAAATCATCGCGAAACCGGGGTCCTGGTTCTTTGGCGTGGAAGAGTCGGACGGCGATGCCATTTTGCACCAGATCAGAGAGCACTTCGAGAAACGGGACAAACCTCTTTCCTTTGGCTACGTGCATGTCTTTGAGGTCGGCGGTGACGATCCAGAGAAATTGCCGCGCAGCTGGAATCATTTCTTTGATCACCCGTTGGTGGATGTTTTCATTCAGGATAAGCTCGGTCATGATGGAGAGTTTCAGATTAAAGATACGGGGGAAGTTTTTACTTAAACAATCCTCATTAAGGGAGTCTCAAGCACTTTGAAAAAGTGTAGATTTAAAAACAACTTAGACGTTTGAATCTTTTCAAAAATTTTTGCTTGTGAAATTTTTCACAAACATTAGTAAACGCCTGACGCCATGGCTAATTTTTTCCCACGCTGGACCAATTTACTGCCGCTCAAGATCGCGGTATGCCTCATTTTCATAGTTTTGGGCCTCACTGCGGCCTTCTCATATTATGCGACGCCTAAGGCGCAACGTGTTGGTTATCAACCGGATCAACCGATTGCATACGATCATGATCTGCACGCAAATCAATTGGGTATTGATTGCCGATATTGCCACAGCTCCGTGGACAAATCTGCTAGCGCAGGCGTGCCAACTGCAAACACTTGTTGGAATTGTCACCAGCATGTTCAAAAAGATAATCCAAAGCTAGAACCACTTCGGCGTGCAGCTGATAAAAACTATGAAAAGTATGACGGCAAGCCCATCAAGTGGGTCCGCGTCCATAAACTGCCGGATTACGCTTACTTTAGTCACCAAGCACACGTAGGGCGCGGCGTTTCTTGCAAGAGTTGTCACGGAGAAGTGCACAAGATGCGTAAAGTGCATCACGCTAAGAGCCTGAGTATGGCATTTTGTCTGGAGTGCCACCGTGAGCCAGAAAAGCATCTACGCCCACTAGAACAGGTCTACAACCTCGATTATGACGTTGTGGATTATTTGAAAGCCAAACCAGAGTTAGCCAAAGAAATAGGTTATGTCGTTGGGGATAGTTCTTCTGAGGCACAAGCAAAGCTAGGCAAACGCCTTAAGGAAAATTGGGACATACACCCTAAAGAAAGCTGTACAACCTGTCACCGCTAATTAACTCACAAAGCTTAATTAATTTTCTAAAAAACACCCCGTTTTTTAAACACACGACTTATCGATTCCATGAGCGAAAAGACCACTAACCAGCCGCCGCGCATCGCTGACATGTTGCAGAAGCAAGACGGAAGCAAAATCTGGCGCAGTCTAGGTGAAAAAGAGGGAACTAAAGAATTCCAGAATGCACTCGACCGTGAGTTCCTCGAGGGAGCATCCCAAATGGAAACCGAAGAAGAGCGAGAGTTGTCGCGCCGGTCGTTTGTTAAGTTAATGGGAGCATCATCCGCGCTTGCAGGTCTGGGCCTCGCGGCGTGCCGTCGCCCTGAGGCATTGATCGTTCCTTTTGCTGATTCTCCTGAATGGCGTATTCCCGGCAAGGCACTCTATTACGCTAGTTCAATGCCACGTGCAAATGGAGCAGTGCCGCTGGTCGTGACCACGCAGGACGGCCGGCCTACCAAGCTCGAGCCCAATAAGCGATTCGATGAGCTTGGTGGAACAGATTCCTTCACACAGGCGTCGATCCTGGACATGTATAACCCAGATCGTTCGCGTGATTTCCTATCCAAAGGTAAGAAAAAGAGCCGTGCGGACTTTGAAAGTGCACTAGCAGATCTTGCGAAGCCAGACGCCAAGATTGGTTTTGTTTTTGGTGAAGATGAATCACCTACACGCAGTCGCCTTGTCAAGGAGCTGGCAGCGAAGTATGGATCAGCGAAGTTCTACAGCTACGAGCCGCTGACCGGCGAGGAGCGTAAGCAAGCAAATGCAAGTGCCTTTGGGCAGGGCGCAGACGTCGCCGCTGATTTTTCAGATGCCAAGGTGGTTCTCTCACTTGATTCAGATTTTCTCGAGCTGGACCAACAAGGACCCGTAAGTGGATTTTACAAGAATCGCTTTATTGAAGGTTCGGATTACGATAAGAAGCCAAACAAGGATGCAATGAACCGCCTCTACGTCGTGGAAGGTGGATATAGCCTAACTGGGGGCATCGCTGATCATCGCTTACGGATTGCGCCAAGCCAAGTGGTTGCTGTGGCTGCTGAAATTGCCAAACAACTAGGTGCTTCTATCACGGTCACCGGCCCTGACAACCTCAGCGAGGATCAAAAAATGTGGGCCAAAGGTTGTGCTGAAGATCTTGCAAACAACAAAGGCAAGTCTGTAGTCCTTGCTGGATCCCGCCAAAGCAAGGCACTGCAAAATATTTGTATTGCCATCAACACGGTTCTTGAAAACTACAGCAAAACTCTCAAACCAGTGCTCACCGAGCGGGGTGGATATGGTGACGTCGATGAGCTTATTCAAGACCTTGATGCCAAAACGATTGATACGGTTATGCTACTTACTCCAGCTAACCCAGTTTATGATGCGGATGGTTTTGCTGCTGCTACGAAAAACGCGACTGTAATTCAGTTGGGACTTCGCCGCAATGCCACTGCAAATGCGGCTGACTGGCATGTACCTGCTGCGCATTATCTTGAAAGCTGGGCGGATGGCAGAACATCGCTGGGCTCCTACACCGTGGTGCAGCCCATGATCCTGCCACTCTATAACGGGGTCTCAGAGATTGACCTTCTGCTAGCACTATTGGGTGATAGCAAGCTTTTCGATTCCGATAAAGACGGTGAAAAAGCCTCACCTTCTTATGATGCAGTGCGTAAGACGTTTTCTACCATTGCTGACGGTACCGACAAGAGCTGGAAGCAACTTCTGCGTGATGGGTTCTGGAAAAAATCTACATATGCAGCGGCCGCACCGAAGGGTGGGGGAGCGGTTTCAGTGACTGTGCCTAAGCCACCATCAACAAACAGCCTTGAGGTAGTCTTTACTACAGACGGAACAATTTATGATGGTCGTTACATCGACAACGCATGGCTTCAAGAAGCCCCCGATCCAATTACTAAAGTGTGCTGGGACAACGTTGCTATTGTTTCACCCAAAACCGCAAAGGATCTTGGCGTATACGACCGCATTCTTGAGCTTCAGCCTGACGGCAAGATTTATGGATTCATAGATGTCAAAGACAATGCGCCAGAGGCACCAGGCGGTGAAGGGCGTGATCATACTAACCCGATCGTTAAAATCAGCGTCAATGGGCGTGAGATCGAAGTGCCTGTAATAGTTGGATTTGGTCATGCCGATAATATAATTTCAATTTCTCTCGGTTACGGACAAGGTTATGACGAGCATAATGACTGGGGAATAGAAGCCTCAAATGAAAAAGACGTTGGCCTCGTGGGTATAAATCGTGGTTTCAATGCCTATGCACTACGTACTAGCGAGTTTTCCTATATTGCCAACGGAGGTAAGGTAAAAGATCTCGATAAAGACTACCCAATAGCGATGACACAAGAGCACCATGCCATGTATGGCCGCGCGCTTGCTCGTGAGATCTCTACACTCGAAGACGATCATAAAGGGGACTTTGATACTCAGTATGACAAAGTACAAAAGCAGGGAATGGATTCCCACGCTCCAGAAAACATATCCCTATATAAACACAAAGGGTCTGACACTTGGCATGACAAGAAAAACGGCGCCGAGAAACACCTCTACGATGAACGCCAGCAGTGGGCGATGACTATAGACCTAAACAATTGTGTCGGCTGTAACGCCTGTCTTGTGGCATGTCAGGCAGAAAACAATATCCCCGTCGTTGGTAAAGAGCAGGTTGCAATTGGCCGTGAGATGCATTGGATTCGCATGGATCGTTACTTTGCCGCTGTCGATGGAGATGAAGACAATCCTGAGATGATTCCGCAGCCGGTAGCCTGCGTCCAGTGTGAGGCTGCGCCGTGTGAGACTGTCTGCCCAGTGAATGCCACGGTTCACTCTGAAGACGGCTTAAACACAATGGCATATAACCGCTGCATCGGTACCCGTTACTGTGCGAACAACTGCCCATACAAAGCGCGTCGATTTAATTTCTTTGACTACAACAAGCGTAATCCGCTGATTGAGAAAAACCTCTACAAGGGACCTGGTGGAACTAAAGCCGTTGGCGAGGCACCTCATCTTCAGCGTAACCCAAACGTCTCTGTCCGGATGCGAGGTGTGATGGAGAAATGCACATACTGCGTTCAGCGGATTCAGAAAGCCAAAGGCGATGTTAAGAGCAACCTCAAGAAAAAGGCAACACTCGCTGGCGGATCATCCGCGGATGTTAAGATCGGCCCTGACGAACTGCGCCCCAAAACTGATATCGTTCGGACTGCTTGTCAGGATGCTTGCCCGTCTAGTGCCATTGTATTTGGTAACATACTGGACCCCAAGGCGAAGATCAGCCGCATCAAAACGGCAGACAACAAACTTAAAATCAACCGCGCATATGACTTACTCAACTACATTGGAACCTTGCCGCGCACTAGCTATCTTGCGCGCGTGAAGAATCCAAATCCCAGTATGCCCCGAGCAAAAGTCATAGGGCGTGCCACGATAAACATGCACTAAGTGTTCGATCCAAAGTTTAATAATTAATTCCAACTAACAATCATGTCGCACGACACGACCATAGAAAAAGACCCAAATAAGCCGGTGATCCCGGTCATGGAGCGTGAGAAGTTGATTCTCAACGGCCGTTCATACAACTGGATCACGGAGCGCATCTGCGGTATTCTGGAAAATAAGCAACCCGCAATTTGGTGGTTCTTATTTATTCCAAGTCTCATCATCGCCATCGTAGGTGTGGGTGGGGGGCTCTTTTACCTTGTATCAACTGGTGTTGGGGTTTGGGGCAACAGCAACCGTACAATGTGGGGTTGGCCGATTGTGAACTTTGTGTTCTGGATTGGTATTGGGCACGCGGGCACACTCATTTCTGCGATTCTTTTCCTGACTCGCCAGAATTGGCGGACGTCTATTAACCGCGCGGCGGAAGCGATGACTATTTTTGCAGTATGTTGTGCGGGAATTTACCCGATGTTCCACGTTGGTCGTCTTTGGATGGTATGGTTTCTGGCGCCGATCCCTAACGCAAACGCGATCTGGCAGAATTTTAAGTCCCCACTCCTTTGGGATGTTTTTGCAGTATCGACCTATTTTACGATATCTTTAATCTTTTGGTATCTGGGAATGGTTCCTGACCTTGCAACTATCCGTGACCGTGCAAAACCTGGCCTGCGTAAGTTGCTTTATGGTATATTTGCACTTGGCTGGCGTGGAGGTAACCGCCAGTGGAGCCATTACGAGGTAGCCTATCTTTTACTTGCCGCGCTCTCTACGCCACTGGTGTTATCTGTGCACTCTGTAGTATCATTTGACTTCGCAACCTCCGTAGTGCCGGGCTGGCACACAACGATTTTTCCACCCTATTTTGTCGCAGGTGCCGTCTTTGGCGGCTTTGCCATGGTGCTTACCATCATGATTCCAGCACGTTATATTTATGGCCTTCAAGATCTCATCACGATGAAGCACATCGAGAACATGGCGAAGATTATCCTGCTTACAGGAACGATCGTTGGTTATGCCTACTTGATGGAGCTGTTTGTCGCGTTTTACTCTGGCGCCAAGTATGAAGGTGCCGCATTCTATTATCGAATAGCTGGCCCTTACTGGTGGGCATACCTTGCGATGATGTCGTGTAACGTGCTCTCACCGCAGTTGTTCTGGTTTAAATACTGCCGTGAAAATCTTTGGGTGGTCATGGGCGTATGCATGTGTGTGAACGCCGGCATGTGGTTCGAGCGCTTCGTCATTATAGTAACCACGCTACCTCGAATGTGGCTGCCCGGTGATTGGAAATATTACAATCCTAGCTGGGTAGATATTCTTACTTATGTCGGAACCATCGGACTATTTTTGACCCTCTTCCTTCTGTTCCTCAAGTTCTTGCCATGCATCAACATTGCTGAGGTGAAGTGGACATTACCACAGAGTGATCCACACCATGATGACAAGGAAGACCTTGATGATCAAGGTGTCGAGGCTGTCCCTGCATACCAGCACGAGTTAAATGCCTAATAATCAAAATTTTTAATCCAAACACCAAGTTCTCAATGACTGCAAAACGCGTTTACGGTTACCTTGCCGAATTTAAAAGTGCCTCCGCTCTCTACAAAGCCGCGGAAAAGGTGCGTGATGCTGGACACAAAAAGTGGGATTGTTATTCACCTTATCCTATCCATGGTCTAGATAGCGCGATGGGGATGAAAAAATCCATCTTGCCCTACCTTGTGTTCTTTGGCGGAACCTTGGGTATTATAACCGCGTTTTGTCTGGCATACACCACGCAGGTCGTATTATACCCGACAATTGTGCAGGCAAAACCTGCTAACATTTTTACCACGGCTGCCTTCTTCCCCATCATGTTTGAGTTGACGATTCTTTTTTCTGGTTTCACCACGCTCTTCGGGCTGTTGGCACTGATGGGGCTGCCGAGATTAAATCATCCATTATTTGAGAGCCGGCAGTTTGCGCGCGCGACAGATGACGGGTTTTTCATTGCAATCGAAGCACGCGATCCACGGTTTTCCTCCGAGGAAACAAAAACGCTTTTAGAAGACGCCGGGGGATCAAATATCGAACTCGTTGAAGAACCAACGGACTAACTTTTTACTACTTAAACTTCACTTCTTACCTCACACAAAATGCGCTACTTTTTTCTAGCATTCACCCTGATCGTAGTTCTCGTGGTTAGCTTTTTTGGCTTCCGTGGTCAGAAGTTTAGCAGCACACCTTTGCGGATTTTCCCTGACATGGATGATCAGGATAGGATCAATACACAAGAGGCAAGCAGCTTTTTCAAGAATGGCATGGGCTCGCGCAAGCCTGTTGCCGGCACCCTGCCACGAGGCTTTCAGCCCGATGGGGGCGGTGTGAGCTTCGGGAATAGTGAGAGCTATTTGCACACCGGCATAATAGATGATACCTATGGAAGCGGAATGCCGGATGATTTGGAGCTCGCCAAAACGCCCGAGGCATTAATTAGACATGGGAAGGAACGTTACAAGATATCCTGCATGCCTTGTCACGGTGAATCTGGTAACGGGAAAGGAACTGTTGCCGTCATAGGTATTCCCGCAACAGCTAACTTGAATAATTTTTCAAGCGCGACTTATCCAGATGGTAAAATGTTTGAAACCATCACCAAAGGCAAAGGGCTGATGAGTGGATATGGCTACAATATTCCCGTGAACGACCGATGGGCAATTATAGCTTATGTTCGCGCCCTCCAAACAGCAGACAATTCTGCTGAGTAATCACCAATTTAACTATCAATCCCAATGGGCCACTTCATTACATCCAAAGACATCCCCGCCGACGGAGAGCACATAGAGAAAGGAAAACTTTCGCGGCCAATCATGGTCTGCGGTGTTGTTGCTCTGATTGGTTTGATCGCTAGTGTTTGTTTGCTCTTTAACGGTAACGACGCACATAATGAGGCTGCAGATACGGTCGCCGGGCGTTATGCCTATTCGTGGTTATTCGCGTTCGCATTTTTTGTGAGTTTACCTCTCGGCAGTGCTTTTTGGCTGTTACTGCACCACGTCTCCAACTCTGGATGGGGGATTTCGGTCCGCCGTTTGATGGAAAACCTCGCCTGCGTTTTCCCATGGTTGGGCATCCTCGCTATTCCATTCTTATTTCCTCAGGTGCAACAACACTTGTTTGAGTGGATGAATATTCACCGCGGTTTCGAGGGAGTTGGCCTCTACGGCAGTGCCAAAGAAGCACTGCACAATAGCCATGATGCATATCATCATCTATTGTATCAAAAATATTTCTACATGAACCTACCTTTCTGGTTAGGACGAATGATTGGTTATTTTGTTATCCTAGGAGCATGTTTATTTTACCTAAGAAAACTCTCAGTTGCGCAAGACAATGACTCCCAACCCGGAATTGCACGACTCAAGACGGCTCGTCGCCGCACATCATGGATGTTACCAATTTTTGCTATTACTGTGACTTTCCTAGCATTTGATTTATTAAAAGCACTCGATTACAAATGGTTTTCGACCATGTATGGTGTGTATTTCTTTGCTGGTTGTGCCCTCAATGGAATGGCTCTGCTTATTCTCACAACAATCTGTCTGCGCCGTGCCGGGTATATGAAGAAGATCATGAGCCCAGAGCATCACCATATCATGGGAAAACTGACATTTGCGTTTGTTGTTTTTTGGGCCTACGTTTCATTCTCTCAGTATTTCCTAATTTGGTATGCAAACATCACGGAGGAAACAAGTTACTTCCTATTGCGTAATACTGGGAATTGGAATATTGCTAACATCGCACTGGTCTTTGGCCATTTCGCGCTGCCGTTCCTTTTCCTTATTCGTTCTGACGTGAAGAAGAAACCAGGTCTGATGATCCCGATCACCATCTATCTTTTTGTGCTTCATGCACTGGACCACTACATCATTGTGGCACCGGAGCGTGGGCCATCACTAACTCACGGCAACAGCTTATTCTCAGGAGGTAGCGTGGTTTGGCTCGACTTGTTGGCATTCGTAACCGTCGGTGCATTTTTCGCATTCGTGTTTTTGCGCTCGTTGACTAAATTCAGCTTATACCCTCACCGAGACCCAAGGATTATTGAGTCCGCCAATCTTTACAACTAATCAGTCATTCAGAAAAATGTCAGAACAATATTCTAACTATCGCGATACTCCATTGCGCCGCTTCAATGCTTTTTGGTGGGGCCTTGGGTGCTTTGGTATTTTTGGACTAATGTCAGTTATTGTGTATTGCGCTACTGATAAGTCAGCAGATGCAGAAGATTTACGTAAGGTCGACCGCCTAGTAATCCGCAACAAAGTGGACAATGATCAGAGCAAGATTTTAGAGAGTAAAAATGTGTCTGCAGTAGCCACGAAGGTAGTCACTCCGCCAACTGCAACAGAGACATTTGTTCCAGGCAGCGAGGCACACAAAAATGCGATGGCAGCACTCAGCGCCAAAACCGGTGGTGGTCCTGGGTTCGATCTTTACACAAAGAAAACCTGCAACACCTGCCATGGGGCGGATGCAAAAACTCCTCTTGCACCAAATTATCCAAAACTCGCTGGCCAAAATGCTGATTACCTAATCGCTCAGATGAAGGACTTTGCCACAAGTAAGCGCACGAATGGACAGAGTGCGATCATGACTGCTACGATTATGGCACAGCAAGTTAATGATGAAGACACCAAGAAGATTTCTGATTGGCTCTCAAAACTTGATGCACCCAAAGTCGCGCTAGCAGATGGTCCGGGCAAAAACCTCTACACAGCCAAGTTGTGTGCTACATGTCACGGTGCCGATGGCAACACGCCAATTATGCCGCTTTATCCGAAAATTGCTGGTCAAAATGCGCAATACCTCATCGATCAAATGAAAGCTATCAAGAATGGCACACGGAATAATGGCCAAAGTGCTGCCATGATGGGCATCATGGCGAATGTCAGTGAAGACGAAATAAAAACTCTCGCGGAGTGGCTATCTGGGGGAAAATAAAACCAAAACTCAATTTCCAAATACCTAATTTCTAACCACGGACACCATAGATGATAAGGATGAATTAATCCTCAGCATCCTTATTTTCCTATCTAAAAAAGACCAAACCCATGTCAGAATTAAGTCACGATTCCTCAGCAGAAGACACGCAATTGCGCGCGGAGATTGACCGCTCGCTGCGCCATCCTGTGATGTTCTTTTTCACCAGTGGTGCAGCATGGCTTGCGGTATCCTTGATCTTGGGTGTTTTGGCCTCTATCAAAAGCCATAATCCGGAATTCCTTGGAGAATGTGCACAGTTACAGTATGGTAGGGTATTCCCCGCACATCTGAATGCCCTCGTCTACGGATGGGGAGTGCAAGCAGGATTTGGTGTATTAATCTGGCTGATGGCTAGGTTAAGCCGGCAGCCCAGCAGGAATGCTGGGACTATCTTGGTCGCGGGACACATTTGGAACTTAGGTGTTTCCATTGGAATCATAGGTATTCTATTTGGTTTTGGTACTGGTAAACAATGGATGGAATTTCCTACCTTTGTATGGCCCGTACTTCTTGCAGCCTATGCCGTGATCGCGATTTGGTCTCTTGTCGCTTTCCGGGTCCGTCGCGGCGAACACGTTTATATCTCTCAGTGGTATGTGCTTGGTGCCTTATTATGGTTTCCATGGATCTACCTCACTGCAAATCTTTACGTGAATGTTTTTGATGTGCACCCGCTGATGGCGACTGCAATCAACCGTTGGTTTCGTCAGGCCATGATTCTGTTGTTCTTTGCACCGATTGCGATTGCCAGCGCTTATTATATAACGGCAAAGGTTACCGCACGTGCTATTTACAACTACACATACTCTGTGGGTGGTTTTTGGGCACTTGCTATCATTGCTCCATGGGCAGGAATGCATGCTGTGATGGGATCACCCATACCAGTATTCCTTCAATACGTTGGAGCAGCAGCAGCCATGCTCGTGGCAGTGCCATTGATCGCGGCGGGCGTAAATATTCTTAAAACAGCATCACAATCAGGGGAGACAACAGCTCACAGCCCATCGCTACGTTTTACCGTTGCTGGTATTTTTGGGATGTTATTACTCGCCGTACTTGGTCTGATACTAGCACATCCTGATGCGATTGCTTACACTCAATTCAGCACAGCAGTCTATGGATATGAAGTGCTCGCGCTATATGGATTTTTCAGCATGTGCATGTTCGGGGCCATTTATTTTATCGTTCCACGCGTGACTCGCCGTGAATGGCTTTCCCGTCGTTTAATACGCACTCATTTTTGGTTCTCGATTTATGGAGTTCTACTTATTGTACTATTTTGTTCCATCCTTGGAGGTTTCCAACAAGGGGCGGCTCAGCGAGCTTATGATGAATCATGGAGTTCGGCGGTTCTGAGTATGTTCCCATACGTGGTTGCTACTACTTTGGCATGGTGTGCCATTCTTTACGCAAATATTTTCTTCTTTATCCACTTAACTCTGATGTGGATTCGCCTCGGCCGCCGAAGCTCACATCCCACCTTGTTACGCCATGATCACACAACGGTCAGTCCGCATGGTCCCGAGGGAGACATTGAGGAACTTGAAAATGCCAAAGCCTAGACGACTCTCAATTTCAAACTAATTACTCTATACTTAGTCCATGACCATCAAAACCTTTATCATAGGAATGCTCGCCAGTTTTGGCGTGGCATGGATGTGCATTATTGCAATCCCAGCCGCCAAGATGTCAGCTCTTTCTCCAGTGAAAATGAATGTTGAGGATGAGGATGCTCCATATTATCAACGGAAAGTTGCGGGACGTGTTATGAGTGGCGCAGCCATTTACGGCGCGAACGGTTGTTATTACTGCCACACTCAACTGATTCGCCCAACTTATTTGGGCCGTCAGATTTGGCGTAAAGATGCTGCAGGTATCTATGATAAAGATGAAGGTATAGATACACGCCGTGAAACTAGTCACTATGATTATAAGGATGAAGATTTTGCCCGTGTTGGGCGGATGAGAGTAGGCCCTGACCTCAGTAACTTTGGCCATCGTGCTGAAATGTATGCCGCGACTGCCGGCATGAGCCCTGCGCAGTGGGTGATGGAGCACCTATACAATCCACGTAATAGCGAGCTATTTGTAGGCAATGAAGGGCAAAAGACAGACATGGGCTGGTCGAACTGCCCGTCTCAGAAACAAATGTTTGATGAGAATACTCTAAACGGCCAAGGCGATAGTCTCGCTATTTCTGGACAAACGACAGAAAGCACCGAGGTTATCCCCAATGAGCAAGCCCTGATACTCACTAGCTATCTTCTCACACTTAAACGTGACGACATTTTGCCCGATATGCTCACCAACAAACCCAAGGATGTTGACGTTAAAGAAGAAGAAAATTAATTCTATTCATCATCTGATATATTTTAACAAACATTAACATGTCCAACTCTGTTTCAAACAAACCTGATCTTGACGATTCAACGAACGTCAACATGGATGCTGCTGCAGCCAAACGCGAGAATCACATGTTCACAGAGGGTGCTGAGCCACTCTCACTGTGGGTGATTCTTGGTAGTGCTCTAGTGGTGCTCATTGCTGGCGGTGTACTTTTTGGTGGAAACGTGTTTGATTACAAAAACTTTGTCAAAAAAGGATACATCCGTAAGGCAGCACCAAATGCTAGTGGTGGTGGTGCAAAGCCAAAATTAGCCATCGTAGCTTACAAGGCGATTGGCAAAAAAGTTTACGATTCATGCTCAACTTGCCACCAACCGGGCGGTGAGGGGAACACAGCATTTCCACCACTTGCCGACTCCGAGTGGGTGACTGGCCCAAGCCTGCGCCCCGCCATGATTATTCTCCAAGGTCTTCATAAGCCAATCATGGTCAACGGTAAAAGATATGAGGGTGTAATGCCTACGATGGGTGACGGCATGGATGCCAAAAAACTAGCGGGCGTTCTCAACTACATCCGAAACAGTTTTGGTAATAAAGCCGACAAACTCATTACCGTTGAAATGGCCGAAGACGCTCTCCTTGTATCCAAGGAACGAGGCTCGGGCCCTGTTACAGCGGAAGAACTAAATGAGAAATATAATCGTGAACTCAAAGGTGCTGAACTCGCAATGGAGACACCTGTTGATCCCAAAACCCTAGAGCCTGCCGCTGCGGAGTAAACCATCTCCTTAAATATATCTACAACTAATTTCCCATACCAATTGTCATGAGTGATTCACACGACGATCATCACGATCACCACAATCCTGGATTCCTCCAGAAATACGTTTTTTCTACCGATCATAAGACGATCGGCCTGCAATATGGATTAACAGCGATGTTATTCTTATTGTTTGGATTTTATTTAATGATGGTTATGCGCTGGAGTATTGCCTACCCACACGAACCTCTGCCTGCATGGATGGGGTGGTTGTTTTCTGAAGATTGGAAGGCACAGTGGTTAACAGAGGGTAAATTGCCCGGTGAAACTTACAATATGTTTGGTGCTATGCATGGCACTATCATGGTTTTCCTTGGTATCGTACCATTAGGATTCGGTGCTTTTGGAAACTACGTAACCCCACTGCAGATTGGTGCCCCAGATATGGCATTTCCAAAACTAAATATGTGGAGTTACTGGTTGTATCTTACCGGTGGCATCATGATGTGTGCCAGTTTTTTCCTCGAGTCCGGTGCTGCCAAGTCTGGCTGGACTAACTATCCGCCACTTTCGTTTTTTGCGGATGCACAATACCCACACCAATTCTGGACAGGTCAGACACAATGGTTACTTGGGCTCGTGATGCTCATATCTTCATCCTTGTTGGGATCGGTTAATTTTATTACGACGATTATAAACTTGAGAGCCAAAGGGATGACTTGGATGAGGTTGCCATTCTTTGTATGGGCAATGTTGGTTACCGGATTTTTACTTTTACTTGCGTTTCCGCCACTGGAAGTGGCTGGCATCATGCAAGTCGTCGATCGAATGTTTGGTTCTAGTTTCTTCCAGCCAAGCGGGCTATATCATCAGCAGCTCGGCCTGTCAGATGCTTCTGGAGGTGGTAGCCCGCTACTATTCCAGCACTTATTCTGGTTCCTGGGACATCCGGAAGTTTACGTTCTTCTACTCCCAGCATTTGCCTGCGTAGCAGAGATTATTCCCGCTAACACACGGCGCCCGATTTGGGGATATAAGTCGATGGTTTATGGTGTGCTTGTTCTAGGTTTTCTCTCATTCATCGTTTGGGCACATCACATGTATATGACGGGTATGGGACCAGCTGTTTCGGCGTTTTTCCAAACTACTACTACGCTGATTTCGATACCTTCTGTAATTCTGTTGACCTGCCTACTAATCTCATTATGGGGTGGCTCAATCCGGTTTACTCCTGCGATGATGTGGGCATGCGCGTTTTTGCCAATGTTCGGTATTGGCGGGTTAACAGGCCTTCCGCTTGCCTTCAACCTTGTGGATCTCCATCTACATGACACCTATTACGTGATTGGACATTTTCACTACATAGTGGCTCCGGGTATTTTGTTTGGTTTTTTTGGAGGTATCCACCATTGGTATCCGAAAATAACTGGCAGGTTTATGAGCCGGAAGCTCCATCATTTGCACTTCTGGCCATCACTGATCCTTATGAACACTCTGTTTTTCCCAATGTTGATTCAGGGTATGGCAGGATTCCACCGACGTTGGTATAATGGTGGTGATGCATATCTCAGTGCAGATCCTGAGAGCACCAACGTATTTGGCAAAACGGTATTAGAGCATATTGATCTAAACATCATGATGTCATGGTCCGCTTGGCTCCTCTGCGTCGCACAAATCCCGTTTATCATAAACCTTTTTGTTTCTTGGAAAGCTGGCCGGAAGGCAAATAGCGACAATCCATGGAACGCATGCTCGCTTGAGTGGGCAACTCCGACCCCTCCTGGGCACGGTAATTTTATTGAGGAACCTATCGTTTATCGTGGCTCTTATGAGTATGCACGTCCTGAAGTAGAAGATGATTTCTATGCTCAGTGGCGCAAACCAGTTGAGAAAGTAGACGAAGATTAATAATAACACAAATTGGACCCTAACATATTAGTATAATTTCATATGGAAATTCCCTATATCGTAGAACCCCGGAAAGACACCGGGCTGAATAACTCAAAGATTGGTATCTGGCTATTCCTCGCATCCGAGGTGATGCTCTTTGGTGGTCTGTTTTCCGGATACGTATTCTTGCGTATCTATGCAGATTATCCATGGCCTGAACGGACGCTTCCTGTTCTTCCCGGCCTAATCAATACTTTCGTGCTCATTGGATCATCCATTACAGTAGTTTTTGCTTGGGTGTCACTCAAACTTAGACAGTGGAGAAAATTCCAAATTTACATGGGAATCACGATTGTTTGTGCGGCTCTGTTCATGGTGCTCAAAGGTGTTGAATACAATGCTAAGTTTCATCACCAAGCCATCCGCATGGATGATTATACGGTGATTGAAGGCCATTCCCATAAGCAGAAAAATGCTGTAGGCGGCGCACATAAAAATCTCAACATTAAGGCTAAATCGCTCACCGTGAGTTTAAGTCGTGTCGATGATATCTATTTTGATGTTCTTGATGAACAGTACAGTAAGGCTGGTTTTGGTCTCGCAAATGATGTGAAACTTATTGATGGGACGGTCCTCGAGCAAGGCACTGCCATTACTAAAGAACTGATTGATCAGGCTAAGAAAGATTTTCTTGCTGCCCTTGCGCACAACAGCAACATCAATATCGAACTTGGCCGTCAGGCATGGAAGACCGTCAAATCCAAGCACCCGGGGGTCAAATACTATGAAATGGTGGGAGACCAGACGCTTAAGGGTCTAGTTGACGAGGAGCTCAAAAAGCTGAAGAAAGATGCTGATTTTAAGGCGGAAACGCCGGCGTTGAATTTTGTCTCCAAAGAGGAAGCCCTCATATCTGTTAATCCCTACTGGGGTAGGTTGAGCAACAAAAATCGGGGTGAAGCTGGGAGACTAACTCTTAAAGATGATACATCGATCATTGGAACTATTGCTGACAGCTCAATAACAATCAATGTCGATGGTATTGATTTTCGTCACACCATAACTAAAGCTGAGGAAAAAGGGATTCCCAAAGATACGGCTATCAAAAATTCGTGGCTTCTCAAGAACAACGAGAACATGCGTGAGGTCTGGGCCAAACATAAAGTGGTAACCAAGAAACTTGTAGAATACCTTGAGCCAAAGGGTAAGAAGCCAACAGAGAATGATATCTATCGCATTAACTGGCAGGAGATAGCAGGTCTAGCTGACAAATCTATTTCAGACATAGAAAAACTAGATCACCACCAGATTGAGGCGCTTTTCCCCGGAGACATAGAGGGCTTTGCTGGTCCAGTTCATAAGAAACATGATGATCCTAATTCAAAAGGGGTGGCTTATCCAGAAGTGGTCGTTCCGCGTGCGCAGGTACGTTTTGAGTCGGTATTTAGCCCCCGCTGGAATACATACTACGCTACTTATTTTACTATTACTGGTCTGCATGGGCTTCACGTTATTGCTGGAGCTCTCGTCCTTGCGTATTATTTATTCTTTGGTCGCAAGATGTATGAGGAAAAGCCCGAATGGCTAGCCAACCGAGTGGAAGTAGGTGGCTTATTTTGGCACTTTGTTGACCTCGTTTGGATCTTCCTCTTTCCGATTCTCTACCTCATGTAGAACAACTAATCTAAAAAATCTTAATTTCTTATCAAATGGCAGACTCACCAGAACAAATCAAAAAGCATATCAAGCTCTACTTATTAATTGGTGGCGCGCTATTCGTGTGCACCGTTCTTACAGTAGCAGTTGCAAAAATCGAGTGGCTTGACTTTGGTTCCCGTGGCTTTGGAACCGCAGATATGGTCATTGGTTTGCTTATTGCACTGTTTAAGGCTACACTAGTAGCGTTAATATTTATGCACCTCAACCATGAAAAAAAACTCATTTATTGGCTTTTTGGTTTTGGTCTTTTCTTTGCGGTTTGTCTGATGCTGATCACTGGACTAGCATTCTCAGACCCCATCGAATTTGAGGGTTTCTTTGGCAGATAGCTAATTTTAACATCTTAACTGTAAAAACATGTCTCTAAAAGGTTTCCATATCATCTTTATATCACTGGCCACGTTGCTTTGTTTGTTTGTTGTTTTATGGGCATTCGTGCTTGAGTCATCTCCCGCACAAGGAATGAAAATTTTTGGAGGCACATGCGCTCTGGCAGCGATTATTCTGCCGATTTATGGCGTTAGATTCTACAAAAAATCACACAACATCTAATAATCATGACAATCACAGCACTCCCAGAAATTCTCGCATGCTCTGTTTGTATGGGTACAGGAAAGGATCATCTTGACTCCGTGGCAGCAGGATACGCCATGCTCGTCATGCTCCTTCTGATCATCCCCATTCTCTGCAGCATCATCTTATTTATTGTTCGTATCGCTAAGCGTGAGCGTGAGAACTTTGATGCCTCGCTTAGCGATTTGTAAATCTTACTCACTAACTCAATATGTCTATTCTCGATCTTTTTGCTATTCCTGGAAACAGCGCCGAACATGGTGGCCAAGTAGACCAGATGAATGCCGTCATCCACTGGCTAATGCTAGTGCTATTCATTGGCTGGACGATTTATTTTTTCGTCGCCATTATCAAGTTTTGGCACAAGAACACTGCTAAAGCATCCTACACAGGCGTGAAAAGCCATGTGTCTACCCACTTGGAAATCGGTGTGATCATTGTTGAGGCCGTGTTTCTTCTTGGGTTTGCTTTCCCGCTTTGGGCCGAGCGTACGGATACCTTCGAGCGTGTTGTAGCAAATGATAAAGATGCACCGCGAGTGCGTGTGATTGGCCGGCAATATAGCTGGGTTTATCATTACCCTGGAAACGACGGTATATTTGGGCGAACTGATAATTCACTCATCGATGGGGAGAATCAAATCGGTATAGATCCCGATGACGTAAATGGCTATGATGATTTTCTTGTGGCAAACGGAGCACTTCGATTACCAGTAAACCGTAATAGTATCCTGCAAGTGACATCACTGGATGTCATTCATAACTTTGCTATTGTCCCCATGCGTATCCAACAGGATTGCATACCAGGAAAAGAAATCCCGATGTGGTTTAAGCCAGTTGAAAAAATAGATACTTTTGTCGTTTGTGCGCAACTTTGTGGAGAAGCACATGCTAATATGAAAGGTTCCCTGGAGGTGATTGATGGCAAAGAATACTACGCGTGGGTTAAGCAGCGTAGCGAGGATGCAGCTCAGAAAAGTCAGCAACGACGTGGAACAACCGGGCAGACCGCGTCGAGGTAGCTCTAAGACCTAGGCAATCCACCGTTACTCATTACTAGGCTGCGTGAAGAAATTCCGCAGCCTAATTTGTTATTTCGAATCTGTCATAATCAACATCAAGCTTGCTCGCTGACTACAAGCTGGTTTATGTGTTAAATGAAGATAGAGAATATTAACATCTTTTATGAGCAATGAAAAAACAGATGACTGGTTTGACAACTAATGTCACTGAGGTTGCCGGTAAAACGGAGGCCAAAATCGAGGGCTTACCCGATAACCCCACAATCCTAGTGGTGACACCGGAAATCACCTATTTGCCCAAAGGTATGGGAAATATGGCTCAGCGTATGCACGCCAAGGCTGGTGGTATGGCAGACGTTTCTGCATCGTTAGTTAGTGCTCTCTATGATCAGGGTGCTGATGTTCATGTTGCCCTACCTAACTACAGAAGAATGTTTAACCTTGATGTGCAAGAGGTGCATAACCGCGAATACCAGCGTGTTAGGGAAAACCTAGGGAAAGAACGTATTCACCTTGCTGAAGATCGCGTGTTCTACCACCGCGCTGAAGTTTATGCCGATGAAAACCTGCGTATGGCACTTGCATTTCAGCGAGATGTCATCAACTACATCATCCCACAGGTTAGGCCGGATCTTATTCATTGTAACGATTGGATGACGGGTCTTATTCCAGCCGCGGCAAGGCGATTCAATATTCCTTCTCTACTCACCCTGCACAATATCCATACGGAAAAATTGACCATGGCGGAAATCGAGGATCGCGGAATAGATGCCGCCGAATTCTGGAACCACATGTATTTTGAAAACCCACCGCATTCCTATGAGGAATCGCGTGATGGAAATTCCACGGATTTGTTAGCAACCGGAATTTTTGCGGCAGACCATGTAAACTCGGTGAGCGAAACCTTTCTCCACGAGGTGGTTGAAGGAAAACATGCGTTTGTGCCTGATTCAATCCGCAATGAACTTTCTAACAAGCTGCATGCTGGTTGTGCGAGCGGCATTCTGAATGCTCCGGATGTTTCTTATGATCCAGCTACTGACCCATCTCTTGCGTTTAACTATGATCACGAGAAAGTCATGGAGGGGAAAGCAATTAATAAACGTGCTCTCCAAGAAAAAGCCGGGCTGAACGTGGACCCAAATGCACCAATGTTGTTCTGGCCATCACGTCTGGATCCCATGCAAAAAGGCTGCCAGCTATTGGCCGACATCCTTTACCAAACGGTAGCCGACTACTCAGACATTGGGCTTCAAGTTGCCATCATCGCCAATGGTGAGTTTTTTCCGCATTTCCAAAATATCGTACAAATGCACAACTTGCAGGATCGTGTTGCCGTGATGGATTTCAAGGAGTCGGACTCTCGGCTTGGTTATGCGGCTGCGGATTTCATGCTGATGCCGTCGCGTTTTGAGCCGTGTGGGCTACCCCAGATGGTGAGCCCCAAATATGGCACCTTATCCGTTGTTCACGATACTGGCGGCATCCACGACACCGTTGAGCATATGCATCATGATTGCACGATGGGCAACGGTTTCCGCTTCCAGCACTACGGCCCAGAGGGGCTCCGGTGGGGCATCGATGAAGCGATCGGGTTCTACCGCAGGTCATTCCAAGAAAAGGAGAAGACGCTCACACGCATCATGAAAGAATCTGCTAACCGCTTTAACCACACAACCACTGCGGCAAACTACATCGCCCTTTACGAGAAAATGCTCGGCAAAAAAGTGGGAGCATAGGAAGCGCCTATGGCAAGGAAAGGGTGGACAGCAATGCCTGTGATCCCTATGCACAGCGCATGTCGATTCAATCTATCATCACGCATCCCGGAGGCGCACATAAGGATGACTTCCTGGCCTGCTCCGTGATGCTGGCAAAACACCCTATTTCGATTGTTAGAAAAGACCCTTCTGATGATGAACTAGATGATCTTAGCATCTGCGTGATTGATGTGGGGCATCAGCACGAGCCAGAGAAAAACAACTTTGATCACCATCAGTTCCCGCGCGACCACGTGCCGACCTGTGCGCTGTCGCTCGTGCTCAAACACCTTGGCCTTTACGACGATGCGCGGCTATTTTGCGATTGGCTCGAACCCGCAGAATGGTTTGACTGCCGCGGCCCTAACAAAACAGCTGAATGGCTTGGTGTGGAGCGGAATATTGTCGGAAGACTAAGCTCGCCGATCGATATTACTATGCTGCGCCGATTTGCACAGTCGGTGGAGCATAATCCTGGAGAACCGGTCTACGAACTAATGCGTATGATCGGCAGCGACCTGATCGAATACCTTGAAGGCGTGCGCGAGAAAATTAACTACGTAAGCACCCGCGTGGAGCGCTGGGAGGTCACCACGCCTGACGAGAACTTCAGTGCGCTTTGCCTGCCACGTGCAGACGATATCATCGATGACGCATCCGGCGGACTCGCACGCTATATCCTTGTTAACGGGCTGGAAAACGAAATCGCTGCGATTGTTTATCCCGACAGCCGAGGCGATGGTTACGGCATCGCCAGATTCCAAGACCATCCGCAGCTCGATTTCACCCGAGTGCAGGACGAGACAGACGTGCACTTTGCACACAACAGCGGGTTTTTGTGCAAAACGAGCGCTGCTGAGAAAATCCGACTCAATGAGCTCCTTGCCGGTGCTTGGCATTGAGATGAAGTAACTTAAAATAATTACGGCGTTTATTTCTCTTCGGTGTATCTCGTGAAGTATGGAATTGATGGCTAAATTGAATATTATAAAACTTAAGGGTAGTATGTTTACCACAATGGCAGTTGTCCTTGGGCTCAGCGCTCTCTGCCTGTCGTCCACCTCACTCGCCGACGAATTTACAACGCCCAAACAGGACCGGAAAGGAATCACCGAGAGTGCCAAGGTGCAAGCAGGACTGCCCAATGTCCTGATCCTTGGTGATTCGATTTCCATTGGGTACACCAGACAAGTGCGCAAAGGACTCGAAGGCAAAGCCAATGTGTTCCGACCAAAAGCCAATTGCGGTGACACGCCGCGAGGACTCGCACAGATCGATAAATGGTTGGGGGATAAGAAATGGGACGTCATTCACTTTAACTGGGGGTTATGGGATCTATGTTATCGAAACCCCCAATCGAAAGCGCAGGGCAAGCGAGATAAGAAGAACGGCACGCTTTCCACGCCGCTCCCTGAGTATGAGAAGAACCTGGAAAAGCTCGTTACGCGCCTTAAAAAAACCGGAGCAATATTGATCTGGGCAAGCACAACCGTGGTGCCGGAGGGAGAAGTGGGGCGCTTTGTCGGCGATGATGCCAAATACAACACCGCCGCCGCACGTGTCATGAAAAAGCACGGCGTGGCGATCAATGACCTGCACGCGCTATCGGCCGGTTTTGCAGCGGAAATTTTTACCAAACCCGGCGATGTGCACTACACCCCGAAAGGATCCGCAAAACTCGCCGAGCAGGTGGTTGCGAGCATTTCTCAGGTGCTGGTAAAACAGAACTCAGAAAGGTAAAAATACACGAACCTGCCACTTGCGGCACTCGCTTTCACCGCCGCTGGCATTGTCGGCTCGGCCAATGCAGCCATCATGGCCACCAGCGATTTTACGCAGCCTGGCTTTGAAAACGGCTCCACCAACATGGGCAGCGACTACACCGCGGGTGGCACCAACGGTTTCACAGTCAACTCAAGCAACGAGGGGACGTGGATCTTCGGCAACGTCAATGGTAGCAACAACGCTTATAAACTCAATGACACCGATGTGGCGGGCAACACCATCATCTACGTCAGCGATATTAAGCCCTCGAAGCTGCGTGGCTTCGTTCAGCACGTGGATGCGGGCGCAGGCAAGTGGACGGGTGACACCCAGTTCTCCATCGACTACGTCGGGCAGGGGACAGTGGCACTACCGCATGGCTTTGCCTTTGCCGCCTTCGCATGGGATGACGGAACCGACCCGGGTATCAATATCCACGGCCCCAGCGGCCTTCTATTTGTCAACGATGGGACTTATTTAGGGCTGGATAATCATGTGTTTACATCAGGCGTCCTGCCGACCGTCTTCGCAGAGACCACCGTTTCCGTCAGCACCAACCAGCTCGGCGACAACCCGTGGAACACGGCGACCTCCAGCCTCGACCTGGGCGGGACCGGCTATGACAACGTCGCGGTCCTGATCGCCACTGAGGGTAGCAATGATAGTCACATTTACTTCGACAAACTGGCGGTTGGCGCGGTCCCCGAGCCATCCACCACCGCTTTACTTGGCCTTGGTGGACTCGCACTTATCCTCCGCCGCAGGAAGTAAACATCTCATGATATTTTTTCAAACCGGGTCGGGCATCATGTCTGGCCCGGTTTTTTATGGTGCAAACTTGAGGGCCGATTCAACAAATAGATCGAAATCCCATTTGAGTTCATTAGCATGTCCTTCATTGATCCGATGAAATTGATATCCGTAATCCAGCAAACCCTCCTGCTTATCTGCGTGGCTTTTTATTCAGTAGCGGCAGCAGCTCCTGACAAACCACGACCACAACTACAGTTCATCAATGCCAGTGCCGAAAAAATCGAGATTTTCTGGCTCAGCGAGGGGGGGAAAGAGGTTCCCAACGGCACGGTCGATCCGGGAAAGAATCGCGTCATCACTACCACGCTCGGTCACAATTTTGCCGTCATCGGGCAACAAAGCAAAACACGTGTCCAGGTGGAATGTATTGCCCGTGTGCAAGGGTTCCGTTTTGCTCCTAACGAAAAAAATGGCATCCCGGCATTCTACACCCAGCGGATTGTAACCGGCGGGTTTCCAATTGTCGCTTCAGCTACCGTTAACCCCTACGCGCTGAAGGAAGCCGCCTATTTGGTCGATCAGATGCTTATTAAAAGGGATGATGTTAGAAAAGCCATGGTCAAAAGTGGCGCCCGGCTTTGTATCATTGCCTACAACGAATACACTACGGACTTGCCCGAGTTTGCTTGGTTTTCCAAAGGAAAAGACCGCTATCCCGGAGTAAGTGCGAAAGACTTTTGGGATGCCCGCGCACGCGGCACAGGAGGCAGCGTCACCGACCCCTACTGCACCTGCGGAGAGGAAAACCTGCTCGGCTACCCGGGTGATCCCTATGCCGAGGAGAATATTCTCATCCACGAGTTTGCCCATAACATCCACTTGCGCGGTATGACCAACGTTGACCCCACGTTCGACACCCGACTTCAAAAAGCTTACGAAAAATCCATGGCGGCCGGGCTATGGAAAAACAAATACGCTGCGACCAATCGGTTTGAGTATTTTGCCGAGGGGGTGCAATCGTGGTTCGGTAATAACCGTGAAAACGATCACGATCACAACCACGTCAATACGCGCAAGGAGCTGATTGAGTATGACCCCGCACTTGCGGCATTTTGCCGTGAGGTGTTTCGGGATACAAAGCTAACTTATACCAAGCCTGCAACCAGACTGGCCGGTCACATGGAAGGATATGATCCGTCGAAGGCACCTAAGTTTAAATGGCCAGCCCGACTGAACAAAGCGAAGGCAGAAATCCGCAAGGCAAATAAGGCGGCGGATCAACCTAAAAAATAGCCTAACCTAACAAATCTTTATAATATGAAAAATAAAATTATTGCCCTGACAGCTGTTCTATTGCCGTTCTCAGCTCTCGCTGAGAAACCACGACTCAACATTCTGTTTTTTACATCAGACGACATGAACTACGATTCTACCGGAGTCTGTGGTGGCCCCATCAAAGATCTAACACCCAACATCGATAAGCTCGCGACCGAAGGCCTGCGCTTTGATTTTGCCTTCTCCACTGTCGCTGTCTGCCAACCAGTCCGGCAGATTATGCAATCGGGCATGTACCCTCACCGCAACGGCTCAATGGGTTTTTTCCCACTAAAGCCTGAGGTCCGCACACTCAACCAACAGCTTCACGATGCAGGATACCTGATCTCGATGTTTGGCAAAGCCAAGCACAACCAACCCGCGGAAAAGTTTTGTGTTGATTATGGGAACGATAAAATCAGCCGTCATCCTAAAAAACTTGCCGAAGCGACAAGGACATTTCTCAAGATGGCGCGTAAGCAAGACAAGCCGTTCTTCCATAACGTGAATTGCTACGATCCACACCGACCATTCATCGGCATGAAAGGCCCCACAGACCTTGCGCTTGGTGAACCACCAAGCCGATGGATCAAGCCGGAAGAAGTCAGTGAGGTTCCAGGGTTTCTTGAAGACTTGCCTAACATTCGCCGTGAGCTGGCAGGCTATTACACAAACGTGAGGCGTCTCGACGATGCCGTAGGCAGCGTGCTCAGGGTAATTGAAGAGGAGGGGTTTGCCGACAACACACTGGTCATGTTTTACGGAGGCGATCACGGTATGTCTTTTCCGTTTGCCAAATCCAACGACTACGAAAACAGCACACGCGGATCACTCATTGTCCGCTGGCCAGGTGTGGTGAAGCCTGGCACACTGGATCGCGATCACATGGTTTCGACTCTCGACTTCACCCCGACGTTGTTAGATGCCGCCAAACTTCCGCAGATCCCCGACGTTGATGGCAGGTCTTTTTTGAAGATGCTCAAAGGTGAGAAGCAAGCCGGCTGGGACAGAGTTTTCACATTCTACAACGCAGCATGGGGCAATAACTGGTTACCCATGCGCTGTATCCGCACCAAGGACCGCTCCTACATCTGGAATGCATGGAGTGACGGGAAAAAACGCTACCGCACCGAGAATATGGCAGGCCTGTCATGGAAGGCAATGGTCGCAGCAGCGGAAAAAGATCCTAAAATCAAAGCCCGCACCGAGTTTTACCTCTATCGCACGCCGGAGGAGTTTTACGACATGACCAACGATCGGAATGAGCGTAACAATCTGATCGCCGACCCTAATCGGCAGAAAGAAATTGAATCGATGCGCCTGGAATTACTCGCACTGATGAAACGCACGGGTGATCCATTTACCGAGGCATTTATCGATCGCAATAACCCCGTTGCGATTACCAAGGCGATCGACCAGATGAAAAAGGAATACGGTGGCAGAAAGAAGAAGCAATAACTCGATTAGGCGTACACAGATTGTAATTAAGGAGTTGTCCGCCGCGCGATCTTGTCTACTTTTACCGATATGAAAAAAATTCTTTCTATCCTCGCTTGTTTGATCGCTTTCTCGGGCCATCTTTTCGCCGATAAATCCGATAAAACCGCCATCTTCAACGGTAAAGACCTCACCGGTTGGCACAGTGATGTGCCTGAGGCTGACAAGAACCCGAAGATTGAGCCCAGCTTCATCGTTCGCGATGGTAAGCTTGTTAGCATGGGTAAGCCCAAAGGCCACCTAATCACCGATGCTGAGTATAAGAACTACCGTCTCGAAATCGAATACCGCTTCGCAGGCAAGGCGGGCAACTGTGGTGTGCTTGTCCATGCATCGACCCCACGGGTTCTCTACAAAATGTTTCCCAAATCCATCGAGGTGCAGATGCAGCACAAACACGCCGGCGATTTCTGGTGTATCGGCGAAGACATCAAGGTGCCCAACATGGAAAAACGCCGCCCAAAACGTGATGGCCAGAAATACGGTGGTAACAAAGGCGACGCCAGACGCATCCTCAATTTGACCGACGACTCAGAAAAACCACTCGGTGAATGGAATAAGATGGTCATCGAAGCCAAGGGCAACGAAATCAAAGTCTGGGTCAATGGTGACCTCGTTAACCACGGTATGGATGCCACCGCCTCAAAAGGTAAAATCGCCCTGCAGGCAGAAGGTGTGGAGGTCGAGTTCAAGAGCGTAGAGCTGACACCAATTCATGAAAAATGAAGCCCCTTGAGGCTATCGCATATCTGTAAATAAAGCCTGTTTCACAGGTGAGTTAATCAGAGATCTCGAGAGCGATACGAGGGATAAAAAATGCTGCTTCTAGGGTAATCATTTACGGTAGATACTATGTTTTAGCTGGTGAATCACGCTGGCCTTTGTTAACTCGAAGGCATGTTTATTACGAAAAAAATGTTGATGGCTCTCGGCTCAGCGTGTGTGGTATTATCTCAGCCACATGCCGCCGCCGCAGAACGTGTGAATCTTGGAGATTTTTTGATGTCAAAATCCCCTGCAATCGCACCTTCGATGAGTCTAAACTACACGTTGGCTACTAAAGTTGATTTTGATAAGATGGCGGGCGGATTTTCCATTGAGCAAGCTGCGTTTAGCCTACCTCTTACGGCTCCGATTTACCTTAATGATCAACATGCATTTGTTTTTGGAATTGATTACAATGCTGCGTGGCTGGAATCCGATTCACCTCTCGGTAATGTGGATCTTCACGACTTTCGGTTTATGGTTCGCTGGATGTACCGTCAGCCGGGTAGCAAATGGTCGTGGACAGCACGCCTATCTCCGGGCGTTGCCACCGATGGATCGAGCATGACTAGCGATGACTTTGTTGTCAGCGGACAAGCCGGATTTCGTTACCGCAGCTCGGATCGATTTGCTTGGCTCGGCGGGGTAGCATTTTCAGTCGATGGGATGGAAAGCCGAGTGATTCCGGGAATTGGATTCCAGTGGATGCCTATCGATGAGGTGATCGTGCGTCTCACTGGCCCCAGCTTGAAGGCGTCTTGGCGGCCACATGACGATTGGCTACTACACGCCGGGGTCTGGTCGGCAGGCAGCACGTGGAACGTCGAGAATAATGGTAATAGCTTTGATATCAGGTTGAAGAGTTTTCAGGCAGGAATCGGTGTAGAGCGCAGGCTTTCCGAAAAAGTGTGGTTGGGACTCTGGGCAGGAGCAACGATTTCTAACGAGCTAGAGATCGATACGGATTCTGGGAATGAAGTCTTTAAAGATGATGCTGACTCTGGCTGGTTCGCCCGTATTGGAATTCGTAAGGTTCTTTGGTAAAATAAAAAAGCCCCGCCGGACGTATCCAGCGGGGCATTTGAAAATCGTTTGATGCGCGGTTAGCTGGCTTCTGCTAGCTTCACGTTGACGCGGCGGCCGTTCTTGTCGAAGTAAACGTTACCGTCGGCTTTGGCGTGGATGGTATAGTCTTTACCCATGTAAACGTTGTTACCGGGATGCCACTTGGTACCACGCTGGCGGAGGATGATGTTACCTGCGACGACTACTTCGCCACCGAATTTTTTTACACCGAGACGTTTACTGCGTGAATCGCGACCGTTCTTGACGGATCCTTGTCCTTTCTTATGAGCCATTGTTCTGAGTAGTTGGGATTAAAAAATTGAATTAACCGATACTGGTGATTTCCAGCTTGGTCATGTGGCGGCGGAAGCCTTTGGTCTTGTGATATCCTTGACGACGCTTGAACTTGAATGCCACACCTTTCTTGCCGCGGAACTGGTCCACCACCTTGGCTGTGACAACAGCTCCATCGATAAATGGAGCACCAACAGTCGTGCTGCTACCATCATTCACGAGAAGGACTTCGTCGAACTTTGTTTCGGAATCAACATCAACATCGATTTTCTCGACGTCGAGGGTGTCACCTTTTTGAACGCGGTATTGTTTACCGCCTGTTTTGAAAACTGCGTAGGCCATGGGGATATCTCCTTGTGGAATGCTAAATACGTTGAAAACCGACGGAACACACCATGTGCACCGTGCGGGGCGGGAATTCATCACAATCCAGCCATCCGAGCAAGTAAATTTTGTCCACTCACCGAGTTTTTTAGAAAATATCCCATCGTATCAGCATTTTAGGGTATTCATTGATCAAATTTTAAGCCCCTCACTGTGTTTTTGATCACTCGTTATGGGTTTAATTCTGGTGAGAGATGTTGAATACGGCGGTTTGGGATTTCCCGCCGTAAGTCATTTAACGAGATTGATCTGAGCGGCTTTTGTTTCCCTTATCATCATATCTAGTAGCACGAGTGGATTTTTGAAGGTATGCCCACCTTGATCTCGATGGGTCCCACATTACTCTAAAAAGATGATTTTCTCGAAAACCGATAAACAGAGGTTTGTTTTTAAGAAAAATACTTTAGAATACTTTAGTAATGGCTGATGACATCGAGGCATTCATAGAGTTCATGCGTGTTGAGCGTAACGCCTCTGAGCGTACGCTAAGAAACTATAGCCATGCTCTGAATGCCTACCTTGATTGGCGTGGAAATGTATTTTCTAGCTGGTGGGATGAGACGGCCGATGAATACCGTGGATATTTGTTTGTATTGATGAAAAAAGAGATGGCACGGTCGACGATTCGGTTGCGTTTTTCGGCACTCCGGTCGTTCTACAAATATCTGGTTCACCGTCGTGGCCTGAGAGTGAGCCCGCTCGCAGAAATACAGCTACCAAAAGCGGAGAGAAAACTGCCAGTTGTACTCAGTCTAAAACAGATGGAGGAGCTTCTGGTGATGCCGCTCAAGATGGAACTCGATAAGCGCGCGCAGCCGTGGCAACCGATACGTGATGTCGCAATCCTTGAGCTGTTTTATTCCAGTGGCCTACGCGTCTCTGAGCTGGTCGCGCTCGATGTGCGGGACGCAGATTTTTTATCTGAGACACTGCGGGTGGTGGGCAAGGGGAATAAACAACGTATTGTGCCGATCGGATCGCACGCGATGAAGGCAATTCAAAAATACCGAAGCGAGGCAAAGGTGCATGATGGCCCACTTTTTATCAATAAAAACAAAGACCCAAACAAACGCCGACTGAGTGCGCGCGCCGTACAGATGCTGTTAAATAAATACATGCTTGCGAGCGGCATTGGTATTGAGATCACACCCCACAAGCTGCGCCACACATTTGCTACGCACATGCTCGATTATGGTGCAGACTTGCGTAGTGTTCAAAGTCTATTAGGTCATTCCTCGCTCTCTACTACGCAAATTTATACACACGTTACTAAGGAGCGCTTACGCGAAGCGTATGATGCGGCGCACCCGAGGGCTGATGAGTAACTTATTTGTTGTTTACGATTGCTTCCAGCGAGCCAGCACTATTTTCAAAAACGATAATAGTCATGAGGCCCCGATATGGTAGTTGTGGATTTACACAGAAGGCTGTGCTCATTGCATCGGTCGTGATCGCTTTATCTGTAATGACGGTAGCCGAGATGCGTTGAGTCAGGCCGAGGCCGGTAGTTGGGCTGACAACGTGAGAGTATCTTTTGTCTGCGATAGTAATTGATTGATGAAGATCACCAGAAGTTGAGATAGCGCAGTTAGATTTTATCAAAGTTTTTGGCGTGATGGTATAATTGGTGTCGAGTGTTTTCAGAGTGACCTTCCACCCGTCTTTATTGGGTGGGGGATCGCCCAGTAGAACTTCACCACCCGCAATGATTGATACTCGGTTTATCCCTCGATCTTTAAAAATTGAGAGCATTCCATCTGCTGCATATCCTTTGGCAATACCTCCGAGATCAAGGCGCATGTTATCTACTAGCTTGGTGACCGCGCGCGACGAGGGATCAAGTTTCAGTTTTTTCCACCCACTTGCGGCTTTTGCCACAGCTATACTCTCATTGGTTGGAAGAGAGTTTTTTTCGCGTGCAATACGCCAGTTAAGGCAATGCCATCCGAGCGTAGGATCGTAAGCGCCGTTAGTTTGTTCCGCTATGTGGAGCGCGCTGTTAAGCACGTTAAATAGCATTGGGCTACAAGAAAATGGTTTATTGGTAAACGCGGCATTGAGCTGCATGAGTTCGCTGGTTCCATCGTAGTCGGAACATGTGCGGTTGACCTCTTCGGCATATTTAAAAGCCGCTCTCGCGGCAGTATCAGCCTTTTCTTTATTGTCAGCAAACAGCACGATGGAAAAACGGGTGCCCATTATCGGCTGATGATAGGTATATTTCTCCAGTGCTATCTTAGCTTTTAGCGCAGGTTCTTTATCACACTGTGCAAGCATGACGATGCCTATAAGGAAAAAGACTTGTCGAAACATCTGAACTAAGGGTTAACAGTACCAAAAATTCGGTCTCCAGCATCACCAAGGCCGGGAAGTATATAACCTTGTTCGTTGAGGCGGTTATCCAGTGCTGGGTAGTAAATTGAAACATCTGGGTGGGCGTTATTCATGGTTTGCAAACCTTCAGGAGCTGCAACGAGGCAGGCAAATCGAATATGCTTTGCGCCATTATTTTTAAGTTCTGAAATGGCAGCCGCGGCAGATCCGCCGGTCGCAAGCATCGGGTCAATCACAATCACATCGGCATGGTTTAATACGGTTGGCGCCTTAAAATAGTAGCTTCTTGGTTGAAGAGTCTGTTCATCACGCTCCATACCAATATGTGCCACAGAGGCAGTAGGGAGCAGGTTTAGAAAGCCGTCGAGCATTCCCAGACCTGCACGCAGAATAGGAACCAGCACGATCTCACGTTCCAGTTTTCTGCCGGTTGTGACTTCCAGAGGTGTTTTAACCTCTACAGACATGGTGAACAGGTTTTCAGTAACAGAAGGAACCATCATTTGCGCTATTTCGCGCACGTATGTCCTGAACTCACTGGTTGGGCAGTCACACTGGCGAAGGCGTGCCATGCGGTCGTCAATGACTGGGTGCTGAATATGTTGGTTCATTATGGTAACTAGCATGTCTGACTGAGCGTTGCAATCAAGAGGGAAAGCTACCGAAGAAATTTAGTAAAAGGATGGAAAAAACACGAGGTAATCGCGTATCATTGAGGTGATTTAATTATCTCAATCCGCACTATATCCAATCGACTTAATATCATATGAAAAGAGTAACCGTTTTTTTTATCGGAATAGTTAGTGTTTTAGTGCCTGTGTCTGCAGATTCTGTAAGACTATCTAGCACCGTTCTTACGTATAGTAATCGACCACTCGGATCACCGGATCAACCATTGCTACTGCGTACGTTTATGCCGGATCCCGGTATAGGTGCTGACGTGTTAAGCCGCCATGATCGGAGTGCTAAATCACCCAAGTATAATGTTAAAAAAGGAAGTGACGCATCAGGCGAATATAAACCGATCGGTGGACTGCCCGCAGCCATAGGCGTGAATTACGGCAGTGTGCTTTCCTACTGCTGGGACACGGTTGAGTGCCGACTTCTCTATTCTTGGAACAATGGTTTTTTGGATATGCAGAATTACTGGGGTGACACTCAGCGTGGTAGCCGCCGGTCGTATGGATATGTGCCCAGCCTTGTGGGCAGCCTGTTTTACAAAGCGAGCGGTAAGCATCCATTGCAAATCGATGGCAAAAGTCTTTCTGATCTACCTGAGGCTGCGAAGTTCTGGGGTTACACCAAGTCGGGAAAACGGATCATGTTGAAGTATGCGGCTGGTGATGCAGAGATCGTATGCGAGATAAGTTCCGGCAGTGCGGAGCATGCATTGGAGATTCGTTATTTAATGAAGGGGAAAGGCAAGCTGAGTTATCAGGTTGGTCTAGCTGGGCACAACGTAAAAAGGCTGTCTGAAGTAGAGTTGTTGGTGACAATTCAGGGCTCTAAAATTGCACAGTATGAAGGCTCGCCTAATAAAAACCTACTCAAGGGTGGCGTGAATGCCGATTCCGGCAAACGTGTGTTCGCAGCAATGGCGTGTGTTACCTGTCACTCACTTGATGGATCAAAAAGTCACGGTCCTAGTTTGCTAGGCGTGTATGGCAGCCAACGAAAAATCAAAGGCATGGGGAAACCTGTGGATGCCGATGATGCTTATATTTTAGAATCCATCCGCAACCCTAACGCAAAAGTTGTTCATGGTTATCCGGAAAATTATATGCCCCCTTATCAGCTGAAGAAAGATGAATACACAGCACTATTGCTTTACATCAAAACCCTCAAAAAATAATTAAATGAATCATTTTAAATCTCTATGGATTAGTGCGAGGCGAGTCGTCATTGGCTGCCTAACAATTATTTATTCGATTGCGTATGCCGACGATAGCTGGAAAGTGGAGACCGTTGCGCTTCCGGCAGGATTACCCCCTGAAGTGGGTGCTGTGAAATTTGATTCTGAGGGCATGCTCTACGTTGCGTTGCGGCGGGGTGATGTTTTGATGGCGAAGCCGGTTGCTGATGCCCAGAAATTCCATTGGAAGCATTTTGCCTCGGGTTTTCACAACGCTTGCGGAATGGAAGTTGTTAAGCCAGGACACTTAATTATCAGCCAAATGCCTGAACTTACTGAGGTGAAGGACACCGATGGTGATGGCACAGCAGACAGCTACCGCACGATGACCGATGCATGGGGGGTCAGTGGCAACTATCATGAAACCAACGAAATTTGCCCTGACGGACATGGTGGCTATTACATTGCGGTCGGCACGGCATCATACAACGGGCCGACATTTCACTATGTGCGAGGTGAATACTCTAAAATTGGCCGGCGTGGTAGAAACTTCTCAGGTGTAGAATGGAAAGGCTGGGTGATGCATTATAGCAAAGACGGTAAAGTTACTCCATTTGCCAGTGGTTTTCGAATGCACAACGGGATCATGCGTGATTCCAAGGGAAACATATGGTGCGGTGATAATCAGGGTGATTGGCGCGCAACAACTCCGCTCTACCATGTGAGAAAGGGCAATTTTCATGGTCATCCATCTAGCCTTGTCTGGGACCCGGAGTGGCCTGAAGGAAAAGATCCGCTCAAGATGTCGCTGAAGGAAATTGATGCCATGCGCACGCGACCTGCTGTCCTAATCCCGCATAAAGAAATGAACCGATCAGCGAGTGAGCCCATTGAAATCCCTACAGGCTTCGGTCCATTTGCAGGGCAGATTCTCATTCCAGATAATAACGGCAATAGGATTACTCGAGTCATGTTAGATAAGGTTAATGGAGAGTATCAAGGGTCGTGCACCCATTTCATCAATGGCAAAGGGTTGCTCTCGGGGGGGAACCGCGTTGTGTTTTCAGCCGATGGAAAAACACTCTATACTGGGCATACCGTGCGCGGCTGGGGGAAGCCGGCTGAGGGTGTGCAAAGAATAACGTGGAGTGGTAAAACACCATTTGATGTGCAAAACATAGCGTTAGAAAAAGTTGGGTTTACACTCAAGTTTACTAAAGAGCTGAGAGACTTGGCTACTACCGCATGTAGTGTGCGCTCCTTTCGTTATGAATCCAAGTGGAGTTATGGTGGGCCGATGCTCGACCAGCGTGATGAGAAAGTTACGCTTTCCCGTGCCAATGCGGATACGTTGAAGATCGATGTGCAAAAGCTCGAGCCTCTTCGTGTTTATCAAATCACTCTTGCTGGACTGAGTTCCAGAGAGGGAAAACTGTTAGCAAATAAAGTTTTCTATTACACGCTTAACCAACTGAAAAAAAGTTAGTGCAAAGCACTTATTTTCCGAGTTGTTCATGCAGCCACTCAGGAAATTCTTTCTCATTTGGTGCGACTTTACGTAAGTGTGCGAGTGCCCGTTCTGTGGTAGTATCTTGAGCTTGAGTGATACGACGGGTAAATTCGATGTCATCTGGCAATAAAACGTCGTTGGTTGTGAGGGCACAGGCGCGGGCGATAGTATTCTCAAGTTCACGTACATTTCCTGGCCACGTATGGCATTTGAGATGTTCTGTTGCTTCACTGCTTAGTTTGACTGGTGTCATGCCGTTGCGTTTGATGGTGAGGCGAAGAAAATGATCGGCCAGCAGTGGGATGTCTTCTGCGCGTGCACGGAGCGGAGGCAAGTGGATTTCCACTACGTTGAGCCGGTAAAAAAGGTCCTCTCTGAAGTTTCCGCATGACACCTCTTCAGCGAGGTTTTTATTAGTGGCCGCAACAATACGAACGTCTGATTTTTGGGTTTCGTTGCTGCCCACTCGGGAGAATGTTCCATCTTGCAAAACACGAAGGAGTTTCACTTGAACTGGAGTGGGCATATCGCCGATCTCGTCGAGAAATAGAGTGCCGCCGTCGCATTGCTCGAACAAGCCTGCGCGCTGTTGGATGGCACCAGTAAACGCACCCTTCTCGTGGCCAAAAAGCTCAGATTCTAATAAGTTTTCAGGAATGGCGCCGCAATTAATGGCAATGCACTGGCTCTTGGCACGCGGTGAATACTCATGGATTGCGTTGGCGACGAGTTCCTTGCCCGTGCCGCTTTCGCCAGAAACTAAAACTGGAGCATCCGTACGAGCAACGCGGCCGACAATTTTAAAAACGTCCTGAAGCGGTCGTGAGTTACCGATAATTTTTACCCGTCCATCGATTGTATGACCAATCTTTTCAATATCACTGGCAGTGCGGCGCTGCTCAAATGTTTGAAGTGCACTTTCTACAATGGGGCGCAATTCGAATGTGAGGGACTCTTTGCGCAGAATATCATGTGCTCCAAGCTGAGTGGCTTCAATGATTTGCGATGTTGTGGGGAATCCTGCTGTCAGAATCACCATAGTTCCTGGGTGAGCAGTGCGAATGCGGCTTAATAAAGCTAATCCATCAAATGGCTGAAGTGCAATATCAGCGATGACAAGATCCACGGTCGTGGTGTCGCAGACCTTGACCGCTTTCTCGGCGTGGTCACATCGTAAGATACGTAGCCCGTCGGCTAGAAGATGCTTGGTTGCCCACTCAAGGTAGTCGAGATCTGGATCAACAAGAAGTAACGTTTGTTCTGGTGAAGTTTCTGACACAAGAGTTAGGAGAAATAGTGGTTAGACTGCGCCGAATCGGCGGTGACGGCGTGCGTATTCATCAATTGCGGCACATAGATCAGCATTCTTGAAGTCAGGCCAAAATTTAGGGCTGATGACGATTTCTGAATAAGAGATCTGCCAAAGAAGGAAGTTAGAAATACGTAGCTCGCCGGATGTGCGGATAAGTAGGTCGGGATCAGGAATATCCTTGGTGTATAAGTGTTCAGAAAATACTTCGTTATTGATACTAGAGGGATCAATTTCTCCGGCAGCAGCCTTGGTGGCTAGCTCGCGGGCTGCTGCAGTGATTTCCTCACGTGATCCGTAGGAGAGAGCTAAAATAAGCTCTAGTCCGGTATTTTCAGTAGTGCTGGCAATTGCTCGATCAATCTGCTTGCGACATTTGGGCGGTAGTTCAGCAAGATTTCCTATGGCGCGAAATCGGACGTTCTGCTTTAGCATTTCTGGTAGCTTTTCTCGTAGAAATTTTTCCAGCAGGTTCATTAGTGCGTTAATCTCTTTCTCTGGACGGCTCCAGTTTTCTGAGGAAAAAGCAAAGAGGGTGAGATAATCAATCTTGAGCTGGCAGCAAGTTTCTACGGCTTCGCGCACAGACTCCGCACCTGCGCGATGACCTTCGGCACGCGGAAGTCCGCGGGCGTTTGCCCATCTACCATTGCCATCCATAATGATAGCGATATGGCGAGGTGTTTCGGTGCTTATGTCCATGTGGGATAATACGTCCTAAATGCCACGTCAGTGTGATCATTGAGATCTCTTTGCGCAAGTCTCTAGGTGTGTAACTGACGAACTTTGCTATGAAGAGAAGATCCGACGTTTGGTTTTTTTCACAATAAAGCCCATGATTGCCGCTGCAAAAGTCCACGAGATCAGTGGGTCGCAGAGCCTGGCGGTTGTTTCTATATTAGGGAGTTCCATCCAAATGAATAGTGGAGCAGAAGCGGTGATGCCGGCGAAAAGACCAAACAGAAGACCAACCACCAGCTTCGATATATAATGGCTTCGCCGCGCCATGATAATGGCCAGAATCAATGCTAGAAATAAGTTTGCACCAAAGTTGAGTGCCAATGGCCTTATGATACTCCCGCCTTCAATTTGTTGAGGCCTAATAATAGCATAAATAAAGGGATCACTTCTAATAGCATCTTCGTCGCGATTTACATCGATAAGACGAGGAGATAACGCATACATTCCGTGACCATTCGTATTATCTTGAATGACTTTTGTAATTTCAGCGCTGTTTGCAAAAGTTTTTGGGGTATGCCAAGTTAGATATGATAGCGAAACAATACTCCAGATGAGTGTGATGACCGCACCAACGAATGTGGCGATGAGAATACGTTTTTTCATGGTGCAGATTAAAGAAGTTATTTTTCTTTAACATGAATGGTAATCGCTGTCAGTCATGGAATCAAAAATACATCGGTGCTTGATCGTGTGGCATGAATAGCTCACTACTCTACATGATGATGAACGTAGTGCTTGTTACGCCTGAAATTCCCCACAATACTGGTGCAGCTGGAAGACTTTGCTTGGCTACGGGAGCTCGCCTCCATCTCGTAAAACCACTTGGGTTCTCGCTTGATGATAAGCAGGTTCGACGCGCCGGACTAGATTACTGGAAAGACGTCGATCTTAAGATTTGGAATAGCTGGAAGGAGTTTGATGCGGGCACGTTTGGTGCGAAGAAGTATTATTGTACTACCAAGACAACTAAGCCTCATTGGGAGGCAAATTTTTGTGATGGTGATTACCTTGTATTTGGTTGTGAAACCAAAGGGCTGCCAGAACAACTTTTGGAAAAAAATAACGAGCATCTCCTGACGATACCCATGCTGGAAAACAGTACACGCAGCCTGAATCTATCTACCTCTGTGGGGATTGTTCTTTATGAGTCTATTAGGCAAGTTGCTTTGGTTAGCCAAGCATAACACCTAATCTATGGACTCCACTTTTTCAAACACTGGTGTTGGATCGTCTTTATCCGTAACAAAGAATGAGCCGACATCCTTTGAGGTGATAAACAGGAAGAGGCCGAAGATCATAAGCACAAATGCAGTTTGAACTACCTCCAATATCTTAGCATGAACTGGGCGGCCGGCTATAATTTCAAGTAGGGATAAAGTAATGTGTCCGCCGTCTAGGACGGGGAAGGGGAGCATATTTAAGATCGCGAGATTGATGTTGAATAATACCGTAAAAGCAAGCGCAAGCTTCCATCCATTCGGCGAAGTTAACATCTGAAAGTAACCTTTACCAATACCGATGGGTCCAGCGAGGTGTTGCACGCCGACGTCCGATTTACTGGAAATAACCTTGGTAATAGTTGTGTACATCATGCCGGCACTCTGCTTTATCTGTTTAGTTGGCGTAGGATAGAGGATGGTAGATTTAACAAGATTAGGATCACCTCCGGGAAGGATACCAAATTTTGGTGTATCTTTAAGTTTTTCGGGTGAAAGGGGTTTGCGGGCTGTTAGGGTAAAGGTGTTTTCAACACCATCACGTTTGATGATTAATGTTGCTGGTTGGCCAGATTCCTCTGCATCCACGATGTGTTGAAATGTATAGGCTCTCTTGCCGTTGACACTCAGAATTTCATCCCGCTCCATAATGCCAGCTAGTGCTGCTGGGCTGTTTTCTAACACTTTTCCAACGTAAGTGCTTGAGCCCATCATAATTCCTACTTGGCGCATGGCACGTCGGTCATACCATGCACTTTCCGGTATGTTGTAACCGCTTTTTACGGTGATAGGTTCGTCAACACCAAAGCGTTTTACGGTGAAGGTGATTATTTCACCTTCACTGAGCATGATGTTTTCACGGACCCCAGTATCCGTATCACCCATCCAGCGGTCCACCGCTACGCCATTTACGGCAAGAATCTTGTCGCCTTCTTCAAAGCCGGGTTCTGCATTGGCGGCAGGCTTGGAGGCGTCGACGTATCCTATAGTGGTGCTATCCAGCTTAAAAGATGGTTTGCCAGCCCCCCAAACGGCGAAGGCAGTCAGCACGGCTAGCAAAAATGAAAATAGAGGGCCTGCGAAGGCGACAATAATTTTATCGATAGGCTTAGCGGGCGGCAGTGGTTTATCGCTATGGTTTTCACCTTCAATGGCTTCCATGGGGGCCATTTGGGGAAGCGCTACGAAGCCACCAAAAGGAATCCATCCGAGCCCGTATTGCACGCCATTGTGGGTTTTTTTCCAAATCGGCTTGCCGAACCAGATTTGGAATCGCTCTACTTCGAGTCCGCGCCAGCGTGCAGCAAGAAAATGCCCCAGTTCGTGAACAAAGATGATGATGTTGAAAATGATGACAACTACGAAAATAACGAGAAGCGCGGTAAGAAAATCTGCCATGATGTGTGTGGTTATTCTAGGGGTTTGATAGTTTGCAATGTAGTTGCTTTCTGCTCACTGGCAAGCGCTGGATGTGTTCTCATTCCGGACATGATGAAATTGTGTGTTGCAATTGCGCATTGCTTCAGGGCACCATGTGGGTATGACAAAATCAATCTATATAATCATTCTGGTCGCTGGCGCTCTTGGCTTAAGTTCCTGTAATACTTTTATAGGGCTTGGCCGCGATGTTCAGAGCCTTGGCGGCACGATGGTGAACGCGGGCAACAAGAGAGGAGGACAAGCAGCGGAAGCCCCGGCACAAACACTGCCACCACAGTAGTGGTGGCATCAGTTAGGTGATCATTCTTCACGCACTGGTGAGATAGTGATATGTAGCGTAGATTTTCCGCGCTGAATAATAAGTTCTGTATTCTGTACAGATGCAGATGCAGCGAGGCGCGTAAGAAAATCCTCAGCTGTGGTAACACGCACGCCATTAATGGCGTGTATAATATCTCCCATGAGCAGTTTGCCTCTGAGATTGCTGTCAGGGTTTACTCGTGTAATGACTACCCCATATCTGCGAGTTGAGCTATCTAACTTTGTAGAGTTGCTTACAACGATGCCTATAGCTCTTAGAACTGCCTGAGTATTGAGCCGTTTTTGCACTTTGTCCTCCTCAGTTTCTAAGGTTTCGTTGTTGAAATCATCCATCTCGCCTATTGTTGCTGTTAGGTTGAGTTTGACTCCAGCGCGCCAAATATCGATGGCGACGTCGTCACCTACCTTGCTCTGCTGAATCAAGAAGATCAGGCGTCTCATGCTGGGTATTTTTTTCCCTTGGTAGCGGATAACGATATCATCTTTTTGTAAACCAGCCTGCATGGCTGGAGAATTTGGAACAATCGCGGTGACTCGTGCGCCTGCGCGTTCATTATAGCCAAATTGTTTGCGCGTCATGGGATCGAGGTCCTCCATAGCCATGCCGAGAAAACCTCTCACTGGGCGACCACGATCTAAGATATCTTTCATGGTCTTAAAGGCGGCATTGGATGGAATGGCGAAGCCGATACCCTGGAAGCTAGGGCTGTCACGGTTCGTCGAGTAAATGCGCGAGTTGATACCAACAATTTCTCCTAGAATATTAATCAACGGTCCACCAGAGTTGCCTGGATTGATTGCGGCTGAAGTCTGTAGGAGATCTACCTGACTATCTGAAAACGGTCGCTTCTTCGCAGAGATTTTTCCTTCTGTTACCGAGGTTCCGAGTCCGAACGGACTACCGATTGCGAAGACGGTGTTACCCACTTCAATTTTGGAAGACTCACCAAATTTTAAAGGGATGAATGGGCCCTTGCTATCAATCTTCAGCACGGCGATATCGACAGCTGGATCAGTGCCTATCACCCGTGCAGAGTGAATTGAGCCATCATGCATGGTCAATCGGATACGCGGTGTGCCTTGTATGACGTGATGATTTGTTAACACGTGTCCTTCCTCAGTAACGATGACGCCTGAGCCTTGGCCTTGCACGGCGCGTGGCTGCACCCAAGTGCGGCCGTAGAGGTCACGAATGCGCTCTCGACGAATGCCCGTGGTGTCGATACTGACGACGGAGGGCACAACGGCCCTGACGAGGGCGGCGCTCTCTGCATTGATAGCGGCAAGCACCTCGACATCCTTAAGATTCATCGACGGCTTGTTCCGCAGAGTGTGTTGGTGACTTTCAAATCCGTTTTCGGACGCGCTGCTTGGCAGAATGTCTATCAGGCTATCACCACCTTGAATCTTGCGCACCACGAAGACTACAAGAAAGGCGAAGCAAAAGACTGCTAACAGAACTAGGAAGCGGCGAAATCCGTCATTCATTGAATTTAGTCATGTAGAGGGTTGATGTATCGTTGCGGTATTGGGCTATTTTATGCCCTGAAGAGGTGCGTAAATATTGTTATGGTAATCAGAGGGTCATTTCCTCGACTATTTTTGGATCTTCCATGATCTTCTTTTTTGCTCTGATGGCATTACGGAACAAATTACCAATACGTTTACTAAAGTCTTTAAGCTCTTCTCCATCAGATTTACCATTTCTAATAGCAGTGACCAGAATCATGGATTCTTTGAGATAGGGTTGAACGCGGCTATCGATCATATCTTGGATTTCATTCAGGTGCTCGACAGATTCTTTGGCAGACTGGCTACTACCCTCGCCGAGACCTCGCCCAAATGCTGCCAGTTCCATATTGATTTCATCAAATGAACCACGCAAGGATAAGGTTCTAACGTGCTTGCCGTTGGCAAAATCTAGCAGCACCTTGGCGCAAAGATGGTTTGGTGATTTCTCAAGAACGGACTCGAGTTTTTTCTTAACCTCTGGGTGCTTCAAGCTATCCTTGCCTTTTTCGCTGACTAGATTTGCAACTTGCTCATAGATAGCGATAGAGTCAACGAGGTCAGACGCCTTCTCCATTCGGGAGAGATTGTGAGCCTCCTTAAAATTTTTCTGAGTGAAGACATTGATCTTCAGTAGTGAGCCTATGCCATCTAGTAAAAAGGAATCCCAAACACCTTTGGCATTGGCGAGAGGAATACCAACAATCGTGCAGTCTTTGTTGATTGCGCCTCTAATTTTTCCCGCAACGCCACCAATAACTCCGGTTTGACCGTCGGCGCTCATAGTGCCTGTGCATGCGTATTTGGGATCAATCTTATCGCCAGTAAATAAAGAGTCGATGACCAGAGCGAATGCAGTTCCAGCAGACGGGCCGTCTACAAGGCCATTTTTATCCCCCAGTGTGATGTCCACTAGGTAACCAGTTGGAACTATCGCTTTGCTGTGGCGCACTCGCATGAACTTGATGATATCCTCAAGTGAACCGGCCATCATTTTGCCCACATTTTGATCAAATTTGAAGAGTAGGTCCTCTTGGTCTTCTTCTTCCAAGGCGGTGATGATCACTGCGCTGGCTGCTCCTGCATGTTTTCCGTTGGGTAATTGGCGCACGGAGAGGCCAATGACACGTGATTGTTTAAGTGCAAATTCCTTAGCGTCGCCACCTGGCATTAAGCGCTCTACTTTGGTGAACTTATTTCTGGAACCGTAAGGTGATGTATCATGGGAGATGGGAGATTTGAGTATTCCTTTCCAGCTTACTTTGTGTCCGTTTTCTTTTAGATTGGTGGCCAGCTCCTTGAATTTTGCGGTGTTTGCCCCATCGGGGTTGAACATCAGGGCGATATCTACGCAGTATGCAGCGCATTTTAGATTGGAGGCGTTGTCTTTCTTTCGCATCAGTGCGCGGATCCCTGAATACAGCCGGCGTGCCGATTTCTCAACGGCAGCATTCTCTTCTTTGAGTGATTTCCCAGATTCCTTTAGCTGTTTGAGAATATCCTTAACCTTGCTGTTGTCTTTATCGATTCGGGCCGCAATGGCGAGCGCATATGACCGAGTGTTGAATTCTACGTTATTATCCTCCTTGTTGAAATCGCGTGCCACACTGACGAGAGCGCCGACTAGCCCTGCACGATCAAATTTATTTAATTTGATATCCGTAGCGGCAAAAAGCTCTTTTTCGAGATCGGGCGGACGGTATGCCGCAGCAACAGGAAATGATGAGATAATCAAAACCAAAGTGGCGGTAAAAATGGCACAGCTTTTGATAAAGCGTGATTTGTGGTTAGTAAGTAATTTCATGGGTGGGATTGTCTCTACTTGGCACTACAAATGCAAAGCGAAAATTAGATCCTTTGTATCAGCCATGATACTAACTCGTGGGATTACAATTTTTGCTGTAACCAAAGTCTACATTAGCCTTTGCAGGGAGTGGTGCTTGAGAGGTCCACTTGGCGTTCTCCGAGCTTAAAAAGCTCATTTGAGGAACTCGGCTTGATTTAAGTGGCTGCTGACTGGGACAATGCCAGCAGCATCAGACTCTGTGGTGATAAACGACCAAATACTATCTCATAATCAGTAGACGTAAGCTCATGAAATGGAGGAAACATTTGAAGTCTCCATTGTGCATTCATTTTGTACGTGCTGTTCTGTTCTGCCTGTGGTTTTCATAGGTCATGTCAATATCTGCAGAACCATTGGTAAGTTATCTCCGCCAACTCCAGGCGATGGGGCAAACCCATGTGAGTGTGGATGATGATGCCCGATTGATTCTGCGTGAGTTCTATATGCGTGCTCGGGCTGGAAATGCAGCAGGGGTCGGAAAAGAGGCCCGGAGCTTGCCTGTGCGTCAGCCTGAAAGCAAAAGTGAAGTTAAATTCTCCGAGACGCCTGTGGAACCCGCCACCCTTGCCGCATCGGCGTTAACGGTCAGCGGAGGCAATGCACGGGAGAAAATTGAGAATTTACGCCAGCAAGCTGAAAAATGGAAACCTGCCCGTGACCTTGGCAGCCTGAGACAGACCATGGTTTTTTCTACCGGTAACCCAGAAGCAGATGTCATGCTGGTTGGTGAAGCCCCAGGATTCGATGAAGAGCGTCTACGTGAGCCATTTGTTGGTAAAGCAGGCCAAAAGCTCGATGATATTCTCCGAGCTATGGGTTTAGATCGTAAGCAATGCTATCTTTCTAACATCGTCAAGTTTCGTCCTGCTATGTCAAATCAGACGACAAATAACCGGAAGCCGACCAAGGATGAGATGGCCTCATGCATGCCCTTTATCGAGCAAGAAGTGAGTATCGTTGAGCCTAAGGTGATTATTGCCCTTGGCGGCACTGCAGCACATGCTTTGTTAGGTTGTGATCTTGCCGTTGCAAAAATGCGAGGCAGTTTTCACACGTTCCATGGAATAGCACTTCGTGTTACCTATCACCCGTCATATATCCTTCACAACGAAGCGACTTCGGAGAAGCGCAAGCTCTGGGAGGATATGTTGGAAGTGATGGGTTTTTTAGGTATGCCTGTCAGTGACAAGCAAAAGTCCTTCTTTTTAACTAAGTAATTTATCATGCATCTTCTTGTGATTACTGTCGGCGGAACCATCGACAAGGCCTACTTTGATGCGAGCTCTGAATATGAAGTAGGTGACCCCACTGTGCCGCATGTTTATGAGGGATCATTGGTGAATTTTGATTACGAGCTACTTCCGTTGATGCGTAAAGACAGCCTTGAAATGACGGCATCTGATCGTGAATTGATACGTGAAGCCTGCGTACGGGCCAAGCAGAAGACCATACTCATCACCCATGGGACAGATACTATGGCAGAGACAGCAGAGGCTTTAATAGGTGTCAAAGAAAAGACAATAGTGCTCACCGGAGCTATGGCGCCTGCGCGATTTCGCGAGACAGATGCAGTGTTTAATATTGGTTTTGCAACTGGAGCGGTGAATGCTCTTGATGAAGGAGTTTACATTGCAATGAATGGGCGTATTTTCCCCGCAGGTTATGTGCGTAAAAACCGTGAAGCAAAATGTTTTGAGACTACCCTGCCAAATATTACATTAGAATAAAACCATGAGCCATCATCCTTTCATAGCGGCTGACTACCATATCAAGTGGGAATCTTTGACTCCTGATCACATTGAGCCAGATATAGATACAGCGCTTGAGACCTCCAATAAAAACCTAGATGCCATTCGTCAGCTCGACGATGTCGCCGTGACGTATTTAAACACATTTGCTGCTTTGGAAATCGCCACCGAAGATCTTGACCGTGTATGGGGTAGGATAAACCATCTTGACTCAGTTGTGAATAGTGATGATTTACGTGCTGGGCTGAATGCCGTGCTACCGCGCGTGACTTCGTTTTATTCATCGATACCGCTGGATGATAAGATATGGAAAAAACTGAAAGTATTTGTTGATTCTCCAGCGGCGGCAAACCTTGATCCTACCCGCAAGCGATTTGTGGAAGAAACGTGCGCGGACTTCATTCAATCGGGAGCTGATCTGCTGAATGACAAAAAGAACCGCATCGCTGAGATCCAAAGTCGGCTATCTGAGGCCACTCAGAAATATAGTGAAAACGTTTTGGATTCGACTAATGCATGGGAGCTTATAGTAGATGATAAGTCACGACTTGCAGGGCTGCCGAGTTCTGCTGTAGCCGCTGCTGCTGAGGACGCCAAGGCTAAAGGACATGATGGCAAGTGGCTTTTCACTCTTCAGCAGCCATCGATGATGCCAGTCATGCAACATGCCGAAAACGCATCTCTGCGAAAGGATGTCTGGGAAGCCAGTTGCACTGTTGGTTATGGTGGTGAATACGACAACACTAACCTTATTTGGGAAATACTTAAACTGCGCCAAGAAAAAGCAGAACTACTAGGATTTGCAAATTTTGCTGACCTTACACTAGAACGCCGCATGGCAGGTAGTGGCACTACTGCTCAGAATTTTACTAGTGATCTGCACAACAAGATTGTTGATCAGTTTAACAATGATTCACATGAACTACAGGCTTGGAAAGCTGATCAGACAAGTGGTGATGCTGTGCCTCTTGAACCATGGGAAATTAGCTATTGGGCGGAAAAGCGTCGTAAGGCAGAGTATGATTTTGATGATGAGGAATTACGCCCATACTTTCCGCTAAAGAGTGTGATGGATGGCATGTTTGGCATCGTTTCTAAGATCTTTGGTGTCCGTATCGAGGAAAAGGATACTACGGAAAACGGTGGTGATGTTCAGACATGGCACCCGGAATGCCGGTTTTATGATTTATTTGATTCAACAACAGATGAGATGTTGGGTTCGTTCTATGCCGACTGGCATCCTCGCCAGAGTAAACGCGGCGGGGCCTGGATGAATTCATTCGAGACAGGAATGCCGGCTGACGGCAAAACTCCACGTGAGCCGCATCTCGGACTCATGGTGGGTAACATGACCAAGCCTATTGGCGATAAGCCTGCGCTTATGACGCACTACGAAGTGGAGACAATTTTCCACGAGTTTGGCCACTTATTGCACCACCTTCTAGGGAACGTGACTGTCAAATCTCTCTCTGGAACGAACGTGCCGTGGGACTTTGTAGAGCTGCCGTCCCAGATCATGGAAAATTTCTGCTGGGATCGTGAGAGTTTAGATCTTTTTGCCTGTCACCACGAGACTGGCGAATTAATTCCAGAGGAGCTCTATGAGAAAATGATCGCAGCAAGGAACTACATGTCCGCGACTGCCTACATGCGTCAGCTTGCGCACGGTAAGCTTGACCTTGATTTACACATTGAGCCGGCGAAATACATAAACCGTGATCTTGATGAGTGCGACCGCGAGATCCTTGAAGGTTATAAAACGCCGCTGGCTAGCGAAGGATCAAGCATGGCACGCCGGTTTAACCATCTGTTTTCATCGCCTACCGGTTACGCAGCCGGCTACTACTCCTACATGTGGGCGGAGGTGCTTGATGCCGATGCTTTTACACGATTCCAAAAAGAAGGAATATTAAATGCTGAAACGGGTGCAGATTTTCGCGAGCACATCCTAAGTAAAGGTAACTCGGCGCCTCCCGATGAGCTTTATAGGAACTTCATGGGGCGCGATCCGGAGCTGGGTGCGTTACTCGTTCGTGCTGGGCTGGCGTGATAATAAGATGACTTCCCCATCACTGACGAGGGGCCCGCTTCCTGCCCACATCCGGCGGATTGCGCTGCCTATGAGTATCGGGTTTTTCTTTAACACGATGTATAACGTTGTGGACTCGTTTTATGCGGGGCAGATTTCCACAGAAGCACTGGCGGCGATGGCGTTGTCTTTTCCCGTTTTCTTTATCATCATCGCGGTGAGCGAGGGGATTGCTCGTGGGGCATCGGCGTTGATTGCCAATGCAATTGGTGCAGGAGATCGTAGCAAAGAATTTGTGTTGTCGGGGCAAGTATACTCGCTTGGGTTAGTCTGTGCCGCCGGAGTGACAGCTATTGGGTGGTTTTTGGCGGAGCCGCTATTTAGTTTGTTAGGGGCTAGTGGGGATTATCTGCGTCTTGCACTAAGTTACATCAAGCCGTTATTCTTGGGCGCGGTATTCTTTCTGTTGAGCAGCATGAGCAATGCAATTCTGTTAGCGCATGGGGACAGCAAAACTTTCGGCAGAGTGTTAGTGATTGGGTTTTTTGCTAACCTCGTGGTTGATCCATGGTTTCTTTATGGGGGCTTTGGTTTACCGGCGATGGGAATGGCTGGTATTGCATGGGCGACGGTAAGTATTCAAGCAGTTGGCGGGTTCTATTTACTCTCGGTGGTTATTCGCCGTGGATATCTTGTGAATGGGCTGTTGACCCACCTAGCACCAAAGCTTCGTGTATATTGTGAAATACTTAAGCAGGGGATACCCACAAGCTTCAATATGATGTCTGTGGCGCTTGGTTTTTTTGTAACAACCTATTATCTAAAATTTTATGGCGAAGCCGCTGTAGCGGCGTTTGGTATAGGAACACGAATTGAGCAGATCGTGTTGCTGCCTGCGATTGGTCTTAGCTCTGCGATTGTCTCCATTGTGGGTCAAAACAATGGGGCTGGGGAAATGAGTCGTGTGCGTGAGTGTATCTCGCTTTGCACGCGTTATGGGTTCGTGCTGATCGTTACCGCATCTGTGCTAATGTTTATTTTTGCGGCGCCTTTGGTGAAAATATTCACTGATGATCCTGATGTTATTGAAATTGGCAAAGAATATGTGCGTATTGTCACTTTCATTCAGTGGGCATATGTGGCTGGTTTTATTTATATTGGATGTTTGCAGGCGCTTAAACGTCCGATGTATGGATTTGTGGAATCCATCGTACGTAAAATACTTCTACCCTTACCTGTTTTTTATACTGTTGTAGTAGTTCTGGACGTCAACCTTGCAAGTTTCTGGTGGAGCTCGATCGCGATCAATGCAGCAATGGCCGTGGTTACGATTCTTTATGTGCGCAGCATACTGAGGCGCCTTCCATCCAAGTAACATTAGATATTAGCTAAGCAGTCAGTTCGCTTATAATCATCCAAGTAGTAAATTTTCAATGCCCATGCTGCTAATAGCTACGCATGAATAGCCCTCGCCAATGACAATAATCTGCGGCATTTCATGTGTATGCTATTCTGAGTTCTGGATTTCGTTGTTGCAATTCACAGAAAATCAATGAGTCTCCGCGCGCTTCTCCATCTAATTTTACTCACCGATACCCGCTTTCACTATGACAGAGAATATTCGCAACATCGCTATCATCGCTCACGTTGACCATGGCAAAACTACTCTCGTGGATGAGCTGCTTAAGGCCGGTGGCGCTTATGGTGATCACCAGCAGGCTGGGGAGCGGGCCATGGACTCGATGGATCTCGAGCGAGAGAAGGGCATTACCATCAAAGCAAAAAATACTTCGGTCAAATGGGGTGACTATACCATTAACATCGTCGACACGCCAGGCCACGCCGACTTCGGTGGTGAGGTTGAGCGCGTGATGAAAATGGTCGATGGTGTTCTGCTGCTTGTCGATGCCCATGATGGGCCACAGGCACAAACCCGATTTGTTCTCAGAAAAGCGCTTCAGCAAGGGTTGACGCCGATTGTAGTGGTTAATAAAATCGACCGTGATCACTCAGACCCCTTGGGTGTGCATGATCGGGTGCTGGAGCTATTCCTTGAGCTCGAAGCTAACGAGGACCAGTTCGAGGCGCCATTTGTGTATGGCTCCGCTAAGAATGGTTTTTTTGTTAAATCTCTCGATGATGAGCAAAAAGACGTCATCCCGCTCTTAGAAACCATCGTTGAACACGTCAATGCCCCTGAATCTGATCCCAATGCTCCTTTCAAGATGCTGGCATCTAATATTTCTTGGGATGACTACGTAGGCCGTGTTGCCATGGGTAAAGTCCAGTCAGGCTCAGTCAAAAAAGGTGATAGTGTTTTCCGCTTACGTAAAGATGGCACCACGCAGCGGGGTAAGGTGACCAAGGTCTTTGAATACAGTTCACTCTCTAATCAGGAATCGGCTGAAGGTGTGGCTGGAAATATCGTTGGTGTCGCTGGTTTTGAAGATATCGATATTGGTGAAACGCTTTCAGCAGATGGAGATGCCGAGGCACTTCCATTTGTGGCGATTGATCCGCCGACGGTTAAAATGCAGTTTTCTATTAACGATGGGCCATACGGAGGTCGTGAGGGGAAGCATGTCACCTCACGAGCCATCAAAGACCGCCTTGATCGTGAATTGCAGACCAACGTATCGATTGAAGTGGCCGACACCGACAAAGCTGGTGTTTTTGAAGTTTCGGCTCGTGGAGCTATGCAGATTTCCGTGTTGGTAGAAACGATGCGCCGGGAAGGCTATGAAGTGCTCGTTTCCCGCCCGATGGTCATTACCCAGAAAAGTGAAAGCGGCGAGGTGCAGGAGCCATTTGAATCTGTTTTTGTAGAAGTTCCTGAGGAATATACTGGTGGCGTGATGAAGTCGTTGGCCAACCGTCGTGCACGCATCGAGGACATGGGTAGCAATGCCCACGGAGCTACCATCGAGGCTACCATCTCCACTCGGGGATTGATTGGTTTCGAATTTGAACTGCTAAACCTAACCAGTGGCCACGGAGTGATGTCACACCTGTTTAAGGAATATGCACCACATTGCGGAGAAATCACCACCCGCCAGACCGGCACTCTAGTTAGCATGAACACTGGAACTGCAATGGCATACTCACTTCTTCCTATCGCTGAGCGCGGCAAACTTTTTGTCGCTCCAGGTGATGAAGTTTATGAAGGTCAGGTCATCGGCGAAAACCCACGCAAGGATGACCTCCCAGTCAACCCTGTGAAGGCGAAGAGCCTGACCAACCACCGTTCCGCTACCAAGGGTATCACGGTAGGTCTTGCACCTCCGATCAAAATGTCCCTCGAACGCGCCATCGAATACATCGAGGCTGATGAACTGTTGGAGGCAACGCCAAGTCATCTTCGCATTCGTAAGCGTATTCTTGATCCACACGTGCGTAAGCGTGCTGAAAAAGCCCGTAAGGCCGAAGCGGGGCTTTAGCAAATACAAAAAAACGGACAGCATACCTTGCGTAGCTACGAGCGATGGGGGGTGTTCTTGAGCTTGCTGCCAAATAATAAGAAAGCGGTGGCTCGCTTCTGGAATGTCTGCTTGCCAGCTGTATAGGGGTATATCAGTATCATATAATGATGACTGGAAAAAACGGACTGGCTGGCGCGTTATTACTTTTTTGCACAATCGGCGCGGGAGCGTTGACAGCTGAGGATAAAATCGTCGGGCCATTGGTTGGGCAGGTCACGGATCAGAGTGCAGATATCTGGATGTATGCTCCCGAGGGCATGGAAGTAGCGGTAAAATTCAGTGGAGGCGATGCAGATGTTAGCGTGCTTCTGACGGAGGAAAAACAGCCCGCCGCAGATTTGGGAGGCGTTCCCTACACCGGCACACTGCCATCACTGATGCCTGAAACGGTTTACCAGTATCGTGTCTCGGTGAATGGAAAACAGAACGAGGCCTGGTCCGGTTCATTCAAGACTGCTCCAGTGACAGGATCTTCTGGGAAATTCCGTTTAGTTCTGACCTCATGTATGAAGATTGGAATGCCCCTTGGCTCATGGAAGGTATTGCTCGATCAGAAGCCTGATTTCCACTTAACAGTCGGCGATACACATTATGCCGATACCACTAGGCCGGCGATGCAGTGGCAACATCATTTGCGCTACCGTAGTGTGCCTGAGTTTGCGGAAGTGATCCGGCAAGTGCCGACCTACGCGATGTGGGACGACCATGATTACGGCCCTAACAACTCCGACGGCACGGCTGCAGGAAAAGAAAACTCGCTGAAAGGGTGGAACCAGTTCTGGGCAAATCCCGCGGCGGGAACAGCTAATACCCCAGGCGCATTTTACCAGTTCAAGCGTGGAGATGTGGATTTTTTTGTGGTCGATAGTCGGTATCACCGGTCTCCCGATAAGGCACCAGACAATAAAAAAAAGCGGATGTTAGGAGATGCTCAATTTGCGTGGTTACTTGCGGGCCTTAAGGCATCGAAAGCGAAGTTTAAAGTGATAGCTTCAGGAAGTACTTTACAACATAGTAAGGATGATGGCTGGAGTATCTATACCTTTTCCAGGCATCGATTATTGGATAGCCTCAAGGAACATAATATATCAGGCGTAATCTACTGTTCTGGAGACATCCACAAATCGATAATAGCAGTAAACAATGAATCTGATCGCGTAGGCTATCCACTTGTTGAGGTGATCTCGTCAGGTATTGCCAATAGTAAAAATCTGTCTTTTGCGACGATCGACTTTGATACTACACAAAGCGATCCTATTGTGATGGTGCGCGTTGTTCAGAAAGATGGGGCTGTGAGCGATGAACGCACCTGGAAACTCTCAGAGCTTACCAAGAAGAAATAAGTTCGTGTTGATGTTGGGCCCACTACCTAGCGACACCACGCCACGAATAAACTACGGGCTAATATTCATGATGAATATATTAGCTTAACCAATAGGTTTATCAGAACTGCATGATTGGTATGCTCTTAAACAAGATTGCAGGTCATTTAATATTCATATAATACTCACACAATATGAAATATTTATCTTTGATTCTTAGTTCTTCGTTGTTTTTTCTATCACCTCTGTTAGCCAAAAAGCCGAACATCCTCTGGATTTATTGCGAAGATCTCTCGCCATGGATGGAATCTTATGGGCACTCTACCAATGCAGGCAAGACACCTGCACTCGATAAGCTCACCGCTACGGGGGTTAGGTTCACCCGCTGTTACGTGCCCGCTCCAGTCTGTTCGGCATGCCGCTCTGCTATGATTACCGGCGTTTTTCAAACCACAACCGGAACGCACCAGCATCGGTCATCACGGACAAAGGAATCTGAGATTTATTTGCCAGAAGGCATCAAGACCCTGCCACAAATATTTTTAGAGCATGGGTATGAGACGTTCAACAAAGGCAAAGATGACTATAATTTTATCTACAAGCGAGACGAGCATTACTCTGTGGGTAACCCAAAACTTAAGCCGGGGAAAAATCAGCGGTTCGCGATAAAAGTAGGCAAGATGGACTGGGTTGGGGTGACGAAGGGGAAGCCATGGTTTGGGCAGATTCAGCTAAAAGGAGGTAAAGCGGGAACCAGAGGGCTGAAGGATAAAGTCGATCCATCAACGATGAAATTACCTCCATACTTCCCAGACGAGGAGATGTTTCGGAAGGAATGGGCACACCACTACGACACCGTGCGGGTTACTGATCAGGACGTGAGAAAAATCATGGATCGGTTAAAAGATGAAGGTCTGTTAGAAAATACGATTATCTTTTTCTTTTCCGATCACGGGAATAATCACTCCCTACGTCACAAGCAATTTTGTTACGAGGGAGGTGTTCATGTGCCGCTGATCATTTCAGGTCCAGGTATTCCTGAGAAGGCTGTACGCAAGGAAATGATCAGTGCGCTCGATATATCCGCCACAACTCTGGCTTTGGCGGGGATCGAATTACCCGATTACTTGCACGGGCAAGATTTGTTTGCAGAGGGATACCAAAAACGCGATCACGTCGTGTCCGCACGCGACCGCTGTGATTACACAATCGACCGCATCCGCACGGTGCGCACGGAGAAGTTTCGTTATATCCGTAATTTTTTAACTGATAGAATTTTATTACAGGCACAATACCGTGACCCACAAGGACCGACTAAGCGACTCCGCGAGCTGCACGCATCCGGAAAACTCGGCAAAATCCCCGAGTGGGCATTTTTTGGTAAGCGCCCTGCCGAGGAGCTATACGACATGGAAAAAGACCCGCACCAGGTGAACAACCTCGCGGGAAGTGCTGAGTTCGCTGCGGAACTCAAACGTCATCGTGAGCTACTGAATAAATGGATTAAGGTAACGGGTGATCAAGGAGAACAACCGGAGTCGAAGGCAAATCTGCGCGCCGTCTACAAGCGTTGGGGTGCTAAATGTGTAAACCCTGAGTTTGAGCCATTGAAAAAATGAATCAATCGCTCATCATTATAGTAACATGCGGATTTACGCTGCTTGCAGTGATAGGTGCGCCTATACCGCAAGTGCTAGGAGTGAAAACCTCATTAAAGACTAACATCATATTAGTTATGTGTGATGATCTTGGTTGGGGTGATGTTGGTTTTAACGGAGGAAAAAAAATTAAAACTCCGCAACTCGATAAAATGGCAAGCCAGTCTCTGGTGTTTGATCGATTCTATGCTGCGTCCGCCGTGTGCTCGCCAACGCGCGGTAGCGTGGTGACAGGAAGAAATCCTTATCGCTACGGAATTACGAATGCCAATAAAGGCCACATGAAACCTGAGGAGGTTACTATTTACGAAGCGCTGAAGTCGAAAGGTTACCGTACGGGACACTTCGGCAAATGGCACCTCGGAACGCTAAGCAAAACCGTCAAGGAATCTAATCGTGGAGGCCCGAAGGGGGTGAAAGACTACTCACCGCCGTGGGAGCATGGTGTGGATGTGACTTTTGCCACGGAGGCAAAAACTCCAACTTATGATCCAATGGTAAAACCAGGAGCGACTGCAAAAGGTGACTTTCGTAGGCCATCTCAACAAGGATGGTGGCCAATTCGCCAGGGTGATGAGCGTGTTGCATACAATACGTATTACTGGACAGGACCAGATCAAATGGTGAATCCCACGACCTTGGCAGGTGATGATTCGAAAATCATTATGGATCGTGCCATTCCGTTTATTGAGAAATGCGTAAAGTCTGACAAACCATTCCTGGTTGTCATATGGTTGCATGCGCCACACCTACCTGTCGTTGCAGGAGAGAAACATACGGATCTCTATCCTGATGCCAGAGATGCTTATCATGCAAACTACTACGGATGTGTGACGGCGGTGGATGACCAGATCGGAAGACTCAGAAAGGCTCTGCGTGATATGGGGGTTGCGGAAAATACCCTGCTTGCTTTTACCAGCGACAACGGCCCAGAAGGAAAAACGGGTGGCCCTGGATCGTCCGCAAATTTCTCAGGAAGAAAACGCAGCTTGAAAGAGGGTGGTATCCGTGTGCCGGGTTTAATCGAGTGGCCGGCACGCATTAAACAAACACGGCGTACAGCATTTCCTGCAGGAACGATGGACTACTTTCCTACTATCATGAAAATCACTGGTTTTACGATGCCCGATGCCCGCCCAATCGATGGTGTTAGCCTGCTTCCACTGATCGATGGAACAGTAAATAAACGTTCCTCACCCATTGGTTTTATTTACGCAGGACAGTCGTCCTTAATTGGTAATCAATATAAGATCTACAAAGGGAAAAAGAATAAAAAGGCCAAAGAATGGGAGCTCTATGACCTTAGTAAGGACTCCTCGGAAAAAAATAACCTTGTGGCGGAAAAGCCGGAAGTCCTGTCAAAGATGGCCAAGATATTTGATACTTGGCGAAAATCCGTTGATCAAAGTGCGCAAGGTAAAGACTATTGATTAGTTGGTGGCAAAGGGGATAATGAGTTGAATGAATGGGCACGTAGAGGCTCGGTTGTATTAATAATTGTTAGAAAAAACCAACTGTCACACATTATCTATAATTTCTTTTTGTGTGAGATGTCTCCACTCGCCTAGTTTGAGACTTGGGTCAAGCTGGATGCTGCCAACGCTTTCCCGGTGTAGTGAGGTTACTCGATTCCCCACGGCGTGGAACATACGCTTGATCTGGTGGTAACGGCCCTCGTGGATTGTCAGCCTTGCCTCAAGTTCACTGAGGGTTTCCAGCTTGGCAGATTGAGTCGTCAGGTTCTCATAAGCAAAGTAGATACCCTGCTGAAAATGGGTGAATGTTTCCTTTGTGATGGGATCTGCGGTGGTGACAAGATAGGTTTTTGGCACACCTTCCTTTGGCTCAGTTAATGCGCGCGACCACTTTCCGTCATTCGTTAAAAGAAGTAGCCCAGTGCTTGCTCGATCAAGCCGTCCTGCGATATGCAGAGTCTCCGGCACATTGATGAGCTCCATCACCGTGGGGTGTTCAGGATCTTTGGTGGCGCTGAGGTAACCAGCTGGTTTGTGCAGCATTATATAGACGGGTTTAGTATCTCGCAGAATCTTATTTCCAATAGTCACATGAGTAAAATCATCAACTTCACGCTGACTGTCTTTCTCAACTTTTCCGTTAACCATGACACTTCCCGAAGCTATAACGCGCCGAACCTCATGTTTACCGTGTTTAGTATGATGGTAAAGAAAACGTGAAAGCTTCATAGGATAGGTTGTCTTGACTTTAGTTACATAATATCGATCATGATGTGTATGAAAAAACTGCTATTTGCTCTTATCGGAAGCGTGATATGCTTGTTGGTTTCCTGTCATCAAATTTCAGGGGTAAATTCGGGGGCGCCTTCTGGGACTCGAGTCTCACAGATGACAGTAGTTCCTGGGGTGGATCATCAAATTAGTGGGGCACGTGAAATAATGAGGGCAAAGTTTGATGATAAAGATGTTGTTGCTGTGCTGTCATGGCGACCTTATGACATAGGAACTGATACCTCAGTCTCCAGATGGTATGGTGATATGGGAACTCCTCCACCGAAGTTGGTTGTAGATTCGCTGATTATTTCTGTCGATGGTAGAGGTGCCGTAGTGCCGCGCGCTATGTTTGGTTACCTATGCTCACAAAGTAACAGTATCAGCAAAAGTATGGGTTTAGTTACCCATGGGGAAAATATTTGTGTCTATATAGATCTGGGTGATGGTGCTGAAGGCTGGACCGCAAGCTATATCATTGACCCATCCACAGGAATTCTCATTTCACATCATGTGCAGGATGGCCCAAAGTTTCATAACAAGATCAAAGGATAATCACTATTACTCGCAAATCCAGTGAGTTAATGATGCGTGTGTGTAGCTTGACCATTGAAATTACATTTGGGGAAATTACTACTCATGCAGAACTGGGATGAGCACTCGATTACGGCTCTACCCATGGAATAGATCAAGCGTTGAACAGAAATCCGCATGAATATGAGACGTCATACGAACGCGAGTTTCTTTGCGTGCAGCATGAGGTGATGGCTTTGCTCTTGAATGAGCCAAAAAAGTGTCATGGGTGCGACGGTCAGCCCAAGTCGACGATCAGTATTGTTAGTCTATTGCTGAGGGGCACAGGCATCGCTTAGCATAGTAGGTGGCTACTTTCCAAGCCACGATACTTCAGCGGCGGCGATTTTTTTGTCACTCAGGCCTAATGCTTTTAAAATCCCTTTTGCCATCATTATATTACCGAGCTTGTTCATATGGCATCCATCGGAAGTAATCTTGTTTTTGATATTTCGTGAGTATTTTGGTTCGCCAAACATCCGTGCCTTACCTTTTTCATCTGGCATTTTTTTGACTAGCTCGTGCATGTCTTTGCTGAGGTCTGCGATGAGGCATTTCTTTTCTTTGGCAATCTCTCTGAGGAAATCGTTATAGGGAATGAGCCTCTTGTTAGTTTCTTTATTGGGGTCCTCACCGATCATGGTAGAGGTTAGGATCATGACTTTGATGTCGGCGGCCTGCGCTCTCTTGATGATGGTGCTGATGTTTTTTTTGTAGTCGTTCAAGGAGACGCCCTCGAATGTACGTTTTCCAAGTGTCAGTGTGAAATGCCACACGTCATTAACACCGCAGCTCAGCAGCATCCAGTCGGGGTCTTTGCTGAGCACATCCTTATCGAGACGGGCGAGCATGTTATTGGATTTGTGTCCTGATTTCCCTGCTGGCACATGGGTAAGTTTGAGACCCTCCTGATTAAGCGCCTGCATCACAAGCTGAACATAACCATTTTTTCTATTACCCGCTGCGGTGATGGAGTCGCCCATGAAGGCTATTTTTTCGCCAGCTTTAACGGCTAGCTTAGTTTCTTTTGCGGACGCCGAATGCAGTGTCAAGCAGCCGAATACTATCAGAAGTGTTGTTGTGAACTTGTATTTAGAGATCATTTTATTTCTTTGATTGTAGAGCTTTTTTAACTGCATTGGCAACGGCATTACCGAGAACTTTTTGTTCCTCTTCTTTGTAGTAGTGTACGTCTGAGCCAGTTTTGAATTTATCAAAGACGGGAGAGTCGTTGACGACTTTGCACAGATTGTTGATTTGAATGTCAGGGTAATCCTTCATCACCTCTAGAGCGGCTTTGTTGAAAGCAACTTCAGCTCCCTTTTGCCGACCGTATGCCCCGCCACTATTATTAGGAACAGGGGTGGTCGTGCAAAAGACTAAAGTAGCGCCGGTCTTTTTTAGGATTTCAATTTCGGTTCTGAGGTATGCTTTGTATTTTTCTAAGGGTGTTGCATACGGAGCACCTGGGCCGGATTGCTTGAGATCATGCAATCCATGGTTGAAATGAATCACATCCCACTGGAAACCTTTTTGGGTGTAGTTACCTAACCAATAATCGGCATACTGGGTGCCGTAGTTTGATGAGAAGCTGTTGCCTTCGTTGCGGTGGTAATTAACGACACCCTTAAGAGCTTCCTTGGCGGCATTGCCATAGTTCATACTAATGGAGTCGCCGATAACCAACAGACGGGGGAGTTTGGGGTCCTCGCTCTTACGCGGGTCTGCCAGAGAGGTAAGTTCGATATGCTCGGCGACAAATTTGTCCCCGCTTTCAGATCCGATGATGCGTGCTGACCAATAACCTTGATTTAACGCGTTGGCTGTAACGGCTCTTTTGGTGCTTATTTTTGGAAAACGCCAGGTCGTCTTCACTTTGACTGATTTGGATCGGATGAGTAATGTTCCCGAGGTGGCGCTGTCGGGAGTAAACAAGCCTACGACCTCTTTTTCGCCCGTTTTAATACCAACGGTATTTTTAGCATCTAAAAAAATTATCGCTTTGTTGGATATGAAATCGTCACCACGCGACATCTTTTCTGCTTCTTTTGGGTTACCCACAAAAAATCGTATGATCACTGGGGTCTTGATACTGCTGAAGTCTTTGATCGGATTCTTGTGCATGAAAATCGTATCCTTCGACCAGTAAACACAATTCCTAGCACGACCAATTACCTTCTGATGATCCTTTTCATCGTAGACTGTATTTTTAATAAACACAAATCGTTGATTGTTGTCATCAACATTGAAAACTTTGCCGTAATTTTCGAAAGGCCACATGTTAGACTTTTCGTTGATGTGCTTGGCATCAAATCCACATGCGTGTTCAGGTGCGGCATGGATTAATGGTAAGGATAAGAAATAAAATACTATCAATAATACAATTTTCATGGGTCGGCTATAATGAGGTGATGCGCTCAAGATCATTAAGAATTTTTCGAGCAGCAAGTTTTCCCGGCCCGCCCATAACGCCACCGCCAGGGTGTGTGCCGGAGCCGCATTGATAGTATCCGTTGATAGGGGTGCGATACTGGTTCCAGCCGGGTGCTGGGCGATTAAGAAACATCTGCGGGGTAAACATTTCACCGGCAAAAATATTACCTTCGCTCAGTCCAACGACACGTTCGATGTCGAGTGGCGTAACGATTTCTCGGTGCTCTACAAGCTTGTTGAATCCAGGGAAAAATTCTTCTAGGCATGCTTGCACGGCATCACCAAGGTTTTCTCGTTCGCTATCCCAGTCGCTATCTGCCAAATGATAGGGGGTATACATTACAAAGCATGACATCACATGCTTGCCTGGTGGAGCCATGTCAGGGTCAACGGTGGATTGTATGCAGCAATCGATAAATGGTTTGCGGCTAAATTTGCCTGCTTGGCAATCTGCGAATGCCTCTTCAAGAAAGTCAATCGACGGGCCAACATTGGTGAAGCCTGTGAAGATATCCGTACGACCATCAAGGCCTGGGAAATTTGGAAGTGCTGACAGGGCAAAGTTTACCTTTGACGCGCTACCTTGGAATTTGAAATCTCGAATGTGTTTAACTAAGTCATCCGGCAGATCATTCGGATTGACGAGCTCCATGAAGGTGCGCCTTGGATCCAGAGCGCTGACGACGACCGGCGCATTTAATTCAGTACCATCTTTGAGTAGCACACCGGAGGATTTACCATTGGCATAGATGACGTGTTCGGCTCCGCAGTCTGTGCGGATCGTGCCGCCAAAGGACTCGACGGCGCGGGCAAGGACCTGGGTGAATCCGCCATTACCATTTTTGTGGAATCCCCACTCACCTTGTTCACCATCGTATTCGCCGAGCTTATGGAAAAGCCAGATTAAGCCGGATTCCTTTGAGCGTGGCCCGGCCTTAGTGCCGATGATGCCACTTGATGCGATCTGTGCTTTGAGTAAATCAGACTCAAGGTATTCATCGAGTATTTCTGCTGCGCTGCAGTTGATGAATTTTTGTATCATCTCACGTATATCCGACGGTAGACCATCGATGTATTCATTCAGCTGAACCATCTCCGCAAGATCTGCAGGGTCTTGGCTGATGCTATTTGGCGGGATGGAATCGACCAAAGGCATTAGCGCATGACAAACACGATTGATCAGGTGGCTGAGGTCGCGGTAAGACTCAGCATCCTCAGTTGAAAAGCGCGAAATTTCATGAAAATTTGCATCCTTGTTCGGGCCTAACAGCATATATTCTCCGTTGAATCCAGGCTGAAAGGTGTTGGTCATTGGTAGCACCATCAAACCGTGCGCCGCGAGATCAAGATCCTGTACAATGTCTGGTCGTAGCAAGCTGAGCGCGTACGAAAATGTGGTGAACTTATATCCCGGAATCAGTTCCTCTGTGATGGCGGCCCCGCCGACTAATGGCCGCTGTTCAAGGACTATTGTTTTTAATCCCGCTTTGGCAAGATAGGCAGCATTGATCAGTCCATTGTGGCCGCCGCCAATGACGATAGCATCATATTGAGTATCCGATTTCATTATACGATTCTTCCTTCCGGGCGTTGGGTTTTGCGTATGGGATCGAAAAAGGGCATGCGCTGCACCGTGGCTAATACGTTGTGTGGCTTACGGATCACAGAGACCTCGATGTCCACCTCCGTTCCGGGCTTGGCCAGATCGTTGGGTAGCTTTGCGATGGCAATTGGCTTTTTCAAAATCGGGGAGAACATAAAGCTGCTCGCATATCCTGCGTAGTCCCACTCCTTGTCACTACGTCGATAGATACTCTTTGTGGATTCGCAATAGAGGTCATGTTTGGGAGCCATGATGCCTGTTTCTAGATGCACACGTTCGTAGTCGTGCCAGTCAACACTGAGCCCAACAGTGCGCCAGCGGTTAGATTTCTCACTGATTTGTTTTTCAATAGCTGCCCGCCCGATAAACTCACGCGGGTCGTGGGTCAGATTACGTAGCATCCAGCTCCAGCCGAGCTCGACTGGGGTTTCCCGTTGTTCGTCGACCCATGCGAATCGTGAGGAGTTAAAATCCACGTCGAGCAATAGCAATCCGGCTTCTACCCTTGCCATTTTTAGTGCTTCGAGACCAATGGGGATGATATTGTATCCTTTGCCCGCGTCTACTAGGCAGTGCCAAACCTGCTCCGCATGATCTGAGCGGATCCAGACTTCATATCCGAGGTCACCGGTAAAGCCAGTGCGCGATATGGTGACGGGGCAGTCGTCAATCTTGGTTTGCACCAGATCAAAGTAATCTAAGTCACCCACGTCATCGGTTAGTTGAGAGAGCACGTTGAATGCATGAGGCCCCTGAATAGCAAGAATACCAAAGTCGCGAGTCATGTCGTCGATTTTGACGTCTGAAATCGAGAGCTTCTTTGCTATTGAGCGGAAATATCGCAACGAGGGCTCCGCAGAGGTGATCCAGAATTCATTCTCTGATATTCGTAATATCACACCGTCCTGCAGCACAAAACCATCCCTATCACACCAGCAGGTGTATTGGGCCTCTCCGGGTTGGCACTGCGCGATATCGCGAACCATTACCGACTGTAAAAAGCTCAAAGATTTAGATCCAGTGATTTTGTATTTAAATAGAGGTGAAGTATCGAGTAGTGAGACAGAGTTGCGGATTGCGTAGTATTCCGCTGTGGATGAATACTGGTAGCGAGGCGCTACAAGATACCCGGACCAGTGTTTCCAAATACCCGTCTCGAGGTAGGGTTTGAGACAATTATGGAATGGTGTCGTCTGAGGCATACTACTAGTTATTTTATTTCAATGAGGTCGTCGTTGCGTTGTAGTAGTTTACTGTGACCAATTTTATGCAAAGAGCCATACCCTTCATTTTTATTGCCTACCGTGATTTTCTTTACAAGTCCCATCAGGGATAATTACTCAGCGAGTATTGGGTAAGTCTCGATGATGCGTTTGTGAAACGGGGGCGTGGCTCCGTCGTTCTGCTGTGGTGTGCCGGGTGTGCTGCGACCGTTTTTAATTGCGGTTTGCAGGAGTAGCATCAGGGACTTGACCTTACTAGGGTGCTTCTGGGCAAGGTTGGTTTTTTCAGCGGGGTCGGCTTCTAGATCGAAGAGTTGAACCGGATGCAGACTCTTGTCCTTCGATGCAGTGCGGGGTCGGGGTAAAGACCAGCCGCCGGAGCCAGGGCACATGAGGAGTTTCCATTTCCCTTGTCGGATAGCGAATGATCCGTTGATCGAGTGGCTGATGAGGTAAGTGCGTTTAGTTTTTGTTTTTCCTTCGAATGCGGGCATTAGGCTGACGGAGTCTTCGCCGCCGTTGTCTTTCTTTGGCTGCTTGGTGATTTCGCGCATGGTGTCGTAGAAGTCGGTGAGGCATGCTGTGGCGTAGGATTTCTGGCCGCCTTTGATTTTGGTGGGCCAGCGCACGATGAATGGCACGCGATGGCCACCTTCGTAGAGGTCGGCTTTATGGCCGCGATAGATGGCGCTCGGGTCGTGGTTGTGTTTTGCGAGTTCTGTAAAGTTGCCCTCGGGTGAGCAGCCGTTGTCGCTGGTGAAGATGACGATGGTGTTGTCCTCGATGCCGGTTTCTTTCAGGGTGGTGAGGATTTGGCCCATGTGGTGGTCGACCTGCATGACGAAGTCGGCGTAGGGGTTGATTTTGCTGGCGCCTTTGAATGGGGGGACTGGAACGATGGGTGTGTGTGGTGCCGGGAGTGGCAGGTAGAGGAAGAATGGTTTTCCCTTTTTGGCCTCTGGTGCACGTGCCTTGATGTAGGTGATGCTTTTATCAAAGAGATGAGGTAGCACTTGCTCGATGTTAAAGTCCGGGCTGATGGGCCCCTTACGATACCAGCCGTAGGGGTCTTCTTTTTTGCTAACACCTTCCTGCCGAGTTGGGATGGCGGTGGGATTTCCGGTGTTAACCCAGACGTAGGGTGCCATGTCTAGCGATCCGCAATGCCCATAGTAGCCGACGAACCCATTGATGTCGGGGCCGTTTTTGACTGGCTTTGAAAAATCGATATTACTCCATTTTTTTTCGCCCTTGTCTGCCTTGGCCCAATCCCATCCGAGGTGCCACTTGCCGATCATTTGAGTGTGGTAGTTGGCGCGTTTGAGCAGGTGAGCAACGGTTTCTCTTTCAGCGGGTATGAGGTGGTTGCTGGTGCCGCTCAAGACGCCTCTCTTGAGTCGTGATCGCCAGTTGTAGCGACCTGTTAGTAAGCCGTAGCGTGTCGGTGTGCAGACGGAGCTCGACGTGTGGGCATCAAAAAATGTCATCCCCTCATCCGCCATCTTTTGTAGATGGGGTGTCTTGATCTTGCAGTCAGGATTGGTCGGTGAGACGTCGCCTATACCCAAGTCATCGGCGAGGACGAAGATGACGTTGGGAGCCGCCGTGGCGGCAGAAGCCAGAGATAAAAATCCAGTGGCAAGGAGGGTTAGCGTGAGTTTCATTATTTGATGTAGTGTTATGGAGAACGGATTTTTAAACCCTTAGCGAAGAATCATGTGCATCGCGCTTGCTTGGGTTGCTTTTGGCTTGAGTTGATAAAAAGAGATTGCAAATCCCTTCTCCCTATTGGGTGACAAAGCAGCTTGTGGGCAAGCCTTCCGCGTTCACGAGGTTGGCTCCAGTGGGGTCGCTTTTCCAGGCGTAGCGGGCTTGGGTGGGTTTGGTCAGGCTCTTGCTGCTGACGATGATTTTGTTTCCGGAGACTTTTGCTTCGGCGGCTTGCCATTGTCCGTCGGCACCGGCGATTTCAAAGGAGCCGGGCGATTTTCCGTCGCGAGTTTTGAGTCCCTTGGCGTGGTTGAAGGTGATTTCGATAGCGCCATTGTTGATCGTGTGGGATTTGTAGAGTGGGCCTGAGACGATGACGTCTTTCTTGCCGTAGTCCTGGTTGAGTGCCCAGCGTGCGAGGCGTTTGCCGACGTCTTTTTTATTTTTAGGGTGGATATCGGTCGGGTGTCCGATGTCGTTGATCGTGGCCATGCCGACGTGTCCGGTTTTCGAGTTACTGTCGTCGATGAGTCGGCGCATTTCGTCTTGCACGTGGACCCAGTCGGGGTGGTTTTTTCCTCTGCGGGTGAAGTTGGCGAGTTGCACGTAGTAGAACGAGAGGTTGGAGTCCCATTGTTTGCGCCAGTCTTGGATGAGGCATTCGAGCAGTTCGCCGTAGTTCTTTGCCTGATCACCGTGCGCATTGGATTCTCCTTGGTACCAGATGGCGCCGCGTGCTCCGTAGCCGGTGAGGGGTGCGATCATGCCATTGTAGATGGCGGATGGCATACTGGAGTTGAGTGCCGGGTGTTGTGGCTTTCTTGGGTGGCGTGGGCGGCGTCCTTTCTTCTCTTGTTGCCATTTGGCATTGGCTGCTTTCCATTTTTCCAGTGCGGCTTCGTACTGGGCCTGTGCCTTTTTAGGGTCGTAGTTTTTGACGGCGGCGGCTTTGTGCTCGAGCATGGCCTTGGCTTCGGGGCAGGCTTTCAAGGCTTCGTCGCTGACGAATGATTGAACGGGTTTGCCGCCCCACGAGCATTCGATGATGCCGACCGGGACCTTGAGTTTTGCGCGTAGCGCCTTGGCGAACTCGTATCCGACGGCGGTGAAGCTGCCTGTGTTTTCAGGTTGGGTAGGCTTCCAGGTGCCGGCGAAATCGGTAACGGGAGATTCAGCAGTGATGTTGCCTGACAGGTAGATGCGGAGCAGGTTGTCCTTGTCGGTGGCGATGGAGTCTTTGCTGGTGGTTTGGGTGACTCTCCATTCCATGTTGGACTGACCACTGGCCAGCCAGACTTCGCCGACGAGCACGTCGTTGATTTGTTTTTTATCAGATCCTGCGGTGATAGTCAGCGGGGCGCCTCTCTGGGATGCCTTCAGTCCTTTCAGGGTGATGTTCCATGAGCCATCCTTACTGGCTTTGGCGGTGGTGGATTGTCCGGCGAAGGTGATTTTTACCTCGGCATTGGCGTCTGCGGTGCCCCAGATTTTGGCTCCGGTTTTTTGTTGGAGGACCATGCCGTCGGAGAAGAATGCGGGGGTCTTGATTTCTGCGGTGGCGAGTGATGCCAGGCTGGCGAGTAGGCAACTGGTCCAGAGGGATGTTTTGGTGGTGTGCATAGTGAGAATGATGGATTGGAATAAGATAATAAGCTGGTGGAGGGTGAATTCTTTCTAGGGATGTGGCAAAACTATTTTTGTTGGTATGCCTTGAGGGTTTTTTGCAGTTCGGCGACGCGTCCCGGGTGTTTCTTGGCGATGTCGGTCATTTCTTTTGGATCGGACTTCAGGTTGTAGAGTTTTTTGTTCTCAACGAGTTTCCATGGACCTTTGCGGATGGCGAAGCGGCCACCGTAGTCGTGGTTGACGATGCAGGGTCGGTTGGGCAGGGATTTCTTCTCTCCTGTGATCAGTGGCAGGATACTGGTGCTGTCTTCGGCGTTGCCTGCGGGTATTTTGGCATCGAGGAGGTCGGCCACGGTCGCCATGAAATCGTTCATACAGACGAGTTCATCACAGCGGCTGCCTGCGGGGGTTTTTCCGGGCCAGCGGACGACGAATGGGACGCGGTGGCCGCCTTCGTGGATCTGGGCTTTGTGTCCCTTAAAATGGTTGTGCAGATCGACACCGTGTTTTTCCAGCTCCTTGAAGTTGGCGGCGTGTGCGGTGCCGTTGTCGGTGCTGAAAATGACGAGCGTATTTTTGGCGGCTCCAGATTGTTTCAGAGCGGTCATGATGTTGCCTACCACGGCGTCGGTTTCGATGACGAAGTCGGCGTAGTTGCTGATGCCGCTTTTACAGCGGAATTTTTCGCTGGTCGCGATGGGCGAGTGGGGTGATGTCAGCGGGACGTAGAGGAAGAAGGGTTTCTTGGTTTTACTCTGTTGGGTGATCCATTCGCAGGATTTTTTGGAGAGAGTGGGGAGGATTTCCTCAAGTTTCCAGCCGGGGAGCATGGGGCCGGGGGAGCCAAACATATCTTTGGGTTTGGGGACTGTGGGGACACCTTGGAGCCGGTCGTTTTTGATCCAGAGGTAGGGTGGGAAATTGGGGACATCGACGCCCCAGTAGTAGTCGAAGCCGTGGTCGGTCGGACCACCGGTGATCGGCTGTGTGAAATCGATTTTTTTTTCCACGGCTTCAACGCGTTTCGTGGCTTCTTTGGATTTAAAATGGGCGTCGGTGATTTCCAGAATGTCGTTGACGATCTTGCCGTCTTGATCGCGCCAATCCATGCCGAGATGCCACTTGCCGACCATGCCGGTGGCGTAGCCGTTCTGTTGCAGGAGTTCGGCGACGGTGAGGCGATCTTTTTTGATGAGTGGAGCGCCCCATGACCAGAGGACTTGTTTTTTGAGTTTGGTGCGCCAGCAGTAGCGACCTGTTAGAAGGCCGTAACGGGTCGGGGTGCAGACGGATGACCCCGAGTGGGCATCGGTGAAGTTCATCCCTTGGGAGATGAGCTTATCGATGTGCGGGGTCTTCATGTTTCCGATTTTCGCGTTGTTGGCGGAAACGGAATCGAAGCTCATGTCATCGGCGAGGATGAAGACGATGTTTGGTTTTATAGATGCTTGCACTCCCTTGTGGTCGTCCGCTGGCGCAGCAGCCGCAGATGGAAGATACAAGATACAAGAAGCAAGACAGGTGAATGTGAGTTTCATGGTGAGTGGTTATTTTTTCAGGACGTAGACGTAGTAGGCGCCGTAGACTTTTTTGTCAGCGGTGTGGAAGAGGGTGGTGAGGCGGGTTTTACCGGCTTTGAGGTTGAGGGTAAAGACGGCTTCCTTGTCGCCTGCTACGATTTTGGTTTCTGTTTTTTGGTTGCCGATTTGGAGGCTGGCTTTGATGGGTTCGATTTTTTGTCCGGGCACAGCGCGGAATGCTTGGTTTCCGGGGACGTCCTTGCCAGCGGGCAGGGAGGCATTGATGGGTTGGTCGGTTTCTTCTGGCCAGCGGCGCAGTCGGAATTCGTAGGTGCCGTCTTCGACGACTTTGACGTTCCAGAATCCGACCATACCATTACCCGTGGCGGCGGTGCGGATGTGACGTTGGTTCCAGGGGGTGGATTTGGTGGTGATCCAGTCGTGTGATGTGAGTCGGGCTGGGTTCTCGGCTGGGTGGCCGAGATAGATCGCGGTGTCTTGCGTGAAGGTTGGGAGAAGTTCGTCCCACCAGTTGTCGTAGAACTTGGTGAGTCGGGCAACGACATCCGGGTGCTTTGCGGCGACATTGGTTTTTTGGCCGGGGTCTTGTTTAATGTCGTAGAGTTCCTTGCCGTTATTGAATCGCCATTGGCTGGTCATGACGGCGCTATTACGCCATTTGATCGGGTCTTTGACGCGTTGGGAGTCGGTTACCAGAATTCGGTCTGGCCAGTCTTTGGCGGTGTTCTCGAGCAGGGGTCGGATGCTGCGGCCATCGAACTTGATGCCCTTGGGTGTAGCGATGGCGCAGAAGTCCATCAGGGTGGGGACGATATCGACGTGCGCGGTGATGGGCTTCACGTCGCGTCCTCCAGTGAGTTTTCCCTTTGGCCAGTAAGTGAAAAAGGGGACGCGGTGGCCGCCGTCGTACTCGCTGCCTTTTTGGCCGCGCATGCCAGAGTTGAAGACCTGGGCGCCTGCGGCGGTGCCGTTGTCAGTGGTGAAGATGAAGATGGTATTGTCGGTGAGCCCTTCATGGTCGAGAAAGGTGCGCATTTTGCCGACGTTGTCATCGATATTGGCGATCATGCCGTAGAAGTGGGCGCGGGCGAGTGAGCTTCGCCCTTTTTTGACCTCTTTTAATCCAATATATGGTTTCGCGTATTTGAGTGGCGCGTGCATTGGGCCGTGAGGTGCATTGGTGGATATGTAGGCGAGGAATGGTTTGCCGGCTTTTTTCTGGGCCTTGATGAAGCGGGTGGCGTAGTCAAAAAAGACATCGGTGCAGAATCCTTTGACGGGTGTGGGTTTACCGTTGTGCCAGTAAGAGCCATCGAAGTAGGCGTTGTCCCAGTAGTCCGGTGTTTGGCCGACGCCGCCACCTCCGTGGCGCAGGACTTCGGTGAAGCCGCGGTCTTCGGGTCGGTATGGATAGTTATCGCCGAGGTGCCATTTGCCGAACATGCCGGTGGCGTAGCCGGCGTCTTTGAAGATTTTCCCGATGGTGACTTCATTTTCACGTAGCATTGAGCGCCCCATGATGGTGTGCCAAACGCCGGTGCGGTTCGTCCAGTGGCCAGTTAGTAGGGCGGATCGGGTTGGTGAACAGGTGGGTGCGACGTGGTAGTCTGTTAGTCGAACCGACTCGCTGTGGAGCTGATCGAGGTTGGGGGTTTTAAGGATGGGGTTGCCGTGGCAACTGAGGTCGCCGTAGCCTTGGTCGTCGGTGATGACGATAACCACATTCGGCGGCTGAGAAGCCGCCGCCGAAGATGGCAGATAGAAGACAAGAGATGCAAGAGCGATGAGGTGGTGTTTCATGGTGGAGTGTTATTTTTTGGTGGGGATTCGTTTGATGAATTGTTCGAGCAGGTTGGGCCAATTGGCGGCAAGGTGTTTGCCTTTGACACCCATACCGAATCCGTGGCCGCCTTGTGGGTAGATGTGGAGTTCGCACGGGACTTTCATTTTGGTGGCTGCTTGGGCGAGCACGGTGCTGTTGTGTGAGCTGACGCCGTCGAACTGGTTGTGTGCGAGAAAAAGAGGCGGGGTGTCCTTGGTGATCAGGTGCTCGGCGGAGGCGGCGACTTTTTGTTCCTTGGTTGCGTTTGGTCCGAGGATTTTTCGAGTGCAGCCATGGGAGTAGGGTGCGATGGCACTGATGACGGGGTAGATCATGGCGGCGAAGTCGGGTCGGACGGAGATGTCTGATATGGGGTCGCCCTTGAGTTGATCGGCGTAGCGGGTGGCACACATGCTGGCGAGGTGACCGCCAGCTGAGAAGCCGAGGACACCGACTTTGTTAGGATCTATTTTGTATTGCGTGGCATTTTTGCGGACGTGCCGGATCGCCTGTCGCGCATCTAACAGAGGTCCTGGGAATTGGTAACCTTTTTGCCCGCCTTTTATAGTCACCCGGTAGTAAACGACGAAGCAGGTGATGCCTTTGCTATTAAAGAACTTAGCAACCTCTTCGCCTTCGTGTTTATGGGCGAGGATGCTGTAGCCGCCGCCGGGGAAGATGGCGAGCGCGTGACCGGTGGCGGTTTTGGGGTCGGCTGGGAATACCTTCATGGTGGCGCGACTGGTGTCGGTGACGCGCATGGGATCGACTTCGGAGTGGGCTTTGTGGACGTAGTCGTCGGGGAAGCCGGGGACCTTGTCGGGCCAAAGCCGAATGGGATCGGCCTGGGCGGAAGATGCAAGATACAAGACAGAAGATAGAAGAGTAAGGAGTGAGCGGGTCATGGTGATTGGGTTTGGCTAAAATGATTGTAAGAAACCATCATTGCTGTTTTTGGATTGTGAATTCGGTGGTGGCGTTGTGGGTGCCGAAACCGATATGGGAAATACTGGTCATAGATTCGCTGAATGGAGTCTTCATTGTTTGATTGTTGATGTGGAGGGTAGCCGTGCGTGTGTCGAGGTCGACGATGATTTTGCATGTTAATTTGCCCTTTGTCTGGCATGGTTTGACTGCGGCTTTTGTCCAGTCGGACCGGTTTTCAAACACGGTGATTTGATGCGACCCGATCCATGAGCCTGCGACGAGTGCGGAGGATGCCTGGTCGTCGCTGGCGAGGATGAGGAAGCCGTTCTTTTTATCTCCATCGAGGGAGGACATTGTCCAGGTGTAGGTGACTTTACCTGAGGTTAATGTTTTGGGTAGAGGTTTGAGGACGAAGCTTGCGGGTTTGTTAGCGCTGACTTTATAGCCCGCGTCATTTTTTTCTATACGGGCGTTCCCGGCGTAACTATCAACCTGTTTTTTATAGGTAGTGGCTATTTTTGGTATGGCTGTGACGTGTTTGGTCTTTGGGGTGTAGTCGTTTCCTGCGACAGGAAGCTTGTCTCCTTCGAGGCGGAGAACCATTGCGGGTGCTGAGATATCGCCTGGAGTTGCGGCGGCGGTGCCGATGCGGGCGATGAGTTTGCCGGGAAGCGAGAGTGAATTGCCGTCGATTTTTACCTGGGATAGGATGTCATCTGCTTCGGTGGCGAGGAGGTCTTGTGCCCAGACGTGTTTGAGGTTTTCGATGGGTCCGTCGAATTTGAGCACGAGTTCTTTGTAGTGACCAGCGATGCCAATTGGTTGGGAGGCGTCTTTGATTTTCACCGTGACTTTGGCGCGTGGTTCGAACCATTTATTACCGGGGGCGACTCGTCCTTCGGTGGCGATTCCTGTTGGTCCGTTAGGGTAGGTGGTGGTGCAGACGAATGGTGCCTCGCCGTCGGGTTCGACCGTTGGCAGGGGCATGTTACGAGCGATGATGGCGGGCGCGCTTTGGCTGACCATTTTCCCGTAGGTGTTTCTTGCCCATGTGTCCCATTCGGTGAACTTACATTGGTCGATGAGTTCGTGTTCTGACGACAGGTAGGTGCCTTGACCGGCGGGAAATGCGGGGGCGATACGTGACCATCGCCCGAAGCGCTGGGCTTCATCGATGCGTTTTTGCATGGCGCGGGGACCGGACAGTTGGTGGTGTAGATCGCGCCCTTTGTAGGTGCGCTGGTTCATTTCGGGGTGGCGTTTGCTGGCAACAAGAACACCCAGGCCGATGGCGGCATTACAGTCGTCTTGCACATTGAGGATGGCGCGGTATTCGGGTTGTTGTTGGGTTTGTTTGAGGATGTCGTGAACCCGGCGAAGAGTGGTTACTGACATGAGCAGTGGTGATGCATCGTAGGTGCGGAAGATATCGGAATTTTTTACACAGGAGAGCATGGGTTTTTGCAGACTGCCGCCGATTTCATAGACTGACGGGTAGCTGGGAAGATCCTGATTCCATTTTGGATTAATGTTACCACCAGCGCCGGTGATGTATTCGAGGATGAGTTCGGGATAGATCTCTTGTTTTGCCTTGTAGCTATGAAAATGTTGGGTGTCGCCGCCATCGATTTTCCAGTAGCGGATACCGGCGTATTTTGACCACTCGACAAATGTCCGTGCCTGCTGTTCGGTAACCCTCCCTCGGGTCCAGATTCCGAGCGAATTCCAACCGAGGTTTTTGATATCGGTGTTAAACTCCTTGAGACGTTCGCTCGGTTCGAGATTGGCGTAGCGGGGGAAGTCCTTTTCCTCGGTGATCAGATTAAAGAAAGCGGATCCACCGGCCATGCGTTTTTTGGCATCCTTGGTTTGCCAGCCGTGATCGATGAGGAAGATGTAGTCTTGTCGGCCACGAGGCAGGTAGGTGGTGGCCCAGCCGTCTTTTTGATTAAATAGGCTTTGTTCGTTGATTTCCTCGCGTGCGGCAGCGTTCGTGACTCCCTGAAGATTTTTGAGATCAGTGCCGTAACCGATCCAGTAGTTTTGTGAGTACCATGTGCACCAGTAATTAGGTGCTGTGGATGCTTTGCCCGGTACGAGGTTGGGTGCTGCCTGACCGGTTGCTTGAGAAAGAAATCCTAAAGCAAGTAGAATGGACGGGAGTGAGCGGATCATGGGTTTGAGTGTAACTTTGCTCCGCTCGATGCTGCGACGGAGGATTGCCATGCTTTGATGAGCTTGGTGAGTCGGGCGACTTGGTCTGGGTGTTTGTCGGCGAGGTTGTTTTGTTCTGATAGATCTTTCCCGAGGTTGAAGAGCTCGGTTTTTTTCCCGGTGAGGACGAGTTTCCATGCGCCATCGCGGACGGCGATGTTTTCCTTGTGTTGCCAGAAGAGGGGTTTGCGTGGGATGGGGTTTCCTTTGAGGGCGGGCAGGACGTTGATGCCGTCGAACACCTGCTTGGGGAATTTTTTCCCCGGTGTGATGGCCAAAAAGGTGGGCAGCATGTCCATGCTGAGAATCGGTGTGTTGCATGTTTTCCCGGACGGAAGTTGGTCGGGCCAGTTGAACACTCCTGTGACGCGGTGTCCGCCTTCGTAGACCTGGCCTTTGTGACCGCGGAGGTTGCCGGCGGAGCCTATTTTGGCCGGGCCGTTATCGGAGGTGAAAATGATGAGGGTGTTGTTGCGGATGCCTTGTTTTTCGAGTTCGGTGACGATGTTGCCGATGCCTTCGTCCATCACCTCGATCATTTCCTTGTAGAGAGCCTTGGGGTTGTCGGTTTTGAGTTTCGGTTGTTGCCGGTTGGATTTGCCGGTGACGCGGAAGCCGGGGGTTTTGCGGCCTTGGATCGGGTAGTGGGGTGCGCCGTGGTTGACGACGAGCAGGAATGGCTGGTTTTTTTTCCGGCGGATGAAATCGATGGCGTAGTTGTTGATCAGGTCGGTGATGTAGCCGGGGTCGTCCTTGAGTTTGTCCTGCTGCCACCAGTCGAAGTAGCCTTCCTGGTCGATGTGGCGTTGGTAATCGACGTTACCGGAAACGAAGCCTTTGAACTCATCGAACCCTTGTTTGGTCGGGTTAAACTTCGGGGCGTAGCCGAGGTGCCATTTTCCAAACATGGCGGTCTGGTAGCCGAGATCTTTCATGGCTTCACCCATGGTCCATTCTGCGAGTGGCAGACCGGTGTGGCGGTGGGCTCGGGCGGTGATGACGCCACCGACACCGGAGCGCTGCTGGTAGCGGCCTGTCATCAGGGCAGCGCGGGTGGGAGAGCAGACGGCACCGTTGGAATGGTAGTCGGTGCATTTCACGCCGGTGCTGGCGAGCTTGTCGATGTGGGGGGTCTGGATGGTCTTGCTGCCGTAGCAGGAGATGTCCCCGTAGCCGAGGTCGTCGGCCATGATGAAGATGATGTTGGGTTTTATAGAAGCTTGCACTCCTCCCACCTGCTTTGCAGGCGCACCGTCGTCCGCTTGGCCAGCAGCCGCAGAAGGAAGTGAGAAGAAGCAAACAGCAAGAGAGAGGGATAAGAGCTTTTTCATGAGGTAGAGCGTATAGATACGGGGAAGTTATCCTCAATCTGGCACGAGAAAAGGAAAATGCGTGATGAGCTAGGGTGAGTTATCCTAGTCAAGGCTGGCTCCGGAATCGCCAGTAGAGAATGAGGATCACACCGACAATTCCACCGGCGATGAATTTTTGCTGTGCAAGCTCCATGGTTTCGTGAGACGCGTTGCGACGGCTAAATGATAAAATGTAGAACAGAATACCTCCGATACTGAAGGCAATGCTGAGGCAGAGGAGGATCATGAAGTAATGGAAGACGCGGCCGAGCCAGCGTGGGGTGCGTGGTTCTTCTGCGCGGCCTTTATAGGTCTCGAATGAATCCCAGTCCGGTTCGTCATCGTTGTTCATGGGGGAGAGGAGTGATCAGTGATCCGTGTGCAGTAAGCAGTGATCCCTGGTCGGAAGGGGTAGCGCTTCCGTTACGCGGGGAGTTAGGAATTAGGGATTAGGATTTGGGTTACTTGATGAGATTATTCGTTTCGTGCGGGTCTTTTGTTAGGTCGAACTTGAGGAAGGGTTGGTCTTTTTTGAGGATGGTGTGGGTGTCCTTGGTGATGATGGATTTGTTTCCTGCCCAGAACGAGATGGCAGTGCCGTCGCTTGGGGTTGTGGGGTTACTGACGACCCTTGCGAGGGACATGCCGTCGAGTCCATCGGGTAGCGGGATGTTGGCGAGCTCGCAGAGTGTTGGGAAGATGTCGACGGTTTCGGCGACGGCATCGCTGGGCTTGCCTGCAGTTTGTTGATTGGGTATTTTGATGATTAGTGGAGAGTGCAGAGCGGTGTGGTAGAGGTGGTGTTTTCCCCAGATGGCTTTTTCGCCAAGGCTGAACCCGTGGTCGCCCCAGAGGATGATGATGGTGTTGTTAGTAGTGCCTGATTTTTCCAGGTAGGCGAGCAGCTTACCCACGTTGTCGTCCACGTAGCTGGTGCTGGCAGCGTAATGCTTGCGCACCTTGAGTGCGTAGTCGGCGTTTTTGCGCGGGTCATTTTTATCCGCGTAGTTGCCCATGAACTCTCCGCTGCGGTGCCAGAGGGACGGGCCTGTGGGTTTGTTAGGATCGGGGATGGGTGGGAATTCTACATTTTTGTAGTGATCGAGGAATTTCTGGGGTGCGGTGAACGGGAGGTGCGGTTTGATGAACCCAACGGCGAGTAGCCATGGTTTGCCGGTCTTTGTTAGGATATCAATTTCCTGTTGAGCACCTGTGAGAATGAGATCGTCCGGATAGGCGGGTGTGTTTGTTGTTGTTTCGATTCTCGGGCTGTAGGCGCGGGTTCTTGGCTTACCACCTGCGAATGCGTGCATGGCACCGCGTGGCGTTTTCCAATCGCCGCAGGGCATCAATGAACGTGTCCAGGAGCCGGGCATTTCCGGTTTTTCGGGATCGTTCCATTCCTTGCCCATGAATCCGCCGGGGTGGTGGGAGATTTTCCCGATGGAAATCGTCTGGTATCCCTTGGACTTGAACCAGTGTGGCAGGCTGGGGGACGGATCTTTTTTCATGTAGTGCTTACCGACCAGTCCGTTGTTGCCATTTGGCGGTGGGTATTTTCCGATGAGTAAACTGAAGCGTGAGGCTCCGCAGGTGGGTGCCTGAACGTAGTGGCGGGAGAACTGTCGGCCTTGGCTGGCGAGCTTGTCGATATTCGGGCTATGGACGTGTTTGTGTCCGTAACAGGCAAGCTGGGTGTTCAGGTCATCGATGCAGATGAGCAGGATGTTAGGTTTTGCTCCAGCGATTTGCAGACAGCACAAGAGGGCGATGATGAACGTTGTGATTTTCATGAGGATTGATACCAGGTTAAGCGTTCAGATTATTGAGGAAAGGACTCATTTGCTATTTACTACAGAAATCAAATTGCTGTCAGGTGAGTGAAATTCGTGTTCCTTGTTCGGTTGCACTCCAAATGAAAAAACCCCACGCCCCGGTGAAGGGGAGTGGGGTTGGAAAATTTGGCGTGCGGTTGCCGAGCCGAGTTACTTGCGGCGACGGAGGATCGTGTGCTCCTTAGCCTTTACGGCGGCGGAGTATGAGGGCGAGTCCACCGAGGCCGAGCAGGGCGGTGGTGGAGGGCTCTGGGACGGGAGCGACGTCGAATGCGACACCACTGATCTGCCTCCAGCCTATCGCCACGGCTGTGGTGGTCAGTTGAAAAGTGTCACCGCTTTGAATGCCGGTAATATCAAAAGAGGCGACGTCTAAACCATCACCTGCCAGTGTCACAGTCGGTGTTGTCGCTGAATCGCTTCCACCGAAAGTCTGTGTCAGTGTAAATGTCTGAGTGCCATGAGCTAAACTCCAGTTGCCATCATAAAGAACACTGAGGCGCAACGTTTCCGTGACCGCAGAACCGAAAATAATGGTATGCGACGACCCATTGCCGTTCCAGCCGGTTCCAATATCTGGACCAGAAGGATTTGTGGGATCATCTATAAGACCCTTGTTCTGGTCATTGTGACCGCCTGAACCCGCGACAGAGGTGACGTAAGATGGCAGTGAGGCGACACCGGAAGCTCCAGCAAAATCATATCCATCCGTGCCGATGATGTTGTCGCCGTCGATATCGAAGGACTTGGCGGTCGCTGCATTTCTCCAGCCCGTGCTTTGGTCGTCCGTAAGCGCCTCAACGTTGTACTGATTGCCTACGTAAGTTATCGCGGCACTGGCGGAGCCGGTGAAGGCCGCCATTGCGAGCGTTGCGAGTGGGAAGACTGTATTGATTGATTTCATCATACTTTGAGGTGGGTTTTTGTGTTCTCTCTGAATTTTCTCAATCGAGGAAAATCAAAATCAAAAGCAATTTGGCACGTATCCTGCCCCCCCCTTGGGGCACGCGTCAAAATTAAAAGTAATTATTTTCGATAGGTTATGCCTCTATTGTTGAGCAGGATTTCCGTGTCAAACTGACATATTATGCCCTGCCGAGTTAGCCCAAGGGGCTTAAATCCTCCAGCCCAAGGTTGTGCGCCCACGCGCTACCTTGGGTATATGTCATCAAAACATATTTTACCCCAACGGGGTTGCGTCATGAGCAGTGCCATGTTAATTGTTCGTTAGAACATATACCCCCCCCATCAACCTAAGCCATGCCCCAATCATTATCCGCCGTTTACCTGCATGTTGTTTTTTCAACGAAAGGGCGCAGGGCATTTTTGTGCGACGATACACTTCGGGCTTCATTGCATCGTTATCTAGGTGGAGTTTCAATAAAGCTTCAGTGTGCGCCTTTACGGATTGGTGGTGTGGAGGATCACGTGCATATTCTTGCCCGGTTAGGAAGGTCCACGACCCAAGCGGATTGGGTGAAGGAGATGAAACGCGCGTCGAGCCTTTGGGTTAAGGATCAGCCCGAACCTAACACATCCGCAGGTGGGGGTGCGCCACCGCTGGCAGAATTTTCATGGCAAGGCGGCTATGCTTGTTTTTCTGTGAGTGTTTCTAATTTGGAGGCTGTGGAGAGATACATTATCCAGCAAAAAGAACATCATCAGAAAATGACATTTCAGGATGAGTTGAGATCGATGTTACAAAAACACGGAGAGGCCTGGGATGAACGATACCTTTGGGATTGATCACGGGTTCTTTGTGTATCCGTTGGACGCAACCCCGTTGGGGTATATGATGATGTCGGGATGATACCCAAGGTAGCGCGTGGGCGCGCAACCTTGGAAAGCCCGTTGGGCTAGCCAGACAATGAGGATACCCAATGGGCTCAGGGGCGATTGCCATTCGCCTTGATCAGGGTAATCGATTTTTCGGCAAAGCGCTGGCCGAGGATTTTGTAGCCTTCCGAGGTGTAGTGCAGGTCGTGGACGATGGTGCCGTCGGCTTGTTTTTTATCGTTGAGGTCATCGGTATCGACCCAGGCGCCACGTGGGTGGGCTTCGGCGAATTCCTGCTGGGTTTTGCGGATGTATTTTTTGCCTTCGAGTCGCTTGGGCCGGTCGAGTCCGCAGTCGCTGATCCTGCCGATGACGACGTTGATGTCCTTGAAGTCGATGTCGGTCTGGATCTGCCAGATGAGCTCCTTAAGATAGATATCGTAGGCGGTGTTGTTGAGGTCCGACTCTCCCTGCATCCAGACGAAGGTGACGGTCTTGACTGACTGTCCCTTGATGGCGGCTTTGACGCCTTTGATCAGGGTGTCGTAAAAATGGCCTCTCACCTTGGGCACGCGGCCTCGGGTGGGGGGAGGGAATTCGTGGTTCGACTTTGCCCAGCTGCGGATGGAGGCACCGCTGTAGGCACTTTTGGTGACGATGATGTTGTCTTTGCCAAATGCCTTGGTGACGGTGGGAGTGAATGAGAGCTCCGGCTTCATGCCGGCCATATTTGACTGGCCGGAGAGGATAAACAGGTGCTTGCCGTCATCCGCTGAGTGAGCGGGTGAGAGGGCAAGCAGTAGGATGGATGCTGCGCCGAGGGCAAACTTCATTGTGTTACTTCACCGGGGTGAGTTTGAAGTGCTTGATGCTGACGCCCTTGTTTGGCGCTTTGAGTGTCAGTTGGAGTTTATTTCTTCCTTCCTTGAGCTCCATGGCGACGGGTTTGGTTTGTTGCCAGTCGCCGAGGGTAAACGGGAGAGCGACCTCGTGCATGTTGCGTCTGTTAGCCCGGATTGTGAAGGACTTATCCACCGTGACGGTGACCACGGTCGCGGTGAAATTATATTTTCCAGCCTTGGGAAGAGTGACTGTGTAGGAGCGAAGTTCGGGTCGGCTCCCGGCTAAGTTATAATGCATTTGCACAAACTGATCATCATGACTTTTCATGAAGCGAATTTTTTCGGTGCTCAGTGGCTTTGAGCAGGCGGCAACGGGGATGGTGATGACTCCGTTTTTATCGGTGGTGATGGTTTTATCGGCCTCGGCCAGTTCCACCTGTGGGAATTCTTTTTCTTTCTCCTTACGTGGGCCGTCGAGTTCTTCAATCCAGTCTGAGTTGGGCGAAATCGCGGGCTCATTGGACTCGGCGAACTCGGCCCCAACAGATGCCAGTTCTTGCAAGTCTTCATCTTGCACCACGGCGAGTTTTTTGTAGTGCGCGAGGGATTTCCAGAATCCGCCACCGACACCGAATTGCATGCGGTTAACGATGGGCTCACCGAGAGCATCACCCAGCCAATTGGCTCTGTGCACTTGGTGGTATTCATCGGGTTTGCTGCGCACTCTGGATTCCAATTCGAAGTCGAGACCGCACTGTCCGCGGAAGCGGTTGTGGGTCCAGTGGGCGCCGAAGACGGTGACCCATCCATCGGGTGTCCAGTGAGCGAGAGCTGCGTGGCCAGTTTGAGGAGCCGGGCGTGACGGGATGCCAAAAGCGTGGGTGGCGGCCCTGCCGGTAAAGGCGCGTGGGCCACAGATACCGCCTTCGAGGAAGTAGTCTTGCATGCTCAGAAGTTTCAGGTCGGGACGGACGGGACGGGGAACATTCGAAGTGTATGGCACATCAGTTTTGGTAATGCGGCAGTAGCGCCATCTGTAATCCAGCTTCATGTGATCGGGGCGGTAATTGCGGATCATTTTTCTCATCCAGACCAAGGATTCGAGAGGACGGAATGCGAATATGAAACGACAATCCCAAGGAGTGAGTGTGTCGAATGCAGGGTCGAGCTCACCGTCGAGGAAGGCTTTTTCATAGCTTAGGTAATACTCGGTGATGGCTTCTGGTGCTGTTTTTCCTTCGGGCACGTGGTTGCCATCGGGGTGCTCGAGTGAGCTGGCGAGTGCCCAGAGGCGGAAGAAGTCCTTTTCCGTGGCGTTCTTACTGGCTTTCTGGATCGCCTTATAGTTACGGATCGATTGACCGTACTTGTTTTTGTAAGCGCCGCCGAGTTCCATGACCTCGACGATTAACTTGTCGTCGGCGAGTAGCAGATCGACGTAGGATTTTTGTTCGGCACCTTGGCTGGCGAAGGAAGCCAGCTCGTAGGAGCCGACGGTGAGCAGGGCGCATTTGGCGAGTTTGGCGTGCAGGGCCTTGCTTTTGAGGAAGGGCTGCACCTCTTTGAGCACGGCTCTTGCGGCGAGCAGTGCCTTGGTCTGGGCTTCTTCATAAGCTGGGTTGCCAGCGCAGAAGGTGACTGGAGCCATTTTCAGGTTATTCGGGTTCGGTAGCGTGGGAAGCTTGGCGATCTCACCGTGGGCGGTGAAGTAGGCGTTGCGTTTCGCTTCGTCGAGTTTCGGGGCTGCCGCGGTGATTTCTTTTTTGAGGGTTTGCAGGGTTGCAAAGTAGCTGTTGAAAAGTTTTTCACCTGTGGGATTCAGAGGTTCGGCCTTGTTGCCTGTCATTTTTCTCAGTTTGACGCGGAAGTCTGAGGAATTCTCCTGTGCGGTGGATAGCTGGCAGAGGCCGGCGAGGAGTGCTGCGCATAGCAGGCTGATATTGATTCGTTGTTTCATAGCGAAGGATTTTAAACATAAACGTGGGTTGCGGTTAGGATATTGCAACCAATTTTCGGTGAATGATGTGTGTTTATTGATTTTGAAATGAAGTGCTGGCGCAGCGGATTGAGGTATTCTGTTTCAATGCCTATGGGTTCTTCTCCGCTTTTAGTCTCAGCGCCTTAAGCTTCATGTGGAAATCTGAGTAGATGCCGGTGCGGTAGGGGGTGTGTTTTTGGGTGGAGATTTTTTCGGCGGCCTTGGCTTCGTCGGTTTTGCCGAGGTTTTTGAGTATAATGGAGCGGATGGCTTGCATTTCGCGCATGGTGTCGCATGGGTGATCGGAGTCGTGGCGGAAGCTTTTCGGGTTGTGGTGGGCGATGGCTTGGTCGATGTCCTCGAGGGCGGTGACCCATTGCTTGAGCTTCATGTTAGCGAGTGCGCGGGCGTGGAAGCGTGGGGCGGTCCAGCCGAAGCGTTCGTCTTTTTTCTTGGCGAAGGGGCCGGCGAAGAGTCGGGCGGCATTTTTATAATCTCCTTTTTCCAGGGCTTGGTAAGCGAGGGTGATGTCGAGCAGCTCGATGTGCACGGTCAGGCCGAGGTAGGCGGAGAACTGGTGGCTGAATGAGAATTTGTGTTTCAGGCCTGTGGTTTGCCAGGCGATGGTGCCGTTGCGGCGGAGCAGGAAGATGTTGGCAATTTGATCGGCGGAGATGACACCGAGTTGTTGGATCGCGGGGTTGCTGATGGTGTTGGGAACGGTGGCGACTTGGAATTTCCAGTCGTGTTTTTTGACTAGGGCTTTGATGCGGTTGGTGTCATTGGTGAGGAAGGCGACGACCATGTTGACCTCGTTGTGGATGTGTTCGCTGGCGCGTTTCCAAGCGTAGTCGACGGCGCCTTGCTGGGCACGTTTTTTACCTTCGGCAGGTTTGCCGATCAGGCTGATTGGGATGTCGCCCTCGGTGGGTGGTTCAATGAACAGGACGAGTGTCTGCTTGCCTTGGGTGTTCTTGGGCAGGGTGAGTGTTTTGCCGTCGAGTGTTTTCAGGGTGAAGTTAGGGAATGGTCGGGTGGAGGTGCTCCAGTTGTGGTGGATGATGTTGCTGCGTGATTCTTTGCGTTCGCGGCGCTGGTCGGTGGCGTGGAGCAGGTTGAACTGGTGGTATCTGTCGCGGAGGAAGGTGGCGGCGGGCCAGAGTGTGGCGTCGTTTTCATCGAGTGAGGAGAGGAGTTTTTCGCGGTAGTGATCGTGGAGGCTCTTGGAGCGGGCATCGAGGGCTAGGATGGAAGCAGCGGCGTGTGCGGTGGCTGGGGCGTTGTCGCCACCGCATGCTTGGATGAAGTTTGTTAGGGTGGATTCGGCGTCGGTGTTTTCTTTACGCAGGGATGCGACGGCCAGGCAGAAGTGGGGGATGATGTTTTCGCCCTTGGGTGGGTTTGCGGCGAGTGCTGTGTTTGCTTCGTCGACTGCGGTTTGCAGGTGTTTTGGTTCGATGGCGGTTTTCCACATTCCTAACAGCGCGATGATGCGGTAATTGCGGATTTGCTGGATTTCGGGTGATGTGGGCGACTTTGCAATCAGTTCGCGGCAGAGTTTTTCCGCCTTGGTGTAGTTGGCTAGTGTTTGTTCGGGTGTGAGCCGGTAGCGCACAGGCGCCGGGGTGAAGCAGTCGTGGATGGCGGTGATTTTTTTGTCGGGGTTGAGGACAAGGAAGTCGCCGATGTAGAGAGATTGCAGCTGTGCCATGCTGCGGGTGTGCGGCATGAACTGGTCTGAAACGAGTATTTCCTTAGCAGCACCGTGGCCGCGGCCGTACTTTGCTAGGCTGGACATGAGTAGGATGTGGCCGTGAGGATTGATGAGGTAGCCTTGTGGTTTGGGGATGGCAAAGATCTTTGCCAGTCGGCTATTTTTTCCTCCGGGCAGGTGGACGGCTGTCCAGTTCAGCCCGAGTGCGCGCAGTTGTTTTTCGCCAGCATCGGGGAGCTGGTCGATATTGAAACTGAACACGCTCAAGTGTGTGGCGTAGGGAGCCATTTCCTCGTGGATTTTTTTCAGCTCCTCCTGGTGGCCGGGCATTTGTGTCGACCAGAAGACAACGATGCTGGCGTGGCCTAATTGATCGACGGGAAAGCTGAGCGTGGTGCCGTCGGCGCGTTTGAAGTTGCCGGTGAATGGCACATCGGCGCGTCCGAAGCCGAGGTTCTTGAGTCGGAACTGGACGACGTCGGCATTGCTGGCGTGGCGTTCGGTCATCAGGGTGACGATTTTATTTTCGAGCTCACGGGCCTCGATGTTGCGGGCGATCATGGCAGCGATCATCAGGCACTTGGGTTCGGCTGGTGTGTCGCGGTAGCGGTTGATCAGTGCGGTGAGTGCTTGAATGCGTCCCTCTTTCTCGGCGCTCTTCTGATCGAGCGTCATGTTAGAAAACAGGAGGTCGGCGTCGAGCCGAAGTGTGGCGTAGGTGTCGGGTGCCTTGGCGAGCTTGCCGCAGATTTCGAAGAGCGACTCGCGGTTGCGGTCGGAGTTGTCCATGCTGAGCAGGAGCTTCTGGCTTTGGAACATGATGGCGAGGACGTGGAAGCGGTTCGGCGCGGCGGGGGATGCTTCGATCAGGCTATTGCCTTTGCGGATGATGCTTTTGCAGGAGCGTCGTTTTTTAGCGGCGGAGCTCTGAGATTTGATCTCGGTGAGGTCTTTTTGCAGCGCGGTGATTTCGCTCGCCGGGATGTCGGCTGCGTGTGACTGGTCGGTGAACAGGCAGAGGAAGGCAGAGAGAGTCGCCAGGCAAGCGATCCGGAAACCGGGTATTCTTTGATGATGTATCATACTGGATATCTCTATTAACTATGCTTGGGTTCTGACTCTTTCAACTTGTCGTGGAATACTCCGTATTGGTAAGGTGAGGTCAAGATTGATTAGCTTGATTGAAGATTTATCATGAAACATTACTTAACCGTAACCATTATTTTTAACGCTCTATTGGTCTGGCCAAGCTGTTTAGCTGTAGAGGTCACAAGTCACAAGGCCGACGTCTGTGTGTACGGTGGCACGGCGAGTGGTGTGATGGCGGCGTTGGCTGCGGAGAAAGAGGGGGCCAAGGTCATTCTTATTGAACCCAGTCGCTGGCTCGGCGGCATGACCGGTGGCGGGATCAACCACTTGGACTGGGGCAAAGGCAGCACGGTAGGTGGCTCGACCTACAAGATCCTGATGGAAGGTTTGGAGGAGAAGGCACAGAAGCATCATGGTGGGCATGCCATCCAGGGGATCGGCAACAGACAGTATCGCGAGCGTTTCAAGAAGGTGATCGAAGACCGGGGCATCACCGTGATCTACGACCACCGCCTAGGATCGGTCCAGGCCGGGGACGCCACCATCGTCTCGCCGACGCGTCAGAAGCCGATCGCGATGAACGAATCTTTCGAGGAGAACAAGGCGGGCCAATCCATCCGGTCCATCACCCTCGACTACGCCCCAGTTGATAAAACCGGATGCCCGATTCCCGAGCCGAAGAAACGCAACGCCATCACGGTCTCCGCGAAGGTGTTCATCGATTGCTCTTACGAAGGTGACGTGCTCGGGATGAGCGGCGCCAGTTACACATGGGGGCGTGAGTCGCGCGAGAAGTACGGCGAATCGCTCGCCGGGGTGCGTCCGAACCTTTGGGTCCACGATATCGACCCCTACGTCGAGCCCGGGAACCCTGAGAGTGGATTAATCCCGTTTGTGCAGGATCGGAAGATCGGACCCTTGGGTAGCGCCGACGCATTGTCGATGGGTTACTGCTTTCGATACGAGTTCGACGGGAGCGGCAAGGGCATCCCGATCCCCGAACCGACGAATTACGACCCCGCCGAATTTGAAGTCGTCCGCCGAGCCATTCGCGATGGTGTCGACATCTTCTCAAGCCGAAAGATGCGGACCACACTCAACAAGATCACGACCTCAAAGAGAGGGCCGTTTGTCGGAGGCGCCCAAAACAACCGAAACCTGATGACATCCACCGTCTACGGGTGCAACGATGAATACCCGAACGGTGACTGGGCGACGCGGGCGCGGCTCTGGAAGTTTCATCAGGAGTTTCTGATCAACTCGATCCACTTCGCAAAAATCGATCCATTGGCCCCCAAAAGCATGAAGCAACGTGCGATGAAGACGACCTTCAGGAAGGGGGTGTTCGATGAGACCGGAGGCTGGCCTAACCAGTTCTATGTGCGCCAAGCTCGGCGGATGGTGTCGTCCTACGTCGTCACTCAGAAGGACCTCGAGGGCAAGACCGACCCGCCTCACACGGTGGGCCTCGCCGCCTATGGCGTCGATGATTGGCCGTACGCGATTGTCCCGCAGGATGGCAAGATCGCGGTGCAGGGCGGTGCGTTTTCCATCGTTTACATCGATGGCGGGAAATACAACGGCAGCTACAAGATCCCCTACGAAGCCATCGTGCCGCGCAAGGGAGAGTGCGACAACCTGATCGTGCCCGTTTGCGTTTCGGCCAGCCATATCGCCTTCACGTCCCTTCGCATGGAGCCGGTCTGGATGGTCCTTGGGGAATCCGCCGGCGTGGCCGCCGCCATGGCGGTCGATGCCAAGGTCTCGGTGCAGGATGTTCCTTATAAGAAACTCAGAAAGAAACTCGACGATCTGGGCCAGACCCTGGAGCGAATCCCGCCTCAGGACCCGAAAACGCCTGACGAGCCTCATAAGCATGCAAGTTGGAAGTCACAGGACGCATGGAATAAGCAGAAGAAGGGATGGGAGTGGCTGTTCCCCCATATCGACACCAACTCTGACGGCCAGATTTCGGCCGAAGAGTATCGTGCCTTCCAGAAGTTCAAAAAGCAGCACGGCGATTGGCAGGAGGCTCTCAAGGAGAAGGGTGCCGGGACGCCTAAAAAAAAAGATGAACGCTCATTGAGCGGGCAACGGTCTGGCGACAAACCTAACATCATCCTGATCTTCGCCGACGACCTGGGCATCGAAGCGCTCAATGCTTACGGAGGTCACGGTGTCCGGACACCTCATCTCGACAAGCTGGCAAGCAAGGGGATATTGTTTACCCGTTGTTTTGCCAACCCGGCATGTTCTCCATCGCGGGCTGAAATCATGACCGGCACCTATCCGGGATTCGCGGGCGTCAGACATGTGCTGAGCAAGTGGGATGATGACATCTATCTGAACCCGAAGAAGTTCAATAGTTTTGCCAATCAACTGAACAAGGCGGGATACGCCACCGCGATTGCCGGGAAGTGGAATGTCTCCTGGTTGGAGCGCAAAGATACGGTCAAGGCATTTGGCTTTGATGAACATTGTCTTTGGCAAATGTATGACCGCGATGGCGTCAAGCGATCGCGCTTCTATCAACCTCATTTTCGCATCAATGGAAAAATCGAGGAAGACTCGATTGCCAAGCGATTTGGTCCGGATGTTCTGGCCGACTTCATGGTCGATTTCATGAAACGTAAGAAGGACGAGCCGTTCCTGATCTACTACCCGGCATTATTGGTCCACACGCCCTACATTCGAGTCCCCGGTGGTGCGAAGACGAATGCCTTGCCCGATTCCAAGCAAAAGAGCGGCCCCGAATGCTTCCCCGAGATGGTCGAGTATCTGGACAAGAACGTCGGGCGGCTGGTGAATGCCGTGGATGAGCATGGGCTCAGCAAAAACACGATCATTCTATTCTGCGCGGATAACGGTACGCATGGTCCGGTGACTTCTGTCTGGGGCGAGAACCGCGCCAAGATCAAGGGCGGCAAGATGACGATGACCGACCGGGGATCGCGGGTGCCCTTGATTGCCAGCTGGCCGGGGACGATCCAACCCGGAACGCAGTGTGATGATCTCGTCGAACTAGCGGATTTCCTGCCGACATTCCTTGAGATTGCTTCAGCGCCGAAGCCGATGCAACGCGTCCACGGACAAAGCTTTTTACCGCAGCTCCTGGGTAAGGATGGACCCGCCAAAGAATGGGTTCACATCGAGTATAGAAAGGATCGGCAAATCAGAACCAAGGAGTGGATCTACACCTACAAGGGGGAGTTGACCAAAGTGAACGAGTGGGGTCGCCCGGAAAACCAACCTGAGAAACAAGGTGATCATGCAGATGTCCGGAATGAGATGAAAAGGATCTTTGCCTCAATCGATAGGTAGCGAAGAGATCACGCAGGCTATTCCCGTCACGCGCCGGATTGCTGACCGGGCGCGACCAGAACCGGTATTGATTCAGTGCGAATGGAATGGGCGGGTTGCCACTTAGTGAGATCACCCTAGCAGACCGATTGGGTAAGGCTGGCTATGTCACCGGTATGGTGGGGAAATGGCATCTCGACCCCGCTGCCCGGAGGCGTCGATCCAAAGCGGAACCCGTTTAACAAAGCGGGGAAAGGAAAGTAGAAACTCCAATCGTGGTAAATGGTAGCAAGATGGGAAATGGAGGCACGCCGTATCGGTAAACTCAAGCCTTGCTATCCTCAAGGCTACCGCAGGTGCTGAAGGTACCAATTGAGGGCAAGTTGCTGGGCCTCCTTACGTTTTTTTTTGTAGATGCCATAGTGCTTGATACCCTTGATAGTCATGAGCTTCTTGGTTCCTTTCGCTAGAGTGTGGGCTTTGATGGCGTGCTCACGGTTATCAAAGAGTTCTTCTTTTTCGGCAATGATGAAGAGCTTGGCACAGCTTGGGCTGATTTTTTCTACATCCTCGATGGGGGCGTAATGCATGAGTTTTTCCATTATCGGAATGCCTTTCATGTTATTATACTTCTGGCCTGGTTCAGGGTAGCCCATCTTCCCTCTGGTTCGTTTATTTGCTGTTTGGATCATTTGCTTGCGGAGGAGGGGATGTTTCCAGACCCAGCGTTGGTCCATGGAGCCGACTTGGCTCACAAATGCTTTTACTCGAGGATCGCGAGCTGCCACGTAAACGACATGACCACCTGAGAAGGAAGACCCCCAGAGGCCTATTCGCTTGGTGTCACACTGAGGATGACCCTGTAGCCAGTGAAGGGCGTTAAAGATATCAGTAGTTTGATCGATAGGGTCGACGACCTCGCGAACCTCTTTTACATCAGCAGTGGTCTTTCCGTCTTTGACTGTCATGTGACCATTGAGAACTAATCTGCCCTCACTGTTACCCCAACCCCGGTAATCAATGGCAACCACGAGGAAACCAGATCGAGCAAAAAGAATAGCATCGGGTCTAAGGCCTTCCGCAGTCCCACCCCAACCATGGCTCATGAGTATGGTGGGTAGCTTTTTCGCTCCCGCATTGCCAGGGGTGTAGACTTCAGCTGAAATCTTCGCCCCCTCACTGACGATCGTCTCAGCCTTGAAGTTGACGCCTTCGGGCACTTCAACTGTAAATTTTTTCTGAGCTGATAGACTTCCCGCTAAGATAAAAAAGAGAATGATAGAGTGTTTCATGTTTGTTTCTGTTATTTTTTTGTGTCGCTGCCCATTTTGTCGATTTCATCTGTTCCTGGGAGACCGAAGGAGTAGAGTGCTCCGTGAACATTTTTCGGGAAATAGTTTTCAGACGGGTGCATGCTGAAGATGGTGTTTCCTGTTCCTACATAGACTCGCCCTCTTGAGACGGATGGTCCACATAGAACCGGGCCGAGATAGATTTCCTTCAGCACTCTTCCACTGGATTTGTCTAATGCGATGAGTTTGTTGCTAGACATCGTGGTGAAAAAAATACACCCGTTGGCGACAGCTATGCCAGAAGCCACTGGGTCTCCTGTGTTAGTGAATTGAGGTTTTTCCTTAGTACCTCCAATCCACGGTATCTTGGGGCGCTCATGTCGCCAGTTTTCGGTAGTTGTATTGGTGGAAATGGAAGTAACACGGCCACCACTAGGAGGACCATATCTTCTTTTCGTATTCGTCCCTTTGAAAATAGAATCGATACCGTTGGTGAAGAAGGATTTTCCATCGGTAGCACAGCCAGACTGGAGGCCGCCCATTGGACTAGGAAGCGCTAATGTCCGTGGATGGCGCTTCGGAGTGTCTGTTGGAGGGCCTGTGTAGATTGGTGTGTTGGCGAGGATTTTACCAGTGTTGAGGTCCATAATGTAGAAGCCGCCATTCTTTGAGCCGGTTCCAACGACTCTTGTTATCTTCCCATTAATGGTAGTTTCCACAATTTTAGGTGTGTCGCCAATCGATTGGTCTTTGTAGCCGGTCTTGGGGTCATAACTTGGTAGAGTCTGATTCCAGACATCGCCTTGAGTGATTTGTGAAACCCACTTTTCTTTTCCATTTGAGGCATCGACGGCGATCACTGCTGCCGAGTGTGGCGTGTAGTTACGAGGGTCATCCTTGCTTGGCTTTCGGGGTGAATTATGGACATCAGTGCCAAAGAAGATGCTGTTGGTCTTGGCATCGTATGACGGGGTAGACCAGACGGAGCTGGTGGACGGGCCATAGTGAAAGATCCTCTCGCCCCAAGCGGTTTGCATTTTCAACGGAGGGTTAAATTCTTCTGGCATGGGCCCAACGAGATATTTCCAGACAAGTCGACCATCCTTGGGGTTGAACGCCAGGACAAAGCCTCTTCCCTTACAGCAGCGGTAGCCTTTTTCTTCAGCTTTGGCGTGTTCATATGCCCCTCCGACAAAGATGATGAGCTTGCCTGCCTTGATAGGAGATCCCATCAGTAAATTTGCCTCATGGGCGCAGGGGAAGTCTCCAGCTTTCGTATTTACTTTCCATCTCTCTTTTCCCGTTTCTTTATCAAGGCAATAGGCGACCCCATTCGTGTCGCCAAAGTAAACGGAGTCTTCTGTGACCAAGGCGGAGCTGTAGATTCCCAGCCAGGGGACGAGAAGTCTGGAGTCCTTTGACTCAGGTTGTTTTTTGTTTCCAATAGCAGGCGTGTAGGTCCAGTCTAACTCCCCATTGGGCTTGAGTCGGTAGAAACGTGCGAAGGTTGAAGTGCCGAAGTAGACATAGCCATCCACTATAGAGGGAGTCGCGTTGATAGCGCCAATCTTTAAGTTAGCTCCCTTCTTCGGAAACCTCCATTTTTCTATCAGGTTGGGTGCGTTATCGACCGTTAGATGCTTTTCTGAAACATTGTGTCGGCTGCCACTTTCATGGTAATTATAAGTCTTCCAGTCTGCTGGGTCGGCTTGCAGAGAAATGGGCAAAAAAATCAGGAAAAGATAGAGTCTCTGATGCATAGAGTTTCTTTTTAAGAAGGTTTATGATTGTTGGGAATATAATTTTTGGGTGGGGTGTTGCCAGTGTGTATGGCTGTCGCGTAAGATGGTTCTTTGCCGCAGATGGGGCTTCCTCCTACGCAAAAGCTACGGCGGACAGGCGGGTTGCCGTGGGACTCAGCCTTCGCGTGAAGGCCATGGTGGAGGCACAGGAGTAACTTTACCTATACGGGTATTGTTTCGCAAACTTTCACTTTCCCTGGTGTGGGTTCAGGCGGAAGTTTTTGCGGTTGTCGTCGGTGTAGAGGCCGAAGGGCGATTTGTTGTGGGGAGTGGTTGGTTTGGCGGCTTGGATGCGTAGGGTTTTGGCTTCGGTGCCGCGGCCTAGCTGGTCGAGGATGTCGGCTTTGTAGAGTTCCATTTCCTGGTGGAGTTCGCAGCGGTGGACTTTGCCGAAGCCGAATGTTTGGTGGGATTCGATGGCGGTGTCGATATCTGCTAGTGCGGCTTTCCAGTCTTTCAGGCCGACGTGGGCGCGGGAGCGACAGTAAAAGCGGAACGTTGCCCACCAGTCTCCTTTGATTTTTTCGGGTGCCCAGACATCGGTGAAGAGTTTGACGGCTTGTTTGAAGTCGCCTTGGTCGAGTGCGCTTTTGGCAGTTTCGTGTTGGAGTACGTTGAGTTGGGCTTCGACTCCGTACCGTATGACCGATGAGATGCGGCTGCCTTGCACGGGGTAATCGAGACCGGAGGCGAACCATGAGATGCTGGCGTCGGGGCGGAGTAAGAAGATGTTAGGGTTCTTGTCGGCGGAGAGGATGCCGTATTTTGGGACCAGTGGGTTGTCGAGTCCGTTAGGGAGTGTTGTGACTTCACAGGTCCACTCGTGTTTTTTGACCAAGGCTTTGATTGCGGCGATGTCGTTATTGAGGAATGCGGCGATAACCTTGATGCCCTTGGGTTTATGCTCGGCCGCCATGCGGGTCATCAGTTTGATGAGGGCGTCCTGTCCCTTTTCGCTTACTTCATCGGCGGGTAGTTCAAGGATGGTGAGATAAGTGATTTTGTTGTCGGTGGCTTTGGGCAGGCTGATGGTTTTACCGTCGAGTGTGTTGAGGTCGGTGTTGATGATGCGGGTTGTATCGGCCGGTTCGTCTAGGGCGGAGACATTGCGGTAGTTGGTGTGGCGTTCTGCGCGACTGTATCCGTATCGGCTGAAGGTGGTTCGGAAGGCGCGGTAGGTATGGTGGCGATCGCGGAGGAAGGTGATGATGGGCCAGAGCGCGGGGGTGTCGTTGTTGAGCTTGAGCAGGGTCTCACGGTATTTGGCGTGGAAATCACGGTCATTGGCATCCATGGCGAGCAGGGCGGCGGCGGCGATAGCGTGGGCGGGTGACTTATTTCCGCCGGTGGCTTTGACAAATTCTGCTAGAACGGATGCCGGTGGAGTTTTTCCGAGGCGAAGCTTGTTCTTTGCCAAGCAAAAATGTGGCACGACCTTGGCTTCGGCTGGAAGCTTGGTAGCGAGCGACGCCTTGGCTTCGGAGACAGCGGTTTCGAGATGTTTGGGTTCGGCGGCGAGGTTCCACATGCCGAGCAGGGCGATGATGCGATGGTTGCGGATCTGCCAGAGGTCGGTGGCATCGGGGTGGGCTTTGATGGCCGCCTGGCAGAGTTGACTCGCTTTGGTGTAGTTCGCCAGTGCCTGATCTTGGCTGATGCGGTAGCGTTGAGGGACGGGAGTGAAGCATGCCTGGATGGCATCGATTGTCGCCGCGGGAATGGATGATGATTTGGCTTTGCGGCTCACAAGAAAATCGCCGATGAAGAGTGCCTGGAGTTGGGAGAGGTAGCGGGTGCTATCGAGGCAGAGTTCGAGGGTTGGCGGGGTGGAGGTGAAGGCGGCTGGTTTCGGTTGCTTGCCTTTGGTGCGTGGGATCAGGGGCAAGAAGCCATCGAACTGGAGCGCGGTGACCAACTGGGAGTGTCCTTGGGCGTTGACGAGGATGGCGCCTGGATTGGTTTTGATGTAGGTGTTGAAGGCGGGGTTGTTAGTGCCGCCTGGGAAGTGCATGGCGGTCCAATCTAACTGGTTGTCACGGAGGAATTTTTCTCCGGCATCAGGGAGTTTATCGAGGTTGAAACTGAACACGCGGAAGCGGTCGGGGTAATTGGTTTGTATGGCTTTGACCTCTGCGAGGCGGTCGGTGATAGCGGGCGTATCCTTTGACCAGAAGTAGAGCAGAGTGGTGTGGGCCATGCAGTCCATGGGGAAGTTGAGGAGTGTGCCGTCGGCACGTTTGTAGTTGCCGGTGAAGATGACGTCTAGGAGGCCGGACTTTGCAAGTTTACGGAAGTATTTGATGACATCGTGGTCGCCTTGGAATCGTTCGGTGAGGGTTTTTAGGAGTTGCTGTTCTAGTTTGAAGGCTTCAAGTTTGGGCGCGATGAGGATTGCCATTTTTAATGACTTCGCTTCGGCCGGGGTGTTGCGGTAGCGTCTGACCATCTGCTCGAGTGCTTCGGTGCGCTCTTTGAAGTCGGCATTTATTTCCGAGAGTTTTTTTTCCGAGAGGATGAGGTCGGCTTGGAGTCGGAGCGCGGCGTAGCGGTCGGGCGCCACGATGAGTTTGGCGCATGTTTCAAAGAACGAGGCACGGTTTTTCTCAGAATTGTCCAAGGCGAGAAGTCGGCGCTGGGATTGCAGGATGATGGCGAGGACTTCGAAGCGGTTGGCTGCGGTTGGGTGAGCCTCGACTAATGAGTTGCCTTTGCGGATGGTGCTTTTGCAGGCGCGGCGTTTTTTGGTGGCCGAGGTCTCGGTGAGTTCGGCAGCGGATTCCTTTTGTAGGGTGGTGACTTCGGCTTTTGGGATGGGTGCTGCCTGTGTGTTAGTCAGGTGGAGGCAGGTGATCAGAATGGTAAGTAACGTGACTCGAAGGGTTGGAGTTATCATGTGATGGATATTTGTGATCTGGCTTGGAAATACGCTAATTACGCGATGGGAGACTTGGGGTGGAAGTTCGATTTTGAACTACGGAAAGCACTGAATACCTGGAAGGGCTTGTTGTTTGTCTTTTTGGTTTTTGTTAGATGAGTGAGCGGCTCGGTTGGGAGCTTGGATCGTCGGCTCATCTCTCCACTGCCGCTTTTACCTCATCTTCATTTCACGGGTTTCAGTTTGAAATGCTTGATGCTGACGCCTTTATTCGGAGCATACTGGGTAAATAAGATCTGGTTCCGTCCCTCTTTCAATTCGAGTTCAACGGGTTGGGTATTCATCCAGTCGGCTTTGGTGTAGGGGATGTTGACATCCACGAGATTTCTTCTGTTGATGCGAAGCAGGAATTTTCGGTCCATGGTCACGGTGCAGACATGTGCGGTAAATTTGTATTTGCCGGCCTTGGGGATATCTACCCTGTAACTGAGCAATTCCGGGCGGAGGCCAGCCAAACCGTAGTGGACCTGCATGCCGCCATCGATGCTTTCCATGAATAGTACCTTATCACCGTTCTTCGGTGCTTTGCACGCCGCTACGGGAATGGTGATGGTGCCATCCTTGGCCACGGTGATCTTGCGAAACTTCTCAGGGATCTTTATCTGTTTGATCTCTTCCTTCTCGGTGCTTATGTTAGATTCCGCAAGTTCTTCACCCGTGGCACCGACGTCTTCGATTTCCTGATCTTCGACGATCGCTTGTCGTTTATAAAACCCAAGCAATCGCCAGAAGCCACCGCTTGATCCGTAGTTGCGCGGGGCGTTTTCCGCCAGCGCCTCCCCCAACCACTTACACATCAGTGCCTGCTTGAACCCCTTGGGGTCTTCTTGTGCCTGTGATTCCAATAGAAACTCCATGGGAGGCATTCCATTGATGTGGTTGCAGAAACTGATATGTGGTCCCAGGACGGTGGTCCATCCGTCCGGAGTCCAGTGCGCCATGGCTCCGTGACCCGGGGAGGGTGCGCGGCGCGATGGTATGCCGAAAGCGTAGCCCGAGATTTGCCCGACAAATGCACGTGGGCCACAGATGCCGCCTTCGAGAAAGAACTTCTGAATGTTGCTCAAATCGGCCGGCATGCCGCTTCTGTCGACGCCGCCGCAATAGGGAATGTCGGATCTAACAATTCGGCAGTAGCGCCATCTGTATTCCAGGCGCGTGTGATCGGGGCGGTAGTTGCGCAGCACCTTTCTCATCCAGTCGATATCTTCAAGTGTGTAGGAGTCTGGAAATACAAAGCGATAGTTCCATCCGGTACCACCAATTTCATCAAAAATCGGATCCAGGACGCCGTCGTCGTATGCCTTCAGGTAATTCTGGTAGTATTTGACCAGGGACTCGGCTGTGGGAATGTCGCGATAGACATAGTAATCGTGGGCATACTGGAGCGATACAGCCAGTGCCCAAACCTGGAAGAAACCCTCGTGAGAACGTTTAGCGGCTTTCTGGATGGCCGTGTAGTTTCGCATTGCCTGGCCGTAATTACCGCCGCTGGCCCCTCCCAGCGTCATGGCCTGCACGACGAGTTTGTCGTCATTGAGCAGCTGATCAATCAGAGCTTTTTCTTTTTCGCCCTGTTGCGCAAACCCGGCTAGGCGATTCGGGGTGGCATGCCTCAGCAGTGCGAATTTGGCCATGGTGGCCAGATCTTTTTCGCCGGCGAGAAATGCATCAATGTCCTTCATGACAGCTCGGGCCGCCGTAACGACCTCTTTCTGTTTTTCAGCAAAGGCCGGGTTGCCCGGGCCGTATTTCACACTGACATCATTACCCATGACCTTCTTGATAACAGGTGTGACATTCTCAAGCGCGCCGAGCCGCTTGGTGAATTCAGCCTTTTTCTTTTTGTCCACTTTGGGTTCCAGGCGCATGATCGATTCCTTGAGGTCAGCCAGCATCTTGCTGTAATGTGCCTCGAGTTTTTTTCCTTCGGGGGTCAGGCTGACCGGTGCTTGTTTCGCAACCGCAACGACGGATGTCGATAGGACTAGGATCGTCATGATCCATAGGCTCTTGATGATGTTGTGTGTCTTTTTCATGGTTTTTGTGTTTTTGTTGTGTGTTGCTTGAACCAGTCTCTTAAATTGTCGTGGACCGACTTGTATGGGCTTGGAGCATCTGCTCTGCCTGGCTTTACGGTGCGCTTACGCATTTGGGTCGCTTCGTCCTTGCGGCCAAGCTTGTCGAGAATCTCGGCCTTTGTGTTCCACAGTTCCACCATGGTGTCATCCGGGTTATTCATCGTCACGGTGGCAGCTTCTATTCGCCATTGGGTCGGATCCTTGCTTCTTCTTTTGCCTTGGAAGTAACGTAATCTCTGGGCGTCGATTGCCTTTTCGATCGACTCGAGCGCGGCATTCCAGTCCTTCAGGCCGATGTAGCCCAGGGCCTGCCCGTGATATCTCGGGGCTCGCCAGCCGAAGCGATCCGGGTTCATGGGAAGATAGGGGCCGCTGAAGACGCGTGCCGCCTGCTTGAAGTCGCCCTTCTTCAGAGCCTGGTAGGCCGTCTCCACTTCACAGGCCTCGATGTGGACTTTCATGGCGAGCAGGGCTACGAATTTCTCGGCATCTCCGTAGGGCAGCCCGGATGCGTGCCAGACGATGGCGCCATCGCGGCGGATCAGGAAAACGTTCGGGATACGATCCGCCGAAACAACGCCCAGCTGGCGCACCATCGGGTTGGTGAGACCACCCGGCACGATGGCGGCCTGGCAGGTTAGTTTCCTTTTTTTGATGAAGGTGCGGATGCGTTCCGTATCTTCGGACAAAAAGGCCACGACCGGAGTGACGTCTTTGTTGACATGTTTGTCTGCTAGATCGTGCGCGTATTGGAGCATGTTGTGACTCGACACCTTCACTTCCCCGCCGGCGGCGATGGGAAACTCAGCATCGGGTTCCGCGGACGGCTCGACAAATACCAGTAGCGTCAGCTTGCCCTTGGTATCCTGCGGGAGGCTCAGCGTTTTCCCATCCAGGGTCTTGAGCGTCACGGGCGGCAACTGTCTCGTGATCGGCGGGGCACCGTGATTGATCATGTAGGTACGCACCGAATTGCGTTCCTTGTGGATGTGATTGGCTCTCAATATACGGTAGGTGTAGATGCGTTCACGCAGGAGCGCGACCATGGACCACAGCATGGGATTCCCCCCGTCCGGCGCTGCCAGCAGCGTGGCGGAGTAGTGATCGTGCAAGTCCCGCGCATTGGCATACAGAGCTAGGATCATGGCCGCGGCATGGGCCGAACAGGGTGCTTTGGCCCCGCCCGTTTTCTCGATCAAGTCCTGGATGACAGACTCCGGATTTGAGTCTCCCTTCCGGAGTAATTCTTTGGCGAGACAGAATCGCGGCACGACGTCAGCCCCGGGGGGCAGCTTTGCAGTTAGAGAAGCGCGTGCCTCTTGGGCCGCTTGTTCAAGATACTTGGGTTCGCCGGCAAGGTTCCACATACCGAGCAAGGCAATGATCCTGCGGTTGCGCACGATCCAGAGATCCGGCGCGGTCGGGTGTTTATTGATTGCTTCACCGCACAACTTCTCGGCCTTATCATAGTTTGCCAGCGCCTCGGCGGTGGTTAGTCGGTAGCGGAAGGGCGCCGGCAGGAAACACTTCTGGATGGCGCGCAGCGACTCGGCTGTCCGAGCCAGCTTGGCACCGGCTTTTTTGCCCGAGCTCATAGGGATCAGCTTCAACTCAGGCGGCATGGCGGCATCCAGGTGACCATCGGGCTCAGTGACCAGAACATCGCCAACTAACAGTGACTGCAATTGCGAAAGGTAGCGTGCGTCGTCAAGGCGCCGAGTCAACGTGGGCATCTGTAACGCGACGCCGCGCACACCAAGCTTGGCCTGTTGCGCAGCGTTCATCGAGGATGGCACCAGAATCGTATGGCCGTATGCGTTGACCAGAACGCCGATCGGATCGTTTCTTCCATAGGTGCGAAATGCCTGGCTCTTCTTGCCGCCGGGCAGCCGCATCACCGTCCAATCCAACTGCAAGTCGCGCAGCGTCCCTGCCCCTGCATCAGGCAACTCGTCGAGATTGAAGCTGAAAACCTCGAATCGGCCCGGCAATTGATCCTGCAGTGCCTTGATCTGCTTGAGGTAGAGCTCAACATTCGGTGCCTTCTGCGACCAGAACACCATGACGCTGAGTCGCCCAATCAGATCAGCCGGAAAACGGAGGACAACGCCGTCCGCGCGTGTGTAATCACCGGCAAACACCACGTCCAGCTTACTGAAACCAAGATGCGCTCGGCGAAACTCGATGACCTCATGGTCGCCCGAGAAGCGCAGGTCCATCCTCTTGTAGATCGTTCGCTCCAGTTCCTCGGCCTCGAGTTTCTTGGCAATCAGTGCGGCCATCATCAGCGATTTTGCCTCTGCCGAGGTGCCGCGGTAGCGATCGACAATCGAGGAAAGCGCCTCGGCGCGTTGTTTCATATCTGCATTCTTGAGCGCCATATCTCTGTCGGACAACAGTAGGTCCGCTCTCAGGCGCACATTGGCAAACTCATCGGGTGCTTTTGTCAGCTTGGCGCATGTTTCGTAGAGTGAGGTGCGGTTGCGCTCGTTGTTGTCCAGGGTAAGGAGTCGTTTTTTCGTTTGAAACACAATCGCTAGGACGATGTAACGGTTCGGTGCGGTGGGGTTGGCCTCGACCAGTGAGTTGCCTTTACGGATGATCGTTTTACAGGTTCGGCGCTTTTTGACGGCGGACGTTTCTGTGTGTATGGTGGCGATCTCTTTTTGGAGTGTAGTGATTTCTGTTTCCGGGATTGAGAATGTCTGCGCGTGGGCTGGGAATGCAGAAATGCAATTGAGCAGAAGTGCTAGGTATGTAGTGATGAAGGCGGAACGAATCGGTTTGACCGGTGTGATTGTTCGTGTGTTCATGTGATTCTTTCGGGCTTGGGTTGTCGAGAGACTTAACCTTCGCATGAAGCTATGGCGGGCGGGATAGGATTGACCCTTTTCCCTAGGCCTGCGGCATGTTGCCGCTGTGGGGGGGTAATCGTCTACCTCTGGTAAATCGGGATGTAGCGGTGGGGGGTGGCGAGCATGATGATGGCCATGGGGGTTTCGTGGGAGGTTGCGCCTTTTTTGCCGTGCCAGGAGCCGTCTTCTTTTTGTTTGCTAATCAGTGCGTCGCGAAGTGGTGGGTAATACTCGGCGTAGTATTCGTCGCCTGCCTGGACCATGGCTTGGATGGCGTAGTAGTGGGCGTAGTAGTAGTGTCCGGCACCTTTGGTAATGACACCGGGAAATTGTTTTTTCATGTAGCGCAATCCGGCGGCGACCATTTCTGAGTCGCGCAGGCCGGCGAGCTGGGCGCAGTAGACACCACCTGCGGTACAGGCGTATGAGACCTTGGCTCTACCGCTTGGGGCGTAGGTGAGGCCGCCGCTTTCGGCGTTTTGGGCACCTTTCAGGTACTTGCCGACACGGATGATGGTTTCCTGTGGGACAAAGATTCCGGCTTGGCGTGCGGAGGCGAGGCAGTGGAAGACGGTCATGGTGCAGGAGGTGTCTTCACCGCCGTCGGCCTGGGGTTGGTAGCGCCAGCCGCCGCCTGGGTTTTGGGAGCGGATGATGACATCGACGGCTTTTTCCAGTGCTTTCTGGATGGCATCGTCTTCATCTTTATCCTGGGTCATGCCCCAGATTTCGGACAGGGCGAGGGTGGCGAGTCCGTGCTCGTACATGCTGGTGCCGAGGTAGCCATCGGGTCGTGATTTGGCGTAATTGAGGAGGAAGTCTTTGGCGCGTTCGAGTTCTTTGCCGTTGGGGCCTGAGCCTGGGAATTGGGCTTTTGCCATGAATGCCATCATGGAGAGGGAGGTGATACCGATGACGCGTCCACCTTCGCCGTCGAGGTCCCATGAGCCGTCTTTTTTCTGGGTGGTGAGCAGGAATTTCAGCCCTTTATCGATCGCTTGTGATGCCTTGGCGGTGAGTTCCGGGGCGTCGTCGCCCGATTTGTTAGCGGCATCCTGCGCTAGGATCGGAGAGGAAAGCAGGCAGGTCGCAGTGAGGAATGCGATTCCTTTACGCCAAAATTTGCGATGTGGTTGAGTATGTTTGTGAGTTATCATTCGGCTAACCTTTCGTAGTAATCTTTGAGCACGGCACGGTATTCCAGTGGCAGTTCGCGGGCAAAATTTTCGTTCAAGGCGGCGCGGTCGCGTTTACCGAGCACTTCCCACTCCTGGCGTCCGCCTTTGGGTTTAGCGCCACTGATGGCACCGGGCATGTACATCGTCAAGCTGTCTTCGAGCGGTGGGTCGGTGGGGTCGGTTTGAACCGGGTCATCTGAAGATGGTGGTGCTGGGGGGCTGAGGAGAGCATCGATGTAGGCGATGATGACATAGCGTAGTTGTTCACCCGCTTGGTGCTGTTGATTGTTGGCGTCTTTAGTATTTCCTGATTCGAGTTTTGTGGCGGCGTTCGCGCTGAGCTTGCTGGCCAGTATGAGGTGTGTCTGATAGGTGGCGAAGAACTGCCTGGTCTTATCTTTCTGGGCGGCGAGTGCTTCCTGGAGTTGTGCAGGATCGACATTGGCTCCCCCCTGGCCTGCCGGGAGGATACCGCTTTCCGTAGTGATGCGTGCCTGGGCGAATGCGGCGGTGCGTTTGATCATTGCCTCACATCGTTGGGCGAGCTTGCGTTGTTGGGCGGTGAGTTCCTTGCCAGATTTGGCATCGGTGGCTTGGGTTTGCCAGAAGAGGACTTTTTGGTCGGATGCCAGGGAGATCAGGTCGAGGACGAGGGCTGATTCCGGGGTTACTTCGGGTGTGGGTGATGGTTTGAGCACGTTGACGAGCAGTTCCATCAGCAGGGTCATCTGTTCGTTCTCTTCAGCGAGGGTGGACTCGGCCAGCTCCATGGTTTCGGCAGCGGCATCTTTATCGCCTGCATTGAGTTGTTCCAGCACGGTGGTCATGTGTTTGGAGCTGGTGCTGTTGTTTGTTTGACCGGTTGTCTGGAGAAGTTTGTGTGAGTAGGATTCTGCCTGGGACTGGAGTGTTCCTTGTTGTGCAGCCAAGGCTTTTACTGCGGCATCATCTTTGACTGTGCTGAGCTGATTCCTGAGTTGGTTTTGCTGCATGCGGAGTAGTCCATTCTGTTTGAGGATATGGTGATAGAACTCGGTGATCTCGAGCATGTAGCTGTAGCGTGGGGTGACGGTTGCCAGTTCCTTGGAGAGTTTTTCCAGCGACTCAGCGACGAATGATCCGGCGTCGGCGGCCTCCTCCAAGTCGTTGTCTTCGATGGCGGTGGCAGCGGCGTCCATGTCCTCCTTGGCGAAGAGGAAAACGGTGCCGGATTCAACCTGGTGTGAGAGTGGGTCGAGTGCCTTGAGCACGGCATTGACGGCGTGGATCAGGTTTTTCTGCACGATGGCGAGTTGTGGGAGCTCGTTTTCTTTTGCCTTGGCGGTGGCTTTGACGAGGTCGACCTGTTCCTGCTGAATATCGATGACGTAGGGTGCGGGTCGCAGGGCGGTCCAAGTGTCATTCAGGGCCATGGCCATATGGGATGTCTGTAGTGACTGGTCGGCGAGCAGTTTGGTAATCTTCTCGATCATCTCTAGGGTGGATTCCTGGTGCTCGATCGAGCCGTCGATATTTTTTGACTTCAGCGCGGTGGTGGATTTGTTCATCGATGCCTCAAGCTGGGTGAGGTGGCTGATGAGTGGTGGGATGTCATCACTTGGTTCGGTTTGTTCTTTATTGAACTTATCCACTCTGTATTTGAACTTGGCTATGTCTTGGGCGAGTTTTTCTTGGAGACGCGCGAGGTGAACGGCTTCCTTGTCGTTCTCAGCGTCCTCGGTTTTTTCGAGTAAGTTGAGCTGGCGTTCTTCGAACTCGGTGATGGCAGTGGTGTGTTTACCCATGCCCATGCCGAGGCTGGTGAACTGGGCGCGCTCGGTCAGTCGGCTGATTCGCAGTCGGATGATTTCTGACAGAGCATCAAATGATGCTTCAGCTTTTTGTTGTTCCGTGGCTGCTTGTTGTTGGTCGCCTGAAGTGATGTGGGCTGTCGCTTGTTTCATGGCATTCTCTGCAGTGGAGAGCAGATTTTCGACCGGTGGTTTGGGTGGCAGCTTGGTGTCGAATAGGCTTGGGCGACGTGCCGGGATGGCGGGTATGAGTAGCAGGTGAAGTTGCTTTTGCAGATTTGCCTGGCTGCGGGTGAGTTCGTCACGGCTTTGTTTGAATTGCTCGGGTGTCAGTGAGCTGATCGTTTCGCGCAGTTTTTTCTGACTTGTGGCTTGGGTGATGAATAACTCGTTGGCTTTGTCGAGCGCTTCGTGTTCGGAGCCGATGCGGAGTCTGAATTCGGCGTAAAGTAGGGACTCGATGACTTGGGCTTGGAGAGCGGCGGCTTTTTTATTTCCTCCAGCTTGGCGGATTGATGTGGCGGCCTCGAGCATATTGGGTTCGACACCTGCCAGGCGCAGTTCTTTGATGAGTCGGGACAGGTTAAAGGCGACGAGTGCGTCTTCGATGGTGCTTTCTTTATCTTGTGGCAAGGAGCTGAACAGGCGTGTGACCCACTGGCTGAGTTGCTCTTGGGAGTTGGCCAGGGATTCGGCGTTTGAGTCGGATGATTCTTCTAACAATATAGTTTGTAAACGCATCGGCGCCTGGTTTTCGGCGATGGCGTGGAGTTCCCGTGCCATCACCTCGGTGGCTTCTCGGAATCCGATCTGGAGGACGAGGCAGCCGAGTTCGCGTGCCGCGCTATCGACGGAATGGATGGCGACGGCGGAGATTGCCGCTTCGGACTTCGGATCTTTCTGGACGGCTGCTGCTAGTTTTCTGAGATTGGTGGCAGCGAGTCCGACGTGTTCGTCAGCGATTCTCTGGAGGTCTGAGTGGAGTTTGATAAGAATGCCGCTGACGTTTTCATTGCTTATGTTGTTGGCTTTCAGATCATCCAGCAGATCCTTGATGCCTAGTTTCAGCGTGCCAATACGCTCGCGCATGAGGTCTTGTCGGACGGCCTCGAGTTGGCAGCTCTGAATGAATTCGGGTGCGGATGGGTCGAGTTTGCTAACGGTGGAGTGGACCTTACGTTCCTCGCGGTAGAGGGCGCGGAGTTTGCGTAGCAGGCGTTGCCTTTGCATGAAGATTTGTTTGAGGTAGTCGCGCTCGGAAAGGAACGTGATGCGCCGCGCTTGGGAGCGTGCAACGTGTGGCCCTTCAGCTCCGGGATAGCTGTCGGTCAGCTCAACGACGAAAGATACTGTATCGCCGATGGCGAGATCTGGTAGGGTTTTGCGGTAGTCCCAATCGATTTTTTGGGCGCCACCATCTTTGGTGTCGGGAGAGGTGATGGCGATCTTCTGTTCTGCGATTTTATTGACGCGGTAGGCGATGTGGGTGGTGCTGATGCCGTGGTCGTCTCTGCCGCGGAATACGAGGTCGAGATTACGTCCGAGGGTGGCGTAGAGGTTTTTCTTTGGAGATGTTAGCTCGGCACGTGGTGCTACGTCTGGGGCGACCTGCAGGTAGTGATTTGGGCTGGTGAATGAGAACCCGTGATCTTTTTCCACCCATGAGAAGCTATAAGCGCGCGACTCGGTTGCGGGTGCCTGCATGGTGACGGTCAGTCCGTCTGGGCTGATGCTGAGAGTTTTTGGGTTACCGCCGGTTGGGGTGTAGGTGGCTTTGCTGACGGCGCGGTCAAGGGTGAGTTGCCATTGGATGTTGGTGCCCTCCGGCACGGTGACTGTGAGAGCTTCGACTATTTCTGTCGGGCGTTTGGTGTAGTCAGGGTATTGTAATTCGACGTTTGCCTGTTCGATGCGCGGGGATGAGATCACTTGGACTTCTTGCCATGGGCTTTTGGCGTCGCCAGCTGTGATGCGGTATTCGAAGCTTCGGTAGGCGGATTTGATAGTGTATTCGCAGTGATGGTCGTCGGAGATTTTCAGTTCGTGGATACGTGGCTCACCGTTACCGGTGCGGAGAGCTAGCTTGGCGTTGTCTGGGATCACACCCAAGACCCTAGCCTTAATGACGGTTGGGGAACCTTCTTTGACGATGATTTTCTGGGGGTCGAGCTCAAGCTGGGTGCGGGTCGGGTAAGCGACGGCTGACCATGGTGGGAAAATGCGGGCGATGCCAGCAGCGAGGAACGGGCCGTTATATATACTGAATGCGACAATGAGAGCGGCGAGGATCAGGCCGATGGTGAGTGGTCTGCGTAGGCCGCTGAAGATCACAACTTTTTGGGTTTCTAAGTCGGTGATGGATTCCTCGGCACGGCGGCAGGTAACTTCTTGTAGCGTGCGGGAAGTGCCGGGTGCCATTTTTGACTCACTGAATTGGACGGCGGTGACGAGCAGGCTTTCGAGATCACCATGATATTCCTCGATCTGTAGAGCGGCACGAGCGGCATTGAACCGGCGGACGTTGCGCCAGCCATTTTTCCACGCTTGATAGAGCGTGATACCCAAGATGATGGCGAGCAGCGCGATACGGAAGGGGCTAGGTAGATCGATCAGCCAGTCGAGTAGCATGGCGACCAGAAAGAGTACAATGCCCCAATGACAGAATGCCAAGAGTCCGTCGGCGAAGTGTAGCATCTGGCTTCGTTGCCAAATGCTCTTTACGCGTGCGTTGAGTTTTTCGAGTGGTGTGGCTAACGGTTTGTTGGCGTTCATGATAAATCGTATCGTCTTCTAACAATCCACTCAAAACCCATCAGGGCGACGAGCAGGAAAATGATCCATCCGTTGTCCCAGAGCGAGCGATCGGTGCGGATGGTGGAGGTGTGGGGTTCGCTATTTAAGAGTGACTGTAGTTTATGAAAATCCATAGCAGTGAGGTAGGTTCCGCCTGAGAGATCGGCCATTTTCTGCAGACGGTCACGCTGCATGTCGGTGTTGGCCATTTCAGAGTTGATGTCGGCAACCTGGAATTCTGTTGTGCTGGATATTTCGGCGTCGGCTGAGTTAGCCTCCATGCGGTAGCGTCCTGGCTGGAGGGGTGAAAAGTATCCCTCGTAGAGGCCTGGGTTGGAGAGGTCGGGGCGTAGTGTCACGCGCCGTGGTGGGGAGTCGGCTGCATCTTGATGGGTGACATTGACTTCAAACCCGGACTGGTTGACGGGGTCGAATGCGTCGTCGAGCACGTGGGCATAGAGCTGGACTTGCGCGCCGCTTTGGTAGGTGCCACGGTCGGTTTCTAACCGAATTCTTTTATGTTCACCCATGAGGCGTGACAGGGTGAGAAACTGGATCGACTGCGACCAGGCGCGCCAATGATATTTGTCGCCGGTTTTGAATCGGAGTAGCCACAAGCGGTCGGTGCCCATGACCATGCATTTGCCGCTTCCATAGCGGTGCCATGCGACGAGTGGGTAGCGTTCGGAGCGAGTTGACGAGTCGGACATCTCGGCGAGCACGGTAGCGCCTGGTTTAGCTGACAGGAGTGGTGGGACGCGATCAAGGGGAGCGACGC
>Ga0222717_10000021_pt1 | contig 120799 bp, 167 predicted proteins | sample C33_18DmetaG_FD_165053 | JGI IMG/M metagenome (GOLD analysis project Ga0222717, IMG submission 165053) | Estuarine water microbial communities from San Francisco Bay, California, United States - C33_18D | ecosystem: Environmental > Aquatic > Marine > Unclassified | place: USA: California... | reverse complement strand
GTCTATAGATTTATGGACTGTGTTTCTAAAGGAGAGAATAATTGAAGAAGCTGTTTAAAGGTGAGGTAGAAGAGTCTGATGATCCGAGACCTAATCATTATAGTCAGAAAGAGGGTCATGTAGAGTGCATTAAAGTTATTAAGCAGCTATGTGAAGAGCATCAGAATGATCCGTATACTGATTATAATCGCTATCAAGCGTTTAAGTATCTCTGGCGTTTAGGTCAGAAAGATGATGTGTTGTTAGATATTAATAAAGCTATAACGTTCTTAACGTTTGCTAAGGAAGCTATTGAAGAGGAAAGAGCTAAAGATGGATGAAATTGAACAGATTGCTAGCAAGGTCTTAGGTAAGACCTCTGACGGTAAAACTATGATGCGTTATGAAACGCCTGATGAAGTAGATAAAAGTCTACTAGTAGGTATTCCTCGTCATCTTAATCGTACTCAGTATAACTTAACTGGTGAAGAGTTTAATGGTATCGATACTTGGAACTCTTATGAGTTTAGTTGCTTACTTGATAATGGCTTTCCTATCTCTGGTTGGTTGCGTTGGTCTTATGCATCTCATTCAGAGAATATTGTTGAATCGAAGTCTGCTAAACTATATCTAAACTCGTTTAATATGGCTAAGATGGGCTCTACTATTACAGTTGCAAGAGCAAATGTAGAAGAGACAGTATGGAAAGATATGCTTGAAGTTCTTAAATGTGAGGATGAGCAAGATCTCAATGTAGTATTACATATTAATGAAGATGCTGGTTATGCTAAGCCTATGGCTGGATCATGGACACAGCTAGAAGAGCATGTAGCAGTTGAACATATTGACTTTAGTCACTATAATGAAAGTCCAGATATCTTACAGGTGGTAGAAAGTGATGGTAAAGCAACTCGTTATATGTCTAACTCTCTTCGCTCTAACTGTCGCGTTACTAATCAGCCCGACTGGGGTGATATTTATATTCATGTAAAAGGAGCTAAAACTATTACTCCAGAGTCGCTAATGCAGTATATTGTCTCGATGCGTAAGGAGAATCATTTTCACGAAGAGATCTGTGAATGTGTATACAAACGTCTATGGGACCTTTTAGGCCCGTCAGAGCTTGTTGTCTCCTGTCTCTATACACGTAGAGGCGGTATTGACATTAACCCTATTAGAGCATCAAGCTTTAATCTATTGTATAAGAACTCTATTTCAGATGCTTATACTCTTACCTCAAAGACTATGAGGCAGTAGTGGTTCATGAAAGCTAACCACTTTAAACAACACACCGCTTTCATATTGGAGAACTAAATGAAAAATATCGTTGTATCATTATCAGGAGGAATGGACTCCTCTACTCTACTATTGCGTGCTATTAAAGAAGTAGGCGCAAGTAATGTAACAGCTTTGTCGTTTGATTATGGACAAAAGCACGTTTGTGAATTAGAGCGTGCTAAAGAACTAGTATACTATCTTGCAATACATGGGCATATAATCAGGTATCAGCCTGTTAAGTTAGATGGATTAGTATCATTGTTATCTTCTACGTTAGTAACCGGAGGTGCAGATGTGCCAGAAGGTCATTACGAAGAAGAGACGATGAAAGAAACTGTAGTACCTAACCGTAATAAGATCTTTGCTTCTATTGTACAAGCAGCAGCTCTTAGCGTGGTTAAAGATACAGATGAAGAAACTGCTATCGCTCTAGGCATTCATGCTGGCGATCATGCAGTATATCCTGACTGTCGTCAGGAGTTTCGTGATGCTGATGATCATGCATTTCGTGAAGGTAACTGGGATGCTGATAAGGTGACTTATTTCACTCCTTACCTAGAACTAGATAAGTTTGATATCTTAAAGGATGGTCAAGTACTATGTGATGACTTAGGTTTAGACTTTGATGAAGTATATAAACGTACTAATACTTCGTATAAGCCTATGCAGCATAATGGTGTTTGGTATTCTGATTATAAGAGCTCATCTTCTGTAGAACGTCTTGAAGCATTTATTAAACTAGGTCGTCCTGACCCTGTTGCATATGCTGATGAGACTGGACCTGTACCGTATGAGAAAGCTCTTACTCATGCTCAACAAATTTTAGCTTAAGGAAAAACTAATGGAACTAATTAAACGTCACTTTAACTTCGGAGACGAGAGTTTATCTCTCGTCGGTAAACTTGTAGTATTGCATCTTGTAATCATTGCATTAGCAAACTATACAGTGCAGATTGCTGGTGTTATTCCAGTACTCAATCTTAACTTTACTTGGGGCATGTTTGTGTTTCCTCTTATTGTTGTTGCTACTGACTTAACTGTACGACTAACTAATAAGTATGTTGCTCGTCAGATTATTGCTATTGCCTTTGTACCGGCGATTATTATTAGTAGTATTATTGCTACTCCTATGATTGGGTTTGCTTCCGCTCTTGCATATGCATTAGGTTTGATGCTAGATGTTTCTATCTTTCAACGTATTCGTGAGAAGCTAACAGATATGTGGTGGGTAGCTCCAGCTATCTCTACTGTGTTTGCTAACATCTTAGATACCTATGCGTTCTTCTGGGCTGCATTCGCATATGGACCAGATGAGTTCATGCGTGCTAATTGGCTAGAGATTGCATCAGTAGACGTTGTGTTTAAGATCGCAGTATCGTTTGTAGTCTTTCTCCCAGTTTATGGATTGCTCTTACAGCAACTTCGTAAGCGAATGGAAGTAGGCACCGGAGCTGCTTAATTAAAAAAATGCCAGCCTTTTGAGAAATCGGCTGGCATTACTTTGTTCTATATACTATAATAATACTTAAGGAGATAAGCTATGGCTATGAGACATATTATGGGTGAGAAGAGTACTAGCTCTCTTACTAACGTATTACCTAAAGATATTCAACCTAACGCTGTTGACTTGCGATTAGGTAAGGTATTAGAGATTCTTGGTAATGACTTTACTGTCGATGAGACGCAAAAGGTTCATAGAGGATCTAAAGAAGTAGAACTATTCGAAGACGGATACTGGTATCTGTATCCTGGTGCTTATGAAGTTATTATGGAGAATGAAATTGAAGTTGGAATGGGCGAAGCTGGGTTCGTTATCACCCGCAGTACTCTTAATCGTAATGGGGTTCACCTTACTACAGGTCTCTATGATACTGGCTATCATGGGGTTATGGCTGGGGTCATGCACGTAACGTGTGGCCGTATGAAAGTTAAACCTGGTACTCGTATTGGTCAATATCTTTGCTTTAAAGCTGAGTCTTTACATAAATATGATGGAGACTATGGTATAGGTAAAGAACATGATAAAAAGTACGAGTAATGTATACAGTTGAGATGGACTTAGATGAAATAGAGATCACTGTCTTAGATGACAGGGGTCGTTACGATGACGTTAAAGTCTTCTCGTATGATGAAGTAGTGTATATTAGACAGTTTAATGAAAAGAAAAACAAGTGGGACTTAATACAGATGACACCGGAAATGTATGCCGAGCTTATGACAGCTTGGCAATCACCTGAAGGATCATTTGTAACTAATCTAACAAGAGACTTTTAACTACCAAGTGCCTTGAGATAGTCCTATCCAATAAACAATACCGCCCATTATACCCACTGCAACTAATACAATTATAATACCAAAAAACCACTGAACGATTTGTTCTTTCATCTCCTGAGCAGCATAGACAGCCTCTTGCTGCTCTTTTCTCATTTGAGCTTCTATACGCAAAATCTCTTTCCAAGCTGATGGACCATAGAAAGTACTGATATGAGATTTAAGCTCTTCTCTCATCTCATCAGCTTTCTTTTTCTGAAGCCAAACCTCCATGGCGTTGGCTTGGACTCCTCCTCCTAGCTTTTTCCACCATTTAGGTTTCTCTGCTTTTTTATGTGCATAGTCTACATCAGATATAGCCTTAGCCCAAGAACCGAGCTGCCCGCTCATATCTTGAATATCTTTTCCCATAGCGATAGCTTGCTTTATACCGTTAAACGCAGTAGTAGCCAAGCCAACAGCTGTGACTGGATCTATCATTACATTCTCCTCATTCCTGTTGCTATTTATAGAAAAAAAGTTTCGAGACTAGCCCTTTTTTAGTTGCACTTACTTCAAAAAGAGTATATGATAAGGTATGATAAGAAATAATGTAGATAAGGAGATAACTGCGATGACTCTTAACCGCACCCAGCTGCAGCTGATAAAAGAAAAGATTGAGTTTTTAAATGAAAATGGTGTTGAGATTTCACCAACATTTAGCCGCTACTTAGCAATGACATTATCTGAAAAAGCGCAGATTAAAGTGTTAAATAAGATGATTAATGAGCTAGTAGCATAAGGAGGTAGGTGTTGAAAAAGAAAACTAGAAATATTGAACCTGTTAACTTCATCGAGATTGATGCTACGATTCGTAATGTAGCTTCTATATCTAAAACTAAAAAAGCTTTGTATGCAGATATGAAGAAGAGATATAACTGGAATGATAGTCAGTGTAAAGCAGCTATTGATCCTATTTTAAAACGGGAGTATCCAAAGTTAAAATGACTAGAACTGTTCACTATGTAGGAATGAGCGATGCGCGTTATCAAGCTGCTCGCAGAGTATTCGGAGGTCCTGCTTACTATCACAAATATATGGACGCTCGTGTCTATAGTGAAGTTGGTGATAGTGATGTTGTTGTAATCGGCGATCCTAGAATGTACAAGTATGTGTGGGACGCCTCAGCTGTAGATAAGGAGTATACAGATTGAAAAATGAAACTTTTGTACTTAGTAAGCAGCAAGATGAAACTGCTGTTATTGCCATGGAAGAGATGGCTGAATTGATTCAGGTGCTATCCAAGGCTATGCGCTTTGGGTACACCCCTGGAGATACTGGAAAACGTCTAGTTCAAGAGATGGGAGACGTTAAGCTTCTTCTTAAACTTTTACAGAATACATTTGGTATTGAAGATGAAGAGCTTCATATTGCTATGGAGAATAAAAAATCTAAGCTAATGGCATGGAGTAGCCTTTATGAGTAAGTTTGGTCCTAAAGTATTTGCTGCTGATAGCATCATTACTAAAGGTAACTTCTTGATAGGAACTATATGGAATGCAGTTGCCTCAAATGGTAAAAGTTCCTATAATATTGAAATGAAAGAGAATGGCTTTACTTGTTCGTGTCCTGCGTTTCGCAAGTGTAAGCATATACGTAATATAGAGGAGAAATTTGATGAGTAATCAACGTGCTGGTAAGTTCAAGCCTGCGGCTATGCGAGATGGTGGTCTTAACGATATGAAGCTTCGTGCTTTCTTTCGTACTGCTGCTAACTTAGTCGAAGATAATTCTGACGCTCAGTTTTACTTCGAGCAGTTTATCGATCATATATCCGATGGTGGTTCTTTGAATAGTGATGATCCTGTAGTAGTAAGGAGAATATTAGGTCTATGAAATTATATTTGGATATGGATGGAGTCATCGCTGACTTCTTTGGGCACTTCGAACACGTGCATAACTTAAAGCATTGGAAAGATCATCCCGATGCTATCACAGCTATTGAGGCTATGAAGAATACTGATTGGTTTAATAAACTTTATCCGTTTTCCAATTCAGGTTGGTTAGTTGATCAATGTAGAGCAATTGCCGGACGTGATTATGGGATTTGTTCATCTCCTATTGCTGGAGATCTGCCTAACTCATCTTATTGGAAACGAGTGTGGTTAGATCGTCATGGGTTCTTACCTGAGATTCCTAACCTATTGTTTGTTGAACAAAAGGAGAAGTATGCAGCTGAACGGCTGTCTGGTGAACCTAATATTCTAGTTGATGATAAGCCCAGCAATATTCACAAATGGAATAAAGCTGGGGGTATTGGTTTGTTATATCAAGCTAACGAAAATGATGTTGATGAGTTAATCAGCGATATTCGTTACGCTTATAGTTAACCTTTAGGAGGTGTTTTATCTTTACCCTTTGAGTATGCTTGAGCACCGAAGAATGCTGCTACAAGTCCTGCGATTGCTACAAAGTATGTCGGTGCAATATCACCGATTACCTTTGCTGCGCTATCTACTCCAAAGATAGTTGTAATTAAGATAAGCACAGGGTAAAGAAGCATACCCCAAAGAGCAAACCAAGCCATAGCTCTAATCTGATCTTCTTTAGCATCTTCGTTCTCTCGCATCTTCTTTTGATGCTCCCACTCTGCTATCTCTTTAGCTCTAGCCATTTCTTCATCAGTAATAATTCCATCACCATCTGTATCCAGATGAGCATAGATAGAATCAGCCTGCATCATTTTGGCTTCTTGTTTTTTAGATTCTTTAGTTGCCATTTCTACTCCAAATGAATTTTTCTCAGCCATCGTTTACTCTTCTACTACTATTTCATCTGAGAGTGTGTCTGTAATTACTGGTACAAAAGCTGCGGCAGCCCATGTCATAACCAATATAGATAATAGACCAATAAAGACCCATTTCATTTTCATATCATCGACAATCATCTTTATACCAATCATTTCGTTACCGAGTACTCTAAATTGTAACTCCATTTTACCTTCAGGGGTATCTTCATCTCTGATAGGGGTAGGTTGATCTGCCATTTATATGCCCTTTTTCTGTATATTTATAAAAAAAACAGTTGCACTTAGTTAAAAAAGAGACTATAAATAGCTTATGAGCAGAACAACAAATATAATAAGTGGATTAATAACCATGTCTATTGCTGCAGGTATTGTAGCAGCAGCGATGATGGCTCCTCCTACTGTCGATCCAAAGCAGCACGAATGTCTTGCTTTGAACATCTATCATGAGGCTAGAGGTGAGAGAGTAGAAGGTCAGATCGCAGTTGCTCAAGTAACATTGAATCGTGTTAAGCACGATGAGTGGGGATCTACTATTTGTGAGGTTGTTTATCAACCTAAACAGTTTAGCTGGACTCATATGATTGAGGATCAAGATCCTAAAGAAAACAGAGCTTGGTTTCAAGCTAAAGTTATAGCACGTGATGTTATGATAGGTAACGTAGAGGATCCTACTAAAGGAGCAGTCTACTATCATGCTAACTATGTCAATCCTAACTGGGCAAAATATATGGTTCTGTCTAAGGTGATTGGCAATCATTTATTTTATACATGGGACGGTGACTGGGATGCAGACAACTGAAGAAATACCTATTGAACTAGAATGCTGGATGCTTAAGCATGGCATTCTTCCAGCAGAAGATATGAGAGCTCTGTATGGGTCTAAACAAGATGTTGTTTGGCCGGAAGAAGAAACTGCAATTGAGTATGCAGTTCGCACTGGTACATCTATGGGATGGAAACCTTCATACGAAGGTGAGGAACCTCCATTTTGACCCCCAGTGGTAGAGATATCGCTAAAATGTTCTATATAGTTAAAGGGCATTTAGTAGATAAAAAAACTATGGAAGATAGCTATGATGGATATTTTAAACGTATGTGGGGCAACCACGAAATATGTTATCACGAAGACGGATTCGAAGAAGCGTATGAGGAATATTTAAATGAAGAGCGAAGGAAAGAAACTTTGGAAGAAGGTAAAGAAAATGGATTTAGGTAATCCTGCAATCACGGCTCTAGTAGGGCTTGTTATTTTTTACATTGGACTTAAAACATTCTCAGGGGGAATGAAGTCAATGGGTAATATGGAACATCTTACCTGGTTTCTAGGTAACCCGTTGTATATGTTCTTCGGTGGTATCATAATGACTCTGTTGTGGCAATCATCTTCATTATCAACTACAGCTATTATTGCTCTCGTAGCATCAGGAGCTTTACCTCTCCCTGCAGCTATAGCTTGTGTGCTTGGGGCTAATATTGGCACTACTGGTACTATATGGTTAGCTGGACTCTTTGTCTCTGATGGGCTTCCCAAGGGAGACACGCTTAGAATAGCTATGGCACATACAGGTATGAACTTATTAATGGCTGTAATGTTACTCCCATTCGTAGGTCGTATTGGTCAGTACCTAGCACGCTTTGGCTAAAAGTATGGTAAAAATACCATACTCTGAAAAAAAAGGGCCCGAAGAAGAAAAAAAGTTGCACTTCTTCGGGCTTTCTTATATAATTAATGGGTAAGCGCGATAAGGGGTATTTGGACTCCGGGGCAGTACCGGACAGCTCCACCACAAGTACATGATGTGTATTTTTGATGGGGCTGAAATAGGATCGACATGTATTCTAGTTTACAAAACGTAAATGCAAACGACAATTTTGCACCATCTGGATTTGCACTAGCTGCATAATCACAGGGAGCTGGCCACTTGCTTAGCAACAGGAAATGTGGCACTTTAATAATGTTAACTTAATCTAGGAAGAAAAAAATGAAAATTGCAGCAATCGCAACAGCCGCTCTTGTAACGGCAACATCAGTCTCAGCAAATGAGATTGGAGCAACAGGTATCACTTGGGGCGTAGAAACAGAAGCCGCATTCACAATTAACGATGCAACAGGAAAAGCAGTAGAAGACTTTGGAGTAAAGATTACTCCTGAAATCGGCTACTCAATGTTTGGTGTTGGACTTACAGCCGATATGGATCTACCAGTATACAACAACGAAGAATTCCAACTAAGCAATGCATTTGACAATCCAAAAATCAACTTTGGTGCGACATATGAAATGTTTGGTGGGCTTGAGTTGTTCGGTGAAACTACATGGGATGTAGATGCATCAGATGCAGTAAGCTCAAAAGTAGGAGCTACGTTCAGCTTCTAAGCTATATACCTGTAGGGTCACTACTTAATAAGTGCGCGGGGGGCCATGGTGAGCTCCCCTTTTTTATTGAGAAAGGATATACTATGAAGAAACTATTATTAGCACTTGGCTTAATATCAACTCCTGTATATGCAGATATGATACAAATAAATGTGCCTTGTGATCCATCTCCTGAAGTAATGAGAATAATGACACAATATAAGAACGCTCTGTTACTGCAAGGAACCGGTACGATCGCTTCTAAAGATGGAAAAACTTTTACCTCTGCAGCACAAATATTTTTAAATCAAGACACAGGTACATTAGCTTTTGTCTTATCATTTCCAAATCAAGATGGACCTCCTATGTCATGTTTAATAGTTGCAGGCGCAGAGTGGGTACCTTATAGTGGTCGACAGCCTTGGGATGAAAAGAAAGAAGAACTGTAATGTGGGTTCTTGTATTCGTTTATCTTTACGATGAAATTCCTTATGTAGAAAAGTATGGACAATATCGATTTATGACTGAATGCTTTCAAGCCAGAGAAGCTCTTGGCGCAGAACTGTCAGGACGACCTGGTTATTTTCCTGCAGGACAGCAAGCAGTGTGTATAAAAAAATAAATTCTTATAAATACTATTGCTTATTATGTTTTGATAGGAACTAAAAATGAACAAAGTATTATTAATATTATCTTTTTTATGTATTGCTAATGTGGCCTTCGCTCAAGAAGCAGGTGATGAAGTTATCTACACAGATAACAATAACACAAGTACGGTTAACAGTACTAGTGATTCAACCACTACAGTTAGATCTCCTCCTCCTTCTGCAATCTCTCCTTCTATTAATTCTGCTAATTCTGACTTATGTACAGTAGGAGTATCAGGAGCTGTGCAGACGCAAATCTTAGGCTTCTCTGCTGGTAAGACAGTAAGAGATATGAACTGTGAGAAGCTAAAGAACGCAAAAGTACTTTATGATATGGGAATGAAAGTTGCAGCGGTATCTGTTATGTGTCAAGACGAGAGAGTTTTTGCTGCGATGATGGATGCAGGGACTCCATGTCCTTTTGATGGTAAGATTGGAGCGGAAGCTAAAGCTGCTTGGATAGCGAATAAAGAATTACAACCAGATACAGATACAGGGTCTTTAAACCCATTAAAGGATTTAGATGAAGACGAGAAGTCAACATTTTTTGGCAGCGGTTTTGTTGCTAGCCTCTTCCTCCTTCTGTTACTCTGATACTACTTACGGAGTAACAGGTAATGCTGCAGGAGCTGGGCTGTCATGGGGTATGGGAACTATACTTCCTGATGCATCGAGTCCTTATGTGACCTTGCAAATTCATGGGTTAACATATAGATATAAGATGGTGAAAGATCCTGAAAGTGACGCTGTAGTATATGTAAGAAATGAAGATGCAATAGATGGGGGATATGTATTTGAACAAAAGGACGATTGGTCAGGAAATCCAGGAGGTAACATACAAAAATACTTTAGGTTCCCATACAGTGATTCTACTAGATGGGGTAAAGGATCTATAGATGTTGAAGGTGACGGTGTAGTTGAAGATCCATCAGTTACATACAACTATAAAATGGAAGTAGATGAGCTACTTATGAGATGCTCTCTATCTCCTTTATCAGATCCTTCATGTCCAGGGTTTCAAGATGCCTTACTAGATTACCTAAATAATATGGGAGACCTTAGTCCGGATGATCCTTTTTATAATGAATGGGTACAGGCTAATATGTCATTAAATGATAAAGAAGATGAACAAGAACAAGAAGAACAAACTAAAGAACCAGAAGAAAAGTTATCAAACTTTGAGAAAAAATTAGGTGGAGAGAATTCAATATCCGATTTGGTAGATCTAGAAAAGCAAAACAGAATGTTAGCAGCACTTGCTCAGATCCCAAAAATTGAATCTTACTACATATTAGATATACCAGGTGGTGAGTATAATGATGCGGTGGTACTTGAGGATACAATTTTGCCTGACAACCCGAGAGCTATGAGAAACTTAGCATCAGATGCTAATCATAGAAAAATGGTACGCTCTCAATACGACTAAGAACAATAGGAGAAATATATGTTCAAGCAATTATTAACTTTGGGTGCAATCGGTCTGGTGTCATCCTCTGCGGTGTTGGCCGCCGAAACGCCCATCGTGGGTAACGTTTCATCTAAATGTTCAATCTTTACAGACACTACAGGTGTTTATGGTAACCCTACACCTGATGAACTAAGTACTAAAGCAGCTGACGGTGGGGTAGACCCCGTTGTCCGTTATGATGTTACAGTTGCCGACAAATATAAGGCTAAGATTTCTTGGCCAAATTCATTTACATCATCACCAAGTCTTTCAGATGCTGTGAACTGGGATGGAGAAACATCAGTAAAAAGTCATTCTGTATCAGGTATGTCTGCATATGAAGCAGCAAAGGTAGAGTATGAAAACCATACAGAATTTGGTTTAACACTTGCAGGATCAACTTGGTTTAAAATTGAATCAGAAGCTAAGTATGGATCAGCTAAGTCTTTGCCAGGCGGTGAGTACAAAGCTAGTGTTGTAGCGGAGTGTGTCGCAAAATAATGAAACTAATATCAATAATTACAGCAGCGCTTATTACTACTGGCGCTGCTGCTCATGAACTGACACCAACGTATCCTAAGGTAGAAACATCTTATATCGACGGTGTATATGTTATAAAAATGAAAATGTGGAATAGAAGAAATGACGCAAATTATTATGAAATAAATGTGTTTGATGAAAATTGGAATCTTGTTCCATTTGCGACATCAGATAGAATACTCAAGATGGGATATTTAGAACATAAATCATTTGAGTTGTATATAAGAGATGCTGATCGGGATAATATTACATACGTTTGCACTGTTTCTAAACAATTAAAACAAGATGTACAGTCGACTGGGATTAAATCTAGAATCTGTTCGAAGGTAAAGTGAGATGACCTATGAGAATACTAGCACTATTGTTTACAGTGATTGGAGTATCAGCACACGCTGATTCATCATCATTAAACTTACAGTTGCCAAGTACAGGAGGAAACTATCAATCAGATAAGTTTCGTGCTGGTGAACTCGACTGCTCTAATGCAATCGGGTCTGCTACTAATTTAGAATTCGGAGTAACAGGTATAATAGACAAAGAGTACTATGACCCTCAACGAGATTTTACTATAGGTCAACAAACTGATGTAGGTGTATTTGCTAGAATAACAATACCACTAGGTAAGAGAACTAAATCAAGAATTGACTGTAATAGATTATATGAATTAGAATTAAGAAAAAAACAACTAGAGGTGATGAAGCTTGAAAGAGAGCTACAACAACTCAGAGAACTAAAATTCGAGGACTAATATGGCAGAGGTAGAATTTGGTGGATTAAAATTTTCTGGTGGTAAGATGTTCGCGCTTCTTACTGCTTTATCTACTCTTGGCGGTGCTGCTTGGGGTGGTTTTGAGATCTACAAAGACTATATGGATATGAAAGAGATTATTCAAAACATTGATACTGATGCTATTGCTGCTCGTAACAATGTGATTGAGACTAAGCTTGATGAAGCTATTGACTATACAAGAGATATCAAATCTGGTTTGAGAGATGACATTCTTAAACTTGAAGCCAACATTGATCGCATGGAAGATAAAGTAGATGGTTCTGAACGTCGAGTAAAGGATACTCAGGCTTCAATAGAAACAACTCTGGCAGGAGTTCGTAACGATCTAAATACTCAGAGTAAAGATGTAACCTCTTCTATTCGAGAAGTAGAAGCAACGGTAAGAGCATCTGAAAAAGACGTGCGTAATGTAATGAAAGAAACTGTAACAGAGCTTGAGAATAAAATGGACAGACTTGAAGAGAGACTCAACGAAAGACTGCAAGAAGCTCTAGACAATCCTCTATCAGATTAATCTAAGAAACACATCCAACTATATGCCATCTATCCTTTAACCCGCAATTAACAGCAGTATGGTAGAGAGTAGTGTCTACAATGTGGGCTTTTCCATAGGGTATGTGTATTTTTGTATCCTCTACTACCATAAAACTATCAGAGCTAGTAACTAAAGGTATATGTAACCGCTTGCTGTAATCTCGATGCCATGATAAAGCTGCTTTTGATTTCATACCCATGAGTCTGGTTCGATGTATATTATATTTTTTTACTAGAAGATATAGCAATTTTTCTGTGTAAGTATTTTTTATAAGATCAACTGCAACTACAAAGTCTTTTTCGTTTAATTCAACGTCATGCTTAGGAACCTTGTCCATAGTATTTTCATCATAAGCATCCCAGTCAAAATATAAACTACCACATCCTTCAGTTAATTGCTTATCTTTAGGGGTGTCTACTCTAGCTTGTAAAGATAATTGATTGTTTATAGCTTTAGGTTTTAAAATCTCTGTAAATTCTTTTAATAGCTGCTCATAATCAATCTGTATATCTAAAGAATTAAGATACATCAATAACTAGGAATGGTACTAATGATTTTGTCACAGTAGCAGTAATTCCTACCTCAGCTAATCTATTAATTATAACATCTGAATCAATAAAAGATAGTATCATTTTATCTTCTTCTGTTGCAGATAATGAGTCTTCATTTGTAATTACATTACTATTATTAATTAAGTAGAAATTATTAATACCTGTTAAATCCATATTTACTATATCTTCACAGGAGGAAAAAGCACTTACTCGTTTGTTATAGAAAAACTGTCTAAACTCTGTATCAAAATTTAAGAAGCTTACAACTACTTTTTCTTTAGCTTTAGAAACTAACCACTGTATACTTTGAATAGTATCATCTAAAGCTGTATGAGAGAATACAGAAAAAGACCAAACATAGTCATGCTTTTCTACCTCAGGAAAAGATTCGTCTTGATTGCCACTGGGATTATAATGCATGTTCCAACGATTATAATATACCCAGTTAGCTGTAGTAAATTCTTCAGCACCTTCATCTAATAAATTTTGATCTATATCAACACAAGTATACTTTGATTGATTAATATTAGGTTGAAAATGAAGAAGGTTTCCTCTGTTTCCTCCAAAATCTAAAACCGACTTGTTTTCTAACTCTGGGAAAAAAGAGTTAAAAATTGCAGATCTGTCTGTATCTGCAGTCCTAGGGTGTCTCTTTGTCATTATACTTTCCTTATACGTGTAGACAATGTTTCTAATATTACAAACTCTTCTCCGCAAACTGCAATTGTCTGCCAACATTTTTTATTATCTAGTTCAGGTTTTTTTAAACATGTCCAATGATAGCCATCTATTACTTTATACTGATGAATATTTTTTTCGTTAAAATTCTGTACAATTCTCTTCATACTTCTTTTATGAGGTCTGTCACTTTGTATTGAAAAAAACGGAGTCATATTTTCTTTTATTGCATATTCTGTCATAAGCGGAAGAAAGTAATCACTTGCAGTACCATAATAATTACCCCCTTTTATTCTACGTACTGGAAAATAAAAAGTAGAGTCAAGTACCCTAACGCACATATCATTATATTTATATATGCCAGAAAACGCAACAGGAGTTTCTTTATCATACAAAACATAAAACTTTAAAAAGTCTGGTATTCTATCAACTCTTTTATAATTCGTAGAATTTCTATGGTTGTACTGACTAGCTTGATAAAATAATACTTCAATGTCTTTATCACTTGTTACTTCTGTAACATGCATTAATATCCACCTTCATTTATTTTAACATGTTCAAAAAACGGCGCGACTTTAAAATCTTCTGTTATGCGGCCTCTTCTTTTACTATCTAGTAGAGGAGAGTATTTTCCTTCAGAGTCCCAGTTAGTAAGTTTTATCCATATTCCCCCTTTATACACTAACTTAGCATTAGGATTTACAGGAAATAGTATACTTTCTTTTTCGATAGGTATTGATTTTTCTTTAATATGATCAAGAGATAGGTTAAACTGATCTGCAACAAGCTGGGTAAGAGATTCCATTGTATGATTTTCTCTTTTAAGATATCTTCCTATTTGTCCTACATTCTTAAATCTTATTACACAATTTTCAATTCCACACTCTTTAAGAAGATTAATCATACGAGTTGGTGCATCGTCGTTAACTCCTTTAACTATTATACATCCAATATCAATTACCCAATTCATAGCCTTAGCGTTACGTAATGCTGCGACCTTTTTACTTGCGCATCTTAATTCATCAATTTCTTCATACCAATCATCTACATCTACTCCATTCATACTAATATACGTATGACGTAACCCTGCATCTTTTAATTGTTGACAATAATGAGACTTAGAAAGTCTTAACCCATTTGTAAGTAAACATACTTTATGTCCTGCGCTTTTAACTCTTGTTATTATTTCCGGTAAATCGTTTCTCATAGTAGGCTCTGCACCAATAATACGTACCATTACACGTTTTGGAAATTTACTTACACAGTCAATTAGTTTATTAATATTCATATCTGGAACATCCCTGTTAGGGATATAACAGTTTTTACAGTTCATATTACATCTATGTGTTACATCAGCAACCACTTCAATAAAAGTATTATCTTCAGGTTTTTGTTCGTAGTAGTTCAGAGACATTATTAAATTTTCCTAGCAATGCAATTCTTCGGGTGTTACTATTTATTATTGAGTGTTCGAAGCTCGAATTTATAAACCATAACTCCCCTTGGTTCATTTTTATTTTCTTATTATTTGTTACATATGTATGATTGCCTTCTAGTAAAGCTATAAACCTATGGCCATCTGGAGCATCAATATGTGGAGGTATTACCTTATTTGGCTCAAGTATGCCATATCGTAAATCAAAGATCTCACCAAATATATTAAATATCTTAGGTAACTTTAACTTAGTATGTTTTTGATCGTAATGATTTAGAACTTTATATTCATTTATAAAGTGGTTATTTTTCTTTGTCACTTCGATAGTTGACAAGGAAGTCTTACAATCAGCAACTGCAGATAACATAAAGTTATTGTCTAATTGCCCTAAAAGTTTATATTGAGGTAATTTTCTATTAATCACTAGTTGTTTACGATACTTATACTGTAACATTATATTCCCCTTACACTATATATATGACTAAAAAAAGTTCCTAAAAACTGAAAAAAACAGTTGCACTTAGTACAAAAAGAGACTAATATAAGGTGTAATAAGGAGAAATGAAATGGAATTTACTTACTCAGACGATTGCTTCTCAGATCTTTTCAAGGACGTTAATGGTTTCCGTCCTCGTGGCTCTTTGATGGACGATTGGAATGATCGTACTCCTCGCCAGAAGCAAGAGCTTTGGAATGCTCTTTGCGATGAGCTTGAGGAAAATACTAAGGCTGAGAAAGCAGCTGAAGTAGTCGCTATCGAGAAGTTTGAAGCTCGTATCCAAGATATTATTGAGCTAGGTGCTGGTAATCGCACTAACGCTCTTTTGTGGATGTCTGGTACAGAGACATTCTATAATGTTCAATGTGTTGAGCATTTTGTTTGGGAGCAAGGTATCTTGTTTACCGATTATGGCAAGCAACTAGTAAAAGATCTAGCTGCTATCGTAGAGTATAAGGAGTATGATTATGCGTAATGATTCATGGACAATTAAAGCTTATCAGCATAAGGAAGGTAAGCGTGAACTTGTGGAATGGGGTACTGGATTTGGTACCCGCCATGCTAGAGAATATTATCAACGTTTGTATGATACAGATGAATATTCTGAGCTTAGAATGACAAGAGTTAATCCTGAAGTTGTATTGTATAAGGAACAAGTATGATACCTATAGAAATCTTTGAGTATAAACAACGCTGGCAACGTGCTGGAGGTTATGCTGTCCGTCTTCATTCAGATCTTCGCTCTCAAGGTAAAGAATATTGTAAGATTCAACTTATGAAGCAGCAATGGGACTTTAGTCAGTATACTGATAACTATGAAGATACGTTTCATTTTGAGTATAAACAAGATGCCGATGCATTTCGAAATAAGTTCAAAAAATATGCAGATATGTGAAAATAACAGTTGCACTTAGTTCAAAAAGAGCCTAAAATAAGATATCAAATAAGGATTATACACTATGAAAAAAGTTGGAACTAAAACAGTTAGAAAAATTGCTCAGAGCTTAGGCATTGAGACTGGTTATTCTTGGACTGATAAACCATACAACGATGAGTCGTTACGTTATGTTTGTATTGCGAATGTAACTGAGCAACAAGCTGAAGATTTAGAATCAACTTTGTTTGAATTAGGTTATGAAGATTCTCCAGTTCGTTGGAGTCGTTCTCCACGGGGTTGGAATACTGAATACGTTCGAATTGCTAAGTGTTTATTTGAAAATAACAGTTGCACTTAGTTCAAAAGTATCCTATAATAAGATATCAAATGAGGAGATATGATTATGATGATTATGACTGATATTCAAGATACCCTAGTAATGCAGAAGAAGCTTTCTAGCCTGCTGCGTCGGTCTAATACTTTTGGAATGTCTAAGTCTGATATTCAAGTTGAACTGGATATGATTATTAGTGATCTTATCTCAAATGTAAATCGTATGGAAAATGAAATGAAGGAAACTATATAATGGCACATGAAGTAGAAATGATCGATGGTCAAGCTCAAATGGCATATGCTGGTGATAAGCCTTGGCATGGTTTAGGTGTAGAGGTCTCTAATGACCTCACTCCTGGTCAGATTATGGCTAAAGCTGGCTTGGATTGGGAAGTAGAGAAAATGCCTCTATCTTTTACTAACCGTGGTGGTAAGCTGCAGTCAGTAAATAAGCATGCTCTGGTACGCTCTCACGATAGTAAAGTACTAGATGTTATCGGTGATGACTGGAATCCTGTTCAGAACGCAGAAGCGTTTGAGTTCTTCAGTGAGTATGTACTTGCTGGTGATATGGAAATGAATACTGCTGGATCTTTGAAAGGTGGAAAGAATGTATTTGCCCTCGCTAAAGTTAAAGAGTCTTTTGATATCCTTGGACAAGACCAAGTCGACTCCTATCTACTGTTTAGCAATCCTCACGAATATGGTAAGGCTGTTGACGTTAGGTTTACTCCCATTCGTGTTGTATGCAATAATACATTAACTTTCTCTTTACAGTCTTCTTCTAAGAACTTTGTAAAGGTTGGTCACCGTTCTAAGTTTGACGCTGATATGGTTAAGCAGCAAATGGGTATTGCTTCAGAGAAGTTTGCTCAGTATAAAGAAATGGCTGAGTTCTTATCTACTCGTCGCTTCTCTGCTGAGACTCTTATTCAATACTATAACGAAGTATTTCCATACACTCATAAGCAAGCAGAAGCTCCTACTAAAGCAGAAGATCTGTCCAAGAACGCTCGTGCAGCGATGGACTTGTTATATACTCAGCCTGGTGCTCAGTATGGTGAAGGAACCTGGTGGCAGGCTCTTAACTCCGTGACTTATCTTACAGATCATAAGATGGGTCGTTCAGCTGATACTCGCATGCAATCTGCATGGTTCGGTATCAATCAATCTCGTAAACTTAAAGCTGCTAATAAAGCAGTTGAATTTGCTAACGCAGCATAGAAGGAATTATATCATGTTAAACGAAGTTTATTACTTATTGAAATCGTCAACTCCAACCAACGCTACTCTGGCGCGGTTGATCTATGGAACTGATACTACTCAGAATCGAGTTAATATCCGTAAACATATTAGCAAAATCCGTCACAAATATAGGGTGCAGATTGTAGCTAATGAATATGGTCAATACCTTATGACTAAACCTCAATACAAGTATGAGGATAACCAGTGGAACTATGCTGGTAAAAGAGGTCGGCCTAGAGCTTTTGTATAGGAGCAAATATGTTACCAGATGAAATGGAAGCAGAGAAGAATCGCAAGATTCTTCTCCAGCAAGCTGATCAGATTGAAATACTCAAACGTCAACTTGCTGAAGAGACTGCTGCTAGGTATGCTGCTTATAAACGTATTGCAGAGCTGACTGGAAACAAGTGGACTCCTACTGAAGAGACTCAAGAACGTTATCATGAATTTATTAAGAGGATGTACAATGAAACTTGTAAACAGTAATAAAGATCCTGACTTGCTTGGTGTAGATTGTTCAGAAGAAGATTGGAAGCAGATATCTCAGATTGTAGCTAATCTTAATCAAGATCTTATCGACTCTGGATATGAGCGATACCAAGCTAAGGCTCTTAAGAAAAGGGATTCAATTTATATTAAGACGAAATAAGGCCCATTGGGCCTTTTTTACCATTATAAATACTTCCATATATCTTAAGAGAGTATCATGAAGAGTTTTAAATCTTTTATAACGGAGGCTACTATGTTTGGAAGCATGTCACGTGGTGAGTGGTTCAAATATGGTAATGACCGCTTAAACAAGCTTAAAGATATTATTAAAGATGGTGACCCTGTAAGTGATGTTAACGGGAAAGATCTCCATATTAAAAATAATAAAACTAATATTGATAGGATAGACGATTTTATTAAAGCAGGTCCATCAGGTCCTTCCGCAACATTTGTACTGGATCTTAAAAGCGGCACTGTAGAGAGTAATAAGATTGGTAAATCTCCTCCCTTTGGAGGTAAAGGTAAAGGACAAGGAGCAACTGGTAACACCGCTAAAGGTGAATCGTTGCAATGCTTGTACCTTGCAGCTATGTTGAGAGAAAGAGGTAAACCAGACTTCCCTCATTTTACTCCAGAACTGCTAAAAGACTCTTACAATGATATTGATGTAGATGCTTCCTTTGTAGAAATTATGAAGATTGATCCTGCATGGCATTACTCAGCATATGTATCTGCAGAATATCTAATAGATAAAAAATTTGTAAACAAAAAGCATATCTTTCATAGAGGCTCTTCTGTTATGAAGAAAATCTATAATATGAAAAAGACAGCGTTTAAGAAAAGCGGAAAGCCAGTACTAACAGATGATAAATGGAATCCAGGTGACATATGGGCGGTAGAGAGAGGAGTTAATATTAACTCTATTTTAGATGACTCTTCCATTGAGACTCTTAATGCTTCATTAATCAAAGCTTATCAAGAAAAAAAGGTTATAGGTATTTCTTTAAAGCAAGTTAATAGTCTTAAAAAGAAAGCTAAGCATACAGAATATAACCTTACTGCAGCACAACAAGATGTGCATAAGTTCTCTGCTGTTAAGCTAAAGTCAGATGGGTCTACATTCTGGAAATCAAAATATGGATTTATTTTCTTTGATGGGGCACGTAAAATGGATATGAGAGCGCCTGCTAACTTTGCTGCTCTTAATGTAGAGATACAAGGTAAAGGTGCACGAGGTGGTAGAGCTGGATATCAACAAATTGAATACGCTGCTAAAGTTCATATGAATAAAACTCTTCCTACTAACAAGCAACTAGTAGCAGATGCTCGTAGTATGGTGGGTGGCAAAAATAATAGAAAAGCAGAAGCTTTTTATAAAATGTTATCTAAGATTCATCGCGATATTAAAAAAGACGAGTTCATGTCTGGTATTGCTGAATCAGACGGTGGCCGTATTCATGCTAACTTAGGTATTACTTACATTGCAGATGCTCTTATGAGATCTAATAGAACACAAAGAGACAAATTTGTTTCTCATCTAATTAATTATGCAGGGTCTAAAAGCTCTGACGCTTCAGTATACGTGAAAGTAGAATCGAGATAAAATGGACAATTTTAAAAATTATATCACAGAGTCTAAAAACACTCATATGACTCATATCGAAGATAAAGTTATCTACGGTGGTGTGAAAGGAACTAGAGAAGCAATATTAGCTTTACGTTCACTTAGAGATATGTTAAGAGGAGAACATGATGGATCTGTCAGTGTTAAATGGGACGGGGCACCTGCCATCTTTGCTGGCATTGATCCCCGCGATGGCAATTTCTTTGTTGCTAAGAAAGGAATCTTCAATAAGAATCCTAAGGTTTATAAGTCTAATGCTGACGTGGACGCTGACACTTCTGGTGATCTTGCAGTTAAACTTAAAGACGCTCTTAAGTATCTTCCAGCTTTAGGTATCAAAGGAGTTATTCAAGGTGATTTTCTCTTTAGTAAAAGTGACTTATCTACTGCTACTATTAAAGGGGAAAAGTATGTTACATTTCATCCAAATACTATCGTCTATGCGCTGCCAGCTAAGTCGGATGGAGCTAAGGCTGTTAAGTCAGCAAAAATTGGTATTGTGTGGCACACAACCTATAAAGGTAACACCTTCGAGTCTATGCGAGCTTCGTACGGAGTTGACGTATCCAAGCTTAAATCAACCAGAGCTGTGTGGTCACAAGACGCAATGTTAAGAGATTTAACTAATATGACAATGAGTAAAAAGGATACTGAAATTGTTAATGAATATCTTTCGCAAGCAGGTTTTATCTTCAACAAGATCGCAGGATCAACTTTACGACAATTGGAATCCAATAAAGAGCTTGCCCGTCTCGTGGAACAGTTTAACAACACCTTCGTCAGAGAAGGCCAGGTCATTGGAGATACCAACCGACATGTCACCGCCCTTATCAAATGGATCAGCAATAGATATAAAAAAGAGATAGATAAGCGTAAGAGTGATAAAGGTAAGGCTGCTCAACAAAAAAAGCTTGATGAGATATTAAATTTTTTCTCTGCAAGAAATAAAACTAGTCTTAAATATATGTTTGACTTACAAAAAGTTATAGTATTGGCGAAACTTAAACTTATAAATAGTCTTAATAAATTAAGCAAGGTGGGAACCTTTGTTAAAACTAAAAATGGATACAAGGTAACCGGAGAAGAAGGTTACGTTGCAATTGACAAAATTGGTGGTGATGCTGTAAAAATTGTTGATCGAATGGAATTTTCGTATAACAACTTCAGCAAGGATATATTAAAGGGATGGGACAAACCAGGAAGAAGTTAGATGTTAAAATTTAAACATTTTTTTACTGAAGATTATAGCGACGAAAATAGTGTAGACGAAGCTCTTACACTGCAGCAAAGACTAAAGAAGTCTCGTCAAATGAAAAAGTATGCTTCTCGTATCAAAATTGGTAGAGAGAAGGCTAAACGAAGAACAGCTGATCCTAAGCGTTTAGCTAAACGAGCACGTAAACAGGCTCGTAATATGCTTGCAAAGAAACTTGCAAAGGCTGACTACAGCTCTCTATCCTTTTCTAGAAAACAAGAAATAGAAAAGCGTCTAGAGAAAATGAAACCCCGCATTGATAGAATGGCTAAAAAGCTACTTCCCAAGATGCGTAAACTTGAACAAGAGCGTAAAAGAGGTAACTCTAACGCTAAATTAGATAAAGCTATTGCAAAAAATGATTAACTCTTTTAGCCGTTACTTAGTAGAAGAAGAAAAAGTAGTTTATTTTGCCTTTGGTAGAATGAACCCTCCTACTATTGGTCACGGAAAACTTATGGATGCGTTAAGCAAAAAAGCTGGACGTAATCCTTATTTTATTTACCTGTCTCAATCTAATAGTCCTAAAAAAGATCCATTAGAATATAAGAGCAAGATTAAACATGTCCGCAAGATGTTTCCTAAACATGCTAGACAGGTTGTTATTAATAATAAAGTAATCACTCCTTTTCATGCTCTGTCAGATCTTTATAGTAAAGGTTATCGCAAGGTAGTAATGATTGCTGGCTCTGATAGAATAAATGAATATGATCTCCGTCTAAACAAATATAACGGTAAGAAAGGCTCTCATGGCTTTTTTAACTTCGATGGTGGCGTAAAGATTATTAATGCTGGCGCTAGAGATCCTGACGCTGAAGGAGCTGAAGGAGCATCAGGTACTAAGCAACGTGGATATGCTACAGATGGTAACTTTACTAAGTTTGCTCAAGGTCTACCTACTACAATGTCAAATAATGATGCACGTAGATTGTTTAATGATGTACGAAAAGGAATGGGATTAAAAGAAGAAAATGAATTTAAAAGACATATTCAATTGCAGCCCGTATCAGAAACTAGAGAAAAGTTTATTGAAGGTGAGCTCTTCGACATCGGTGAGCAAGTCATCATCAAAAAGACAGACGAAGTAGGTATAATATCTGTACTAGGGTCTAATTATGTTATAGTTGAGACTTCTGAACGTAAGACTCGTCAATGGTTAGATGCTGTAGAGAAGATTGAAGAAGAGTATAGTCCTCAGAAACACGAAGAAGGTACTCCAGCAGCTGCAGCATTAGCTAGAAAAATGACTCCAGGTCAAAACGAAGGCTTATGGGCTAATATGCATGCTAAGAGAGCGCGTGGAGAGAAGATGAGAAAGAAAGGTGCTAAAGGCGCACCTACTCCAGATCAAATCAAGCGTGCACAGGAAGCTACTACTCCTCAAGATACAGACATTGCTGATCGTAAAGGTACGCAGCCAGCTCGTTATCATAAAGGATTAGCTAAGGCTACTAAAGCTGTAAGAGATCGTCAGTTTAAGAAACAATCTAAGATGTCTGATAGTAACCCAGCTGCATATAAAGATGCTCCTGGAGATAAAGAAGCTCGTAAGAAAGATATGCCTGTATCTAAGCATACTAAATTTGTTCGCAATATGATGAAAGAAGATGACAGGCAGTCTCACGTTGACGTAGCTAAGAAGCGAGTAGATCGCGAAAAAGAAATGGATAAAAAGAAGCATGACCGTATAATGGATCGTGCTCGTACAAGAGATGTTAAGAAAGTAAATATGCAAACTGAAGGTTCATTTGCAGATAAATCTAAAGCATCAGGAATTTCAACCGGTACTCTAAAGAAAGTTTATAATCGAGGAGTAGCTGCATGGAAGACAGGTCATAGACCTGGTACAACACCTCAGCAATGGGGCCACGCGCGAGTAAATGCGTTTATCAGAAAGAAAAAACAAGGTGGTCTCAACCACGATAAAGATTTAGCTTAGGAGAGAGTGATGGATGATATAACTTCGTTTTCACATAGGAAACTATCAACAATTTTAAAAAACCCAGATCATCCTCATCATGCAGCGGCAAAAGCAGAACGGGATAGAAGAGAAATGCAAAGAGAGTCTAAAGATGAGTTTGAACCCCATATGATGTATGATCTTAAAACAGGTAAAGGCTATATGGCTAGAAAACCTGCTGATCATCATCGTATGAATAAAATGGGATACTCTCATGATAAACCTAAGACTGAAGGTGCTATGAAACGCATTGCTACTACTCAGTCTAATAAAACAGATCGTATGGCATCTGGAGATAAAAAAGGTCTTGAGACTTTCAAGAAAAGAGAGATGCAAAAAGAGACTAAAGGTGCACCAAAAGGGTATCACTTTACTCGAGACGGTAAGTTAAGAAAAGGCGATGCTGGAGCAGATGGTGATGGAGGTGCTAAGTTACGGTCTGATCCTCTTGATAAGCAGCGCTCAAAGATTCCACCCCTACCTGAAAAGTTTGCTAATCCAGCTCAACAAGCAGCTGTAATGGCCAAGCTTAAGAAGTCTGGTAAATATGACGGTAAAGAAGCTTATGATGAGCCTCAAAGTCAAGCTAAAAGTATGATGTCACCTTTACACAAAGCTCGTCTTGATAAAGAAAAAGCTGATCGGGATAGAGACGGTAAGCTTATGAATGTAAAATCAAAACCTAAAACGGAGTCTACCATGAAAAGCTTCAGTGAAATCTCAATGGGCAAAATGCAGGCTTATGGAAAAGCTGCTGCAAAAGACATTGATCAAAAACGTAACAAAGTCAAAGCAGCTTTGGATCAACCCGCAAGTGTTAAACATGCAAAAGCTGGGATGAAAGCTATGCAAGGTCTAACAAAAAGATCTAGAGGATCTGATATGTATGTTAATAAAATGACAGGTCGTTCTAAAGTTAAGCCAACTGCAGAAGAAACAATTAGTGAGCTTGATAAAAAGACTCTAGGTTCTTATATTAAGAAAGCTGGTCCTGATGCAGTAAAGCAAACAGCACAAGCAAAACGTCATGCAGATGCTGGTGATATGGCTGATAAAGATAGAGATATGTATAAGGCTTATGGTAAGTCTCAACGAGCTATGGATAAAGCTAAAAACCGTCAAAAAGGTATTAGTAAAGCAGTAGATAAGCTTACAAAGGAAGCTACTGCAGATCCAGATACGGTACGTATGATGAAAGACAATCCACATATGATAGGTCAAAAAGGACCAGGTGGATTGAAAAGCTTAGATAAAAATGCACAAAAGAAAGTGAAGCAAGCTCTCGGTAAAGATGCTATGAAAAAAGAAGCTACTATTCCTGATGGTCAAACAGCTATGACTAAACGTCCAGAATTGACTAACAATGATAAAGACAAGCTAGCTAAGATTCGTAAGATGATTGATCGTGAGAAAAAGAAATGATTAAGTTTAAGACCTTTGTTAAAGAAGCTAAAGCAGGAGATTGTCCTGCTGGCCAATATTACTGTCAAAGGACTCTTACTTGCAAACCTATTCCAAAAGGTATGAAGAAAAACGATGATGGGTTTCTTGTTAAAGAAGATATGTCTGGTATGTCAGTTAAGTCTGGCGATAAGCTATCTGTAAAGCAAGGAGCTGGAATGACAAAACAAGGCGTCGCAAAATATAGACGTCGCAACCCTGGCAGTAAATTACAAACAGCTGTTACAGCAAAGCCAAGTACTCTTAAGCCTGGAACTAAAGCACACGGTAGACGTAAAAGTTTCTGTGCTAGATCTAGAGGATGGACTGGCGAAAGAGGAAAGGCAGCGCGACGACGCTGGAACTGTTAAGGTATAAATAATGGCAGAGCCAACAAATAAGCGATTAGATCGCATAGAAGAAAAGTTAGATAAGATGGGTGATGTGTTAATATCACTAGCTCGTTTTGAAGAAAAAATGGATGCTTATAACGAGTATCGAGAAAGATCATGGGAACGAATGAACAAGTTCTCAGCTAAATTAGATGTAATTGAAAAGAAGTGCGACGATAATGCTCGTACTGTACATACTATTAATAAACTATTCTGGATAGCTCTCGTTGCTATAGCAGGATCAATCGCAGCTCAACTTTGGATGTAAGGAGAATACAAATGAGCGAATGGATCAAAAAGTTGACTGAGGCGTATTCTGAAGTTAACGAAAGTCAAAAAGCAGCTATGGCAAAGAAACTTGCCAAAGCTTCAGCAGGATCAGAAAAAGGCAAGGCAGCTGTAACGCTACCTAAAGCACCTTTTGATATTCCGAATAAGGCAGAGAAAATGCCTATTCAGAAAAAAGAAGCTATGGACCCAGTAAACCATAAAGAGCTTAAAGGTAAGCATAAAGACCGTGACGACAAAGATATTGACAATGACGGAGATGCTGACTCAACAGATAAGTATCTACACAAGCGTCGCAAAGCTATCTCTAAGAACGTTAAAGGTGGAGATGAAGTAGAAATGAATCCTAAGAAAACTAAAGACAAAGCGTCAACTCAGAACGCTGATACAATGGAAAGTACTTTACCTTCTGTTTATGCTCGTATCTTAGAAGCCAGAGCCATGCACTATAAAGGCGCAGCGCCTGCTCAAGATAAAGAAGACGGTATGGCTCCTATGACCAAGAAGACTAAAAAAGACATGGAAGCTGGCATGAAGGTAGACGATACCGAAGAAAAAGGTCATGACGATGCATCTAAAGCAGGTCGCGCTGGTCCAAAAGCAAAAGCTAGATCAGGTGACAATATGAAGGGTGACAAGTCAGTAAGAAATCCCGTTAAGGACACAACAAAAGCTGGTTAAGTGAAAGGAAATTAAATGGCTATTAAACCTCCCGCCTGGTGTAGACGTGCAGTCCCAGTACTTCATGGATGGAAGCATTGGGCAACAAGTGAAATTCTACTACCTAAAACGTTTACTCAAGAACAGATTGACGAGTTCTGGGCTGAAAAAGAAGGGGCAGCTGCTCCTGCTCCTGCTCCTGCTCCTGTTGCAACAGAAGAAGACGTTCAGGATATGATTACTGAAGGTAAGATTCAAGCTGCAATGGCAGATAACGAGCTTAGTTCTATGTCTAAAAAAGAGCTAGAAGACCTTGGACGTGAACATGGGGTAGAGCTAGATAGACGTCAATCTAAAAAAGCTCTTGTAGAACAAATGAAAGATATAATTCCCTCTAAATAGAAGTAACATTCTATTGGAGTCGCTATGATTAAACTAACTGAAGAGAACCTTCATCTATACGCTGCCAAGCATTATTATAATCCAAAGTATATTGATGCAGAGGAGTTTCAAGAGGAATTAAAAAGGTTCAAGTATATTAAAAGATTGTTAAATCGTTACCTGGAGACAGGTAAACTATCAGAGCGTCTCATATTAAATCATTTAGTTATTATGTTTAATGTGTTTGGTATGGAGGCTGGTTTAAATATATTAGAACTTAAGTTGCATGAAAAGCACTGGAGGTTAATTAATCCATTCTTAGTATTTGTTAATGCTATTAATGATCATCCTGAGCTTGAAAAAGACTTAACCATAGTAGACGCATTAAGGAAGATATAATGGGTATAATTAAACGCGCTGGTGATTTAGTTTATACTTTTAGATTTTTAAAGTTATTGATAACAAACTTTGAGGATACAGAAGCATTTAAACTAGGCATCATAGATGAAAAAGGTAAAAGAGTTAGAAAGCCAGAAACATCAGATGAGCGCAACGTATATACGCCTTTTCATAGGCTAGTATATAATATTAAAAAATTAATACCTGGTGGTAAGATAGGTTCTTATGCTAGTGCTCTTTATCTAATTAAAGAGCATTTTAGCGTGTCTGAGAAGACTATTAAGGAAGCATTAAGTAAAGCTGGTGTTGATCATTTAGACTTGTTAGAAGAAAGCTCTCAGTGGTTCATACTAGATGACGGACGAATGTCTCCTGGCTCTTATAAAGTAAGAGAAGGTAAGATGCTTAATAAGTCCTTAGATGAGATGGTAAGAAAAAAAGATGTTGTTATAGCTAATGAAGATTGTTATCCTGTAGGTGATATTTTTGGTATGCCAGTATATGAAATGACTCATAGAAATACAAATCAAAAAGTATACGTGACAATAAGCGAGTTGCTAGTATGAAAGAAAACTTCCAAGACGGTCGTAACCCTCAAGACAAAGGGGATAGTGCACGACACGGAATACCTAAAAAGGCTTCTATCTCAGCTCTTAAAAAGATTAGATCATCCTCCACAGCGAGTAAGCGTAAGAAACAATTAGCACATTGGCAGATTAATATGCGTAAAGGTAAACAAAAAAACGAAGATGTAGCAGCTGTAAATACAGGATCTATTCCTAATCCAGCTACTACTGTTATGGGTAAGAGACCTAAAGAAATTAATGTAACGGACCGTAGACGAAAAAAGAGTCAGTTACCCGTACTGTTAAAACGGTTCAGAAAGCACATGGAAGATAATGGCTAAGGTATATTTATTTTTATTTCTCATCTCTTTGATGAGCGGTGTTGGTTATGCAGGCTACAGTTATTATATGTGGTCACAAGAAACCATTGGCACTTTGCGTGAAAATAATGTAAAATTAAAGTCAGCAGCTGAAACGCTCCAGGCGACTGTAGAGAAGATGGCAGCTGATCAAAAGAAGAATGAACAACTAAATAAAGATTTAACCAAAAGATTGCAGCAATCCCAAGAACACTTAGATAAGCTAAGAGGTGTATTTGCTAAAATCGATTTGACTATGGAGGCATTAACAAATGCACAAGGACTTGAAGACCGAGTTAACAACGCCGTTAACAAACTTATTGGACGGATCCAAGATGAAACTACTCCTCCTTCTGATAAGCCCGATGATACTAGCGGGGTGTCTGGGGAGAACTCCGGAGGCTGAGGTAGTAGTTGAGACTAAGTACCAAGAGCAAAACATACCTGTTCAAGAAAGACCAAAAGCAGTAGAATTTCCTCCTGTTGATTGGTTTGTAATCACTGAAGAGAATCTAGAAGAGAAACTCGCAGAGATTGATACTAAGACTGGTAATGTGGTTCTATTTACAATCACTCCAAAAGGGTATGAGAACCTAGCTATTGGTATTGCTGATCTTCGTCGCTACGTAAAAGATCAACAAGCTATTATTGCTTATTACGAAGAAGCTCTTGAAGACGAGCCTGAGCCTGAGCCAGTAGACGAAAAAAAATAAAAAAAATATTTTTTCAGAAACACGTGAAATAACAGTTTCACAGGACTCAAAAGTAATATATAATACACTAACAAAATAACAATCCATAATACTCTGTGTAAGAATATGCTTACACGGGCGTAAATACTTTTCCCGAGAGGTCAATAAATGTTAAAAGTCGTTCAATCAAATCGTGAAGTCGATACAAGACACGTAATGTCACAAGCTAAATTTTATGAAGGTTATAGTAGGTGGGATGATGAAAAAGAACGATATGAATCTTGGGACGAATCTGTTGCACGTGTGATGGACATGCATCGTGGCTTTTACTCTGAGAAAATGTCTCCAGAATTATCTCTATTGATTGACGAAGCAGAAGCAGCATATAAACTTAAGTATACTCTCGGTGCTCAACGTGCATTGCAATTCGGTGGTGATCAATTACTAAAGCATCAGATGAAAATGTATAACTGCACATCTACCTATGCTGATAGACCAAGATACTTCTCTGAGTTGCTATACATTTTACTATGCGGTGCTGGTGCTGGCTTCTCAGTACAAAAGCACCATGTAGCTAAAATGCCAGATCTACAAGAACGTAAGAAGCAAGCTAAAGGTTGGGTAGTAGAAGACTCAATCGAAGGTTGGGCTGATGCTCTCGGTGCTCTTATGTCATCATACTTTGTTGGCGGAGGTCAGTTTCCAGAGGTAGAAGGACGTAAAGTTTACTTCGATATTAACCATGTTCGTCCTAAAGGCGCAATGATAAATGGAGGCTTCAAAGCCCCAGGACCTGAACCGCTCCGCAGGGCTCTCGATAAGATTGAGCACCTAATACAAACCCGTATCTTAGCCGGCGAAACTCGTCTACGTCCTATCGATGTATATGATATCTCTATGCATGCAGCTGATGCTGTGCTCGCTGGTGGTGTTAGACGTTCTGCTACTATTGCTTTGTTCTCATACGATGACGAAGAGATGATGAAAGCAAAAACAGGTAACTGGTTTATGGATAACCCACAGCGTGGTCGTTCAAACAACTCTGCTGTAATAGTACGCGATGAAATTAGTAAAGAAGACTTCTCTAAGTTTATGAGCTCAATCAAAGAGTTTGGTGAGCCTGGATTCTACTTTGTAGAAGATAAAGACTTCACAACTAACCCTTGTGTTGAGATTGGCATGTATCCTCAGATTGATGGTGAGTCAGGATGGCAAGGATGTAACCTAACTGAGATCAATGGCGGTAAATGTAAGACACCAGAAGAGTTCTATAAAGCTTGTCGTGCAGGTGCTATTATGGGTACTCTACAAGCTGGTTATACTGAGTTCAAATACCTATCAGAAACATCTAGAAAGATCTTTGATAGAGAAGCATTGCTTGGTGTATCTGTAACGGGTTGGATGAATAATCCAGAAGTACTATTAGACGCTGATATTCAGAAGCAAGGTGCTAAGATTGTAAAGCAAGTAAATAAAGAAGTAGCTGCTCTTATTGGTATTAATCAAGCTGCTCGTACTACTTGTGTTAAACCTTCTGGTAATGCTTCTGTATTACTTGAGACTGCATCTGGTATTCATGCTGAGCATTCACCTCGTTATATTCGTCATATCCAACTTAACAAAGAGACAGAAGTTGCTCAACTGATTGCTAAGACTAACCCTTATATGGTAGAAGAGTCTGTATGGAATGCTAACAATACAGATTACTGTGTTGCTTTCCCAATCATTGCTCCAGAAGGTTCTTTGTATAGAGATGAGCTATATGGTACTGACTTACTAGAAAAGGTATCACTAGTACAGAATAACTGGGTAGAAGCTGGGACTAATATTGAGTTATGCGCTGATCCTCGTATTAGGCATAACGTTTCTAATACAGTTACAGTACAACCTCATCAGTGGACTCAAGTAGAAGATTACGTATACAATAACAGACATTCATTTGCTGGTATCTCTTTCTTAGCTGGTATGGGTGATAAAGACTTTAACCAAGCTCCAATGACAGAAGTACTTACAGAAGATCAAATCGTTAATCGTTATGGTAAAGCTGCTTTATTTGCATCTGGATTGATTGTAGATACTCGTAAGTCTGGTTTCCGTGATCTGTGGGATGCTACTATGCAAGCTCAAACACCTGCTGAGTATCGTGGAGAAGTATCTGATCTTAATGCTGAATGGATTCGTCGTTTCAAGAAGTTCGCAGATAACTATTTCATGAATGACTTAAAAGAAGCAGAGTATTGTCTCAAAGATGTTTTCTTGCTACATAAATGGACTAAGGCACAACAGAACCTATCACCAATTGACTTTGTATCTCAGTTAGAGATTAAAAAGTTTACAGATGTAGACACGATTGGTTCAGCAGCGTGCGTTGGAGGAGCTTGCGAAATAACGTTTTAGGAGATCAAATGGAAGAAGAATATTGGACTGAATGTATCGCCTGTGATACAGAATCCCAGGTAATGGTAATAGATAACGAAGAAGTGCCTCAGTACTGTCCAATGTGTGGCTCTCCTATGCAATTTGAACAGCTAGAAGAAGAGTGATAAATAATCCCATCGAAAGGTGGGATTTTTTTTATGTGGACATATAATGGTAATGAGTACAACGAAACTCCAGAAGAGTATCAGGGGTTTGTTTATCTTATAACTGAGCTTGATACTGACAAGAAATATATTGGAAAGAAGTTTTTCTGGAAACCAAAAACGTTACCTGTTACAAAGAAGCGCAAGAGACGTGTGAAAACTCGTGTAGAGTCCGATTGGCGTATATACTATGGAAGTTCTAAAGAAGTGCAGCAGCTATTGGAATTGAAGGGCTCTGATAACTTCAAACGTGAGATTTTAAGACTATGTAAGACTAAAGGAGAATGTTCCTACTTCGAAGCTAAATATCAATTCGAGAATGACGTGTTGCTTCGCGACGATTTTTACAATGAATTTATAGGATGTAAGATTCATAGTAAACATTTAGAGAAGAGCATAAAAAATGAATACAAACGAGTATGACGTAACTGTAATTAAAGTCGTAGATGGAGATACAGTAGATGTAGATATTGATCTAGGGTTTGGAATATGTTTAAAAGATGAGCGTGTACGTATCATGGGCATCGATACTCCAGAGAGCCGCACTAGAGATAAGGTAGAAGACTTATTCGGAGAAGCTGCTAAAGCTAGACTTAAAGAACTTATGAAGCATGGCGGTAAACTGATTACAACAGAAAACAAACATGGTGAGGATATGAAGGGCAAGTTCGGCCGAATCCTTGGAGACTTCAAAGTTGATTACAGCGGAGAAATGAAACGTGTTACAGAGATAATGGAACTGGAAGGTCATTGTGTACCTTATTTCGGCGGCAGCAAAGAGGAGACACAGGCTCAGCATATGAGAAACCGCACTCGCCTATTAGCTGAAGGTATTGTCTCTCAAGAAGATTATGATAAAGCTGTTGAAAAGATGAAAAAGTAGTTGCACATCTAAGCGATTACTATATAATACATATAGATGATGTGGAGGTAGGATATATGATCCTTGTTGATTATAGCGCTATTGCTATTAGTAATGTAGTAACTCAAAAATTGGATATTGAAGAAGATTTAATTCGTCATATGATCCTTAACAGTCTTAGAATGCATAGAGCTAAACACCGAGAGAAGTTTGGTGAGTTAGTTCTATGTATTGACGGTTCTAAGAACTGGCGCAAGGAGGTTTACCCTCAATACAAATATAAGCGTAAAGATGCTCGTAAACAATCTAGTATGGATTGGAATGAAGTCTTTCGTATTATGAATATGGTCAAAGAAGAGATCAAAGAGAACTTTCCATATAAAATGGTAGAAGTAGATGAAGTAGAAGCTGATGATATTATCGGTGTTCTTTGCGAAGACACTCAAGAGTTTGGTAAGGGTGAAGATGTTATGATTATCTCTGGTGATAAAGACTTTGCTCAACTACAGAAGTATAAGAATATACATCAGTACTCTCCTATAACAAGAAAGTATATCAAAGAAGCTACTCCACGTAAACAGCTTATGGAGCTTATACTCAAAGGAGACACTGCAGATGGTGTACCTAATGTGCTATCAGGAGACAATGTATTTGTAGATGGTGATCGCCAGACTCCTTTAAGACAGAAGAAGATTGACGAACTAATAAACGATCCTAAAGCTCTAGGAGAAGAAGTTTATCGTAACTATCTACGTAATAAAAAGTTAATAGACTTAACCGAAACACCAGAACCTCTAAGAGAGAAAATTATATATAATTATGAGAACCAAGACAAGTGGGATAATAAAAGTAAAGTGTTTCCATATCTTGTAGAGAAACGTTGTCGTAGATTATTAGAAGATGTAAAGGATTTTATATAATGGCACACTATGTAACTAAACGTGTACATGAGGTTATTGATATAGTATCAAAAGCTAAAACGAAGGAAGAAAAGATAACTCTTCTTAAAGAAAACGAATCACAGGCGTTGAAAGATGTACTTGTAGGTACATATCATTCTAATGTAGAGTGGAACCTCCCTGAGGGTAGACCTCCTTTTGAAGCCTCAGAGGAAGGCAGCATTCCTTCTAATCTACTTAAACAAACTCGAAATTTTAACGATTTAGTAAAGGGTGGCCCAGGCGACAACCTTCCGGCCTTCAAACGAGAGAGAATATTCATCCGTATGATAGAAAATGTCCACCCCGACGATGCCGAACTTCTATTAAAGATGGTGGCAAAAAAGCAGCTGGCAAAAGGCGTAACTAAGAAATTAGTAGAGGAGGCCTTTCCAGGACTTATAAATTAACCTTCAAACTGAAAACATAAGGAGATGTGTATGACTGATTTTCAGCTTTCTGTACTTCAACAGGACTCAGAGGAACTTCGCGAATATATAACGGAACTCACAGCTAAGGGTAAAGATGCTCTTGTGACGAAGTTATCTAAGAAGTTAGAGTTTTTAGAATCAAGAATTGCTGTTCATATCTAACATACGGAGGGTGTAACAGTGGTCAGCTTCGGCTGACCACAACCATTAGGAAATAAAATGCCAACTTATACGATGATTAATAAAGAAACCGGCGAAGAGCAGGACATGGTTCTATCTTTTGCTGAACGAGATGAGCTATTATCTAGGGGTAATCATACTCAAAAACTTACCACCGCTAAAATTGTTTCAGGGATTGGAGGTACTGCTCGTCTAACTTCTGATGGATGGAAAGATAAATTGAGAGAGATTAAAAAAGGCTCTGGCAAAGATAATACAATTAATATATAATAACAGTAATGCCTAAACGACATAAAACTTCACATAACTCTTTACAGGTTAGACTTGACGATCTGCTAGAGTATCACCCTATTACTAAAAATCAGGAACTTACATATGATGCTTGGGAGGACGATTACAATCTTGTTCTTACTGGATCTGCTGGAACCGGAAAGACATTCATGGGAATGTATCTTGGGCTCGAGCAAGTATTAGATGCAGATACTGAACAAAATAGATTAGTTATTATTAGATCAATGGTACCTACTAGAGAGTTAGGCTTTCTACCAGGGACTAAAGAAGAAAAAGAAGATGTATTTACTTCACCATATAAAGCTATAGCTAATGAGTTATTTGGAGATACTACATCATGGGGTAGAGCGGTATCCTCTAAAAAGATACAATTTGAGTCTACATCCTTTATACGTGGACTTACATTAGATAATGCTATAATATTAGTAGATGAAATGCAGAACCTTTCTTTTCACGAGTTAGATTCTGTTATTACTAGAGTAGGTAAGGGCTCGAGAATTATATTCGCAGGAGACTATCTGCAATCAGACTTTAAGTTTAAAGATGAGAAAGATGGTATAATTAAGTTTTTAACAATTGTAGAACAGCTAAAGAAATTCGAAATTATTAACTTTGGTTGGGAAGATATTGTGCGGTCAGATTTTGTTAGAGACTATATAATGACAAAAGAAATGTTAGGAATGGAATCATGATGCTAATTTACGGAAAAGAAATGTGTGAATTCTGTGACAAAGCTAAAGAGATTTGTCATCAGTATGGTATTCAATTTAAATATTACTCTATTGATGATAGATTTGATGGTCAGGTTTACTTTGATAAGCTTAAAGCTAGAGCTTTGAAGGAAAATTTAACTATCAAAACAGTGCCAGTAATCTGGCATCACGATAAGTTTATTGGTGGTTATAATGAACTTATGTCTTATATTGAAAACACTAGAGAGTATGGCCAAGGAGGTTTCTAATGGCTAAGTTTGGGCGCTACGATCCCCGTAATAAAAAGAAAGACCGTAACAAAAAAAATTCGCTAGAAAAAGATCAGCGAATTAAGACTTTAAATAACGAAACAAGGCTTCCAGGATTTAGTCTGAACGAAGTTATGTATGATGAGTATGAAGGACCCCTGGATGATAAACCTCAATCCCTCAATGGATAATAGTCTATTTGAGATTTTAAGTTTACGCTATCAATATGAAAAGATAGTATCTTTTCGAAAGTCGTTTGATTTACCTAACTATAATAGCGATATAGATAGTTTATACTATTTCGTAAACCAGGGAGCTAAAAATAATAGGTTCCGTAAAAACTTTGATGAAGCAGTATCCATTGCTAAACATATTATAACGAGTTATGAAAATGAAAAGACTAATCTATCAGGTATACACAGGAAAGAAGAGTAAGCTCTACGACCACTGTACAAAGTCTGTAGCTGAATATGCTAAGAGAATAGGAGCTGATCATATTGTTCAGCGAACTCCTATTCTTATGATTAAACCTGATCCATTTCAAACCAACAGGAGCAAAGAGTCGTATGAAAAATATGGTGGATTCCTTCCGATCTATGAGAAAGAAAATGCTTTCTCCTACCTCAAGTCGTATGATCAAATTGCTATTATTGACGCTGATATTTACGTACGGCCTGATTGCGAAGATTGCCTTTTTACCACTGTTGGCACTGCTGTTGATTTTGCTGGAGTTATAGAACGCACAATGCCTATTACTCCAGCTTATACACAGAAGCTGGCTAACTATACTCGTATGCAGTATGCTCATCCTGGACTTAATCAGTTGTTTAACTGGAAACATCCAGCAGGAGCTAACTTCTATAATATGGGTATGATGGTTATTAATAAATCGATTGAAAGATACCTCAATGGCGAAACCCCTCAACAGTTTCTTCGACGTCCTAAATTCAAACCATTCATTGATGGTATGGGTGCATGGAAGTGGTCGACAGATCAAACTCTTCTTAACGTCTGGGTTAAAGAAGAAAATATGAGAGTAAATAATCTTCATTGGAAGTGGAATGGATTATTTACAGGTATTGAAATGAATAAGATTAAAGATTGTAACTTTATTCATTTCTTCTTAAAAGACAAACTTCCTAACCGCGGCGAGAATGTAGAGGAGTTAATGAAGTATGTTTCTTCGTAAAGTCTTTATTCATATACCTAAGAACGCTGGTATGACAATCCGTAGGAGTGATGTTCTACGAGATAAAATTATTTGGGCAGGCCCTCAAGTACACAAATCTCCTATTTACACAACAGAGGTTAAAGCTCATATGGATTCCATTGGAGATCATCATGGGTTTGAACATGCTCGATGGAGAGACCTTAATCCTAATATAGTTAATCCTCATGGTTCGTTTGCTGTTATTCGTAATCCTTTTGACAGAGTTGTATCAAGATACTTCTTTGCTAAAAAAGTTATTGAAGTAGAGAAAAAAGAGCCAGCAAACAAACATAAAATTGACTCTTTTGAACAATTCTTGGAAGAAAGGTTTGAATGGGGTAATGTAAATTATATGTGGCATCGAGCTATTAGAGGGTGGTATCCTGCATATGATTATGTTACAGATCAAGAAGGTAATATTAAACCTGATATTATCAGATTCGAAAACTTAAATGAAGACCTGTGTTCATACTTTAACATTCCTAAAATGACAGAAGCTAGAAATGTTACAGCATTAAACCCAGGCACCTACAAAGACTTGTATACTGATAAAACTATTCAAATAGTAGCTGACTGGTATGCAAAAGATATTGAAACGTTTGGATATGATTTTGATTCAGGTCCTACTAAAAACTTCTGGAGATCATAATGATTAATGCAGAATTTGATAAGAGTATATCTACTCTACAAAAATTTTATAAATCTATTCAACAGCAACACATAGAGTCTCATGGAGTACATTATACATCTCATCATGACGCTATAGTAAAATGTCTTAAAGATGGATCTGTATATAAAGAGTTAGGTACTCATCAAGGAGCTACTGCAGCTGCAGCTATATTAGGAGGAGCTACAGATGTTACTTTAGTTGATATAGATCATTCTAGAATTGCTCCTAATCTTCCTCTATTTGAAAAATACTGTAAAGCTAAAAATATTAATCTAAATGTTATTCAAGCAGATTCAAGATCAAGAGCAGCTAGAGGTAAGTGTGATGTATTGCTTATTGATTCGTGTCATACATATGAGCATTTAGTACAAGAACTTTATCTTCATAGTAAGTGGGTAAAAAATTATATCATAGTACATGATACTGCAGCTAATAATGATCTACGAGAAGCTGTGTTAGACTTTACTGGTGTATTAGAAAATCTCGAATGGAATATTATAGAACAATCTAATTTTAATGTTGGGTACATAATTATAAAGAAATCATAATGAAAGCTTATGCAATAGTCATCAAAGGCATGGAACTATCAGAATTTGCTTTTAGTAAGTTACAAGAAAGTTCGTTTAAAGTTAAGAACAATTTTGAGATAAAAAGATTTGATGCTGTAGTACCTACCGATGTAGACAAGCTTTTAAAGACATACAATATAAAATGGAACTACCCCTGGGAAGGTAAAGTGTCTGACTTTGCTACTGGGCTAATTAAATCAGCATACATAACAGCTCGTCCTAAAGCTAGAATAGCAGCGGCATTATCTCACTATACTCTTTGGATGAAAGCCTCTACGCTGCAAGAACCTATACTTGTTCTAGAACATGATGCATGCTTTATAACTAAGCTGGATTTAAACAAGACTAAAGGTGATATTATTGGTATTAATAATCCTCTAGGGTGCACAAGAAAATCAAATGAATATTATCATCAAATAATTAAGAACCAAGACATGTTTCAACGTGCACCTACAATTGATGATGTTACTATACCTCAAGGCTTAGCTGGTAATTCAGCATATATAATTAAACCACAAGGTGCTATACATATGTTAAACCTTGTAAAGGAATACGGATTGTGGCCTAATGATGCGATAATGTGTAAGCAATTAGTTCCTAATTTGTATGTTACCCGTAAGTTTTATACTATAGTACAAAATACTAGGAGTACAACTACACTATGAAACATTATGTTATAACCATGTCTCAGACCCCTAAGTCAGTAGCTGCAGCTGAAAGATGTATTGAATCAGGAGCAAGACATGGATTAGAAATAGAGAAGTGGGAAGCAACTACTCCTAACGAGTTATTGTCAGCATTTCTTTTAGACGCAGGAATTAAACCTGAAGGCTTTAAAGAAAAGTATTCTCGGTTAGAAAATTGTATGGCTGCTTTTCACTCTCATTGGTCTTTATGGAAACATTGTACAGAGATTAGACAGAAGGTAACCATCTTTGAGCATGATGCAGTAGTAGTAGATACTATTCCAGACATGCACTTTGGAGGATGTATTAATCTAGGAAAGCCATCTTATGGTAAATTTAATATACCTGAACGTCTAGGATTAAACGCTCTAACATCTAAAAGATACTTCCCAGGTGCTCATGCATACAGAGTTAATCCTGCTGGAGCTTCTTTATTGATTACCCAAGCTAGGCTCTATGCGAGACCTACAGATGTTTTTTTAAATCTAGATGTATTAGAATGGTTACAGGAATATTATCCATGGCCGGTAGAAGCAAGAGATACTTTCACAACAATTCAAAAAACAGAGGGATGCTTGGCAAAGCATAATTATAATGGCAGTTACCAAATTATCTAAATTATTTATTACTGGATGTGATAAGAATACGCGCTGGATGTTGCCTTGGTTTAAAGACAACTTCTACAGACACAACCCTAATGCAGAATTACATGTATTTGATTTTGATAAGATGGGTAATGGGTGGTTCTGTAAACCTGATGCAATGGTAGAAGCGAGTGAGATGGCTGATAAAGTATGTTGGCTTGACACAGACTGTGAAGTACGATCTGATATAACTGGTATATTTGATCTTATTGTTCCTAATAAATTAACTATGATTGAAGATCAGCCTTGGTCTAAAAGACGAGGAGAGACTTGGCATAATAGCGGAGTAGTAGCTTTTCAACGGAAACCTGTTATACTTAATCATTGGTATCTTGAAACAACTATGATTACAGAAAATACAGATCCTATGTTCGGAGATCAAGACATATTACACTCTTTGGTTAGAACCGGGCTTAATAGGCAGATACATATTAACACTATTCCAAAAAAATGGAATACTCTCAGGATAGATTTACTCGACGGAACAGAACCACCAGATATAAAGATTATGCACTGGACTGGTAGAAAAGGTAAAGAGGAAATAAGGAAGCAGATCAATGAGTAGAACCGTTCATCTAATAGGTAATGGTGATAATGCAACAATGTATAAACCTTCTAAAGGTATTAAAGTAACTTGTAATATACCACCATTTGAAGTAGCTAATGTATATACAACCTGTCTTGTGGACTTTAAGATGATGAAAGCTATGACAGAAGGTAGTGTGGTTATTCCAGGCGAATGGACATTGGGGCATAGACCTAAGATCTGGATGGAACAAAGACCAGAATTTTATATGAAAGTAGCTCAGAACATAAAGGGTTTTTATCTTACACTACCTAAGTATGTTGCTAACTATACTGACTTTAACTGCGGGCATATGGCAGCGCATTATAGCGCTAATGAATTAAAAGCTGAAGAAATACATATGTATGGTTTTGATTCTATATTTGATTTCAATATTAGAAGCTGTACTGACTTATATTTAAATAGCGATAGAAGTCTATCTAATAACAATAGACTAGCTAACAACTGGCGCCCTGTATGGCGAAACCTCTTTAATGAGTTTCCTAATACTCAATTTGTATTGTATCATGAACATAACAATGCTAAGATTGATCTTGGAAAAAATGTTGAGGTAATCACAAAATAACAGTTGCACTTTGATTCTTTTGAGACTATAACTATAGTATGATAGTTGAATTCGAATCAAGATTTGCTAAGAGTAAGCAAGATTTAATCTGCAAGCTGATAGCGTTTGGGCAGTCAGAATTATTCCCACATGAGGATGACGTTTATATAAATATTAGTGCGATGCGCAAACAAGGAGTATGTGGCGACTGCATGTACGAAGACGATAACGAATTTACTATTCGTCTCGACAAATCTTTAACCCCCGACAATTTAATAACTACTGTACTACACGAGTTAGTTCACGTCAGTCAATACCTTCGGGGAATGGTTATGATCAATAACCTACCATATGATGAGCGCCCACATGAGATCGAAGCGCATGGTAAAGAGAAACAACTAACGGAGGCTTTCAATGGCCGAACCTGAAGATGAAAACTTTGATAAGCATTGTAGTGATCTTATAGACGATAATATTAATATGTCAGTACCTTGGTATCTTATGGCTGCATATGCTTATTATGTGGAAGATCGCCCTCTTCTATCAGATAGCTGTTTTGATAGAATGGCAAAAAAAATGCTTAGTGAGTGGGATAATATTGAACATATGCACAAGCATCATATAAGTAAAGATGATTTAACTGCGGGTACATTCTTAGGTGAGTATCCTTCTAGAGTACAATATGTAGTTCAAGATTTAAGAGGTAGAAATGCAAGACAGCGATGATCCTTGCGATGATGTAACAACTGATAATTTAACAGGATGGACTAAACGTGACAGTGGCAGAAGTAGCGAAACGAATTCTAGACAACGATTGGAAAGGGATTACCGAAGTCGACGTCAAGACTCTTGGGCTCGCTTTGAGCATGGTTGAGGTTATAAATAAGAGTAAATAGGAGCTCTTATGAAAGTAGAAATGTCTCAAGCATTACAAGCCCAGCAGTATGGTCACCCTAATGTATACCCTAACAGTGAGCATATTAAACCGCCGCAAGAGAAAGAACGTATACGTGTAGTTGAAGCTGCTACTCGCACAGATTTAAAGTTAGATCAAACTAGACGGGTTGAAGAGCGCGCTAAAGAGATACAACAATTGAGAGATCAAGCAGCTATTAGATATGATAAAGATGGTACAACTATCAGTCCTGGAGAGACACAAGGTCAATATATCGATATAGAAGTGTAAAAAAAGTTACGTTAAACTGAAAAAAACAGTTGCACTTTGTTTCATTTGGGTATATATTAAATGTATGATAAGGAGAGATGATATGAGAGATTCAAGCTTCGTAGTTGCATTTGATAAAGCCGTTAATAACTATGTTAACCAGACTGAAGATGGAACCGTTATATGGAACTATGTTGAGTCAGATTTGGCTTTAGATGGATGGATGGAAGTTTTAGGTGAAAACTTCGATTCATTCTTTAACGATATGGCTGATCAATTTTTAGCTGCTAAGAGGGCTGCATAATGGAACCTTGGATTCAAGAAACCCGTAACGGCTTTGATATTGCTGAAGAAGAAATTAATCGCCTTGAAGCTTTACCGGCTCAAGGCGAGCAGTCTTGTATGGTACAGTCTGATATGAAAGCATATGCTATGAAAGAAGGTTTGTGGCCTCATATGCATTATGATAATATCATAGGCGCGCATGCTGATGCTCGTGGCTGGACTCAAGAAGGATTTACAGGGATGGAGATTATCCGATGAAATATTTAATTGCAACCGCTGCTATCTTTGCAGCAAGTACAGCATCAGCTGATGTATCAAAAGTAAAGGTTTTTGATCATACTAAGATTGTTACTCAATCGGTGCCTATATCAGAAACGCGTTGCCAAGATGTTAAAGTACCTATCTATCAACAAGGAGGCAATGCTTCTGGTGGTGATGTTTTGTTAGGTGCTATATTAGGTGGTCTTATTGGAGGCACAGCGTCTGGTAAAGATAGCGGTGCTGCAATTGGAGCGCTTGGGGGAGCTATAGTTGCAAATGAATCAGCTAAAGGACCTAAGGTAACTGGATACGAAATTCAACGTCAGTGTAGTGATGTTACAGTCTATCAGAATTCTAATGTAGAAGTGTATAGTCATTCTACTATTAGGTTTTATTTAAATGGAAAGCGGTATGTTGTACCGTTTCAGAAATGAGGAAAAATATGAGAGGTATTTTAATTGATGCTTTTTTATCTCATGCTCAAGGGCATATTGATAAGCATATTGCTAATGTAGAAGTGTATTTACATAATCCTGTAGGTGTTGGTGAACACCCTGATATTATGGAAGCTATTGAAACTGAATTAGAAGAAGTAGCTAAATATCATGACCTAAAGGAAATGATGGAGAAATACTTCGTTGATAGAGCTAACTGAAAAAGCTAAAGAGTATTTAAAACGAATTGGTGATCCGAATGTATCTCTTACTGTAAAAGGAGGAGGATGCGCTGGGTTTCAATACGAGTGGGGATTAACAGATAAGGACCCCACAATAGAAAATTTATGGTTAGATCCAATGGCAGAGATGTTTGTGTTTGGATGTACTATAGACTATGTAGAAGAATTAGGTGGTTCGTTTTTGACAGTGATAAATCCAAACGCTTCATCATCATGCGGATGTGGAGAGAGTTTTGGAGTTTAATTGGACACGTAGCTCAGCTGGATAGAGCAAGTGCCTTCTAAGCACTAGGCCGAGGGTTCGAATCCTTCCGTGTTCGCCAATAAAAGGAAAACAAATGGAAGTTGCTATAATATGGCTTTTATCTATGTTCGCGATGGGCGAAGAGATTAAAAAAGTCGATGAACATAATAAAGTATTGCAAGCATATATCGCTAGGGTTGATACTGATGTAGAGATTTTAGAAACAGATCTCTTGGTATTGCAAGGAGCTCATGCAGCCTTACATGCACGTACAAGAGTAGATCATGATAACCATCATGAGAAGATTGACTTGCTTATTCGGCAGGTGGATATTCTTAACGAGATGAGCGAAGGGGAAAGCTCGACAACGTCGTCAAACGTACCCGATAAACCCTAAGTATGGAAGTGGCCCTCTAACTTAGGTCGGTAAAAGAACTGGTACCGTAGAAGAAAACCCAGTCGGTTTCTGCATACGTTAAATGCAGATGCGAAGGGGGGCTCTGCAGTAAGCCCCCCTTTTATATTTTAATGAGGTGATAATGTTTAATAAGAATCAATTTATACTGGATTGGGTTGACCATTTCCAACAACCTACAGGGTATGATCACGAGATTGTCATTCCTTTAGAGATTGGAGAGATAAATCTTATTGCAAGATATTTTGCTTATAAGAAAAAAGAAGACTTTATCTTCTCTTTAATTAACGATGATAAAACTACAGCTGAAGAGCTTTCGTCTGTTTATGAAGAAATGAGATGGGAAGAAAGAGCTGAAGGGGATATAGAGTTAGTAGAAGTAAGCTGGCGCTATGAGAGTGAAGTACATCAGCTGCAACTATCTATGAAAGACAGAGTTTATATTATTCAGAAGTTTATGCCGTTCTTAAAAGAGTTTTTAACCTCTGGATATGGAGGCCCTACTCCAAAGGAAAATATTATGGCAGTTGCAAAGCCTCAAGGGTTTAAATATAATAATCTTGGATATGTAGATGGAGAGGCCGGTCAAAGACAACGTGCTATGATTGCAAAGCGTTGTGGTATTGGACTAATGAAAGATTGTGGATGGAGTTTTGCTAAGTATGGCTCAGATAAAAAGCTTCATCCGTTGTAAATCTTCTGCAGATGATCTTCAAACTCTTCTACCTTAGCTAACCTATTCGGCCAAAGAATATAATCCTTCTCTGGATTCTTCTTTAGATTATTTAAGAGAGGTACAATAGCATTGTATAGATTATTTAGTCGCTCTTCCGTTGAAGTAGCTGTCTGGGATACTTCTTTAACAGCATCAAGCTCATGCTCATCTACCGCTGTAAAACCGAAATCAAACATGTCACTCATTTTGAACCTCTTTTCATTTTATTTATAACTTATTGATATCATTGAAAATCTTTTTTGCGTTTGAGCCCTTTTTTAGTTGCACTTAGTACAAAAAGTTCCGATAATAAGGTATATTAAGGAGATAAGAAATGAAATATACAGTTTATCAAATCCGCTACACCGAAGCAGAGATCGACGGAATCAATGCTGGTACTAAAAGCATGAAGCGTGAGATTCGTGATGATATGGCTATGGACTTCCGTGGCGAGAAAATGATCGGTCTGGTAGAGAAAGCTCTATATGAAAATCTTTATACTGGTGTAGCTAAAATCGAAGCTACTTGTTTAGATCAAGTATTTGAGATTGGTAACATTGGTCCTGAGTCTCAGATTACTCGTCTGGGTCGTATGGCTTCTGTATCGGTTGGCGATCTTATCGAAGACGAAGATGGTAATCGTCACGTTGTAGCTAACTTTGGATTCAAGGAGGTAGCGTAATGTCAAAAGAAATTTTTAACTATAAAGGAGTCGATCTTGATGTCACATTTGCAAAGTCTGAAACAGTCCGCCATGGAGGTCCGTTCGATCGTGGATCGGCTGACAGTTATTATGGTCGTGGCGAACAGCCTCATTATTATGTTGGTGATTCGATTACTTCTCATCGCATAGAAAAAAGTGAGATGACCAAGCGAGAATTGCTTGAGTATTTTGCTGGATATGAGTATAATGAAACTATTAACATGGATTGGAAGGATTGGGGTTGATATATCGTAATGAAAAATTTGGTGACTCTAAGCATTATTCAGTTGCCTTTAATGGATTAGGAGTATATACTCTACGAGAGTTCGCTAACGGATTGAAGCGAGCTGAAGTTACTATGAACGCTGAAGAGCTTATCTCTTTTAAGCAAATGTTGAAAGATGGAGGATGGTATGAAAAAACAAGCAGGTAATTTTACAATGGACCAATTTATGGAAGAGCTTAAAAAAGAAGTAACTAAGTTTCGTAAAGCTGAAAAGCGTAAGCAAGATAACTTTATGAAGAAGCAGGCGCGTCAAGCTAAAGTTAAGCGTGAAGATAAATCTATGCTTCGTAAAGAAGAGATGCATTGGTCAGATGCTTCTAAGTACGCTGAGCAGTACTATGGTGAAACCTTTCGAGCTACTACTGGCTTGGATAACGATTGGGGTGATTACTAATGAGTGAAGGACCTTTTAAAGCAGCCTTTAAGGCTGATATCGATGGGGTTATTCGCCGTGAGATTGTAACTTATCGTATGCGTAATGGTATAATGATTAAAGAAGAAGCATCTCGTGATTATTATCAATCAGGTGATTACCATGATAATCAAAATACAAAACCTCTGGTGATGCGATGAGTGATTATCAAATATCATTTATTGATCGTAGAGTACAATACCTCGAAGGTAAGGTACAGGAATGGGAGAAGGTCATCGATATACTGATGGCCGATCCTACCTTTATGCACACTCTTGGCGTAAAAGAATTGAAAAAGAATCAAAATAAAAACCCTGATGTAACCTATAAAGTAAAGGACCCATATAAATGAATGATTCGTGTACTCGTGAATATATGATCAGTGAGCTCAAGCAACGTGTTTGCCGAGTGATCTTTAAAAAAGTAAATGGTGAAGAGCGCGATATGCAATGTACTCTTATTGAAGATGTTCTTCCTGATGCTAAGAAAGATGATCCTATCTCTCAGAAGAAAGTTCGTGCTGTGAATGAAGAGGTAATCGTTGCTTTTGATACTATGAAAGGAGCTTATCGCTCATTTCGTGTAGAGAACGTTGTCTCTTTTACCTGATAAATAGATGTTTAAGGAGTATAAATGTTTACATCTATGACGCTTATACAGTGGCTCCTCTTAGGAGGAATTGCTCTTTCTGCTTTTATGATAGGTCGTAGCTGGTCTAGACATGAAACTGAAGAGGTCATCGAACAAACTATTTTAGCACTTATCAAACAAAGAATGGTAAGAGCTAAGATGGTTGACGGTGAATATGAAATCTATGAATACGATAAAGAAATTTAACAGTTGCACTTATTGTAAAAAGTTCCTATAATAACTTATATATGATGAGGAGTGTGATATGAAGAAGATTCGTAAAAAGCGTAAACTAACTGAAGAGCAGAAGAAAGTTCTAGTTGATAGAATTACTAAAGCTCGTGCTGCTAAGAAGCCTGCAGCTCAGTTATCTATTCATGAGTCTATTCGCAATCTACCTGATGACGATATGTTTTCTCCGAAAAATATCAGACAGTGGATTAAGAATTCTAAAGATAAACTCTCTGGTATGAGAGGTTGGAAGAACTCTAAAGAGAAAGGTCAGAAAGCGGCCTTTCTCTGCGAAGAAGGTTACTTACATAATCTTCAGGCTTATCTGCGCGATGGAGTTTATCGTGATCTGTTTTATGGTGATGAGCGCCAGTTTAAGATCAAATACAGATGTACTACTATGGCTTATAACAAAGATGGCACTCCTAAGAGAACTGTCGGGGTTCAGTATCCTGATATTGGTGTCTATACGCAAGAAATGGCAGATGAGGTAAATGGCAAAAGAACAGTTTCTAACAAAAAACAAATTCGCAAAACTAGTGGAAGGAAAAGTAAGAGAGCATCGGTATAGTTATATGGATGCTATTATTCACATCTGTGAAGATATTGAGCTAGACCTGGAAGACATACGCAAGTATGTCTCAGGCAGCATCAAAGAGAAGATTGAGGTAGAGGCAATGAACCTCAATTATTTACCTAAAGGTAATACATTGCCAGTTGACTAACTATAAATAAGTCTATATAATGATCAAGTGGATAAAACTTATACACATAACATACTATAACATACAAGGAAAATATATATGAGCTTTGCAGCACTTAAATCTAACCGTACGGACCTATCTAAACTCGTAGAAGCTGCTTCTAGTGGTCCCGGTGAAACTAAAACCGATAATCGTAACGACGAACGCTTCTGGCAACCTACTAGAGATAAAGCTGGTAATGGCTATGCTGTTATTCGCTTTCTACCTGGTGATGCTGAAGCACCTACTCCGTGGGTACGTTATTGGGATCATTTCTTTAAAGGACCAACCGGTCAATGGTACGTAGAGAAGTCTCTTACTTCTATTGGTCAAGCTGATCCTTTATCAGAAAGCAATAGCAAGCTTTGGAACGAAGATGGTTCTGAAGAAGCTAAACGTATCGTGCGTGAGCGTAAGCGTAATCTTCGCTATATTGCTAACGTACTAATTATCTCAGATCCATCTAATCCAGAGAACGAAGGTCAAGTAAAGATGTATCGCTTTGGTAAAAAGATCTTTGATAAGATTATGGACTCTATGCAGCCTCAGTTTCCTGACGAGGCTCCTGTTAATCCATTTGATATGTGGAATGGTGCTGACTTTACGGTTAAGATTCGTAAGGTAGAAGGCTATCCTAACTACGATGCTTCTGCGTTTAAGTCTCCATCAGCAATTGCTGGTAGTGATGACGACTTAGAGGCTATCTATAATAAGCAGCATGATATGTCTGAGTGGACTGATCCTAAGAACTATAAAACGTATGATGAGCTTAAGTCTCGTCTTGCTATGGTTCTAGGTGAGAGTGCTCCTCGTACTGTTCGTGAGCAAGTATCTCTTGATACTTCGCAAGCTTATACAGCTCCTGCTGCGGCCGCTCCTGTGCAACCTACAGGTGCTCCTCAACCAGAGATCTCTACAGCAGAGAATACTAATCTGGATGAGGATGATACTATGTCGTACTTTGCTAAGCTAGCAGCTGACGACTAATTATCTAGCCCCTATAAAATCATAAGCACTCCCGCCGTTGAGAGGATCAGCTGTGGGAGTGTCTTGTTGTAATACAACAGACCCATTCATAGTAGTATTATTATATTGTTTTGCGTCTATCAACGATTGTGCATATGTTTCCAAATCTGCACGTTTTTTATTAATCTCACCTAATCGCTTAGCAGTAGACGTGTCTATACGTTCAATAGAGTCTGCTGACAAAGTCGATCTATTTTTAAGACGATCTTTGGCGTTTGTTATTTTTTCATCTATTCCTAAAAATGAGGATACTCTTGGTGCTGTCTCTTGGACTTTTGTTAAAGCTGCAAGTAAGACAGAATCTGGCAAACTAGCAATCCATTCGCCAAATCTAACGAAACCAGTTTTAAGTTTTTTTACTGCATAAACCCATTCTTCTTCAAGGTCCAATCCAATTTTTTTAGGCATTGTTGTAAACCAGATAGCAAGGTCTTCCATAGAGGACATAAAATTATTTTTTACATTTTCATATGTATTTTTAAGGGTAGCCTTTAAGTCAAGGTTAGGTAGCTGTGAAATATCAATACCTAACTTCTCATCAATAAAATCAACTACCTGCTGCCATTTTGCTCCAACAAATGTGGTGAGGTTAGTCCAATCTTTTGCTAAGTCAGCTTTTGCCCATTCAAACTTTTCTGTAAACCAACGTAAGATAGACTTCCATTTGATATCAACATAATCTGTTAGATTGGTCCATCCCTTTGCAATCGTATATCCAGCCCAGGTGAATTTATCTGTAAACCAAGTATTAATATCATCCCAAACACCTGATATGTAATCTGTTAGATTAGTCCATCCAGTTGCTATATTTTCACCTGCCCAAGTAAATAGTCCTTTAACCCAAGCTATTCCTTCAAGAGCTTTATCACTAATCCAATCTTGCAGTTTAAATGGCTCGTCTGTTTCTTCAAATCCAAACAAACCTCTTACAAACCCTATAGCCATATTAACTGGAGCATATACAAGATCTGTAAGTTTACCTAATAACCCTAAAGCTGTCTTGTCTTCTTCTTCAAATTTAAATAAATCTGTAACTACTTTAACTGACTCTTTAACTCCGTCAAACAAGCTGGATATAATCTTTGCAAACTCTTCTGTAAATTTAAAGTCATCTAGTATAGCCGCGGTTTCATTGAACCCCATTTTCTTTAAGAGCCAGCTTATTCCATCCTTAATCAAATCCAGAGGTATACCTACTATTGAATTAAAAAACCCTGTAATTGTTTTCTCTGTACCTTCCCAATAGTTACCTTCTGTAAAGTCTTTCCACCCTGCAACAATACCGGATATAGCTCCTATAGCAAGAGTTAATGGAAGAAAAAGTTTAGATGCAAGTTTACCAAACGTAGCAATAAACCCTCCAACCTTTTTAAACACGCTAATAAATTTAGTAACGTATCCTCCTATAGCTGCAAATATACCTGTAATGCCTGATAGAAGAGATGTACCTGTACCTTTAAGTAATCCCTTTTCATTAATATTATCCACAAGTCCAGTGCTAGATTGCTTTCCTCTAGACTTCTTTAGCCTATCCTCAAGCGAATCTCCACCTGTAAGTTTATCTACTAGTTTGCTAAGATTTTTATTTGTATCAATAGAGGTCTTATTGTTAACCTGAAGTTGCTCTATTACATCTTTTAATTCTGCCATTAGTGACCTGCTTCTCTTCTAGCTTGCTCTTCTTGTTTTAAATAATCTATTAGTAATGAAAGATAGACTTCACGTTCCCAAGGTATCATTTCGTCTATCTCACTCAAACTATATTTATGATGCTGCATTAAAGAAAAGTTAGTTTGATAATGAGTAGCTAAATCATTGTGAGATAGACATACTAAAAAAAACTTTGCATTCCTTCTAGCTTAATATTATTTTCTTCATTACAATGTTGACATTTAAAATTAACATTATGTGATAGATTAGGCATCTGTTCAATAAATTGCTGTATCTTTTCAAATTGACCTCTATCCATAGATTCGATAAACTCGTGTATTTCCTTTTCTGATTCATCTTTAAGATCAATTCTTTCTTCACTTGTGTGTACAGCTGATAGACTAGCTCTTAATACAGCAAACACTTGATCTGTAGCATTGGATTCAGGGTTCATCTTTACTATAGTTGAATAAGTAGGCCACTTCATTTCAATGGAAATATTTGAATCTAACTCTATCATAAAGTTAGGTTCAACTACTTCTACTTTAAGATCATCAATATTAATTACTACTTCATTTTGTAATTCACAGTGCTCGCAATTAACTCCAACTTTAGATGTTTCACCTACTGATTTTGCTCTTAATTTAGTAAACATATACTCTACATCGAACGTAGTTAAAGAGTCTCTTTTTACTCCTCCTTCTATACAGCTATCTAATGTATCTACAATAGCTCCAAGCATTTGAGAGTTTTCATTTGATTCCATAGCAATCATTAGTACTTTTTCTTCTTTTACAAGAAACGGTCTAAAACGAACGGTTTCATTTGTAGAAGGTATTACCATTTCATACTTTGGACTTGAATTAATCTTAGGTAGTGCCATAATTTACTCCATTATAATTATTGCCCAGCAGGACCTCTCACAGGTGATTTAGCTGGTCTAGCTCTCGGTCTTAAGCTAGTGTTTGGGGGTTTAGGATTATTATTTTTAACGGTTTTTCTGTTAGTGACTTTTTTCCAGTTTCTGTAAGATAGCTGTACACTTAGCTGTACTAAACCGTCTAATTCATTACTTAACTCAATACCGTTCATAGTAGTAGGAAAAGCATCCATTAAAAGCACTTCATACACCACAGCATCGTCGGTACGTAAATCAATATCAATATTAATACCGAAAAATCTGTCTATAGGAAAGTCAAAAGCTTTACCTTTTCTTAATTGAGCTATTCTTACATCTCTACAATAGTCTTTAGCATATTTTATTTCATGTGTATTTTGACTAATAGTACTTTCTTGCCAGTCTTCAAAGTATTGTTTTATTCTATAATCATTCATAACATTAAATGTAAGATTGACATCATCAGAAGCAAAGCCATTAGGCATCTTACGTCCTTTAATACCAATTAATCTCTCTTGGGTTAGGATCTGTCTACCAGGCATATTTACATTAGAGCAAAGAACGTTAAGATCGTTAGTGTCATACCTACCTCCTAAAGAAGGTAGAGTAACCATAAACTGATTAGCCATGGCAAAGCCATTCGCTCTTGAAGCTACAGCTTTTAATTGATTAATATTCATCTAAGCATCCTTCTTGAATCTGCATATACTTTACTACCACTTTGCTTCTGCCAATCAGCTAAAGGTAAGAACGTAGCAATCTCCCATTCAGGAGCTGGCACTACAGCAAACCTACTCTTTACATGAGATGTAAGATAGTGCTTAAAACATGGTTTAAAATATTTTGTTCGAGCAGAGTTCTTTAAATAATTATAGTTAACAGCAAATCTAGTCTTCTCATCATAGTATTTGTTATTAGTATTATCTAATAAAACATCTAAAAACTTAGCTCTTAAGATAGGAGGTAGGTAGTGTAGATTCATTCCATAGAAACCTCCTTCTGCTTTATCAACAATAATAGTTAAAGGAAAAGAGTCATAGTATGGCAGCTTGTCTTTTGTTTTTGGATTATAGAAGAACATAGCCATAGCACCAGGTTGAAAAGTACTCTTGAGCTCAATAGGCTCTTCTTTCATAATAGTATTACGATTGACACGACGAAGGGACTGAGCTTTCTTACGAAACCAGTCTCTTGATTCTGCTGTACGAGGAGTTATTCCTTTACGGAATGCTTCCATCTCTAGATTTTGAAATAAATTACTCATACCTCTATTTATGTCTTTTTTCTGACCTTTTTCTTACGAAAGGGTTTTAAAGGTTTTAACGTTTTTAGTCCGCCTTTTTTGCTTTGCTTAGGCATAATACCCATTTCAGTAAGAGTCTTTTCAGTCCATATCTGAAACTCCCAGCCTCTATCTTTAGCATACTCATTAGCAGCTTCCCACTTATTCATATTCTTAACATATGTCATTGCTTCGTTAATATAGCGTTTAGATTTGTCTGGACGTTTAGGAGGTTTAGTTTCTTTATCTGGCTTAACTTCAACAAGAATGGTTCTTCCATCTTTATACTTTATTTTAAGATCCATAAAGTATCGATGCATACGCTTATCTACATCCCAAAAGTATGGTATCACAACTTCTTCTGAGGACCAGTTCTTTACATTAGGATTACTATCACACCAAACAAAGCAATGTCTCTCCCACATAGAGCGATAAACTACCTTATCTGGGTCGCCCTTATACTTACTTCTATGTTTTACGAGATATTTTCCGGAATAAGCCATATAAATACTTTCAAAGTGTAACTACTATTTATTGGAATTATATATGGCAACCCTTCATCAGTTCCCTCTAGATAAAGAGGATGTAAAGTACGAAGCTAAGGTTACGTTTAATGCACGTAAGATAAAAGCATTCGATGTAGACTTCTTGTTTGATGCTGCTGGTCTTCCTACAAAGAATATTGAAACTGAAGAAGATTTTAGATCTTTTGATAGAAGATTAGAAGCTCAAAGGTTAAAAGAGTTTAACGCTACAAATCCTGATAAAGACACTGTACCAGGTACCAATCAACAATTTGAAGGAGGTTCCCAAGGTAAGGCTATTCTTTATCTACCTCAGGCTATACAAATTACAGATACAGCTCAATACGATAATATCGATCTTGGTATACTTGGAGCAGGTACTCAAGCAGGATTGCAGCAAGGAGGAGCTCTTTTACCTTCTCTTATGAGTAATGTAGCCGGGTCTGTTGGATCTATTGTAGATGCTATTACAGGAAGATCTCCTTTATCGCAAGATGTAGCAAGACTTGCAGTAAACAGAGCTGCTAAACTAATACCATCAGATCAAGTAAGAGGTGCAGTATCTTCTGCTACTAGAGTGGCAGTTAATCCCAATACTAGAGCTTTATTTAAAAGTGTCCCATTAAGAGAATTTACATTTAACTTTAAAATGATTCCAACATCTAAAGATGAAACTAAAGAGATAAAAGGTATTATTGACTTTTTTAGAACTAACCTTTATCCAGAGGTCATACCTCTTGGAGATATTAACGCTGGTTATAAATTTCCAAACGTGTTTGAAATAACTATGACATATACTAATAAAAAAGACCATCTCGCTACAAAGATATTACCTTCTTACATAAAGAGTTTTTCTGCTACATACAATTCAAGTAGCATGGGCTTTCTTGAAGGAGGTGACTTCTCTGAAGTAGACATTGCAATGTCCTTTGTAGAATCAAGCACTCTGCATAGAGATCTTATTAAGGAAGGTTACTAATGTCTTATTTCAATAAATTTCCAGTAGTAGATTATAATTTCGGAGATAATGAACCTGATATATTATTTAACAACATTTCTGCATATGTTGATATTATTGACCAGGTGAAGCAAGAAGTTGCTTTTTATGAAAAGTATACTATCCTTGATGGAGATAGACCAGACACTGTATCTCAAAAGCTTTATGATACTACAGATTATCATTGGACTTTTTTCTTAATGAATGATAAATTAAAAGAATCAGGTTGGCCTCTCCCAGAAAGAGAGATGAGAGAGCTAGTTAAGAAAAGATTTCCTCACCGAACAGTAGTTACAGAAGGTAATATTGCCTCTTTCTTTTTACCTGGTGTTCCAGTTATAGGGAAAACATCTGGAACTACAGGCAAAATAGTAGAGCGTAACTTAGATTTAGGTCAGTTAGTTATTGCATCAGATACTGTGGATGTTAACGGTAATAAAGATAACTTTGGAGCAACAGAGCAGATTGCGGCTGGTGCTACTGCAGAAGAGCAAGCGGTTAATGTTATAACAGCTATAGGTGAATCAGAGCAATATAATTCTGTGTTATATTATAAAAACTCTAGCGGGGATATTGTAGATATTGACACTTTTAATCAAAACACTTCAGGGTTAACTCCAGTAACTATTTTAGAAGATAACATAAACTATAATGATAAGCTTAAAGAGATTATTGTTATTAAACCAAAAGTAATTGATACAATTGTAAATGATTATTTTAGACTCTTGAGAGAATAATAATGTCAAACGCTCAAAGCCAATATATTATAGAGAGAGTATTATTCTATACTGATAGGTTTCCTGAATTCAGTCAAAATAATAACCCCAACTCTAAACCGATTGATATAAGAGGATCTGTAGCTGAACTTAACATATATGAAAGTTTAGAGCGTCCCTATCTAACTGCATCTATGACCTTTGTAGATGATACTAAACTAAAAAGTAAATTTGGAATTAAAGGTAGTGAAAAAATACAGATAGGATTACAGGCTAAAGAGTCTTCTAAACTATTTTTAAAAAACTTTATGATAACAGGATTAGCTTCTAATAAGTCTGTTAATGATAAAACAGAAGTGCATACTGTAACTCTGTTAGAGGAACATGCTTATCTTTCTAATATACAAAAAATAAGTAAGTCTTATAAAGGTCACCCTGAGTTAATTATATCAAACATTTTAAAATCAGAGCTTAATAAAGAAATATTTTTCTTTAGCCGAAATTCTTCTCAGCAAAGTCCAATGAGAGTTAACATCCCATACTGGAAACCTTTAGAAGCTGCTGATTGGTTAAGAGATCGAATGGCATACTCTAATGGTAGTCCGTATTTTTTATACTCTACCCTTCGTAATGATAACCTTGTCATGAACGATTTAGATACTCTAATGAGAGAAGATGCTTGGAATAAAGAAGATGCCTATACTTTTTCCCAAGCAGCTGCTATTACAGATCCTGGATCATCTAATTCTCCGGATAGACTTAGAAAAGAGTTATTTCATATAAAAAGTTTTACAGCTACAAGTGTTGAAAGCACATTGAGGTTAGCTGAAGGAGGAGCAATTGGTAGTCATTTTAACGTTCATGATTTAACTTCAGGAACTACTTCTGCAGAGAGCTTTCATAGTGCTAATGAAACTCTAAATAAATTTGTACAGAGTATAGACACAGGAGCAGATATTGAATCCTCTCTAGGGTATGATAACACTTTAATGATGGGACCTACAGAGAAGAGAGAGATAAACATTTCATCATTTCCTTCTAAGATTTTTAGTAGTATTGTAACTTCGAGACAGCATTATGAAGAAGACGGTAAAACTCCGTTAGCGGGTTATCATGATGAACCAAAACAATCAGCTCTTTACAAGTTAAAAATTAAATCAGCTTCATTAAGAGCAATCTTAATGAACAATGTGTATCAGATTAATGTAACAGGCATACCTTATTTGGCTAGTGATGGTATAGGAGTAGGGACAAACATTCAAGTTCATTATCCTGAATCAACTATGGTTAGTAAAGGAAGTAATCAACTAGATAAAGACAAGTCTGGAAAATTTCTTATTTATAGAACTAGACATAAATTTACAGAAGGTATTCATGATACAATTATGGACATTGTAAAGCTTACGGATAAAACCAAATGAGAACTATTAATACAGAATATTACGGGGATGATACGAGATGGTTTATAGGAGTCATTCGATCAATAGATGATCCTGATAGATTAGGTAGAGTGCGAGTAAGAATATTTGGCATTCATAATAATCGCACAGATCTTATTGCAGATACAGATCTACCATGGGCTAATGTTGTGCTTCCTGTAACAGATGGAGGTACATCTCAGGTAACACAGCCAATAGGTATTCAGGTTGGAGCTCAGGTGTTTGGTATTTTTATGGATGGACAACATTCTCAAACTCCTTTAGTTATAGGTTCTATACCTCATAACCCTGCTTTTAGAGTTGCATTTGATGGCCCTGAAGATACTTATGTACCAACCACTCAATCATCTGAATCTTATCAGTACCTAGTAGGAGATCAGATTAGTCAGGCAATGAGGTTAAGATTAGAAGAAGCAGGAGCGAGACCTAATGGGCAGTTCTTAGATCAAGATCAGGCTAATGAGTTAAACGGACTGACTGCTGGTTCAGGTGATATTAATATAGAGCTAGTAGGTAGTGGTAGAAAAGAGCAGATCTTTAATTACCTTAAAGGATACTTTCAAAAAAGAGGTCATAATAACCCTGGATTTATAGCTGCAGCTTTTGTAGGTAATTTTATGCACGAGGCTGGTCCTAGGTTGGAACCTAATACTAATGAAGATCAACCTGCTGTGTCAGGTAGTAGAGGGGGGTATGGACTAGCTCAATGGACTGGAAAAAGAAGAAGAGTTCCGCTAGAAGAGTATGCTCTTAAACACAACGCATATGTTGGAAGCTTAGCTTTGCAATTATCTTTTGTTACTCATGAATTAGAAGGTAGTATGTCATTTGTATTTTCTTATTTAAAAGATGATCAGACTCTGGAGTCAGCTACTGAAACAGTATTCTCTCAATATGAGAACCCTCAGACCTCTGTTGACTTTATGAGGGAGAGAGCTGATGTAAGTAACTACAGAACATACATAAGAGCAGGTGGGATTAAAACTTATGAGAAGAGACGTTCAGGACAAAGTCTTGCATTAAAATCTTATAAGCAAGAATACCTCCAAAGACTAGCCGACTCAAAAGCAGTATATACGGAGTTTAGTGGATAATGACAAGTTTAAATTTAATTAATAATAAGTTAAAAAGTTTAGGTATATCATCTGGATTTTCCGACTTAGTATCTTCCACTTCTAATATTGCGTCTTCTATACAAGCTTTAAACTCCTCAAGTTTAGGGGGGACATTAAATGAAACTATTAGTGGGGTTCAAGCCTTAAATACAGCTTCCGATCCTAAAAAGGGAATGGCTATTCTAACCGAAAACCTACCTGGACTACAAAGTCAGGTAGTTAAAGATGTAAGTTCGTCACAAACAGCTCTAAACGCTATAACTGGGGCAGCTGTAGCAGATGGATTTTTAGATGCTGTTATTACTAACCCTACAGCTGAAGGAGTAAAGACCGCTATAGGAGCAATTGCAACTCCTTCTGATAGTCAGCTTAATGGTATACTTACAAATATTTTACCCTCTCAATACTCGTCTCAAGTTGGTGATTTAGTTAGTAAAGATTTTGCATCTTTTGCTGGGGATTTTTCTAGCTCTATAGGTGCTTTTACATCGGCATTTTCTAACCTTCTAGGATCTAAAACTGGTAATCTATTACAAGATGTTTTTCTATCTGTAGATAATACATCACTAAGTATTATAGAGAATTTAGGAGTTACCCCAGAACAATCTCCTGAAGTATTGAAGAAAGTTTTAGCTGGAGATAAGAGTCAAGCTGTAGACGATGTGGTTAAGACAACCAAATTACCACCAGAGACAGTAGAAAAAGCTTTAGATCAAGTACCTGAAAATATAGCAAGTCAAGTAGAGAGTCCGTTAAAAGGAGAAGCAACTACTGAAGTACTAGATGTTACAAGTAAAGCTAATGAATGGAAAGGAGCTAAAACTCCAGATGTCTTTTTTGAAATGATTTCTACTCAAGAGTATTTAAACGTAGAGTTTTTGAAATGTACTAGAGAGATTACAGAGTTAGTATTTTATGGACATGAAATGACAGCCAATCAAGTATTAACAGCTAATGATATACATAAAACTTATGTAGAAGCTGGATCTGATGGAATGCCTTTTCACTATGTAGTGTTACCTAATGGTAATTTACAAAAAGGTCGAACCATTTTTAAAGCTGGAGATCATTCAGATACTCATACAGACTACTCTATTGCCATAGTTGTACCACATATAAAAGATACATCAGCTACAGTTAAGCAAGGGGAGACAGTAAGAATGATAGCTGAAACTTTTTACGAGGTTTGGCCTGGAGGTCAAATATTTGACGCACAGCTAGATATAGGTGAATCAGAAGTAGAAGTTGGAGTTCCTATAGCCTCAATTATAGAATCTTTTAAAAAGGTTAATAAGGGAAGCGCGGCTAGATCATTCTCAACTAAACAACTAATTGCTGCAGCTCAAGGGAGCATATAATGTCTGTTAAGAATGTAGAAAGTTTATTAGAAAGAAGTAATACCTTAGGTAGCGGTAGAACTCAAACTCAAGGTATAATCACAGACGGGTATAATGATCCTAGAGGTATACATCCTATACCAGGAGGAGAAGGAGAACCTGTAACAAATAATGGTGGTAAGCAGATTGATCTATATGGTGCAGATGTTCCGGATGATACCATTCAAGGTACTAATAACGAATATGGTAAAGTTCAAGCCTTTAACACCCCAGGAGGGCATACAGTAGAGTATAATGATACTCCAGGTAATGAGAGAATAATGCTGCGCCATAAATCTGGTACCGGTATTAATATAGGACCTGATGGTAGTATTATTATTTCAGGTAAAAGAAGAATAGATAAAGCAAATGAAGATTACTTTCTTGAAGTAAAGAATGGTACCATGACATTTGAAGGTAACTTAACCTTAGATGTTTCAGGTAATTTAGATATTAATGTTGGAGGAGAGTTTAATGTTAATTCTTCTAAGAAAACAGAAGTAGTAAGAGGTCCAGTAGAAACTTCTATATCTGGAGATGATATAAAGACTGTAGATGGCAATCAAACTAGCATCGTTACAGGAGCTGGCGCTAATCAATACCTAGAAGGTCTTACTACTGTAGTAAAAGGTATTAATAATTTATTTGTAGAAGGTGATGATGTAAAAGCAGTATCAGGTATACTAACTATGACTGCAGAACAAGAGATTGTACTTACCTCTGCAGAAGCTAACATAGCTGCTGATAACTTATCTGTATTTGGAGATACAGGTACGATAGGTGGTGAAAATATAATTGCTTATGTAAAGAATATCTATGGAGTGTCTGGCACTTTTACAGCTGGTGTAACCGCACCAACGTTCCACGGCGATCTGGATGGTACTGCTGATGTTGCTGCTACATCAGAACATCAATCTTATCCAGATGGTAGTGCTGCTCCATCTACATATACAGGTAGTGTAGGTGTACGCGGTTCAATTACAAATACACCAACTGATACAACAGCAACTGCTAAACCTACATCTACTCTCTTAGCTGACTATAGAACAAAAAGCACTAAAGGAGCTAAAAAGGTTAAAGTAGATCCTAGTGATATAATGAAAAACAATATTAACTTATCTGTAAAGACTGCTGGAGTCTCTAATAAAGAAATATCTCCGGAAGAAGTAAGAAGAAAACTAAGAGATCCAGCTCACAGAAATAATTCAGAGTTTATATCTCTTATGATTTCACAGGGTAAGCTTTCTCCTGAGTACGCTAATACCACCCCTCCTAATATATCAACAGTAGAAGATATTTCCTCTACAGTAATACAAGGTCAAACTCCTCTAGGAAGTCCTTCTTCTGCTCTCACAGCTAAAAGGATTAAAGTGTAATGTCCAGACCAAATTATCTTCCTGACTTACGTTTTTTACCAGAGAACCTTAACAGTATATCTGCAACTACTGCTTTAAATGATGGTATATCAGTAGGAACATTTCTAAAAAACATTACACTAGATCACATTACAGATCAAGAGCAACGTAAACAGATTGCTAGAAACCTTCTACCACATGCTCAAATACTAAAAAGTATTAGTAATAATAAAAAATTCGCTTCTCATAAACTAGTAGTTGTAGAAGGGTTATATAAAGCTGATCCAGAAGAGAAAATAACAGAAAATGATACTAATCCAAACTACTTAGCTACTACAGGTCGAAGTATAGTGTATGAGTTAAGACGAAATAAAAAAATGGATATTGATAAAACTTTTGAATTAATTAGGTATATAAAAATATACCTTGATTTTTTTGATAAGATTATTTTAGATTATGACACTAATCAAGAAGACACTCTTAACGCTCAAATTATTATACAGACACCTGAAATACCAATTAACTACGATGTTAATTTTAAAGGTACTAGTGAAACTCAGTTTAACAATACTTTACTAGCTAGTGGTCAGTTGATTGAGGTTACAGAATCTCCGATAAGTAAAGTAGAATTTCCAGCTGACGTTCCTGATGAAGTTGAAGGTTACTTTACATTAGGTGATTTTCATGCTAGGCTACTTAGAGCTTATGGAGGAGCACCATGGCAGTCTTATGCACAAGATAGTAGACTTGCTAGAAATAATGAAATATTTAAAAACTTACGAAAAATTAAAAAGGAATCAAACGTAGTAATATCTACTGGTTACAATGATGCTGTAACTACTACAGATGAGCCTTTTGATATAGCAAGATCTGTAGCCAAAATTGTAGGAACCGCTGCAAATAAGAGACATGTTGTAACATATTTACTTCCTCCTCTAACTACTCAAGGTAATGTAGATAGACAAAAGGCAGTAAGAGCTACTATACTTTCAGAACTTTCTCAGCAAAGTACAAGATTTGGACATAATGTAAGAATTATTGACTTAAATGCCAGCGAATATACTCTTGGGTTAGATGGAAAGTCTTTAACTCCTGAGTCTTACATTGCTATAGCAAACACTCTAATTTAACATATAAATAAAGATAAATTATTTGGAATTAAAATGGCTATAAGAAAAGTATTATCTACAGAAGATGGCAATCTGCAAAAGACTTCGCTTGTATCTACTCGATCTGTAGATTATTTAGATATTGATCTTACCTTTAATAAACGTCCAGTTGGAGATGTTTACAAGAAGAGAGATGCAGCTGCAGTAAAGCAAGCTGTAAAAAACTTGTTACTAACAGATTTTTATGAAAAGCCATTTCAACCTTTTTTTGGTGCTAATCTAAGAGGTTTGTTATTTGAGTTAGCAGATGAGGAAACGCAAGAAGAAGTAAGAGAAAATATTATAAACGCTATTCAATTTTACGAACCGAGAGTAACCATAGAAGATATAAGTGTTAATGTTCTTCCAGATCAAAACGATATGAGAGTATCTGTAGTTTTTAAAATAATTAGCACACAAGAAATAGTAACATTCACTACGAACCTATCGAGGCTGAGATAATGGCAACAACAATTAAGTCAACCAACTTAGATTTTACGTCTATAAAAAATAATTTAAAGACGTTCTTGGCTCAGCAAGATGAGTTTGCTGATTATAATTTCGAAGCTTCAGGTCTTTCTAATATACTTGATGTCCTAGCTTATAATACTCACTACAATGGCCTTATCGCTAACTTCGCATTGAACGAGTCATTCCTTGGGACAGCACAGCTGAGAAGCTCTCTCGTGTCGTTAGCTGAAGGTATTGGATATATACCTAAATCTATGACTGCCTCAAGAGCAGTAGTAAATTTTTCTATTAATTTATCTACTTTATCTAACAGACCTTCTATCGTATCGTTAACACCAGGATTACTATTTAACAGCTCTATAGATGATGTAAGCTTTACATTTCAAACTAGAGAAACAGTAAGTGCAGTTGATGATGGATCAGGTATATATAGATTTCAAACAGCATCCGGATCATCTAATATTACAATCTTTGAAGGCTCACAGAAAACAAAAACCTTTGTTGCTGATGCTATATCTCAAGACGCTCTTTATATTATTCCAGATAAAAATTTAGACATTGATACAGTTATTGTTAGAGTATATGAGAGTCCTACTTCAGTAGATTTTACTACATATACAAATATTAAAAACGCTACTCTTATTAACTCTCAAACTGCAATTTATATAATTAAAGAATCTCCTAATGGATTCTTTGAGTTATCTTTTGGAGATGGTAATACATTTGGAGTCACCCCTAAAGCCGGATACAAGATAGAAGTAGACTACTTATCAGTTACAGGTAGTGATGCTAATGAAGGAACTACATTCTCATCCATATCTACAGTGAACGTAGGAGGTACAAATGTAGGTCAAGGAACAAATTATCCAATTATAGCAACTACTGTAACCAACTCTCTAGGAGGGGATGTAAAAGAGACTGATCAATCAATCAGAACGAATGCTCCTTTTCAATATGCATCACAAAATAGAATGGTAACTTCTGATGATTATTCCTCTTTAGTTCTTCGTAATTTTTCTACTCTCATAAAAGATATTAAAGCTTACGGAGGAGAAGAAGCTCTAAAGCCAGAATTTGGCGCTGTGTTTATGTCAATAGTATTTGAAGATGATGTACCTACATCTACTCAGACTACTACTAAAAATAGCATTCAAGAGTTAGTTGATCAACTATCAGTAGTATCTTTTAGATTAAGATTTGTGGACCCTGTAAAAACATTTATAGAAACTGGTACATTTTTTCAATTTAATAATAAGCTTACTACTCTATCTCTTAATACTATTACAGACAATGTTAATACAGTTGTAACGAATTACTTTAATAATAATCTAGGAAAGTTTGGACAATCATTTAGACGTTCAAACCTTCTAACTCTAATCGATGAAATTTCTCCTGCTGTTCTTTCTTCTAGAATTACAGTTAAAATGCAACAACGAATTACTCCACTTCTTGGTCAACAGAATAATATTGTTCTCAGATTTCCTGCATCTATAGCAGTACCAGATGATGTAGATTATATAGTAGGAAGTACAGCATTTGCAGTAAATGGTATTTCATGTAGCTTTAAAAATCAACTAAGCTCTAATAAACTACAGATTGTATCTTTAGATGGAAACTCTGTTGTTGTAGATAATGCGGGTAGTTTTAACTCTGCAGCAGGTACTCTTACTATAAATGGATTTATTCCTAATGCTATTATAGGAGGAGTAAACAATATAAAAATTAGTGTATTGCCAGCAAATCAAAGTGCTGTATCACCATTAAGAGAAGATATTCTTGATTTTGATCTATCACAGTCATTTGCAACTGCAGTACCTGTAACTTCAACGTAGGTTAACATGGCTAGAGATTACACGTTAAAAGATAATTTTCGTAGAGATTATAGGTACACTGATCATCATAAAGTAGACCAGGTGCTTCCTGACTACTTTAAGTCTGATTATCCTAAACTAATAAAATTACTTCAAGCATATAACCAATTTGAAGATTCAGATCAATCTCCTGCAACTTTAGTACATGATATTATTACATCCAGAGATATAACAGCTAATGATGTCTCTTTACTATCTTACTTAGAAGATGAGCTTTTACTAGGACAATCTTACTTTGAAGGGTTTCAAAATAAAAGAGCTGCAGCAAAATTTTCAAATAATCTTTATAGGTCTAAAGGCTCTTTATATTCAATACAACAATTCTTCAGAATGTTTTTCGGAATATCTCCAGATGTAAGATATACAAAAGAAGATAGATTTATAGTAGGAGAAGCAGAATCTCAAATTGGATCTGAGTCTCAAAAATATTTAACAGATGATAAATTATATCAAGTATTTGCTATATTAATAAAAGCAGATCTACCTACATCAGAATGGGCAGAAGCTTATAAGCTATTTGTCCACCCTGCAGGTATGTACTTTGGAGGTCAGGTTAGTATTGAAACTTCTAGTTCTTTAACCTTAGGTATTATGCCAGACTTTATACCTGCTCAGGTGGATAGAGTTATTCAAGGGGAAGCCTTGTTTACCTTTGGACACATGGTTACTGATCTTACAGGTGAAGTTGATTCTGATGGAAGAGGTACTTACGGTAAGCTCAGAATTGATCTTCCAGGATCTGTTGAAGAGATACAGAATATTTCTATCGATGAGATTAATCAGAACTACAGATCAATTAGCGAGCTTATTGGTACGAGCTCTCCAACATTGGATGGTGATTCATCTACAAATGTTGCTGATATGTCTCAAGATAGAGCAATGTTTGATACTATGGATGAAGTTAAATATACTTGGTATGATTCAGATTCAGCTTAAAAACCATTATAAATATTACTAACCCTAGAAACGGATTTAGCAATGGCACGACAGAATATTAATAGAGGCACTACAGCCAATGACGGAACAGGAGATACTCTTCGTTCAGCGTCTGGTAAGATTAATGATAATTTTAGAGAATTATACACACTTCTCGGTGACAGTGCACAAATAACAAACAAAGTATCTCTGACTGATAGTGGCGTTCTTTATAACGGTCTAACTCACAATACTGTTCTAGGCTTTGTAGAAGGATCTTCTAAGTCCACAATAAGGTTACCAGGCGTTGGAGGCATAATTACTTTAAACGAAGCTACGCAAACGCTTACAAATAAAACAATAACATCTCCAGTACTGACTACACCTCAAATTAATGATACGAGTGCAGATCATCAGTATGTTGTAGCAGTAAGTGAGTTAGCTGCAGATAGAACTATTACATTACCATTATTAACAACTAACGATGAGTTTACATTTAATGCTCATACCCAGACATTAACAAATAAAACACTTACAACTCCCGTCTTAACTAATCCTACTATTACAGGAGTAGTAAACGATGTTAACGGAGCTGAAGTATTTGAAATAACGCCTTCATCTAGTGCAGTTAATCATATACAAGTATCAAATGCAGCTACAAATGGTATTCCTCAATTAGCTGGATTAGGTACAGACGCTAATGTGGGTATAGGTATTTCAGGTAAGAATAGCGGATTAGTTCATATACAAAGCGGTATAAGATATCGCTCTGAAACGATTTCAAGTAACACCGCGATCAACCTTCAACGGCCATTGACTATCTTCGAAGCTGGAGGAGCTTTAACAGGAGTTAGTTTAGCTAATGGTACATTTGTTGGAGAAACTAAAACATTAGCTAATATTGGTACAGGAGAAGTAACTGTAACTCCAGCTACTTTTAAAAATGGAACTACATTACATCTTAGAGAAAATGGGTTAGTTAACATGATTTGGATTGACAATACAGACGGTTGGTTACTAATGTCAGAGAAAACATACGCATCTAGTGACACAGCTGCCCTAGTTTACGTAGCATAACATAAGAGATATAAAATGCCAGCAATTATTACAGATAGATTTAAAAAAGAAGTTCTAATTAATCTCCAAGCAGATGTAGACAGTGCAGCAAACAAATATTATGTTGCTGTAGGTCGACCCGTTGATTGGAATGCAGAGGATGAGGCTCCTACTCCATCCAATACTATTAGAACAATTAGAGATGCTCAGCAAAACTTTACATCCATAAAAAATGTAGAAGCGCATTCCTTTGTTGTACCCAGAGCTAGTTGGACATTAGGTGCTATCTATCAAGGATATAATGATAACTCTTCTGGACATGCAAATAATAGCTTTTACGTTATTACAGAAGAGAATAACGTTTATGTGTGTTTAGAAGCTGGTAAAAATGCACAAGGACAAACTGTAACATCTACTGTTAAACCTAGTGGTACTTTAACCACTTCATTTGAAACTGCTGATGGTTATGTATGGAAGTTTTTATATTCTGTAGGTGCTCTTAGAGCTTCTCAATTCTTATCTGCTAACTTTATGCCTGTAACTAAATTCCCAGCAGCGGGTAATGACGACCCTGCTGATCACGTTGAGCAAGTTGGTATTCAAAATGCTGCAGTTGCTGGTCAAATAGCTGGTTTCGAAGTTCTTAGTGGTGGATCAGGTTACACTACCGTACCTACAATAAGTGTAGTTGGAGACGGAGTAGCTGCTAATGCAGTGGCTCATATTAGTGGCGGAGCTGTAACAAAAGTAACTATTGCGGATTCAGATGGTCTAAAAGCTCATGGTAGAAATTTCTCCTTTGCGCATGTAGATGTTACTGGAGGTAATGGTACAGGAGCAAACATAAGACCTATCTTAAGCCCTGCAGCTGGATTCGGAGCAGATCCTAGAGATGATTTAAAAGCAACTGCTATTATGTTTACTGCAAAACCAGATGGAGATGAAGGATCCAACTGGGTAGTGGGTAACGATTTTAGACAAGTATCTCTGGTAAAAAATATTCAAGTACCTAATGCTTCAACTTTATTTGGAGGTGTTACGGGTAATGCTTTAAGAAGAATGAAATTTTCTAGCATAGGAGCTAGTTTTTCTTTAGATAAAATTATCGTGGGAAGTACCTCCGGAGCTCAAGCTTATGTAGTAAAGACAGATTCAGATGAAGTATGGTATATTCAGGACTCTGATACTCAATTTAAGTCTTTTCAAGAACAAGAAAGTATTACTCAAATAGGGACATCAGGTAACGGCGTTCTAGATTTAACTTCTGCTGATGGAGATACTTTAGCGTATCTTAATGCAGATGTTGATACATCTACAGGTGAAGTAATCTATATAGATAATAGAGCAGCAGTTCAGAGATCCGCAGATCAAACAGAAGATATAAAAATTATTATCCAACTCTAATGGAAGACTAATATGACTCAAGCGTTTACATCGGAAATATTTTCATCTACATACAAAGATGATTACAGTGATAGCGATAACTATCACAGAGTATTGTTCAACAGTGGACGTGCTTTACAAGCCCGCGAGCTTACTCAATTACAGACTATTATTCAATCAGAGATTGGAAGATTAGGCAAACATATTTTTAAAGAAGGCGCTGCTGTAAATCCTGGAGGAGTGACAGTAAATAATGAGTATGAATTTATTAAATTAGATACTACTGTTAATAATCTTCCAGAAGATTTAACTACTTTACAAGGGCTTAATTTTACTTCTGCAGGCGGTGTAACATTTAAAGTAATTGAAGCTACTCCTGTAGTTTCAAGCAGTGAACCAGGAACTCTTTTTGTACAGTATACAAGCACTAATGTGTCAAATGCAGGTACTGCTCCTGTAAGAGTCGCTCCAGGCGATACTATAAATGATGGCGGCTCCAATCCGCTAACAGTACAAGCTACTAATACAGTATCCAACCCCGCTGTTGGTCAAGGGTGTAAAGTATCTATTCATGGTGGTGACTTTTTTGCACAAGAACATTTTGTACATAGTACAGCTCAATCTAAGATTGTTAGTAAGTATAATAACAAACCTAGCTTTAGCGTTGGGTTTAAAGTAACACAGGATATTGTTAGTTCTTCAGATGATGTAGCGCTATTCGATAACCAAGGGGCAACTCCTAATCTATCTTCTCCTGGTGCAGATCGTTATAGAATTAAACTTACTATTGCTACTAGAGATGAAATTAACTCTGATGAAAATTATATTGAAGTAGCTAAAGTAAGAGACGGCGTCATTACCTCTCAAGTGACAGCAGTAGATAATTACAATCAAATAGATAATGTTTTAGCTCTTAGAACTAGAGAAGAATCTGGTGATTATATTGTTAAACCTTTTGAGTTACTTTTTGAAACTAATGATTCCGATAATACAAAACTAGATTTTATCGTATCATCTGGTACTGCTTATGTAGATGGATACAGAGCTGCTACAGGTGGAGATACTATTATTACAGTTGATAAACCTAGAACTACCACAGCTTTGAACAATCAAGTAGTAGCAGCTAGTTATGGTAGTTATGTAATAGTTAGTAGTAACAAAGGTCTTCCAGATATTAACGAATTGCAAGAAATGAATTTGCGAGATGCTACTAATCATGGTGGAAATACTATTGGTACAGCTCGAGTTAGGCATGTAGAAGAAGACGGCGCTAATTATAGACTCTATCTTTTTGCAATTCAAATGAATTCTGGTAAAAACTTTGCTGAAGCAAAATCAATTGGAGATAGTGCAACCGATTATTGGAATTTAGTACTAGAGCAAAGTAAAGCCATTTTAAAAGATGCTGCTAATAGCTCTCTGCTATTTGACCTTCCTACAACTAGACCTCAATCACTCTCTGATATCTCATTAGCGGTTCAACGTAGATTTACAGCTTCTACAAATAGTTCCGGAGTTGTTAACATATCATTATCTGCATCTGGAGAGAACTTTGCTAATACAACAGATTGGATTATATCTCCTACTAATGATACCATATCTACTTTAGATGCTAGTACTACAGGAGCAGGATCTGCAACATCTACTATAGACACTCAAGAAGGTAATAGCACTCCTCTCGAAATACTTGCTTATGTTAATAAATCAGCTGGCGTTGTTAGATCAAAGACTCTTACAGAGAGAACTCAAACTATTTCTCCAGACGGTGCTGGTAACTGCACATTAGATAAAGCTGATATTTTTTCTTTCGATGTAATTAAATCAACTGATTCAGATGGAGATAGTATTGCAGCTATCTATGAAACAGATAATGGTCAAAGAGATGATTTTTATGCATTAGGTAAACTTAATCTTATTGCTGGTAATACTGCTCCTTCAGCTGTATATGTAAAATATAAATTCTTTGAACATGGAGCAGGTGGAGACTTTTTCGCAGTTAATTCGTATATTGGTCAAGTAGACTATGAAGATATTCAAAATTTCAGTAAAGCAGATGGTAGTGTAATTAACCTACGTAACGTGTTAGACTTTAGACCAGTAGTTAACTCTTCTGGAAATTTTGGATCTGGAGCTATTATTAACGAGCTACCTAGACCTACCGACCTAATTAACTTTGATGTGAATTATTATCAAGCTCAATCAGCAAAAGTAGCTATTGATACTAATAGTAATATTTCTGTAGAATTAGGTGCAGCTGCAGTACAACCTAAGCTTCCTAAATCACCTGAAAATTCTCTGGATTTATTTAACGTAACAATGAATCCATATGTTGTTGATGACAATGATTTACAGTCTGAGATGCTCAGATATAAGCGCTTTACAATGGCAGACATTGGTAAGCTAGAGCAGCGAGTATCTAGCTTAGAAGAAACTACAGCCCTAACCCTACTTGAGTTAGAAACATCTCAAATGGATGTGTTTGATTCTGCTGGATTAAGTAGAAGTAAGTCTGGTTTCTTTGTAGATAACTTTAAAGACCAATCTAGATCCTTTGTTAACTCTCTAGATTATAGAGCAGCTATTGACCCATCCCGCAAACAGCTACGTCCTTCTTTCACTAACAGAAATGTTAAACTCTATTATGATAGTGACAATTCAGGTAACTCAAACGTAAGGAGATTTGGGGACAACATAATTCTAAAGCATGATGAGATCAGTTATCTAAAAAATGATTATGTAACAGGTTTTGAAAATGTTAACCCATTTGCTGTTGTTCAGAAAAGAGGCTTTATGGAGCTTTCACCTGCATCTGATGAATGGTTTGAAACAGCATTTACAGATCCTATTGTAGTAGACGGAGGATTTGAGCAGGGTAATATTCGCGGACAAGTTTGGGATGATTGGAGTTTTAACTGGTCAGGTGCTGAAAATATTTCGCTTGGAGATCAATTAGGAGATACTTTAGTAGGAGCTACTCAACGAGATACAGCTAATGCTGTAAGAGACGGTAACACAACTACTACTCCTTTGTTTAGAAATGATACATCCGTTAAGGTTGAAGGGCTAAGAACTAAGACAGAATTTATTGATGAAGAAGGTGTAGAAGTCAACCGTACCTTTATTCCTTTCATGCGCACTAGAAAGATCTTTTTCAAAGCTCAAGGACTAAAACCAAGTACAAGACATTTTCCATTCTTCTCTAATAAAAGTGTAGCTAGCTGGGTAAAGAAAGAAACTTTCAGACGCATATCTACTCTTGATTCAGATTATTCTACAGGTTACAACAATATAACAGAGCATCCAGATGGACCTACAGCATCACTGGTTACAGAAGCAGATGGATCTTTAGCTGGATCTTTCTTCTTACCTCACACAGATGCAATTAAATTTGCTGCAGGTGATCGTACTTTTAGTCTTCTTGACATATCAATAAATGATGAAGACGCTTGTACTTCTATTGCAGATGCTAAATACTTTGCTCAAGGTATTACTATACATAGACAGCAAACAGTACTCTCTACTAGGATTGTAGACCTTGGTGTTTCAACAACTCGAGTATCTACCGGAGTTTCAGTTGAGACTCGAAGAAGAGGTAAAGATCCTCTAGCTCAGTCCTTCCTTGTAGAAGATCTTGAAGGGGTGTTTATCACATCTATTAAAGTTAGATTTAAATCTAAACCTTTAACCGGAGCAGTACCAGTTGTAGCTCAACTTAGACCTATGGTAAACGGTCACCCATCTGCAGATGCAATTGTACCAGGATCTACCTTATTCAAATCTCCTTCTGCTATTACAGTATCTGATGATGGTACAGCGGTTACTACTTTTACATTAGAAGAGCCTGTCTACTTATCAGGTAATGAAGAGTACGCTATAGTACTTCTTTCTGATTCTAATGAGTATGAAGTGTTCGTAGCAGAAGCTGGAGAATTCTTATTAGGATCTACAGAGAGAAGATTAACTAAACAGGCTACTTTGGGTTCATTATTTAAATCTCAAAACGCTAGAACTTGGGAGCCGGATCAAACAAAAGATCTTACTTTCGAACTGATGAGAGCACAGTTTAATACAACTGGTTCAGCTATTATTGAGAATAGTTCTCCTGCTATGGTTAATGTATCTAATGCTCTTACAACTACAAATAATAGTGCTACAGTTTCTGTACATCTTCCAGATCATGGACTGCAGATCGGAGATGTTGTAAAAATCTTAGGTGCTGCTTCTACAGGTGGTATTCCAGCGGATAGTATTAACTTCCAAGGGTCGACTCCTACTAGAAGAACAGTAGTAGCTATTGACGGTGATAACTTTACATTTACAGCAGGATCAACTGCTACTTCTTCTACTATTGGAGGAGGTAACTTTACTATTGAACGGCAGAACATGTTTGAGACTATGATGGTAAAAGTAGAAAATATACTACCACCTCTTACTAACATATCTTTAAGTGCAAAGCTAACGTCTGGAAAATCTCTTGGTTCAAGTAATCAAACAGCTTATCAAAAAGAGACATCTTATACTTCTTATCCAATCAACAGAAATATTTACTTCCAAACTCCTAAGATACTTGCTACTAAAGCTAATGATACAGTTAAATTATCAGCCGGAGAAAGGTCTGGTACATTTAAACTAGACTTTACTTCTGTATCCGATAAGGTATCCCCAGTAATTGATCTTCAAAGAACATCTGTAGCTACAATACACAATAGAATTGATAATAACAATGCATTGAATACTGTTGTAGAAACAAGTGCTCGAGGAGGGTCTACATTAGCTAAACATCTTACAAGACCGGTTACTCTAGCTGAAAAAGCTAAGGGTCTAAAAATTATGTTAGCTGCTAACAAGCCATCAGCTGCATCTTTCGATGTTTACTATAGAACTAATAGCGGTGGTAGATTACTTGATAATGACTTTGTTTTGATTGCTCCGGAAACAGATATGCCTTCAGATGATAATCCAACTATCTATAGAGATTATAGATTCTTACCTGGAGGAATAGGAGGTCATTTAGATGACTTCGATCAATTCCAAGTTAAAATAGTTATGAAATCTACCAATAGCGCAAAGACTACTCGCTTTGGCGATTTAAGAATTATAGCATTAACGGTTTAATATGAATCATTTAAAAGTTGAAGGGCATACAGATCTTATAAGAGATAAAAAAACTGGTGCTGTTATTAATATAAATAGATCTGAGAGTGACTTAGCTAGAACTCGAAAATATAATTGGCGATTGCAGCAGCAGGAGCAACAACAACTAAAATCTGATGTAGATCAATTAAAGAATGATATGAGTGATATAAAAGATTTACTGACCAAACTAGTAGAGAAATAGAGATGCCAAAGCAGATTGTAAATATTAGCGATACAGTAAAGACCTTTCAAGAAAAGGTTAATATCATCTCTCGTGACGTAGGGTGGAGAGGAGCTTTATCCACTACTCAAGACTCAGATATAGTTGGAGCTATTAACGAAGTAGATACTAGATTAGACTCTATTAATAATACATTAATAAACTCTGCTAAGCTTCATATGAGAGACTCTGCAGCTAGTAATGTTATTAAAGGCAACCTTAAAGTTAACTCTCATACCTTTCTAGGAGATGAATTAACTGTAACCGATAGTGCTGAATTTAAAAGCAATATAGTTGTTGATGGTTCTGTAAATATTAACACCAACCTAAACGTCACAGGAAATACCACAATGGGTGGTACTCTTATTGTAGACGGTGAAGTAACATTTAAAGCTGGTACAAACTCTAATATTAATCTAGGTGATGCTAGTACTGACAATGTTGTATTCAATGCTGATGTTAATTCTCATATTATTCCTAATACAGACGATACATATAATCTTGGTAGTACAACTCAACAATGGCAGCATCTATATCTAGACGGTACAGCCTTTGTAGATAGGTTAGCAGCTGATAGTGCATCTATTACTGGTAATCTCGATGTAGATGGTGTTACAACACTAGACAATACTACTATTGATGGTCTGTTAACAGTCACAGATAGTGCAGAGTTTAGAGATAATGTTGTAGTAGATGGTGATGTTAACATAGGTGGCATCGTAACATCAACTGGTAGAGCGTTTAAGATTGCAGCGTCTGCTGGAGTTACAGATGATGTAACGTTAGGCGATACAATTACCTTTGCAGCTGGTTCTGCTATCGATACTACAGTAACTAATAATCAAATAGCCATAGCAGCAGAAACTGCGACTAGTTCAAGTCTAGGTGTTGCTAAATTTGATACATCTAATTTCTTAGTTACTGGTGGTAATGTAACAATTAAAGACAACGGTGTTATTCTTGGAACAGAGACTGCTGGTAACTATATGTCAGGTATCACTGGTACCTCTAATGAAGTAGAGGTTACTCACACTCCAGGCGAAGGATCTTCTGCTACTATTGGACTTCCTAATGATGTTACTATTGGAAATGATCTAACAGTAACAAATGATATTTCAGCTGGAGGTAACTTTACAGTTACTGGTAACTTTACTGTAAGTGGTACAACTACTAACGCAGCTCAGTTCTTAGAAGTTCTATCAGGTACAACTGGTAATCCAGTCAGTAATGCTGGTTTTATTGTAGATCGTGGTACTGCAGATAGTGCACAGCTTCTGTGGAGAGAAGATCTAGATTACTGGCAGCTAGGTACTCTTGGTAATATGAGCAGAGCAGTGGTGTTTAGTGATCTAACTGATAGCTCATTTTTAGGTGACAGTTCAAATGGTATTATTAGACTAAACCCGGAAAAGATTCAAGACGTAGTCGGAGCAATGTTTACTGGCAACACTGAGACAGGAGTTTCTGTTGCCTATCAAGATGTAGACGGTACATTAGATGTTGTACTGGCGGACGATATTACTGTTCCTCAAAACCTGGTTGTAACGGGTAACCTAACTGTTAGTGGAACCACTACTACTTTAAATACTGCTGAAATGACTATTGAAGATAACATTATGGTTCTCAATAGCGGTCAAACAGGCACCCCAGCAACTTCGCTTAGATCTGGAATCGAAATAGAGCGAGGTGATCAAGCTAATGCTATTTTACAATTTAACGAGCTTAATGATAAATGGGAATTCTCTGGAGTTAATGCAGGCACGATTGCAAGACTAACAGATGTTCCTGGACAGCTTTCTGTATCTTCCTCTAACTTAGGAAGTGTTTCATATAATAATACTTCTGGATTAATAACATACACAGGTCCTACAGCGACATCTATTCTAACAGCAATGACTGCTGGTGAAGGTATTGACTTTGATGGCTCAACTATCAAAGGAGAAGATGCCTCAACCATTAACAAAGGTATTGCCTCATTTAATACAAATGACTTTACAGTATCAAGTGGTGCCGTATCTATTAAAAATACTTATGATAATTATGCTAGCTGGAATATCGCTGCAAGTGGTACAGGAGGTTCTGCTCCAGTATATTCAAATCAAACTGTAACATTTACAGGCGCTGGTGCAAGCACTATAACTAGATCTGGTGATGATATTACCATTACTTCTACAGACACAACATATGCTGCTGGTAATAATATTAACTTAAGTGGTACTACTTTTCATTTAGATTCTGATATTACAGATGTTAAATCTATTCAAGGGTATAACAACTCACCTCGTATATATTTTAGACCAACCAGCTCAGTTCAAGTTAGTGATTCTGATACCATTGCAAATTTTAATATTAGAAATGCAGATAAGAGTCCATCTGTTGTAACTTCAGCTATGTTGAGTATGTCGGGGCACAATGACGCCGGTGAAGAACTTATGTATCATACTGTTTCATCAGCATCTTCTATCTTGACTGATGGATCTGAAGGCGCTACAGTTTCATACCAATACATGAAAGCAGGATCACTTAGAGAATTCTTAAAGGCTGCAAGTGACGGAGTTACTCTTGGGTTAGCTTCTCATGTACCTATTAAACTTGGAGGTATGACTACCGCTGATAGAGTTTTAACAACAAACACCTCCGGAGTTGTATCTCAAGCACAAGTCTCAACAGCAATGATTGCAGCTGATGCTGTTGGTAGCTCTGAACTAAAATCTGCTGTATCTTTAATAATTTATAACTCAGCTGGATCAGCTATAAAGACACTCTATGGCGCAGGAAGTTAATAATGGCAGTGAGAACTCCGCTTCGTCTCAATGGAAGCAATCTCCAAGAGATGACGACTACCCAGATAAACGAGATAAAATCTCAAGTAAGATATCTTTATTCTACTGACCCGTCAGTAAATCTTACCTTCGTTACATCTGGAGGTGGGTTAGGAACTATAACTGATACTAGAAAAATAGCTGGAGCTGTATCTACAACAACAGGTAATCAAGATGCTGATGATGATGGTGCAGCGGAGTATGCACCGGAATCTACCACAGCAGAGCCAGGAACTGTGTCTGTTAACTACTCTCGAATAAATCAAACGGCAGCTAGTACAACCGAGACTGCAGATACTAACAATATAGCGTTTCCTGTTTACAGTGATAGTGGTAATATAAAAGCTATGACGCTTACGGATATGTACGACACGTTTATATATCCTGCAATTGATAATATTACAGATGGTACAGATCAACCTGGTACGTACAGAATACATTCAGCTAACACTCTAACTGGCTCTACTCTTATAAGCTCAACTCCTGTCTTTACCGATACAAGAGCTGATCTATCTGATTATACCTCAGGTAATATTGGTAGTAATATGGACGGTACTCCTGATACAATAGCTAACTATTATCTATTCAGAGTAAATGCTGGATCGGCTATATCATACTCATCGCCTATTTTTATTAGATCTGATAATGATTTACAAGAATACACTACAGCTAGCTTTGATGATATTCTTAAGAACTGTGTTAAACATGTAGCGGCTAGTGTAGAAGGATCTAGAATTAGATATAATATTAATGGCTCGGGAAATAACAGAGGAACTGGTATGTCAGATACTATTCTTAATGGTTCAGGTAATTATCAAACAAGATTTGTAAGCGCTGATGATTATAGAGCTCAGGAGTTTCCCAACGGTACCGCTATTACAGCTAACACTTACTATCTAAGAATTGAACAAACGTAGGAAAAATTATGTATAAAGATATCATAGAAGCAAGATATACAAATGATCAACAAGACACTATTCTGGTGTTGCATCAATCTGAAGAAGATGGTATCATTGAAGAATATATTCAACCAGACACAGTGCAGCACAAAGCGCTAAAAGATCTAGGCTGGACTAACGAGAAAATTTTAGATACTACAGCTGAATTTAAGAGACAACAAATGGCTAGTGTTGTAGAGGTTGCTAAAACTGCTGCAGCGGATCTATATCAAGGTGAAGTAGATAGGTGTCAAGCAGAAGTTGAAAGGTATCAAGCGGAAGTTGATAGGTGGCAAAAACATTCTTTAGAAGCTAGAGTTCATGCAGCGCGTGAGCGAGAAAGAATGGAAGATTGGAAGAAAAAGGCAATCGCAGCTCAGTTGCACACTGAAAGTGTGATTAAAGATTGGAAGAAGAAAGCAATTGCAGCTCAGTTACACACTGATAATGTGATTAAAGAGTTACAAAAGAAAGTAGTCATGCACGAAGCTCTTTCTAAAAAAAGAGACGGGCAAATCAATGAGCAAATTGCCAAGATTAACTCTTTCATAATCTCTGGTGTGTCAACTGAAGACTTAGAGAAGTCAGTAAAAGACGTTGTGGAATTTCTTACGGTTATCAATAATCAAGAAAATGTTGTTGAGATGTTAAAGAAAATGTCTGATAAAAAAACAACTGCAAAGACAGTTGTCGGAATACTTAATAAGATTATATAATGGATAATCAAATCTTGAAACGAGGTTTCAAGCTCGTTGAATATATTTATGACAATCCCGACGAACTAAATCTCAATAGAATAAAAGAAGTAGGTAACGGACTAGGACCCAAGCACTGGTCTGGTAAGCAGTGGTTGGTAGACTGTCTTTCAGATTACATTGGCATGGAAGACATACATGTTGCTGCTGGTTGGTTAGGACTAACATCATATCTTCTTAGAAAAGAATTTCCAGACAATATAATAGTCAATTCTGATATCGATCCAGGATGTAAAATCATGGGTGAATACTTGTTCGATGATTATAATATAAACTTTGAAACTAGAGATACAACTTTGAATGTTCCTGATTGTAAAGTTTATATTAACACCAGTATAGAACATATTGAACAGAAATATGTTGAGCATATCTACAGATCGTTAAAACAAGAAACAATAGTAGCTGTTCAATCTAATAATTACTACTCTGTTGAGGATCATGTAAATTGTGTAGATAGTCTTGAAGAGTTTATGATGAAGACACCTTTATCTAACATCTACTATAGTGGTACAATGCCATTCGAAAATCATGATAGATATATGGTGATTGGAGTTATTTAATGTGGTTAAGAGATCCTAATGTGTGGCTAGACGTTTCGACGTATTGTAATGCAGCTTGCCCTCAGTGTCATCGAACCAACCCCAACGGACTTGGCAAAGCAGACTGGCTACCACTTCTACAATGGAATTTAGAAACTTTTAAAAAGGTATTCCCTCACCCCTCTCGGCATAGACAATATAATTTTTGTGGGACTTGGGGCGACCCTGCTATGAATAAAGACATTCTTCCCATAGTTCAATATATAACTGATAACAGTAAGTCTAAGATTGTTATTGACACTAACGGGGCTATGAGAGATGAAGAGTTTTGGTGGGAACTGGGTTGTGCTGGAAAAGATCAACTTACAGTTGTGTTTGCGGTTGATGGAAGTACACAAGAAATGCATGCTAAATATAGACGGAAAACAGAGCTTAGTAAAGTCTTAAATCATATGAAAGAACTCTCAAGCACGCCTGCTGAAGCATGGGCTCTGACTATTGTCTTCAAACATAACGAAAAGCATATTGCAGAAATATCTGACTTAGTTAAATCATATGGAGCATATGCTCACAAGTGGCTTGTTACTGATAGATTTTATTCAGCTCCCACATTTACAAACGACAGCTTCAGTTTTATAAACGAGCGTGGACAGCAGGACATATTAGAAGCTGCTACTGTTACTGATATGGTAACCAAACACTCTGTTGAAGAAATATATAGAAAAAAAATGCCATCTGGAGTTGTGTACTTAAATGATTAAATGTAAGTGGCGTGAGCTTAATCAAATGGTAATCAATATTGATGGTCAAGTGTATCCTTGTTGCTACTTAGTAAACAATGATTATCAAAGTCGAGCTTCAGGAGAAAAATCAGGGTACAGAGAAAACCAACACATAATGCATCAGTACGATCATTATAAAGATGACCTAAATATTTTTAAGAATGACTTTGATTCAATTAATGAACATCCGTGGTGGGATGAGTTAATTGAATCTTGGTCTAATGATAAAGCGCTTAGGCAATGTAAACGGTGGTGCACAGTAGAGGAAGAATCAAATGAATAATTTTAGATACATCAATGCATACTTTAGAAATGAACAAAGAGATTCAGTAATGAGTTATTGGGAAGATCCTGATAATCCAGGTGCACTAGTAGAAATCATTATGGAAACAAAAGATGAAGATCCTCAGTGGAAGGAACTACTCGAGCATGTTACTGTAGATGAGATTCATGAAAACACTTGGACATATACAAAGGAATCTGAACAAGCATTTAAGGATCAGGTTATTGAAATTGCTAAAGAAAAAGGATGGTTAGTTAACTTAGATGATGGGGGCACTAGCGACTTTCATAAGATCCTTATTGATTTAATCTTTGACCCTTATAATGAAAAACTTCATAAGGAAAAACTGTTCTTCTTTAAACTTCAATTGTTTGAAAAAGAGTTTGTTAAGCAATGTAAGGACAAAGATCTAAAGAAGAAAATCCGTAGGTCCAATACTCCTATCGATGCTCTGAGAGCGGCAATTGAAATTTTTGATGCCAGCCAGGCTCAAGCATCTTCTGATGTCTCTGATTAAAAAGATATACGTTAAAAGGTAATTCTTCTGTAACTGTTTGATAAGAGCAGTATGTATCAGTATTGGGATAGACTTTATATTCAATATTTTCATATAACATTTGATCAATACCACGATAGTATTTTGTCATGTAATAATCAGGATCTTGTTGAAACATCTCATAGATGTGTGATACGTCTCCATACCAAGATATGATAGAGCTATTAATTCTTGTATGATATTCATCTCTCCAATGAGCAAAACATAGTGTGAAATCTTTTTTAAGAAAGCTGTTACAATCTCCTTTTATCAGAACATCCAAGTCAAAATAGATGTTCTGTCCGTCTCTATACCTATCAAACATTTGTAGTTTGTTGAAGACACCATCATAGTTATCATCTGTTATAACTACAAATTCATCATACTGTAACTTAGAGTACTTGTCTACTTGGTATTTCAAGTTGTCGACATACCACTGTTTAAATTTATTTCCGGTGCACACACAAATGACTCTAAGCATTGTAATCCAGAAGCATTTTAAACATATCAAAGTTTTTATTTACTGCATGAATTAATTCAGCAGACGCTGTTGCATACTCTTTAACATCATCAAGAATAAAATTCCAGTTCATTGATAGATCGTGATGAGGAATGTTGTTCTTCTCAATCAAATAGCTAATGTAAACTTCATTGTTGGGAACAAAATGCCTTGATATCTCTGGTGGGTAAAGATTGTCTTCACATGCTTCTTCTAACAACTCATGCATATCATCTAGCTGTTCTGTAAAATTAACTTGTTTTATAATCTCGGAATTGCCTAACACTACTCCAGTGTTATATGTTAAATTATTACCGTTTATTCCTTCTAGTAGTAGCATAGATCTTTTAGAGCATGTCTTAACGTACATGCTTTGAGAGTCTAGCCAATCTGATAGTAACGCGCCTCTTAAATAAATCCCATTGAGAGGTCTATTGAGAGGGTGCATACTTAACTTCGAAGTATCAACACTATCAAAGATGCTTCTTGCTGAATAATTAGGAATAACATCAAAGTCTAAGTACAGAACCTCATCATACGAACGCGCAAACTCTTCTAACAGTCTTATCTTTTCAAATTGTATATCCACAAAGTTGTTTAGAGAAGTGTCTATCAAAACAAAGTCAGCTTTGCACTTATTTGCATACACTTGTTTACACTTAACTAACTGATCTTTATATGCGCGAAAGTTATTTGATTTATAATCTGTTACACTTTCACCAACATTGTTAACATTGTCACCATATATGCTAAATATTATTCTTTTCATACCAATCTCTCACTTCGTCAAAGCTCTTGTTGATAATATGAACCAATTTAGACTTACTGGGAATGATTGTCATCTTGTCAAGAAACGTATGCCATCTACCATCCAACCATACAGATGGAACATCATTCATATGAGCCTTGAATCCCCAGATAGTCTCATTGTCGTATCCAAATAGAGCCTGTGCAAACTTTGGATACATAGTGTGTTCATCTTCACATAGCTCTTTCATCTCATAAAGCGTTTCTTCAAAATCTTCAAAGAATTCTAGTTTGTCTAGCCAGTATTTGTTGAAACCCACAATACCAGTATTGTAAACTGGAATATCTTCTATAGGCTTACCATATTCCAAACACAGAGCTTTTGAATTCCACCACTTAGCCATTGGGCTTCTTATACTTCCCCCAGCCATGCCTTTCCTTTCATAAAGATCTTCTCTATGCTTTATAAAATCTTTGTTCATATGCATTCCATGAGAATTTTTCTTGATTGCTATTCCTTTAGATAAATCATGAGCTTCAAAGAAGTTCTCTTCTGTCACTGGTAACACATCTAGATCAAGGTAAAGTATCTCATCATATTGTTCTGCTAGTTCATACATTAGATGAATCTTATAGAAGTTTACAATGTTGTATTCTGTTATGAATGGATAAGTCTCATTATACCATTCTCTTAACTTTTGATATTTGTCATCGTATGTAAAGTGCTTATACTCAGCTCCAATGGTAGCTGCATAATCTATCTGCTTTTGTAACAGCCAAGGGTAGTGTTCAGCAAACTGACGTTTTGCTTTGATATTTTTATCCTCTGTCTCTCCGTGATGAGGAGGCTGAGGGTCTAATAGCTCTTTGGGAATGTCGATATAAATACTGTAAATTAATCTTTTCATTGGATATACTATGACTACAATTGGATTGTCTTATGGGTTTCACGATGCTGCTTATTGTTATTTAGAGGGGCAGGATATTATTGAAGCTCATCACAGTGAGCGACACTCAAGAAAAAAGAATGATCGTAAACTTCATGTCGATATCAATGGCTTTACAGTCTTCTATGAAAAACCATTTAAAAAGAACATAAGAAGACTATTATATGGCCAGAGTTGGGTCACTAGAGATAAGCATAACGCCTATGTTGATCACCACTGGTCGCACGCCGCTGCTGCCTACTATACCAGACCATTCAAAGAAGAACCTGTTTGTGTCGTAATTGATGCTATAGGTGAATGGGATACGGCTTCTATATGGTATAATAAAAAGAAGAAATGGTCAATGCGATATCCTAAATCTTTAGGATTATTTTATTCGGCAATCACAGATTATGTTGGTTTGAAGCCTATGGAAGATGAATATATCTTAATGGGGATGGCTGCATATGGGTCTTTACCTGTTGACCTTTCGTATCTTTCTGAGTACAATCTACATAGGGGTTGTAGGGGGCTGCATATGCCTGCGGTAGATAAAAATACTTTGGCTGCTAGTGCTCAAAAATATCTCGAAAAAGAAATAATTAATATTATGACAAAGGCGAGATCATACTCTGCTTATTTATGCTATGGTGGAGGGGTAGCTCTTAATTGTGTTGCAAATACTAAGATAAGACCACTATTTAATGATGTGTGGATATTTCCAAATCCAGGTGATGCTGGATCATCATTAGGAGCTGCAGCTGCTTATCTTGACAAACAACTTAACTGGGTTAGTCCTTATCTTGGTACCAACATAGACAGAGAAGTAAACCCAAAAGAAGTAGTTAAGTACTTATTAGATAACTCTGTTTGTGGGGTGGCGAATGGTAAGGCTGAATTTGGACCACGAGCATTAGGCAATAGAAGTCTTCTAGCCGATCCTCGTTTGGATATTAAAGATACAGTCAATGACATAAAGCAACGTCAAAGATTCAGACCATTTGCTCCAGCCATATTGGAAGAATATGCAGATGAATACTTTACTGGTCCTATGAACGAATATATGCAGTATGTGGCGGTGGCAAAACATGACCATCGTTCAGTAACTCATGTTGATGGCACAGCTAGAGTTCAAGTTGTAAAGAAGGATTGTAAGTCTGTGTTAAGACCTATACTCGAAGAATGGTATGAACAAACTCAATGTCCAATGCTACTGAATACTTCTTTGAATGTAAAGGGTAAACCTATGGTTGATAATATAAAGCATGCAAAAGGTTTTGAAAAGCTATATGGAGTAAAAGTGTTTTGAAGAAATTGTATTGTTGTGGTGATAGTTTTACAGATAAGGATTATTGGTCTAAAAAATATCAAACAGGATTAACAACGTGTTGGCCAGAAATTGTAAAGAAGAAACTAGGAGACGATTGGCTGCTGTACAATGGTGCTTATGTCGGTGCTAGTAACAACTTTATACTAAGAGATTTTTTTAATTACATTGCTGTTAATGGTGATCCTGATTGTGTTTGCATAGCTTGGACTAATGCTGGTAGAGTGTCTCACTGGGAATCTACAATAAACAAAACTGGATTCACTAAGGATATCAGCATTGATCCTATTGGGCACTACAACAATTCTGTTCATAAAGTCAACAGATATAAAATAATGATTGAGCCAGCAATTGCTTTAGGAGAGTATATTGTTAAGCAACACATGTGGAGCAGATATATGAGTAAATCAATAAACGATTGGTTGACAAATATATTTGTTATACAAAACTACTGCAACTCTAATAATATTAATCATATCTTTATTCAAGCAATTAGTCCTATAGAATATATTGTTTCAAAACATAAAAATAAATCTCCTATTAAGGAGATTGTTCAAACTTTACTAGATGAAAATCTTTTTAATCACATTGACAATGAAACCTTTGTGGATTGGCCTACACTTAAATCAATAGGAGGCAATACAATAGATGATCTTATTAGGGAAACTGATAAATCATTTGGACCAGAAGACAGTCACCCCAACGATAAAGGTCACGAAATGATAGCTAACAAAATATACGAGGCGTATTATGATAATTATATCAGGTGACAGTTTTAGTAAAAACAATCTAAGAGTTTTAATTGAACCAGGAATACCAATCCAAGCTCCATGGAAAATATGGGCTGATCAGTTATCGTTTGACGACAAAGTTATTAATGTTTCGGAATCAGGGATAGGCAACGATTTGATAATCAGAAATGCTATTGATGCATTATTAAAAAACTCCAATGTTAGTAGAATAATTATAGCATTGAGTCAATGGGTAAGGTTTTCTATTAGAGGTAGAGCGTTCAATCCTCAAATATTTAATGGTGCACCTGATAAAATTAAAGACACTCTTTACGGTAAAAGAGAAACAAAGATAAGCCAGCAGGATATTCAAGCACTCGAAAGACTAACTGGTAACGAAGAATCTCAAATAAAAGCTATCTTCAACACTCCTCTATCAATAAAAACAATGATTGACGATACATTAAGAGATATCTACATTCTACAACAGCTTTGCAAACAACGTGGAATCAAGTTGCATGTGTTTCAAATGCTTCAACCGTTGTCTGGGTTCAATAAGTCAACAAGAAACGCAATAACAAACGAATTGTTAAATAGTGACTACTTTGATATTATGGACAGTTTGAATGACATAGATCTTATTGGATGGCCGTTTGTACCTAGCCTAGGGGGATATTTCTTTGATAAAAATCTTACAGCTGAAGAGAGAGTAGGCAATGGGGATGCTCATCCAAACAAACAAGGACACATAAAATTAGCGGAGATGTTTAATGAGAATTACAAAGAATATAAAGTATAGAATAAAGTTTTTTTTATATCGCGTTAAGTCTCTCTTTAAAAAGAAAGAGCAACGGGAGCACACATTTATTTATGAGAATGAAGAATGAAATTAATACTAGAGGAGGGTGAGAACTTACTGGGTAGATCTCATCTGATTATTAATAGAAATAATCTTTATGTTGAAAAACATTACTTTACTAAAGATTTCATTGAAGATGTAAAGTTTGCCACACGACTTATGAAGATAGCGCAACCAGAACTTTTTGTTTCAGAAGAATCAAGAGATAATTGTTATGTCGTCACTCAACGATACATTGATCATAAACCTGTAAACCTTAAAGGTTATAATGAAAACATATCTAACTATTTGACATTAATTGATTCGTTAGGATATGATTGGTCAAAGCGGGATCTTCAACACTACAATATAATTTATCAAACAAGTGATAACAAACCATACTTAATTGATTGGGATGACTATGTCACGTTAGGATCCAGAGAAGATGCATACAACTGGTATAAGAACGAATTGCTTGGATTGAAGTGGTTAGAGTTGTATGACATGTCATTACAAGAGGCAGCTAGTGTTTTTGAAAAGGAATGGAAAAATGTTTAAAGGAGCAGTTTGGTTAAATTTAAAAAGAACTATCTATGCAGATGCTTTCTTTGAAGGTGATCTTTCTTACTTACCACAAGGTCTGATTAATGAAGTGTATGAATATATGCCTGTGTACAATTTTATGTTTAATAATGTAAACCCTCTTTACGTTGGAGACAACGGAGAAGAAGACTTTGATCCTGGACTTACCAATCATCAGATAAGACATCTAATGAAAGATTATCTTGCTCCGTGTGATAATCAAGAAAAACATGTTGTATCTTCTTGGATACTAGGATCAAGATTCTCATCAGATAAACCCCATCATCAGATAAAAATTCTTGATGTTGAAGTTGAAATGGAGAATGTAATTGATCTTGGGGATTCCAGAAACTTTGAAAGCGCGGCACAAGTTATAAGTAAAGTTAGACAAATACAGAGATGTAAGTTGTATGTGGGGTCTGATACATCTTGGTATCATATTGCACGTCTTTATGATAAACCAGGAGTACAGATATGGCAACGGTAAAATTACCAATAAGCAAAGCAGTTATAGAGATATGTGGATCGTGTAACTATAGCTGTCAGTTTTGCCCACATTCTTTTGATGATGGCAGAGAAAAATCATTTAAAAGAATGATGAATTATCAGATGTTCTTAAATATATTAGATCAACTTCAAGATTCAGAAGTTCAAGAAATATACTTAGAAGGATCTGGTGAACCTACAATGAATAAGAAGTTGCCCGACTTTGTTAAAGCAGGTACAGATAAAGGGTTTAAAATGTCATTTATTACCAATGGATTTTGGTTTAAGGATGACATTATGAAAAGAACAATTGATGCTGGTATGCACTTTGCACGTATATCGGTAACTGGATATACCCCTAAACTGTATAAAGAACAAATGAGCAAAGATGCTTTCTTTAATGTTATGGATAATGCTAATGCAGCAATTGAATATGGAGGAAGTATAGGATCATATCATCTTATATTAGATAACAATAGAGTTAATTATGAAGTAGCATCTTATAGAAGAAATTGGATTGATCATGTTCCTGGAATAAAAGCTTCAATTTGGAAAATGCATAACTGGTCAGGACAGCTTGACGTTGATTGGAGAATAGGTAAGAAGAAACGTAGTTGTGGTAGACCATTCTCTCCAGATCTAATTGTAAGGGCTGGAGGGACTGGAAGAAGAGAAGGGGCTGTCGTTCCATGTTGTATGGTTCTTGGACAAGACAGTAAAGCGGTTTTAGGTCATCTGTCACATCAAACTGTAGAGGAAATCTGGTATGGAGATGAATACAATAAACTAAGGAAAGCGCATGAGATGCACGACTTTGATTCTATAGATTATTGTAAGAACTGTGATATGTTATATGATGCACCAGAAGCATTAGTCTGGTCTAACTTTAACGCTGATTATAACCGCTTGACTGGATCAACATTTACAATGGATCAATATAGAATATGATATACAAAGGAAAGTTATTGCTGCTCAATTGTAGAGTGTTTTTTTCTTATAAATAACCTAAATAGGAGCAGGGGCGGCAACGTCCGACAAAGAAATCAGAGGAATTTCATGGCCCAGTATGAAGAATTTACCATCGACCAAGGTGCCGATGTAGCACTAGAGATACATTGTATCAACAAGGATACATCTAAAAAGGATCTCACCGGTCACACCGTTACTTCAAAGTTGAAAAAAACTTATGCTAGTGATAGTGACGACACAGTTTCATTTGCCTCTGTAATTGCTAGTCCTGCTACTGATGGAATAATTACTATCTCCCTTACAAATGCTCAAACAGATGCCCTAAAAGCAGGTCGCTATGTGTATGATGTTGAGTTAGCATTTAATGATAGTGATTCTAACACAATAATTGAAAGAGTACTTGAAGGCAGAATTCAGGTTACTCCATCGGTAACGAGGTAAAGCATGTCATCAATTACAGTCTCTCCTGGTAATACAACTTTAATAAAAAAAATAGTTGTTGGTACTCCGGTGCGCAATGTTACAGAGGCAACCTCAAATATTAATCAATTAACTGGTATTAATACATCAGCAAAGGTAAACGGTAGTGTACTAGTATACAATGCATCTAATTCACTTTGGGAAGCTACTTTAGATTTAGAACAACAAAACGTAAATGGAGGTAGCTTCTAATGGCCGCTACAATAAGAATAAAAAGATCCACAGGTGTCGCGGCTCCATCGTCCCTCGCCACTGGTGAAATAGCATACTCAGCTGGTACAGGTACTAGCGCAAATCTCGGAGATAGACTATTCTTCGGTAAAGGAGATGACGGCAACGGAGTTGCAACATCGATTGTATCAATTGGTGGTGAGTATTTTGCTAATCTACTCGATCATACTCCTGGTACTCTTACAGCTTCTTCTGCACTACTAGTAGATGCTTCAAGCAAGATAGATGTACTTAATGTTGATAATATTACAATTAATGGTAATACTATTAGCTCAACAGACACAAACGGCAATGTTATTCTGGACCCTAACGGTACAGGTGTAGTTAATGTTAGTACATCTCGTATTATAAATGTTACTGATCCTTCAGGTGCTCAAGACGCTGCTACAAAAGCTTATGTTGATACAACTATTGCTGCTAACAACGATCTAGATGTTGCTGGTGATACTGGCACGACTAATATTGAAACGGCTACTGAAACTCTTACATTAGCTGGCGGTACTGGAATAACCTCTGCTGTTACATCAAATACTGCTACTTTTAACCTAGACAATACCGCGGTAACTGCTGGGTCATATGGTAGTACAACTGCTATTCCAGTTATTACAGTTGATGCACAAGGTCGATTGACTTCTGCTTCAACAGCTTCAATTACGACTACTTTGAGTACAGCTGGTAACTCTGGATCTGGATCAGTAGCGCTTGCCTCTCAATCTCTTACAGTTTCAGGTGGTACTAACCTAACTGCAGCTGCTTCTGGTCAGACTATTACTGTTGATCTAGATGGTGACGTTCTAGGACTAACATCTCTTACAGTAGATAACTTAAAGTTAGATGGCAACACTTTAAGCTCTACTGATGGATCAAATACTCTATACATCGATCCAGCTCCAGAAGATTCAGATGGTGGTAATTTAATTGTTCGTGGTAACCTTCAGGTTCAAGGTACTCAGACAATCATTAACTCAACTACGATGTCTGTTAATGACCTAAATCTTGTACTTGCTGATTCTGCTACTGGTGGAGCTGCAGCAGATGGTGCTGGTATTACAGTAGGTGGAGCTCAATTCTCAGGTACTAAACCAACTATTATATGGGATAACTCAAATACAGCTTGGGACTTTAACTACGGCGTTAATATTGAAGCTGGTATCAACGATGCTAACACAATTACATTTAACGATGTAAAAATTATGGAAGCCATTGAAGATCATTTGACCACTAACTTCTTCTTAGCAGGTGAAGGTATTGATCTTACTTACGTTGATGGCTCAAATCAAATGACAGTCGCGGCCGAGCTTGCTACATCATCTAACAAAGGTGTTGCTTCTTTTAATGCTACTGAGTTCAGTGTATCCTCTGGCGCAGTATCTCTTGCTGTAGTTGACGGCGGCACATTCTAATAAAACAGTCTGGGTATTTTTATACCTGGACTTTAACTCACCTTTTTTAAGGATCTAAAATGACAGCTACGATTAAACTAAAGAAGTCCTCCGTTTCGAGTAATGCTCCTGGGACTAGTGATCTTGATTATGGTGAGTTAGCCATTAACTATGCTGATGGTAATCTCTACTATAAAAACTCCTCAAATGTAATTAAGAGCTTTGCTGATTCTGACAATGTTCAGACTCAGATTAACGCTGCTATTACTGCAGCTGGTAGTTATAACGATGCATCAGTTAATACACATTTAAATCAAAGTACAGCAGCTTCAGGAGAAGTTCTAAGCTGGAATGGATCTGATTACGATTGGGTTTCTGCAGAACCAGCCCTCTACCGAGATAATCCTTCAAGTGCTACTACTCCTTTAGCGAGTGGCGCCAACGCTGTTGCTATTGGGGATAGTGCAGTAGCATCAAATTTAGATGCATTAGCTATTGGCAGTGGGGCAGTAGCATCAGCGTCGAATAGTATAGCAATAGGTCATATTTCTATTGCTAACACTGAATCCGCTACAGCACTAGGTTATAATTCAGAGGCTAGAAATACTTATGCAACCGCACTTGGTAGGGGTGCTTATGCAAGTGGTTTTGGTAGTACGTCTGTAGGACACTCTACAGTTGCTGCGGGAACTAGTTCAGTTGCTCTTGGTAGAAGTGCTTCCGCTTCACATACAGCTTCAACCGCTATAGGTTATAACGCAACTACAACTACGTCAAACCAAGTTGTTATTGGCGATGCAACTGCTACTGTGCGAATTTCAGAAACTTATGATCTTCCTACATCTGATGGTACTAATGGACAAGTACTTACGACAAATGGCTCTGGTGTAACTAGCTTCGCAGATGCTGGCGGTGGTGCAACAAACATCGATGGCTTATCAGATGGTAAATCTCCAGATGCTTCATCGATAGGATTGGGATCTAGTGCTCTAGCAAATGATGATGGATCATCAAATTCAAATACTGCTGTTGGTAAATGTTCTATGTATGCAAATACTTGTGGTATGTTTAACGCTGCTTTTGGTGCTAATTCATTACATTCTAATACTATTGGTGAGTGTAATACTGCTGTCGGCTATTGCGCAATGAAAGATACTACAACTGGTGTACAGAACACAGCTGTAGGTACCCACGCTCTACATGGTAACACTACGGGTACTCATAATACCGTTATAGGTAATGAAGCAATGTGTGATGCAATAACTGCAAGATTTAATGTTGCGGTTGGTACCGGAGCCATGAAACTCAATGCCGGTGGTCAATGTAATACTATAATTGGGTATTCTGCTGCGAACGGAGGTACAGCTGGTACTGGCAACGTTGCAGTAGGATTGTCAGCAGGAAAATATGTCTCGGGCAGCAATAACACTATAGTAGGTAAAGAAGCAGCGTTTAACATTCGCAATATTAATAATATAGTCGCAGTGGGACACAGAGCTTTATTTTCAAACAGAACTGGAACTAATAATACTGCAGTTGGCTCATATGCTCTTCATACCAGTACTACAGGAAATTATAATACTGCAGTTGGTATGTGTTCTATGTATGCAAACACAGGAGCTGACTATAATACTAGTGTTGGTTATCAATCATTATGCTCTAATACAACCGGTGAAAGAAATACTGCCCTAGGTGCTTGTGCTTTACAGCTTAATACTATAGGCAAATGTAACGTTGCTGTTGGTTCATACGCACTACGTAAAAATACTACAGGGTGTCAAAACATTGCTATTGGTGACGCAGCGCTGTATGGTAATACTACTGGTAGATTTAATACAGCTGTAGGTGGTTCTGCTTTGCAAACCGGCACCGGTGGTCAGTCAAACACAGCTATTGGTTATAAAGCTTTATATGATACTACTACAGGTTCATATAATACAGCAGTTGGTGATACATCATTAACTAATATTACAACAGGTGGAATGAACACTGCTCTCGGTTGGCAATCGGCTATTTCTACAACTACTGGATGTAATAACGTAGCAGTCGGTGTTTATGGATTACATCAAAATTCAGGTGGTAGTCGAACTACAGCAGTTGGTTATAGAGCAGCATGTAAGCAAACTACAGGAAATGATAATACGGCTGTAGGTCATCAAGCTCTTATGGGTAACTGTATATGTACCGGTAACGTTGCTATTGGTAAAGATGCATTAAAAACTCATACAAGTCCTCTAGAAAATGTTGCTATTGGCTTATGTGCAATGGGTGTGGGTAATAGTAATTATACAAGCTGTAACGTAGCAATTGGTCCATACACCTTAAAGACTGTGGGTAATGGCGATGTTAACGTTGCTGTTGGCGCTCTGGCTGGGTGTGCAATCACAAGTGGGGGCAATAATGCTCTTTTAGGTTATAAAGCTGGGTGTACACTAACAACTGGTGCCAACAATATTGTTTTAGGAAAAGACGCACAAGCTACATCGTCTACTACATCTAATGAGATTACTCTAGGTTCAACAGCGCACACAGTATTTCGTCTTCCCGGACTACAAGCAGGAGCATCGTCAGGGCACGTAATGTGCTACAATGGCACTTCATTGGTTCTAGCAGCTGCAAGCAGCGGCGGAGCATCAAACATTGATGGTCTATCTGATGGTAAATCACCTGATGTATCATCATTAGGTCTAGGTACCAACGCTCTAGCAAATGATGATGGAACTACAAATTGTAATGTTGCTATTGGACATTCAGCTCTAAACAGCAGTGTTACTGGTACGAATAATGTCGTTGCAGGCCACTCAGCTCTATGCAGTATTTCCACTGGTACTCATAACGTTGTTTTAGGTCATAATGCAGGGTGTAAGTTATCTGGATCTAACGGATCTAACTATAATGTTATTCTTGGATCTGGAGCAATGGGGGCATCATGCGGTGCCGGTATTAGTCACGTTGCTATAGGATATTATGCATTACACAAAATAGGTTCATATGCAAGTAATTCAGTTCACAATAATAATATAGCTATTGGTATGTATTCAATGCTGAATACTACAACTGGTTATGGATCTATGGCTGTTGGCCATGGCACACTTCGTAACAATACAACAGGTCAACGTAATACTGCAATTGGTATGTATGGCTCGCGTAATAATACTATTGGTACAGATAACGTAGCAGTAGGTTACAATGCCGGGTGTGCTAACACCACCGGAAATTATAATACCTCTGTAGGTTCTTTCGCACTTAAAAATAGCGTAACAGGGCATGAAAACGTAGCTGTTGGAACTAATGCTTTATTGTTTACAACTCATGGTTCATGCAATACTGCTCTTGGTACTTTTGCTATGCAAGCTAACACTACTGGCTGTTTTAACACTGCCGTTGGCTCTTCTGCATTAGTTTCAAATACAACAGGCTCTTGCAATACCGCTGTAGGGTTTAAATCATTACAATTAATCACTGTTGGTAAAAGAAACACTGCACTAGGACATTGTTCTTTAAATTCTAACCAAGCAAACTACGGTACAGCTGTAGGATATAACGCATTAAAATCAAACGTGTGTGGTGCTAGGAATACTGCGGTTGGTGATACTGCGCTGTCAGCAAATACTACAGGTTGGTTAAACGTAGCTGTTGGTATGCAAACCTTGGGTGCTAATATAACTGGTTCTTGTAATACTGCTGTAGGGTATGGCTCTCTGAGACAATCAAAATGTCAACTAAATACTGGTTTTGGGTATGCAACTTTGTGTGTTGTAACAACTGGTAGGTGCAATACAGCGGTTGGTGCAGAGGCTGGTAGGACCATTTCTAGTGGATGTAATAATCTAACTTTAGGTTATAATGCTCAAGCAACATCGGCTACAACTTCTAATGAAATCACGCTAGGTGATGCTAACATTACAGCGTTTAGGATTCCTGGACTACAATCTGGTGCTTCATCAGGTCATATAATGTGTTACAACGGTACATCGCTCGTACTAGCTGCCGCTTCTAGTGGTGGCGGCGCATCTGCTGTTGATGATCTAAGTGATGGAGTTACTCATGGTACTCATACAATCGGTCTTGGATCTAATGCATTAGCTAATGATGATGGTACTAATAATGAAAACACTGCTTTAGGTGAGTGTGCACTATATACAAACACAACAGGTGCAGGTAACGTAGCAGTTGGTCAATGGGCAATGCGTAACCTAAATGGCGCATCTTATTCAACTGCTGTTGGTAGGAAATCACAAGCAGCGGTTACAACATCATATGGTATGAATACATCAGTTGGATGGTTATCTCTAGCAAATGCAACTACTGGCGCATACAATGTAGCTATCGGTTCAGGTGCTCTAGTGGATAATATTGGAGGTAATGGTAACACAGCAGTTGGACATTATGCAGGTTATAATATTTGCGGTAACTACAATACTGCTTTGGGTACCAGTACTTTAAATAATTCTATTACTGCTGCTGGTAATACAGCGGTTGGTTATCAATCCATGTACTTTAATACTACAGGAGGGTATAATACTGCAGTTGGATACTACAGTCTAAGAGCTAATACAGTAGGTCTAGATAATGTTGCGGTTGGTAGAAACGCCTTATGTGCCAATACAGATGGTAAAGATAACGTTGCTGTAGGTGCATGTACTCTACAATTAGGAGTTGGAACTCTAAACAAGCAAAACACTGCTGTTGGTTCTTGTGCAATGCGCAGCAACATTACAGGTTGCAGTAACGTAGCAGTTGGTACTCGGGCATTAGAACTTAATACATCTGGTCATAGTAATGTTGCAGTGGGTGTATATTCTTTACTTTCTAATACTACTGGTATCCGGAACATTGCTATAGGAATGAGTGCATTAGAATCTAATGCACAAGGATATGGTAACATATCTATAGGTTATGAAGCTAACAAATGTGGTACTAATACTAGATATCAAGTATCTATTGGATGCCAAGCAGGATATAACAGCACTAATACAGCTCCAAGCACTACTATAGGTACTCAAGCAGCATGTAGAGTAACTACAGGGTATGGTAACTCCACTCTCGGTCAATATAACCGTCTAGGCACTACAACAAAATACGGTGTTGCAATTGGTTGGCAGGCTCATGAAGGTAATCAACCCGGTTCACAAAACATTGCTATCGGTCATAGAGCTATGCGCTGTGGATCTTCTGGTAATTTAAACATAGCTATAGGGTCTTCTACTCTTGATGCTCTCACTACTGGTACTAGTAATATTGCTGTAGGTGGAGGAGCTCTAGGCTCTGTTACAACTGGTGTTGGTGGAATTGCTATTGGTACAGATGCACTAGGAGCAATAACAGACTATCCAGTTCAAAACGCTTCTATTGCTATAGGTACATGTGCATTACGTAATCAATCACGTTATGGGCAGTGTAATACAGCTATTGGTTATCTTGCAGGGTGTGGATTAAGTGCTGGTGATAATAATATATTTGTAGGAGTAAATGCCGGTAAAGCTGGTACAGGAAACGGTAGTAATAACGTTGCTGTAGGCGTTAGTGCGATGTATAACGCTACTTATCAAAGGCAATCTACAGCAGTTGGTAATTTTGCTTTAAATATGTCAACTTCTGGTTGCTGTAACACAGCTGTTGGTAGATTCGCATTATATAATACTACTACAGGTCTTAACAACACATCCTTAGGAACTAATGCTGGCTGTACTCTCACAACAGGGTCAAATATTATAGCACTTGGTTATAATGCTCAACCATCATCAGCTACAGTATCAAATGAAATTACATTAGGTGATGCTAATATCACGGCAATGAGAATACCAGCTCTAAGCTATAGTATAAATAGTGGTGGACAAGTAAGTGCAGTTGACTTTAATGCTACATCAGATGTAACACTCAAAGAAAACATTGAAACAATTGATGATGGTTTAGATATTGTTAATAGTATTAATCCTGTTAGCTTTACTTGGAAGAAAGATGGTAAAAAGTCTTACGGTGTCATCGCTCAGGAACTAGAACAGTTGATTCCTGAAGCAGTATCGACTAATATAGAAGGTAAGAAGGTTGTTAATTATTCACAGATTATTGCCTTCCTTGTACAAGCAGTTCAAGATCAACAGCATCAAATTAATGAGTTGAAATCTAAAATATAATGGAGTAATTATGAAAGTTGTTTTAGTGACAGGGGGCTTTGATCCCCTTCACTCTGGACATGTAAAGTATTTTCAAGAAGCTAAAAAGCTTGGAGATATCCTATGTGTAGGAGTAAATAGTGATGAGTGGCTAACTCGAAAAAAAGGTAGACCGTTCATGCCTATTGAAGAAAGATTAGATATAGTCAACAATATTAAAGGTGTTGGTATGTCTTTTGCTTTTGATGATAGCGAAGATCATGCAGTAAATGCTATTAACCATATTAGAGAAAACTTTCCAAAAGGTTCACAAATTATATTTGCTAACGGAGGAGATAGACATAAGGGGTCGACTCCAGAAGTAGAGTACGCTAGATCTTTGGCTGATCAAGGCAGTATAGGATTTGTATTTGGTGTTGGTGGAAACAATAAAAAGAATTCTAGTAGTTGGATTCTTGATGAGTGGAAGACTCAAAAGACAGAACGAGAATGGGGGTATTGGCGAGTACTTGATGATAAAGGTACTGTCAAAGCTAAGGAGCTAGTAATTAATCCTGGCAAGTCTCTTTCAGATCAAAAACATTTTCATAGAAGCGAACATTGGTACGTTCTTGAAGGAATGTTAAAGATAGATATTGAGCATGGGGATATTATCCAAACTAATGCTGGCAGAGATGAAACAATAGCTTTAAAAGAACATCAGACTTATGTTATACATAAGGAAGATTGGCATAGAGCTTACAATCCTTATGACAAACCATGTCATATACTTGAAGTACAGTATGGAAATAAATGTATTGAAGAAGATATAGAACGTAGAACTATTATAAATAATGGTATGAAATAATCATGCCTAGTAACCTTAAAGGAGTCGAAAATGGCTACATATTCACCGGTAACTAAAACGCTTGCAAAAGCGGTACCAACTAAACGTGCGTCCGATAATAAAGTAACTCGGTGGGAAATCGAAGTAAACTATGCTTACGCAGGAGATGCAGACGCAGATCCAGTACAGCCAGCATGGAATTCAGATTACTCTGAATCAGTTGAAATCGAAACACCATCAAAAGTAGCAACTGACTACACAAAAGCAGAACTCATCGCAATGATGCCTGCTGTTATCGATGATCACGTATTTCACGCACATTACGAGGCGTTCAATCTAGCACCCGCAGAACCTGAAGAGTCTGCTGTAGATGACTTTGATCTAGACACACTAGGTTAATAGGGATCTTATATAATGAGAAATGTTATGATTGCAGCGCCGTCTTACGACGGTACTATAACCGTATGGCATGCATCGGCTCTTAGCGAGACTTGCAAAGCAGGTCTTGCAAAGGACATAAACGTTTATTGCATTTACATGTCATATGATTCGTTAGTACAACGTGCTAGAAATGATATTGCCAAATTAGCTTTAGATCAAGAAGTCGATGATTTAGTTTTCATTGATTGTGACGTTGATTGGAACCCCGAAGATTTCTTCAAGCTACTAGAGCATGATGCTGATGTTGTTGGAGGAATTTACCCTAAAAAGGGCGATGAAGAAGATTATCCCGTCAAAGTATTAGATGGGAATATGAAATTTGAAGAGAGTGGTTTGGTAGAAGTTGAAGGTATTGCAACAGGTTTTTTAAGATTAACAAGAAAAGCGTTGCAAACAGTTTCAGATGATAGTATAGAATATACCGAATCACATAAACCTAAACCAATTAAAATGATTTTTGATATAGTAGTAGATGAAAAAGGTGAACTAATATCTGAGGATATTGTATTTTGTAGGAAGTGGAGAAAGTTGGGCGGTAAGGTATGGCTTGACCCATCTATTAAACTTTCGCATGTCGGGACAAAACGTTGGAATGGTGATTTTATGAGCTGGTTAAATAAAATAAAAAAATAAGGATTAATCCATGGCCATCAAGATTACAGGTACTACAGTCGTTAATGATAGTAGGCAATTACAAAATATTGCATCTCTTGATGCCACAACTAGTGCAACAATCTCTTCTGCTGTCGGTGGTGGTGGTGGAGGCGGTGGATTAGATTCAGCTGCAGTTTCAAATCTAGTAGATTCTGATTATGTCAGGCTTCATCAAATTGGAGCACTCATCGATAGTGATGTACCAACAACCGTTAAACCTGGTGATTTATGGTATGATAAGCAAGATGGTACTCTAAACGTTTATTATCAAGACAGCGCAGAAACACCCGTTTTTGTCAACGTTGCAGCTTCAACAGCTGCAGCAGGGTCAGGTCTGAGTGATATTGTAGAAGATACAACTCCACAACTTGGAGGAAATCTTGATGGCCAGGGTAATACAATTACTAATGTTGCTGATATTTCAACAAGTGTAGCATCTGGTAACCCAACGCTAACTTTTGGTGATGGTACTGGTAACTTTGGTACTAGTAAAATTGAATTTAACAGTGGAACCTCAGGCGTAGCTGGTCATCTTCAACATGTTGGAGGCCAAGGGTTTGAATTGAAGACTAATAGTTCTGGTAATACAATTAAGTTTTGTACTTATTGCCATAACCCATCAGCTCATTGCAACCCTTTAACTATAAACGCTTTAGGTACCGTAACATTCAATAATGCTTTTACTTTACCTGCTGCAGACGGATCTGCAAATCAAGTTCTCACAACAAACGGTAGTGGAACTGTATCTTGGGCTACTACTGGGGGTGGAGCTTCTAATATTAATGGTCTATCTGATGGTAAGTCTCCAGATACAACTTCACTGGGTCTAGGTACTAATGCACTAGCTAATGATGATGGGTCATCCAATTGTAATGTAGCTATTGGTCTCAATGCGTTAAAGCTTTTAACCACAGGTACAGAAAGTGTTGCTATAGGTTCAAATACTTTATGTTCTGTAGTTACTGGTTATTGGAATGTCGCTATCGGCTCAAACGCTTTAAAGACACAAACATCTTCCAATCAAAACGTTGCTGTTGGTAATCATGCATTTACTAATTTAACAACCGGTGGGTGTATGACGGCTATTGGCGCATTCGCAGGTTATAGTACTACGACTGGATATGCAAATACATATGTAGGTAGAAACGCTGGTTATAAAGCAACTGCTGTGAGATGGAATACAGCTATTGGTGAACAGGCTATGTGCTGTAATGTTACTGGATGCTTCGCTACAGTATTAGGTGCATCGGCTGGTAAGTGTGCGACAAATATAGAACAATCTGTGTTAATTGGTTACGCAGCTGGTTGGAAAAATACATCAGGATCGGCGGTTAGTATAGGTTATTATGCCAACTCAAAGGGAGGTAATCAACAGACTGCAGTTGGTAGATATGGTATGGCTTGCAATACTGGCAATGGTAATGTTGCCCTTGGCTCTAGCAGCTTTCGCAACAATTTAACTGGTAATTATAACATAGCTGTTGGTTATGGAGCTGCGTGTAATTCTACTGCTGGCAACTGCAATATTTACGTTGGTATACGCTCAGGTAAAGTTAACACTACTGCTTGTTTAAATATTGGTATTGGACTAGAAACTTTATGTTCAACTACTACCGGCGGTTGCAACATTGCAATGGGTAGATTAAGTTTAAGATCTTTAACAACCGGTGTATGTAACACAGCAATTGGTGAACAGGCAGGTTTAAGTCTTACAACAGGATCTTGTAATCTTCTTTTGGGTAGAGGAGCTTCTGCAAGCTCTGCAACCGTCAATAACGAAATCACACTTGGTGATGCTAATATCACAGCGTTTAGGATTCCTGGTTTGCAATCCGGTGCATCGTCAGGGCACATCATGTGTTACAATGGTACTTCATTGGTCTTAGCGGCTGCATCAGGTGGTGGTGGAGGAGGTGCATCAGCCATTAATGATCTAAGTGATGCTAAGACTAATGCCACAAGCGTTGGATTAGGTACTAATGCATTAGCTGCATTAACCGCAACAGATAGGAGTGTTACTGCAGTAGGTATATGCGCCCTGGCAGCAAATACTACAGGAGTAATGAACGTAGCTATAGGTACAGAGGCCTTAAAGCAAGCGGTTAATACATATGACACAGTTGCAATCGGGTTTAATGCTATACGCAGTATGCAAACTACCTCTCTTGGACACTCTAACGTTGCTGTTGGTTCGATGGCAATGTATCAAAACACTGCAGGAAAATATAACGTAGTTATCGGTAAAGATGCTATGAGATCTGTTACTTGTGGTGATTGTAACGTGTTTATAGGTTGGAAAGCTGGTTATGGTAACGCAGCTATAGGTAGTAATAATATTGCTATAGGTACGCAAGCTATGCAATGTCATAATTCAGCCGGTGCTTACAGTAACATAGCTATTGGCCGATGTGCAAACTTTAGTAATACTAAAGACCAAAATAACATTGCAATTGGTACTAACGCTTTAAAAAATAGAGTTTGTGTAAATGCGTTTCAAGGGGTAATAGCCATTGGTACTAATGCAATGTGCTCAGATACCGGTAACGGTAATGGTAGTTTTTACAGTACAGCTGTTGGTAATAATTCTCTTAAATCGCAAACAGGTTCAGGTTGTAACACAGCTGTAGGGTATTGCACTGGTGTAGCTATCACATCAGGTGCTTCTAATAGCTTGTTTGGACAGAATGCAGGTGCTTGTATTACTACAGGTAGCGACAATGTAGTTATGGGTAGATTCACTGATCTAGGACCGGCAGCATGCAGAAACGTATTAATAGGTAACTCAGGATCTAGAAAACCAGTTCAAAATTCTGTCGGTGTAGGTTACTGTGTTTTAAAATGTGCTACTGGAAATGGCAATCAAGCACTGGGGTACTTTGCAGGTTCGTGTATTACCACTGGAATTGATAATGTTGCTATTGGTTGTAATACAATGTGCGCGGGTACTACAGTAAGAGCTAACGTTGCTGTAGGTAACTGTGCAATGAAAAGTGCCACAGGAGCTTATGGTTCTACTGCTATTGGTTACAAAGCCATGATGGACCACACAGGTTATGTAATGTATAACACTGCTATTGGTAGCTGGGCTTTATGTAAAGTAACAGGGGAATTTAACACAGCAATAGGTTCAGGATCTGGTCAGAATGTAACATCAGGGGTGTGTAATACTTTCCTAGGAAGAGCCTCAGGTAATACAATTACAACTGGTGGTAATAATATTATAATTGGACATGGCGCGCAAGCAACATCAGCAACTACATCAAATGAAATAGTAATTGGCAATACATCTAACACAGTGCTTAGATTGCCAGGATTGCAAGCAGGCGCTTCATCAGGTCATGTATTATGTTATAATGGCACCTCATTAGTACTTGCAGCTGCATCAGGAGGAGGCGGTGGTGGTGGTGCATCAGCTATTGATGATCTAAGCGATGCTTCTACTACTGGAACAAATAATTTAGGTTTGGGAACAAATGCAGGTACCGGGGGCACTGGTAACGTAACTGTCGGTTTTTCTGCAGGCTGTAGCTTAAATTCATCTGGTGATCAAAATATTCTGATTGGTGCACATGCAGGTAAGACACTTGGTTCAGCAGATCACCAAGTTGCTATTGGTTATGGCGCAATGTGTGCTGCAGGTAGTTCTCCAATGTTTAACAATGTTGCTATTGGCTCGAAAGCTATGTCAAAAATTACAGCTGGGTGCAACACAGCGCTTGGTAACCAATCAATGGCCTGCAGCCTTGGGGCAACTTGTAATACAGCTGTTGGCCATCAATCTCTATTTTTTAATACGACCGGGTCGTGCAACGTAGCAATTGGAACAGAGGCGATGATTGCTAATACAACAGGTCAAGAGAACATTGCTATTGGCTCTATGTCATTGATGGCCAACACTTGTGCAGGCAAAAACGTTGCTATTGGCGTTTGTGCTATGAGATGTAATACAACTAATAGCTATGGTACAGCTGTTGGATATAGAGCTCTGTTTAAATCATGTACAGGTGGTCATACTGCGGTAGGTAACGAAGCCTTATATTGTAATACAACAGGTCAGTATAACGTAGCTATTGGTTCCTCTGCTATGAGAAGTAATATTACTGGCGGTTATAACGTTGTTATTGGCACATCTGCTATGAGGCAAGGCACTGGCGGTGATTCCAACGTTGCTATAGGTTACGCTGCTTCATACAACACCACAATTGGTAGAAAAAACGTTGCCATTGGTAACTCTGTAATGCATGCTAACACAACAGGATGTAATACAGTAGCAGTAGGATTTAGTACTCTAAATTCAAGCACAACAGGATATAATAACACAGCTGTTGGTGCTTGTGCGATGTGCCAAGCCACAGTTGGTTATAGCAACGTTGCTGTAGGCCACTCAGCAGGTAAAAACTTAGGGACAACCGCAGCCGGTCGTAATAGTATAGCAATTGGTGAATCTGCGATGTGCAACCTAGGTTCTCAGCCTCAGCATGCTATTGCGTTGGGTATGAACTCGCAACAGTTAGCTGGTGGTAATTATAATATTTCTATTGGTAGTTATGGTCTGAGATCAGCTTCGGGTTCGTCTAACAACGCAATTGGTGATAAAGCAGGTTGTGCTAATACTTCTGGTTATCAAAACACCTATATGGGTCAAAGCGCAGGTAAGACAAATACAACAGCGCACTTTATAACAGCTGTTGGTTCAAATGCAGCTGAAAACAACACAAGTGCATATACAACTGCATTTGGTGCATACTCTCTACAACAAAACACATCAGGTGCATATAATAATGCGTTTGGTATGTTTGCGATGCGCAATAATACTATTGGCGCACAGAACACTGCTATGGGTACTTATGGGTTATGCGGCAACACCTCTGGGATGTGTAATACAGCAGTAGGGTATAAAGCATTAAAATCAAATACATTTGGTTGTTACAACACATCAATAGGTAACTGCTCTTTGTGTTCCAACACAACTGGTTATGGTAATACTGCTATTGGTTTTAAGGCTTTAATATGTAAAGTTATTGGTAATAATAATACTGCGGTTGGATGCAGAGCTCTGGCATGTACTACTAGTGCTAGTTGCAATACAGCTGTAGGTAGAGATGCGGGATTAAACACCACTACAGGGCAGTATCATGCATATTTTGGTGATGGTGCAGGTTACACTACCACAACTGCTTCATGCAACGTTGCATTAGGTGCGTTTGCAGGTACTTTTGGTAACTGCGGATGCAACGTTTCTATTGGTACTCATTCAGCATATTTCTGTGGGGTTAATAACGTTGCTATCGGTCATTGTGCTGGTAAAACAATTAAACGACATGGTAATACTATAGTCGGATCAAGTGCAATGCAAAGCGCTACTACTTCTTGCTGTAACGTAGCCGTCGGTTACTTATCAATGGGCTCTGTTACAACATCTCAAGGTAATACTGCTGTTGGTAGTTTTGCGTTATGCAATCTAACTACTGGCACACACAACACAGCTATTGGTAGAAGTGCTGGCGTTTCTTTAACAACTGGATCAAACAATATTGTTTTGGGTTGTTGTGCAGATGCGTCATCAGCTACCGTGTCTAATGAAATTACTCTTGGTAACGCTAACAACAACCTGCTACGTATCCCAGGTCTTGGGTCTACTGATGGTCATGTATTAACATACAGCACTTCTAGTGGTGGTCTTGTGCTTGCAGCAGCATCAGGAGGCGGCGGAGGAGGTACGACTCTCTATGCTGAAAATCCATCGAGCTCTACAACCCCATCTGCAACAGGTAGTAATGGAGTTGCAATTGGTAGTAATTCTGAGGCGACAGGGTTTTCTGCTCAAGCGTTCGGGGATGGAGCTTGCGCTTGTGGAAGTCAATCAATAGCCATTGGTAGAAATATGAGAGCTTCAGGAGACACATCTGTAGCGCTTGGGCCTCAATCCTGCGCGACAGCAGACCGTTCTCTTGCTATTGGAGCCTCTTCTGTTGCTACTGGAGCTTATGCTACAGCTGTAGGTTCATCTAATTCTACTTCTGTCGGTCCTAAAGCTACTGCGCAGCTTTCAATTGCAATTGGTGGTGGTTATGGGGGTACTGGCTTCGGTCCAAGAGCTTATGGTGTATGTGCTATAGCTATAGGGCAAATGACCTGTGCAGCAGCAATTAGATCAATAGCAATTGGATATGATGCACAGGTTACAAGTTCTGGTACAGGAGCAATAGCCTTAGGATGCTCTAGGGCAGCTGCCCAAGACGGCTTTGCAGCAGCTATATCTAACAACACTTCATCCTTCGGTGCTATGAGTCCTCGTAGTGTAGCGATAGGATATCTAGCTAAAGCTCAAGGCTGTGGCGCTCTTGCAATAGGGGGATATTTTTCTGTCTCTTGTGCGACACAGACTAACTCTGTTGCTGTTTCAGGTGTGGCTAATGCTTCATATGCCACTAGTGTTGGGGCTTACTCACAATCTAGTGGACAGTATTCGACTACACTTGGGTTTTCAAATTATGCATGGTGCACTAATGGTACTGCTATTGGGACTAAAGCTAAATCTGCGTATGTGGGTAAAATGGCTTTTGGTAACGGAGAATTTTCTAGTACTGGAGACAGTCAAAGTGCATTAACAATTTTTCGCCAAGCCACTACAAACGCAACTGCTACTGCTCTTACTACTAATAATAGCACTGCAACAACAAACAACCAATTAATTCTAGCTAACAATCATGCTTACGCATTTCACGGCACTATTGTAGCAAGAGAAAAAGCATCCGAAGGTACTGAATGTGCAGCTTGGAAGATTGAAGGTTTAATTCGTAGAGAGGGTTCGGCTGGCACTACTACCCTAGTTAATAGTGCAACTACTGTTTTAGACAACACACCTAACTGGGGCATGGTACTATCCGCTGACACTACAAACGGAGGATTGGCAATCACTGTAACAGGTGCTGCATCAACTAATATTCGTTGGGTAGCTTCGATTAACACAACTGAAGTAAGATATGATTAAAAAGGAAATAAACTCATGGCTATTTTAAATAACATTATTGCTGAAAACAGCCAATTCGGTATAGCTTTCAACGATGCATACTATCGAATTGTATCAGCTGTTATTATACGGCAGCCTAGCATAATAGATGCTAAATTTATGGTAATGATTGATCTTTGTGCTTATGCGACTAACTCACCTAACGATGAAACTCGAGATGTAGATTCCAAGCGTTTTAACGCAAACTTAACAGATGTTGAAGCTAAAACAGGTGATACATTCTTAGCTAAGTGTTATGCTTGGGTAATGGATCAAGATGACATGGCGGGATCTACGGCTGCATAAATAATTAAGGAATCACTTATGTCAATAAATATAAATCATCAAACCAATGATATTTCTGTTAGTAGTGGATCATTAACTGCTGCTGCTAGTATTTCTCCTGTGGGTACCAAGACGTCTAGTTATACTTTAGCTACTGGTGACGTAGGAAAGTATATACAGGTAGGTTCGGGAGGTAGTATTACTATACCTAACTCGACCTTTTCCGAAGGAGATATTGTAAGTGTATTTAACAACACTACAGGCAACGTAACTATTACTTGTTCAATTACAACCGCATATATAAGTGGTACTAATACAGATAAAGCGTCAGTAACACTTGCTACAAGGGGGATTGCAACAATACTGTTTATTAGTGGTACTGTTTGTGTTATTGCAGGGAGCGTTAGCTAATGTCTGGTTTGATGCTAGCTCTTTTAAGCAGTGTGTCTGCAGAAGAGGTTATTGACCCTGGAGGCGCAAGATGGGAAACTGCTGGTTCATATACTTGGACTTGTCCTACAGGAGTTACTAGTGTTTGCGTAGTCTGTGTTGGGGCAGGGGGAAGTGGAGGAGCTTATGGAGGAAGTGGAGGATCATTAGCTTATAAGAATAACATTACTGTTGTTCCTGGTCAATCATATACAATTGTAGTGGGAGCTACCAATAGTATAACAGGCGCTGTTGCTCCATACAACCACGCAGCTGAGGATAGTACGGCACTAGGTACTACAGCTACAGGAGGCCAAGGGGGGTATTCTGGTTCCAGCTCGTCTCAATATAAATCTATAGGATCGAATTATGATGGTGGAGGCCGCGGAGGTCTAGCATCATCTGATTTTTATGGGGCGGTTCCTGAAGGAGGGAATGCTTACAGAGAGGGCGCTGGCGGAGGCGCTGGTGGATATAATGGAGATGGAGGAACAGCAGGTAAGGGTCCAGCAGCTGGAACTTCCGGATCTGGTGGCGCTGGTGGTGGAGGTGCTGTTGGTCCTAGTAGTTATCCAGGGCTCGGAACGGGAGGGGGCGGTGTAGGATTGTTCGGTCAGGGTTCAAATGGCGCTGCAGCTACTGCTAATCAAGCTAGCCACGGGGGACGTGGAGGCTCGGGTGGAGCAGACGGAGGTAATCCATATGGAGGTCAGTTTGGAGCAGGATCTGCAGCGATGAGTGGCACTCCAACGGCAGCGCAAACCGGTGCAGTTCGTATTATCTGGGGGACTGGCAGAAGCTTTCCATCTACATTAACAAGCCTGTCTGACTCTAACGGCAATGAAACATTAGAAGCATCATAAGGAAAGAATATGTATGCAAAAACAGTAAACGGACTGTCTGTTCAATATCCGTACACAATAGCTCAATTTCGTCGAGATAATCCGGATACATCTTTTCCAGAAGAGATATCTGATACTGTATTAGGAACATATGGGGTTTATCAGGTAATAGAGTTAGAAGCTCCATCATATGATTCTAAAGTACAGGATATAGTACCAGGAACTCCTGTATTAAACGGTGATGAGTGGCAGGTAAATTACTCTATATCTAACAAGTCGGAAGATGAAGCTGAGTCTAATGTAATAGTTTATCGGGATTGTATATTAGCTGAAACAGATCATCTTACCTTACCGGAGAATAAATTATCTGCAGAGATGTCTACATACCGTCAAGCCCTAAAAGATATCCCAAGCCAAGAGGAATTCCCATTTAACGTAACTTGGCCAACTAAACCGGAATAAAGCTTGACCTATATATAATGGTATAGTATAATAGAATGAATTGATAATGGAGAAATTATGTCTTTAGATACTTATGTAGTTGAGGGTGGTATTGGTAAATGCGTCATGTTTACAGCGCTTCTACCTAAACTAGCTGAAAGAGCTGGTGAGCCAGTACAAATTGTAACGCCTTATGTTGATGTGTTTAGAGATAATCCTCTTGTCAAGATGTGTTTTGATGAGTCATCTATTCCATTAGATGATCCAAGAATTTTAGAATCAGATAATATCTACTACTCAGAGCCTTACAAAAGTAATTTTGTTAAAGGTGATTGGCACTTAGTACAAGCATATTGTAAGCTACACGATATTGAATATGATCCTGGTATGCGTCCTAGAATGTATACTGACTGGGCAAAGGAAGATACACAAAAATGGTTGTCAGATAATAATATTAAAAATTATATTATGATTCAGTTTACTGGAGGTCAAACCCCTATCGGGTGGGATCCTAATAATCAATATGTTAGTTCTAATGCAGGCCGCAACTACCATCCTTATTTCTCTCAGAGTATAGTTAATGTATTGAACGAAAAATTTCCAGATCATACCGTCATCGATACTAGTATGCCTAACGAGCCAGGCTATGCTGGATCTATTAAGTGTGATAAATCATTTCCTGTATTGCATGAGCTGTTAAAAAATGCAAAGGGATTTATCGGTATTGATTCTTGTGTTCAGCATTTTGCAGCATCTACAGGAACTCCCGGAGTTGTAATTTGGGGTAATACGCGATGGACACAGTTTGGTTATATGCAAAACTATAATATGTCATTTCATGATAAGAAGAAATATAACACATACTATAAAATGGATATAGCTGACCCTCGTAATCTTATGGTAGACGCCCAAGATGTTTATGATACATATGTAAATAAAGTTCATGGACGCAGACCTGAAGAAGATAAAATAAGGTTTGCACACAAATGATTGTAGAAGCACCTATCAGCCTTGGAGAGCTTGTGGATAAGATTACTATTCTTAGAATTAAGAATCGTAACATAACAGATCCTCTTAAGCTAGAGAATGTACAGAAAGAGTTAGTGTTGCTAAGTGGTGTTCTTTCTAAAGCAGGAGCTCCGGATATTCTATTAGAGTTTCAATCTCTTGAAAATATAAATGCAGAGCTCTGGGATATTGAGGACAAGATTCGAGTAAAGGAATCAAAGAAAGAGTTTGATCAAGAGTTTATTGAGCTTGCTCGGTCAGTATATATTACTAACGATAAAAGAGCTAAAGTAAAAAAAGATATCAATCTAAAGGTTGGATCTGACTTAGTTGAAGAAAAATCATATGAACAATACTAAAAAATATAATTTTATTTCGGGGTTACCTCGATCTGGCTCTACACTGCTCTCTACTATCTTAAACCAGAATCCTAGATTTACAGCAGGGATATCAGACCCTCTTGCAGACTTTGTGAAGAGTAAGATAACAGCTGTAAATATGAATGTAGGAATGGCAGACGTAGTTCCAGACGAGAGGTTATATGATCTTATGAGAGCAGACTTCGATGCTTTCTATAAAGATGATACAGAAGTTTGTTTTAATACTGGTAGAGGGTGGGCTGCTGACACTCATTTACTAAAACAATTATACCCTGACTTTAAAATGATTATTACAGTTCGAAGCATACCTTGGATTTTAGATTCTTTTGAAAAGCTTCATAGAAAGAACCCTCTAAAAATAAAACCATTATATGATCACATTGACTGGGCATCTGTTTATGAGCGTTGTCATATGCTTATGGGACAATATCCAGATAAAAATGCCAGAGTAAAAGGTCCTTTAGATTTTGTTAAACAGGCTGCAGCATGTGAAGAGCAAGAAAATATTATGTTTATTGAGTATGATGTTTTAGCTTCTCATCCAAAAGAGGTTATGAAACACATATATGAGTTTATTGAAGAAGAGTGGTATGAACATGACTTTAATGATACAGAAGCTTCTTACGATAACTACGATACAGATGCTAAAATAGATGGGTTACATAAAGTACGGAAAGATGTAACATTTGAGCAGAGAGAAACAATCCTTCCTGCTGACTTATTTAATATGTATGCAGAGTATGACTTTTGGAAACAAAAGGATAGTCCTTTGAAGAAGTGTAGGTTCTTATATGCAGAAACCAAGTAGTCCGATCGGCGGTACTGAATTACTTTATAATAATCTATCAAAAAGAGTTGACTTTTCTGATATTAATCTTATATTGTCTATCTGTCATCCAGACCTTTTATCAGATACTAAACCTAATGTACTATGGCAGCATTTAAATATTAATGAAGAGAATGCTAAAGGTCTTAAAGAGCCTGAATATACGAAAAGACTAGACGCTATAGTGTTTGTTTCTCATTGGCAACATGAACAATTTAGAAAAAACTTTCCTTTAGATGATATAGATTGTTATGTTATTCAAAACGCAGTGCCAGAGTTTGAGTGGAAAGATAAGCCAAAAGATAAAATTAAATTAATTTATACGTCAACTCCATGGAGAGGTCTACATTTACTATTAGAAGTTCTAAAAAATATTAATAGATCTGACATTGAAGTAGATATATACTCTGGTACATCTATATACGGTCCTAGCTTTGCAGAGCAAACAAAGGGTCAATTTGATCAGATATATAACACAATAAAAGAACTTGGATACAACCATGTCGAATATGCACCTAACAATATAGTTAGGGAAGCAGTTCAAGACGCTCATATACTTGCTTACCCATCAGTTTTTGAAGAAACTAGTTGCCTTTCGGCAATAGAAGCATTATCTAGTGGATGTAAGGTAGTTACTACTAACTACGGAGCGCTTTATGAAACCTGTGGGACGTGGGCGGACTACGTCCCACTTTGTAATAACATCGTTGATAGATATTCAAAGATATTGAATAATGCTATCGACACATATTGGGATAATTATAATTGGCGTAAAAGTCAGTATAAGTATTATTTAAATCATTGGTCTTGGGGAACAAGACAATATCAATGGCAACAGCTAATAAACGAGGTAACAACAAATGGCTGAAGAACCGACACAAAAACAAATGATCACAATCAACGATAATGAATATGCTGTTGAGGATCTGACAGATGAGCAAAAGGGTATGCTGCAGCAAATTGGCAATCTTGATAATAAGGTTAGTAACTTAAATATGGAAATGGCTCAGCTTCAAGCAGCACGGCAATTCTTTGTTAATAGTCTATCAGGTTCTTTAGAAGCTTCAGATGATAATGTAGCGGAAGAACTCGCAGAAGAGTAATGCATGGCTTTATAGAAAGGTTCTTTTATTTAAAAAGAACCGGAGTAGAAGTTAAACAGGCTTTAGATATTGGTGCTTATAGAGGTGAGTTTACTACTATTCTAAAGTCTGTTTGGCCTTCTTGTCATGTTCAACAATTTGAAGCTGATAAGCGTAATGAACAGTATCTGCAATCAGATGCTGTTTTTGAAGTATTAGGTGATACTGAAAAAACGGTTGAGCTTTTTACAATAGATGATAGTGGATGGGGATCTACCACAGGGACTTCTGTGTTTAAAGAAAATACAGAGTTTTATAGAGATTCTAAACCACAGCTTAGACAAATGAAACAACTAGATAGTTTTGTTACTGATCCAGTTGATTTTATAAAAATAGATACCCAGGGATCAGAGTTGTTAATCCTTGATGGTGCAAAAAACTTGTTAAAAACAAAACCTAGATTTATTCTTTTAGAGTGCTCATACGTACATTATAACGAAGGTGCACCTTTAATTTCTGATGTATTTAACTATATGAACAAAATTAATTACGCCCCGGTTGATTTAATTGATAATTCATATGTAAATGATCGACTTATTCAGAGCGATTGGCTATTCCAAACCTTATAAATACTGTTAATTAGAAAGGTTTTACAATGCCCAAGATAAAATTTCCAAGTTCAAAATCATTAAACCAGTCTGTTACTACTAATGGGGTTGGTTATAAATGGGATGGCCGAAAGTTTAAAAAACTAGGCGTGTCACAAATGGAAGCTTCCAATCTTACCGGGTTGGAAGCTCAATTAACTTCTAAGCTTGGTGACGAAACTGGCATGCCAGATGCTGTAATAACTGTAAGTACAGCAGGAAGCAATGTATATAAATTTACAGGAGACGGGTTTCCTTCGGAATCAGGTAGCAACCCTGATATGTATTTTGAAAGAGGTAAAACCTATTGTATCCACAACTCATCATATTCATCTCATCCATTAGCAATTAGAGTCTCTAATGGAGGTTCAGCATATACATCTGGAGTAACAGGAGCTAGTAGTGCTAAGGTATCATTTACTGTACCTATGGATGCACCTGACACCCTAGTATATCAATGTACCAATCACGCATCAATGGTAGGTAACATATATGTTACTGGTAAAGCTATTAAAGGCTATGCACTTGAAGTTGTAGCCTCTTTGCCTGGCTCTCCAGATGCTAATACAATCTATTTCGTAACAGGATAATAAAATGCCGTATAAATTACTTTCTAAATACATTCCTGAAAATTTCTCTGCTTATGAACATCAATATTTTTCTGATGAGAATGATCGTGTGGAAGTCTATGTTCCTATGAAATACACCGATAGTGATGGGGAAACTACAACAGTAACAAGAACAATTTCAGTTGAAATAGAAGATGGCGAACGTTGGGCAATCACACAAGCTAAAGTAAACGATGCAATTATAGAGGAGATATCGTAATGACTGTTTATTGGGTAGATCCTTATTTAGAATCATCAGGCGGTGGTATTCATGGAACAACTGGAAACGGCAGTGGTACATATGCTTCACCATGGAAGTTATCCCATTTGTTACATAATAGCTCTTCCACCAAATTAGGCACTTTAGCATCTGGAGATGAGGTAAGATTTAAAGGTTTACCTTTTAACGACTTTTTTGGAACTCAGCAAGCTTGGACAAGCACGCCAAATAATCCATCCCAATACAGCCATGCAACATTTAATAGACGGTTTATGTATGCGTTAAGAAAAAACACAGGTGAGAAATATTATAAGGCTCAATATTCTTCATATAATAATTTTCGATTTCCACCAGGCCAAAGCACTTGGAATGAGCATTTTCCTTTATTAGATACTGGTGGCATTTATGTTATGGATGAAGATAAAAGTATTTCACAGAGTACAATTTATACAGAAAACCAAAACAATACAAATATGTATTTTTTAAAACCGTCTAGTATGTCAGGAGGAACCAGCGGGATCGGGCGCCACGGTATTACTGTAACAGCTGGATGGGTAAGTGAAACGTCTCAAACTGGGGGTATGACTATTATTCATAGTAATTCTAATAGATCTGACTCTTCGGACACATGGAGATGGGGTGGTAGTGGAAACAATGAAATGGGATGTGTTAACTGGGATTGTAGGAATACTTTAATAATTGCTGTTTCACAATATCAAAACCCTTACATTTACGGAGGAGATATAAAGTTAGAAGCATTTAAAGGAGCTTCTTACATGCCAGGATATGGTGTTTACATATATAGTAACGGTGATATTGACATCGGCCATGTTGGCACAGGTGGTTATAGTTACTTTTATCATTACATGAATAATGATGGCGAAAATGATACAAATAAACACACCTATAACTTTGACTTAAATAGATGGACTATGGGCTATAGCAGTCAAAACCATTATGCTTATTGGCCCACTCAGAGCCAAACAAACAGTTATAGTAATACAACAACAAGAACTATGAATGCTTATATTAAATATACAGATGGGCAGTATGGCTGGAGATTTCATGATCAAAACAATGGCAGTAATTACCCAGGAACTTTTAATTTAACATTTAGAGATGGCTATCATCATTCTAAATATGATACAGGCCATTTGATGCAGAATTACAATTCAAATTATAAAACAATTAATATAACTGAAGGAACAGTAAGTACACACGCTCCTTCTTTTAGTTATAACCAGTATGTTGAAGAAAATACTGGTTATGGTGGATTAGGAAATAATCCAAATAGCAACTATAACTTTAGCAATTTGAACAATCAACAATACAAGCTTGTATCGGATGCAAGTAATATTTTTTCAGCAGCTACCACTGATACAACTTATAGAGCATTTTCTCCAAACTTAGACTTGGCTGATTCATCGTTAGAGTTAGCTCAAGGAAATCCACTTAATTTTAATCAAGATCCCGGTGATAGATTACCATGGAAAGTAACAGTATTACGAAACAATAAAGATCGTAGACCATTAACTTTAGTCAGTCCAGAAAGTAACGCAGGACCTTCAATTGCTCAATTTAATAGTCCATCAAATAGCAATAAATTAGTATGGCATTTCTTTAATAACAATGCTGGTAAGACATATTCAGATAATTATGCATTACAAATTCCTGATTATTCTTCTAATGATTTAAGATTGAATTGGGATGTTAGTCATACTTCTGGTTTAGGTGTTACGTTTAGAATAACTTTATACTATATTCAAGATAAAGCATTAGGTGCTAGTGGGAATACATATGCTTACAGTAATAACTATAAATTAGGACCATATGAATCACCGACTACTACATCCACTACAGCGGTTTTTGCACAAACTATTTCTTCATCATCGTTGGTAGATATTTCTCCAAAATACATGTGGGCTTTTTGTGAAGTAATTAAAGCATCTGGAAATAATACTGTTGGTAATGTAATATTTAATCAGTTAGACTTAACACAAATAACTTAAAATGGCAGTTCCTTCATATTCTTTTCTTAACGGCACCGGCAATCGTCCATTCAATAGTACATTAATTGGCATTGATGTCGGTTTTATGTATGTTTCTGATGTTACTAAAGCAGGAGTACAAGCTAGAAAAGCAATTCATGCTAAGCATAGTAGTGCTAATAAAAACTGGTCAGATTTATCTGCTGTAAGAGATGATAAACCAAATCTGGGTTTTATTCGGCCTTTATTTAGCGCTACTGCAGAACACGGAGCTGCTCCTCAACAAGGCCAAGGAGGAGGAGGATCTGCTACTCGTAATTTAAAAATAGGAAGTACAACAATTGATAGCATTTATTTAGGAAGCTCACAGTTTACTCATGTTTATGTTGGCAGTACTTTAATCTGGAGTCAATCATAATGGCAACTCAAAATCTTGTACATGAAGGGTACGATGTAGAAGTGAAAGCAGGGTCAGGTGTTTATATACTTAAAGGTTGGGATACTAACGGCTCTTTTGGAGATACAAATAATAAGACTATTAATATGGCTGCGAACTCTATTATTAAGTTTATTATAAAAAATACCACTGGACACCCATTTTGGATTAAAACGTCGAATTCTACTGGGACAAGTAATGCTGTAACAGGCTCAACTATATTTGCTAATACTGGTAAAACTGATGGGTATATTCTATTTGCTCCTACATCAGCCGGAACTTATTATTATAATTGTGAAAATCACTCCTCGATGGCAGGTCAAATAATAGTAGCATCTTAACCTTATAAATACATCTAACGGAGTTAGAGGAAAACAAAATGGCAAATCCAACATCAAGAGCTACACTCATAGAATATTGTCTTCGTAGATTAGGCGACCCTGTGATCGAGATTAATGTAGATCCTGACCAGCAGGAAGACCGTGTGGACGAAGCCATTCAATACTATCAAGAGTTTCATTCAGATGCTACTCTAAGAACATTTCTCAAGCATCAAGTAACAGCTACAGATGTAACGAACCAGTATATTACTTTAAGTGATAGTGTGCAGTTTGTTTCCAGAATGTTTAAGGTGCACGGAGATGCGTCTACAAGAAACTTCTTTGATGTTAAATATCAGCTACACTTAAATGATATCGCTAACATGCATTCTTATATTGGCGACCTTGCATATTACGAACAAATGCAGCAATATCTGTCTCTACTTGATATGAGATTAAACGGTAACCCTCAGATTACTTTTGCTAGAAAGCAGAATAGACTTTATATTCATGGTGAGTTTCAAGATGGTGATCTTAAAGAAGGTGATTACATTGTAGCGGAAATATACGAAGCAATAAATGCTAATACACATACTAAAGTTTATAATGATATATGGCTTAAGGAGTATACAACTGCTCTTATTAAACAACAGTGGGGTGCTAACCTTATGAAGTTTGAAGGTATGCAGCTTCCAGGAGGAGTTATGCTAAATGGTAGACAGATATACGATGACGCAACAGGTGATATCGATCGTTTAAGAGAGTCTATTAGACTTGAACACGAGATGCCAGCTGACTTCTTTGTAGGATAAAATAATGGCAACTAATCCATACTTTAGTCAATCAGTAAGATCAGAACAAAGACTCTTTGAGGATATAGTCATAGAGTCATTAAAAATGTATGGTCAAGACATCTATTACCTTCCAAGAGATATTCTAGCAGAGGACAGATTACTCGGAGAAGATATTCCATCCAGGTTTAACTCTTCCTATAAGCTTGAAATGTATATTGAAAATGTGGACGGATTTGACGGTGAAGGAGATCTGTTTACTAAGTTTGGAGTAGAGATTAGAGATCAAGCTACTTTTATAGTTTCAAGACGTAGGTGGGAAAGTACTGTACAACGATACGATAATGAAATTACAATACAGAGACCGGCAGAGGGGGATGTGCTATACATACCCTTTTCTAAAAAGCTTTTTGAAATAACCCATGTAGAACATGAACAGCCATTTTACCAGTTACAAAACCTTCCAACCTATAAATTGCGATGTGAGCTATTTGAATACGGAAATGAAAATATTAGTACAGGTAATGATGAGATAGATGATATTCAAGCGGACTATGCTTATACCTATTCTATGGTTTTAAACACCACTAAAACTACAGCAGCTGTTACTTCTACAATTAATGAATCTGGTGTGTTAACAGGGTTTACAGTTACTAACCCTGGGGCTGGTTATACTGTACCTCCTACAGTTGTACTCTCTCCAAGTAATAACGCAGTGGTTGAGGCTACGATTAGTTCAGCAGGAGCTTTAACAGGGATTACAATCACTAGTGCTGGATCTCCCTTTTCTTCTGCTCCTACTGTGACTATAAGTCCGCCGCTTCCAGCCTTATTTGAGATCGGAGAAGATTCTATACAAGTACAAGCTGATGGTAATAGGCTAATATCAGTTATACAAAACTGGAACGAGTCAAATAACACTCTTACAGTTTCTCAATTTTATTCTGATGATGGTAAGTATAAGACACCAGAGGTTGGTATTATTATTAGAGATAGAACAACAGATAAAGGAGCAATTGTAACTAGTGTGACAGATAATATAGGAGCGTCTTCTAATGAACAAAACGAATACTTTGATACTCTAACTGACTTCTTAGACTTCTCTGAATCAAACCCATTTGGAGAACCTTAATGTTTAGTTATTTTTATCACGAAAGAATTAGAAAATCGGTTGCGACTTTTGGTAAGCTGTTTAATGATATATACGTAGTCAGACGACTAGAGACTGGAGCTTCTTATAATCATGTTAAAGTTCCTTTAACCTATGCACCTCGGTCTAAATTCTTAGACCGTATAAGAGAGCAAGCTGACTTGCAAGACGGTCAAAGAGTAGCAGTAAAGCTTCCTAGAATGTCTTTTGAAATAATAGGTATAAACTATGACCCTTCTAGACAGCTACAAAAGACTACTAACTTTCAACAAGCAGGAACTACAGTATCTCAGAGATCTAAAATAAATGCCTTTGTACCTTATATAATAAACTTTCAGCTTAACATTTATTCTAAAACTCAGAATGATGCCTTACAAATTGTAGAGCAGATAATTCCTTATTTTTCTCCTCAGTACAACGTTTCAATTAAACCTCTTGCAGATCATCCAAGTGTAGTAGAAGATGTACCTATTACTATTACAAGTGTAGATTTTAATGATGATTTTGAAGGCGAAGTTGCCTCACGAAGAACTATCCTATATACTTTAACATTTGATATGAAAGTTAACTTTTATGGTCCGATTAATGATGGTAAAATTATTAATAAATCAATTGCTAAGATTGATACAGAAACAAAGGATATTGCTGACAGTGATTTATTGAGTATTACTATTACTCCTACTCCTTCTGGAGTGAGTGCTGATAGTGATTATGGGTTCCTAGAAGCATACGATTATGATGACTAATGATAATAAAGAAAACGATTTTGAACTCGTAAGAAGAATTAAACATGGTCTTCTAGTCAAAGGTGAAGAAGCTTTAGAAGATATGATTGAAGTTGCCCGAGCAACAGAACATCCCAGAGCCTATGAGGTTCTTTCTGGTATGTTAAAAAACGTATCAGATGCAGGTGATTCTCTTATTGATATTCATAAGAAGAAGCACGATATGGAAAAGAAAGATATTCCAGCTATTCCTAGTACTACTAATAATAATGTTTTCGTTGGGTCTACAACAGACTTACAACGTATGTTGATGAAAGATGTGGATATAATTGACCAGACAGATGAATGACACATATCTCGGTAACCCAAATATTAAGCGTGATGGTGTTGTAACACAATTTAATATATTCGAAGTAGAAGAATATAAAAAATGTATGGATGACTCTTCTTACTTTGCTTCTAAGTATTGTAAGATTATTCACCTAGATTTAGGTCTTGTAAACTTCGAGCTATACGATTATCAGAGTAAGATGTTTGACCATTTTACTAATCAACGATTCTCCATTGTACTAGCGTGTCGACAGTCTGGTAAGTCTATTTCTTCAGTTGCATATCTACTCTGGTTTGCTCTCTTTCATCCTGAGAAGGTTGTAGCTATCCTTGCTAACAAAGGAGCGACATCTCAAGAGATGCTTGGGAGAGTAACGCTGATGTTAGAGAATCTACCGTTTTTTCTACAGCCTGGGTGTAAGTCGTTAAATAAAAAATCTATAGAGTTTTCTAATAATTCTCGTATTGTTGCTGCAGCTACATCAGGTTCTTCTATTCGTGGTATGTCTGTTAATTTGCTATACTTAGACGAGTTTGCATTCGTTGAAGATGCTGCTACATTCTATACTTCTACATATCCAGTTATTTCTTCTGGTAAAGAGACTAAAGTTATTATTACATCTACTGCTAACGGAGTGGGTAATATGTTTCATAAGTTGTGGGAAGGAGCTGTTCAAGGTACAAACGAATACAAACCATTTAGAGTTGATTGGTGGGATGTGCCTGGTAGAGACGAGGCTTGGAAAGAACAAACAATAGCTAATACTTCAAGGCTACAGTTTGATCAAGAGTTTGGCAATACATTTTTTGGTACTGGAGATACACTTATTGATGGTAGTACTCTTATGGAATTAAGAGCGAGAAATCCTATCGGGGTATTAGAAGGAGGTACTCTTCTTGTATACAAAGAACCTGAAAAAGATCATCAGTATATATGCACTGTGGACGTTGCTAAAGGTGTTGGTGGTGATTATAGTACTTTTAATATTATAGATATATCTACAACTCCGTTCGAGCAAGTATGCGTATATCGTAATAACAAGATGTCACCTATATTGTTTCCTAATATTATATACAAGTATTGTAAAAATTATAATGAAGCATATGTTGTTATAGAAAACAATGATCAAGGTACTATTGTATGTAATGGATTATATTATGAATTAGAGTATGAGAATTTACATCTAGAGTCTGCTTTAAAAGCTAATGGTCTTGGTATTATGATGAACAAAAAGGTAAAGCGTTTAGGATGCTCTACTATAAAAGATATTGTTGAAAATAGAAAACTTAATATTCACGATCAAGAAACTATTATTGAGATGTCTACATTTATAGCTAAAGGTCAATCTTATGAAGCGTCTGATGGTAATCATGACGATTTAATGATGAATCTTGTGTTGTTTGGTTACTTTACATTAGGTGATAGATTTTTAGATATGTCTGATATTAATATGAAAGAGCTTATGTTTAAGCAAAGAATGAGTGAAATAGAACTTGATGTGTTTGAATGGGGATACCATGATGATGGATTAAATGAACCTATATTGGAACCGGAGCCAGATGAATGGCATATTCAAGGAAGTAAACCTTGGGTAGAGGAATTTTATTAAGAATTAAAATATTATAAATAACGGTAATTGAATGTTCTTATTATGACATCTTATCATTAGCTCAAAAGGAAAAGAGAAATGGCAGTATTTAGTCCCTCTGAATCTCCTGCGATTACGGTTAAGGAAGTAGACCTTTCAGGGTTTGTTCCTAATGTCCAGTCAACAACTGGTGCGTATGTCGGAGATTTTCGCTGGGGTCCAACCAACGTAGCTACTCTAGTTAGTTCGGAGGCTGACTTAGCCGAAAGATTTGGATCACCCACAGCAACAAACGCTGTAGATTTTTTATCTGCAGTACAATTTTTAAGATATTCTTCAGCTCTGTATGTAGTAAGAGAAGCTACATCAGCAGCTAAAAACGCAACTTCATCCTCATCAGTTGTAACAAATGTTAACAACAGTTCTCATTGGGATGAAGTAAAAAGTTCATTTGGCGCAGACTCAGGCGATACTAACGTAGGTGCTTGGATTGCTAAATGGGCCGGAGCATTAGGTAACTCCATTAAAGTAGATATATGTACAGCAGCTGGATTTACCGGTTGGACACATAAAGGTCTATTTGATGAAGCACCAGGTACCTCTGCATATGCAGATGCTAGAGGTAGTAGTGCTGATGAAGTTCACGTAGTAGTATCCGATGAAGATGGTTTCATCTCTGGCACAGTAGGTACTGTTCTTGAGAGTTATGCATTTGTATCTTTAGCATCTAATGCTAAAAATAGCGATGGTTCCTCTAATTACGTGTATGATGTAATTAATTCTGCATCAGAGTATGTATGGTTAGCTCATTTTGATGGTGACTTAGCCACTTTAACTCATGCAGGTACAGCCGCAACATCAGGTAAGGCATTTGGTAACCCATCTGGGGCGATTAGTAAATCACTAACAGGTGGAGTTGATAGCGGATCAAAAGCTACTTCAGACATAGCTAGTGGATTTGCCTTGTTTAACGATGTTGATAATATTCAGGTTGACTTCTTGATTGCACCTGGTATGGCTAACGCAGCTGACCAACGAACTGTTGTAAATAACTTAACAAGCATCGCTGGTAATTTAAGAAAAGATTGTGTGGTTGTAACTTCACCAGATATTGCAGCCGTTGTTAATAATGCAACACCAGTAACGGCAACTACAACTACTGTAGGAGGGTTTAATACATCTTCTTACCTTGTAGTAGATAATAACTATCTAAAGGTGTATGATAAGTATAATGATCAATATGTCTTTATTCCAGCTGCTTCGACTACAGCAGGTATTATGGCAGCTACTGATGCTAATGCAGCTCCATGGTTCTCTCCTGCAGGTCAGAGAAGAGGTCAATATTTTGGAGTAACAGCACTGTCTTATTCACCTACTAAAGCAGACAGAGATACTCTTTATAAAGCTGGTGTTAACCCTGTTGCAAATATTCCTGGACAAGGTATTTTGCTATTCGGTGATAAGACATTCTTGAACAGACCATCCGCATTCGATCGAATTAATGTTCGTAGATTGTTCTTAGTAATGGAAAGAGCTATTGCAGCTGCAGCTAGAAACGTAATGTTTGAGTTTAACGACGACTTTACAAGAGCTGAGTTTGTAAATATTGTAGAGCCTTTCCTGAGAGAGATTCAAGGTCGCCGCGGTATCACAGACTTTAAGGTAGTTTGTGATAGTACTAATAACACAGCAAATGTTATTGATCGTAATGAATTCATCGCGAACATCTTCATTAAGCCTGCTCGTTCAATTAACTACGTTACTCTTAATTTTGTAGCTGTTAGAACTGGTGTAGACTTTAGTGAAGTTGTAGGCACAGTATAATAGCGTCAAAGGAGTAAATAGACAATGGCTATTCTAGGAGTAGACGACTTTAAAGCCAAGTTGAGAGGTGGTGGCGCTAGACCAAATCTGTTCAAAGCGACTATCAACTTCCCAGCTTATGCAGGAGGAGATGTGGAAGCATCATCCTTTCTCTGCGAGGCAGCACAGCTACCTGGTTCAACGATCTCACCGATCATTGTACCTTTTAGAGGTAGACAATTAAAAATGGCTGGTGATCGTACATTCGATGTATGGTCTCCGACAATCATTAATGATACGGATTTTGTAATTCGTGATTCAATGGAACGCTGGATGAACGGTATGAATGCACATAGTGCTAATACTGGACTAACTAACGTTGTTGATTACGAAGCAGACTTACTGGTAGAGCAACTTGACAAAGATGGCTCAACAATTAAGACATACAACTTCCGTGGTTGTTTCCCAACAGCTGTATCTCCAATTGATCTGAGCTATGCTTCAGAAAATGAGATTGAACGATTCACTGTTGAGTTCCAAGTCCAGTACTGGGAATCAAACACAACCTCATAAGCCCTATAAATATCAGAGGGGCTTAAGGGCCCCTCTTAACTAATTAGGAATTAATATGGCTGAAGACAGTATTAAATTATTTGGATTCGAGATTAAAAGAGCTCGAAATAGACAACAAGAGAAGCTACAATCAATTGTGGCTCCTGTTGATGAGGATGGTGCAGGGTTTGTCACAGCTGCAGGTGCACACTATGGCACTTATGTCGACTTGGATGGAGAGAAAACCAAGGACGAAAAACAACTTATTATGCAATATCGTTCAGTCTCACATCACCCTGAAGTAGATGCAGCAGTCGAAGATATTGTTAACGAAGCTATTACCTCAGGCTCAAACGAAGCTCCTGTGAGGCTTAATCTTGATAATGTAGATGGTATTAGCGATCAGATTAAAAAAGCTATGACCGAAGAGTTTGATGGTGTATTATCTATGCTTAACTTCGGTGACTTAGGTCATGATATGTTTAAGCGTTGGTATGTAGATGGTAGAATGTTTCATCATCTTGTACTCGATGAAAATAATCTTAAAGCTGGTATTCAAGAAGTAAGACCTATTGATGCTTCTAAGATTAAAAAAGTTAAACAAATTAAAAAGAAGAAAGACCCTGAGACAGGAGCAACTCTTGTTGAGCGAGTAGATGAGTTCTATATCTATCAGGAAAAGCCTGGATCAACTAATCAAGGTATTAAGATTACTCCTGATTCTATTTCTTATGTTACCTCTGGCTTACTAGATGAAGCTCGTAAGAAAGTTGTATCACATCTTCATAAAGCTCTGAAGCCTATTAATCAATTACGTATGATGGAAGACTCGCTAGTCATTTACAGACTAGCTAGAGCTCCAGAGCGTCGTATATTCTACATTGATGTAGGTAATTTACCTAAAGGTAAATCAGAAGAATATATGAAAGGTATTATGGCTAAGTACCGTAATAAACTCGTATACGATGCTAACACAGGAGCTATTAGAGATGATCGTAAACATATGTCGATGCTTGAAGACTTTTGGCTCCCTCGTAGGGAAGGCGGTCGTGGAACAGAAATCTCTACACTTCCAGGCGGTGAAAATCTTGGACAAATCGACGACATCATCTATTTTCAAAAACGACTCTACAGATCATTAAACGTTCCTATGAGTAGACTTGAGCAAGAAACTCAATTCTCTCTCGGCAAGACAAATGAAATAACAAGAGAAGAGTTAAAGTTTCAGAAGTTTATTGATAGACTTCGCTCTCGTTTTGATAATCTATTTTATAATATTCTTAAAAAGCAGCTCATCTTAAAAGGTATTATTACTGAAGAAGATTGGAACAGCTGGAAAGAAGATATTAATGTTGAATATGTTCGTGATAGTCACTTTACAGAACTAAAGGAAGCAGAGCTCTTAAGAGAGAGAATCCAGACTCTAGATATGATGCAACAGTATGTTGGAGAGTTCTTCTCAAAAGAATATGTTATGAAAAACGTTCTGTTTATGGATGACGATCAAATTGAAGATATGAAAGATCAGATATCTGACGAACAAGATTCTGGTGAGATAGATAATGATGATGAAGAAGAGCAAGAGGCTCCACAACAAGAACCTCAAGGGCAAAAACATAGTTTAGATATTAATGTGAATAACGGAGATTAGTATGGCAGAAGTAGTAGATTTTATCGATCAAGTAATTAACCAGGACTTTGCATCAGCAGCACCAACTTTTAAAGATATTATGGGAGATGTAATGAATCAATCTCTTGAGCAAGAAAAGGTAAAGCTAGCAGATCAAATGTTCAATGGCGCTCAAACAGAGCCAGATGTAACAGAGATCGGACTTGATGACCTAGATGATGATGAACTAGATGCAGGAGCAGAAGAAGCTTTAGATATCGAAGATGAAGAGCTTGAAGATGAAGAATTAGAAGATGAAGAATTAGAAGATGAAGAGTCTTGAAAAAACTTTTCATATAAATAAACTATAATTAAGAGACTGTTGAAATGAAAACGTTTACACAACTTAGAGAAAAGCTGCAAAGACGTCCTTCAGGACAAGAAGTCTTTAACAAAAAGATTGATCGCGTTCCTGTTAAGATCAACAAAGAAAAGGCAGGATTTGTGGTATATATAGATGGTGATAGACTAGACGCTTATAAGACTCAGAAAGAAGCTGAGAAAATGGCTCAACAGTTTGTTAAAAC
>Ga0222717_10000018_pt1 | contig 125345 bp, 115 predicted proteins | sample C33_18DmetaG_FD_165053 | JGI IMG/M metagenome (GOLD analysis project Ga0222717, IMG submission 165053) | Estuarine water microbial communities from San Francisco Bay, California, United States - C33_18D | ecosystem: Environmental > Aquatic > Marine > Unclassified | place: USA: California... | reverse complement strand
AAGAAGGTAGCGAAGAAGAAGGTTGCTAAGAAAAAAGTGGCCAGGAAGAAGGTCGCTAAGAAGAAAGTAGCGAAGAAAAAGGTGGCCAAGAAGAAGGCTGCCAAGAAAAAGGCTGTTAAGCGCAAGCCAGCCAAGAAAAAGGCAGCAAAGAAGAAAGCTCCAGCTCGTAAGAAGGCGGCCCGTAGCAAGAAGAAGTAGGGCCTAAGCTGGATTGAGTGACTTTAGCCAGTACATCCACCGCCAGCGTGTCCGCTCGCAGGCGGTGGATGGATACTCAAAGCTTTTGGGAAAATCCCTGTTGGTATGTACCAGCAGGGATTTTTTCTATTAGAAAGATGTGTTTACCTACGAATTCTTAGCCTAAGTAGCTTGCAAATGTGCACAGTTCTAACGATAGATACATCCTCTGCTAAATGTTCAGTTTCCCTCAAGCTGGACGGGAAATTAACCGAACGATCTAGCGAAACGCAGCGGCAGTCTGCTCAGCGCGTATTGCCAATGATTCAGGAGCTACTGTCAGAAGCAGGGATAAGGCTCTCTGACATCGAACTGATCGCCGTTGTCGCCGGGCCAGGGTCTTTTACCGGTGTGCGCATAGGGATAGCGGTCGCGCAAGGACTGAGTTTGACTGCTAAACTGCCTGTCGTTGCGCTGTCCTCACTAGCCTTGCAGGCCATGCTTACCCTCTCAGACAAACAATGCCCTAAAGTACTCGTTTGCGAAGAGGCCAGAGAGGGGGAGGTCTATTTTGCGGCCTTCCAGCAATCGGACGTAGTCGGTGTTGAACTTATTGGTAGAGAGCAGGTTGCACTGATACCTAAATTGGATCCTCTGCCGCGAGAGCTGATTTCTGGTAATTGGCACCTAGCCGGCAATGGCTGGGCTAGAAGAACTGAAATTCTGCAACAACTAGAGAGCGAGGCTGTCGCAGAGTCTTACAATGCGCCACTAAGAAATGAGCTGATTGTGGAATTAGGGGTGCTGCGCTACAAATGCGGTGAGGCCGTTGCTGCAGCGCAGTTACGACCGAACTATGTCAAAGATGATTTAGTTTATACTTAGTCTGCGCGGCGCCTTTGGCCGTCCCCCCACAAAATAGGAAGAAGCATTGCAACTAGACTTCATTCAGGTAACGTTCTTGGCTGTGCTACAAGGTGCAACGGAATTCTTGCCTATTTCTTCTTCCGGCCATCTCATACTGCCCTCGCTTCTCTTCTCATGGAAAGATCAGGGGCTCACCTTCGATGTTGCTGTGCATGTTGGAACACTATTCGCGGTATTGATCTACTTTAGAGACGATATACAGCGTCTGTTCGCGGCACTAATGCGAAGCATACTAAGGCGCGAGCATTCTGTGGATTCTAAGCTAGCCTGGATGCTACTTGCCGCTACGATACCGGCTGGCCTCGCTGGCTTACTGTTCAGTACGCAGGTAGAGCTCTATGGGCGCTCACTGCTATTGATCGGCATTACATCGATTGGCTTCGGTCTGCTGTTGCTGGTTTCAGATCGGCTTGGTCTTAAGCAGCGCTCGCTGGCCGATATGGATTGGAAGACCGCTATGCTAATTGGTTTCGCACAGGTGCTAGCCTTGGTGCCAGGCACCTCACGCTCGGGTGTGACGATGACAGCGGCGCTGTTTGCTGATCTAGACCGCGCCGCGGCCGCGCGCTTCTCTTTTCTGTTAGCGATACCAATCATCGCGGCGTCGGGTTTGCTAAGGGGCCTTGAGCTGTTTCAAGGCGGCAGCGATTCGGTTGAATGGCTTGTGCTGCTCTATGCAGTCCTTATTTCGTCTGCCGTGGCTTTCCTGTGCATACATTATTTTCTGCGGCTTATCGCCCGCGTTGGCTTCCTGCCATTCGTTATCTATCGAATATTCCTCGGCATTACGTTGATCATTATCGCGCTGTGAGAGTAGCAGTAGCCAAAAAAAGCCCTGAAGCGACTGGGAGCGAATCCAGGCTAGCTGCTAACTTGAAGCTGCCGATTATTGAAATTAACGATCCGGAAAGTGCTTGTGACTTCGATTATCTATTCTTCTTCGACGGCCCAAAACTCACACTGCTCGCTACCAATGCCGCGGCAGGTGGCGAGCTCTGTGTCGATTTTTCCGAAGCGAAATTGAATTACCGCGCAAAGAGTTCGATCAAGGATCAAAGCATTGCCAGGGCAATTGGTGTGAAAGGAGGTAAGAGACCCTCGGTGCTCGATGCGACGGCGGGGCTAGGTAAGGATGCGTTCCTTCTGGCCAGCTTCGGCTGTAGCGTAGCGTTATTAGAAAGGTCTGCCTTAATCCACGCGCTTCTCGAAGATGGCTTAGAGCGACGCGGCTACTACGGGGCTGAGACGGCGGAAATCCTGTCCAGGATGGACCTGGCTCGAGGTGAGTTCCTGGATTTCGAACCGGTATCGCCGCAGTTTGACGTGGTCTATCTCGATCCTATGTTTCCAGCGCGCCGCAAGAGCGCTAAGGTAAAAAAGGATATGGCTGCATTACAAAAGCTACTGGGGTATCAGTCAGACGGTTCCGAACTTCTGCAGCATGCGAAAAGACTGGCGACGAAGAGGGTGGTGGTGAAACGTGCCAAGACTTCTCCGCACCTTGGCACAGACGCGCCGGATATAGAATTTAAGGGAAGCAGCAGCCGCTACGACGTGTATCTCATCGCGAATCAGTCGCCCACATCGATGGGCTGAGCTAGGAGACTAGCCCCAGCAGTACGGATTGATAGACTTCTGCCAGGGCATCTAATTCGGTGACTGTGACTTTTTCATCGATCTGATGGATGGTCGCGTTACAGGGGCCGAGTTCAACGACCTCGGAGCCGGTTGGTGCGATAAACCTGCCATCTGAAGTTCCGCCTGCAGTCGAGCGGTGCGTATCCAGACCAGTATGTTGTTTAATGCCAGCCGCCACGGCCTCGATCAACTTTCCAGAATCGGTCAAGAACGGCTCGCCGGAGAGATTCCATTCTATTTTGTAGTCCAGTTCGGCGTTATCGAGAAGCGTTGTGACCCGAGACTGAATAGCAGCTGCATTCAATTCGGTAGAGAAGCGGAAGTTAAAATCGATTTCAATGTGTGCCGGTATCACGTTAGTGGCACCAGTCCCTGCGTTAATGTTCGAGATCTGAAAGCTGGTTGCGGGAAACGAGTCATTGCCCGTGTCCCATGTGCTATTCGTTAGTTCGGCCAGAGTGGGCAAGACCTTGTGAATAGGGTTGAGGGCAAGTTGCGGATAGGCGACGTGGCCTTGTATCCCTTGTACGCTAAGTTTTGCGCCCAGAGAGCCGCGGCGACCAATCTTGACCGTATCACCCAGCTTTTCACTGCTGCTAGGTTCCCCTACTAGGCAGTAGTCGATAGCGATGTTTCTGTTGGCGAGCTCTTTCATTACTCGCTGTGTGCCATTGATGGCAACGCCTTCCTCATCGCTGGTAATGAGAAAACCGATACGGCCGTTCAGCTGGGCCTCATCAAGGAAGCCCTCCACAGCGGTAACCATAGCAGCAAGGCTTCCCTTCATGTCGGCGGCGCCTCTGCCATGCAGGTAGCCGTCTGCAACTGTGGCGCTAAAGGGAGGATATTGCCACTGCTCCTGCGGCCCTGTAGGCACCACATCGGTATGGCCTGCAAACACAAACAGCGGACCGCTTTCCCCTAGGGTCGCCCAGAGATTTGTCACATCTTCATACTGCAGGGTCTCGATAGTGAAACCTAAGGCGGCCAGGCGCTGCGCTATTATCTGCTGACAGCCAGCGTCATCAGGAGTCTCTGAGGGACACTGTATAAGCTGCTGCGCGAGTTTGAGGGTTGCACTCATAGTATTTTTTTTCTGCTTAAGCTGGCATCTGCTCAGCGATTTCTTTAGTTATGGCTGTGTAAGTCGTCGTTGAGACTAATGGATGACTTCAGTGGAACGCATTCTACCGTGCCGGTAAGCGAATTGCGGCGGTAGAGCAAACCCTCCACACCCACCATCTCCTTCGCCTTAACAGTTTTCTGCAGAGCGCCATCGTGCGCTAGCACATTTAGCTTGGTGCCGGCGGTGAGATACAGACCCGCCTCGACCGTGCAGCCGTTCGCTAGAGGTATGCCAATACCGGCATTGGCACCTATGAGGCAATTCTCGCCTACGGAGATAATCTCGGTGCCACCTCCAGATAGAGTGCCCATCGTGCTGCAGCCACCGCCAAGATCGCTGTTGGCGCCGATCATGACACCTGCGGATATGCGCCCTTCAATCATCGCCGGGCCTTCGGTGCCCGCATTGAAATTCACGAAACCCTCATGCATGACTGTGGTACCGGCGCCCAGATAGGCCCCCAGGCGAACTCGTGCCGTATGCGCAATACGCACACCGGCAGGAACTACATAATTGGTCATTTTGGGAAACTTATCCACGGAGGCCACTTCCAGAATTTCTCCGCGTAGCCTCGCACTAAGCTGTCGCTGTGGAAGTTCATCGAGGTCGATAGCACCTTCGCTGGTCCAGGCTAAATTGTGTAACACCGCAAACATTCCATCAAGGTTTAGGGAATGGGGCTTGGTGAGTCGGTGAGAGAGTAGGTGTAGCTTAAGGTACGCTTCCGCAACACTTGCTGGTGCGCTGTCGGTGTGCAGCACACAGGCAATGACCTGGCCCTTGCCGGCAGCCATCTGTGTTAGCTGTTCGGCATGATCGGCAAAGCCTGCTTCTGAGAGACCTGTGGCTAGCATGGTCGCCGTGTCTGCATCCAACTCTAGAACGCTATTCTCGTCCGGCGAGATAGCGCATGACTGCATAAGCACGCTGCTAAGCGCCGGGTCCGGGCTGAGTAGCGGTTGCGGATAGTAGACTTCAATGATCTGTTGTTGCGCATTGTGAGTCGCCAGCCCAATGCCCAGGCTATGTACTGCTATAGCGTTCATTTGATGAGTGTCCTTGTAGTTCAGCCTTGCACTAATTCTTGAATTTTTTCTTTATCGAATCCTAGCAGCCAGCTGCCACCGCTTTCTATAATGGGGCGCTTAATGAGTGAGGAGTTCTCACACATCAGCTTGATGGCGGATGCCTGATTCAAGCTCTTTTTGACGGAATCCGGTAGTTTGCGCCAGGTAGTGCCGCGGGTATTTACCAGAGACTCGTAGTCAAAATGATGTAAAAAATTCTGTATAAGTGCTTCGTCGCAGCCTAGCTTCTTGTAATCATGGAAGTGATACTCGATGCCTGATGCTTGGAGTAGGGCGCGGGTTTTCTTAATGGTATCGCAGTTGTTGATTCCGTATAAAGTAGTCATATCGATTGCACAAAATTGCTTGGTTAGTAGATTAAGTATTGAGTCGCTGCTCTAGCCCTGCTTTTAACTCGGTGGTAATTCTGTCAATGGTTTCCTGCTCAACGATTGGTTTGTCGCTATGATCGGTTACGAAGAACAGATCTTCGACACGTTCCCCCAGGGTAGTAAGGCGCGCATCCTTGAGGTTGATTTCGTTATTGGCAAAAACCTTGCCGATGCTGGCAATAATGCCGGACTGATCCGGACAGTTTACCTCGATGGTCGAATAGTCTCGTTCGGGTGAATTAAGCCAGTTTATTTCTATTCCATGGCTGAAATATTTGTCCTTACGACTTTGGCGAACATGTGCCGGAGAAATTGCGGTCATGTCGGAGTTGAGATATTCGGTGACCACTTTCTGAATCTCAGCGAGGCGTGCCGGGTTATTCCCCACAGGTTTTCCTGAAGCCTCTAAGACCATATAGGTATCCATGCAGTAGTCGTTGTCTGAGGTAAAAATTCTTGCGCCCTGAATATTCAGGTTTAACTTTTCGAATGCGGCCGCACTCTTGGCAAATAGGAAGTTGCTATTCTTCGTGTAGATAAATATCTGGGTAGCGCCCTCTACGGCGTTCTGCATTAGATCATTCGATACCAGTGGCCCGGAACCTGGGAATCTCGCGATGGCTTCGGTATGCCAGATAATATTCGCCGCAGATTCGCGTAAGAAATACTCATCGTTGGCGTTCGCCCAGATCTGCTGTATGCGCTCTTCATCAATGCCATGTTCTGACAGCTTGGTGAGGGCTGTTTCTTTCTTGTCGGCGATGCGCTCCTCGCGGTCGCGGGGGTTCTCAAGGCCAAGGCGTAAGGCGCGCTTGGTATTGAGATAGAGTTGCTTCATGAGGCTCGCCCGCCAGCTATTCCATAGCTCTGGATTCGTGGCGCGAATGTCCGCAACCGTCATGGTGTACAGATAATCCAGATGCAGCTTGTCACCCATTGCGGTTGCGAATTCATGGATAACTTCAGGATCACTAATATCCTTTCGTTGAGCCGTCATGGACATGAATAGATGTTTGTCCACTAGCCAAACCACTAGCTTGGTGTCCCAGCTGCTGAGTCGGTGTCTCTTACAAAAATCTTCGGCGTCTACCATGCCAAGCGTGGAGTGATCGCCGCCGCGCCCCTTTGCGATATCGTGATACAGGCCTGCGATGTAGAGAAGCTCGACTTTAGGAAGGTTCTTGAATATATGCGCAGCGACCGGATATTTTTCGACCGCGTCAGGCAGTCGGAACAGGCGCATATTTTCAACCACTTGCAGAGTATGTGCATCTACCGTGTAGATATGAAATAGATCGTGTTGCATCTGCCCGGTAATCTGCTCGAACTCAGGAAGGTAGCGTCCCAGAATTCCATAGCGCGCCATGCGACGAATCTGCAGGGTCATGTAATGCGGCGAACGTATTAGCTCCATAAATAGAGTGACGTTACGAATATCGTGCCGGTATTCTTCATCTATCAGGCGCCTGCTGTCGCGCAACAGTCTAATCGTCGATGCGCGAATGGCTTCAATCTGCGGGTTCTGTCCCATCAGCACAAAGATCTCCAACAGTGCGGAGGGGTAGCGCTTAAACACTTCCGGATAAATAACTTCGATATAGCCGTTACGGATCTGGAAGCGATTGTTTATCTTCTCAATCTTGACCCTTTCACCCTCGCGAAGAATCGCCTCGTCGAAGTGCTGTAGGAGAACATCGTTAAGTGCACGTAAATTTGCCACGGCACGGTAGTACTGTTTCATGAGCTTTTCGACGCCAAGACTCTTCTCGTCATCAGCGTAGCCAAAAAGTTTGGCAAGCTCTCTCTGTTTGTCGAATAACAGGCGGTCTTCCCTGCGGCCTTCTAGCAGGTGTAAACCGTAGCGCAGTTTCCACAGAAACTGCTGTCCTTTGTTGAGCATGGTCATCTCTGACTCTTTTAGGAAGCCGAGATCAACCAGATCTTGAAACGAGCTCGCAGCGAAGTGCCGTTTAGCCACCCAGACGATGGTTTGAATGTCTCTGAGACCGCCTGGCGAAGTTTTTACATTCGGCTCGAGCGCGTAGTCGATATCATGATATTTCTCGTGCCGCGCGTTTTGTTCGTCCCATTTCGCACGCAGGAACTGCTTGATCGGCCAGACCCGCTTACCGGTGGTCAGTGCATACATCTCTTTTTGTAGTTCAACCGGCCCGACTATGGTGCGCGATTCCATCAGGGCGGTAGCTACGGTGATGTCATTAACCGCTTCGCTCTTGCACTGTTTAATGGAGCGAACACTCTGACCAATCTCCAGTCCAATGTCCCAAAGCAGGGTAAGGAAAGAGCTAATACAGCTCTTATAGCGATTGGCGTTATCTTTACGGGTGAGAATCAGGATGTCGATGTCGGAATGAGGAAGTAGTTCCCCGCGGCCATAACCACCCACTGCGACCAGGCTTATGTCCTTTTCGTCGGGCCAGGGCTGTGCCTGCCATGCCAGTTTCAACACCTGGTCCACGACCCACGCGCGGCCCGAAACGATCTCGGTAATACTCAGATTAGCCTTGTAGCGCTCATCGAGAATATTGCCCGCCGTCTCCATCGCCTTCTTGAACGGTTTTATCTTATTGCTGGAGTTGCTGAGTTCGGCCTTGAGTGCTGCAACGTCGAGCAGTGCGGCACCCAGCTCGAAATCATCGTCGCTGAATTTCTCATCGATCGCGAGGGTATCCGGAGTCAAGGCTAGAGTATCCGGGTTCAAAGTGATTCGTCAGAGCGACGAGTAAAGACTTCGCAGCCATCACTGGTGACAGCCATTGTGTGTTCCCACTGGGCAGAGAGCCTGCGATCCTTGGTAGTCACAGTCCATCCATCCTTCTTGGATAGTTTCGTGTAGCGACTGCCTGCATTGAGCATCGGTTCGATAGTAAAAGTCATGCCCTCGACCAGCGTAGTGCCCGTGGCAGGTCTGCCAAAATGCAGCACCTGTGGCTCTTCATGAAAGATGCGTCCAATGCCGTGGCCGCAATACTCTCTAACGATGGAATAGTTATGCGCCTCGCCATGCTGTTGAATTATATGACCGATATCGCCGAGGGTGATGCCGGGCTTAACAAGTTCAATAGCCTTGTAGAGGCATTCCTGAGTCACTTTGATCAGGCGTTTCGCATGGTCTGGCACTTCGCCTACACAGAACATCTTGCTGGTATCGCCATGGAAACCGTCCTTAATGACAGTGACATCAATATTGATGATGTCCCCGGATTTCAAGGTCTTGCCATCGCTGGGGATGCCGTGACAAATCACGTGATTAACTGAAGTACAGACGGATTTAGGAAAGCCATTGTAGTTAAGAGGTGCAGGAATAGCCTGCTGCACGTTAACGATATGGTCGTGGCAGATTTTGTCGAGTTCGCCAGTGCTCACTCCAGGCTGCACATGAGGGCCAATCATTTCCAGAACTTCAGCGGCCAGTTTGCCGGCCACACGCATCTTTGCAATATCGTCGGCCGTTTTAATGTGTATTGTCATCGATTTGTCAGTTGTTCTCTGTAGGGAATGCCGCTAACGGCGAGAGCTGGCTATTGTAATGCAGGAGCTGTCTTTGTAACAGAGGATTCCGGCTCAGATCAGGCCATGAAAGTGGCGCAAAATGGGGCATCCAGGACACATAGTTGTCTCCTCAGATGAGAGATTTCCTTCCAGTAACCACTCCATTATGGTATAAAGCGGCGCGTTTTGGTGGTTGCTGGCTTTTATACCTGTATTTTGTTTGCAGGATTCCAAGAGCGAGTAATCCTCTTAAGCGTTAAAATTAACTTTAACTAACGTCGCACATGCACCGTCACATGAGTTCTGGGTGCCTCTCTGAAGACAGTTTTCAGATCGGTTGAGCCATGGGGTGTATGGAGGCCTAACCCAAACCGAAGGAAACATTATGACTGTAAGTATGAAAGAGATGCTCCGCGCAGGAGTTCATTTCGGGCACCAGTGTCGCTACTGGAACCCAAAAATGGAGCAATATATCTTTGGCTCCAGAAACAAAATTCACATCATCAACCTCGAGCACACCGTTCCCGCGTTAAATTCCGCACTGGAAGAAGTTTCTTATCTTGCTGAAAAGAAAAGAAAAATTCTTTTTGTTGGAACCAAGCGAGCTGCTGGCAAGATCATCAAGCAGGAAGCAGAGCGCGCAGGAATGCCATATGTAAATCATCGCTGGCTCGGTGGTATGTTGACAAACTACAAGACGATTCGTGGCTCTATCAAGCGCCTGAAGGACCTTGAGCAACAAGAGACAGACGGTACATTGAGCCGCCTGACTAAGAAAGAAGCGCTAATGCGTACTCGCGCCAAAGAGAAGCTGGAACGCAGCATCGGCGGAATTAAGGATATGGGTGGTCTTCCAGACGCGCTATTCGTAATCGATGTCGATCATGAGCGTATCGCGGTTACAGAAGCTAATAACCTGAAGATTCCGGTAATTGGTATCGTTGATACCAACAGCAATCCAGACGGTGTGAATACCGTTATCCCGGGTAATGATGACGCGATACGTGCAATTCAGTTGTATGTGACTGCTATAGCTGATGCCTGTGTTGAGGGGCGTGAGAAGAATGGCTCTGCGGCAAGCAATAGCGAATTCATCGAGATCGATGAGGACGTAGTTCCTGAGACAGCTGAAGCGGCGACAGCAGAGACTGAAGCCGTTGCGGTTGAAGAAGCCGCGGTTGAGACTGCCGAGCCAGCAGCTACTGAAGTGCCAGCTGCTGAACCTGAGCAAGTAGAAGCAGCTCCTGCCGAAGAAGCTGAAGCTGCTCCTGTTGAAGAAGCAGAAGCTACTCCTGAGGCGGCTGAAAAGGCGCCAGCAAAGAAGGCTCCAGCTAAGAAGAAGGCGCCAGCTAAGAAGAAGGCTCCAGCTAAGAAGAAGGCTCCAGCTAAGAAGAAAGCCCCAGCCAAGAAGAAGGCTGATGAGGCTGACTCTTAATAGACGACTTCTTCCTGCTAACAGAATTCCCTGCTTGGCAGTAGTGAAAATAGAGTTGGACAAAGGGGGCTAGTAGCCCCCTTTTTACAGGCGATTTAATAGAAGAGTTTTCTCTTCGAAATGATTAGAAAGAGGCATTAGAGATGGCAAATATTACAGCGGGCATGGTTAAAGAATTACGTGAAAGAACCGGCTTGGGCATGATGGATTGCAAGAAGGCGTTGACCGAAGCCGATGGCGACATGGACAAGGCGATCGAGGACTTACGTAAGGCGAGCGGCGTCAAGGCAGCGAAGAAGGCTAGCCGAGTGGCGTCTGAAGGCGTTGTGCTGACTAAGATAGCAGAGGACGGCAATTACGGCGTTGTCATTGAAATTAACGCCGAGACTGACTTTGCGGCCAGAGACGATAACTTTTTAGATTTCGCACAAAAAGCATTAGAGCTGGCTTACGCGAATAGCGAAGCCGATGTTGCCGGACTGTTAGATGCAGGTTTGGAAGATACCCGTCAGGCACTGGTGCAGAAGATTGGTGAGAATTGCAACGTGCGCCGTATAGAGCGCCTGCAGTTTGCTGCGGATGATAAGGGCGTTGTAGAGAGCTATGTACACAGCAATAACCGCATCGCCGTTCTAATCTCTATTTCTGGTGGCGATGAAGCGCTTGCTCGTGATGTGGCCATGCATATAGCCGCGGTCAATCCACTGGTTGTCAGGGCAGAAGACGTGCCTGCGGAAGAAATAGCGAAAGAAACAGAGATCTATTCTGCCCAGGCCAGAGAAAGTGGCAAGCCAGAAGAAATCATCGAAAAAATGATCAGTGGTAGATTGCGAAAATTTGTCGCTGAAGTAAGCTTGCTGGAACAACCTTTTGTCAAAGACCCTGACGTAACTGTTGGTAAATTGCTTAAGGATGCCGATGCGATTGTCGTGCAGTTTATCCGCTTCGAAGTGGGTGAGGGTATCGAGAAAGAAGAAGTAGACTTTGCCGATGAAGTGGCAGCTCAAGTAAAAGGCTCCTAAGAGCTCAATGATTTAGCGGATATCCCTGAAAAATGCCAAATAAAGAACGTAAGTACAACCGTATTTTGTTGAAGCTAAGCGGTGAGGCTCTCACTGGAGATGGCGACTTTGGCATTGACCCTAAGGTGTTGGATCGAATGGCTGTGGAAATCGGGCAGCTAGTCGGTCTGGGGGTTCAGATTGGGCTGGTCATCGGCGGCGGTAACCTTTTTCGCGGCGCTGCCTTGCATGCCGCGGGAATGGAGCGAGTAACCGGCGATCACATGGGTATGCTGGCTACGGTGATGAACGCACTAGCGATGCGTGATGCGCTAGAGCGTGCAAGCATTCCAACCCGGGTTATGTCCGCTATACCGATGAGCGGCGTGGTGGAGCACTATGACAGGCGCACCGCCATTCGCCACCTGGAAGCCAGCGATGTCGTTATATTCTCCGCCGGCACAGGAAACCCGTTCTTCACAACAGATACGGCCGCTTGTTTACGAGGCATTGAGATCGACGCCGATCTCATCTTGAAGGCGACCAAGGTCGATGGGGTTTACTCGGCAGATCCGGAACTAGATGCTAGCGCGGTTAAGTTTGAGCGTCTGACCTATGACGAGGTCATCGAGAAGAAGCTGGGTGTTATGGACTTGACGGCTATCTGTCTGAGCCGCGATCATGAGGTGCCTATCAAGGTGTTTAATATGAATACACCAGGTGCTTTATTAAACAATGTGATGGGTAAGCCCGACGGCACACTGATTGAGTAATGCTCGCGCCAGAAATTAGGAGTTAGAAAATGATCGATGACATTATCGCCGACGCAGATGAGAGAATGCAGAAGAGCCTTGTCTCTTTAGATGACGCATTCAAGAAAATTAGAACCGGTAGGGCCCATCCAGCAATTTTGGATAGTGTGATGGTTTCTTACTATGGCACCGATACACCCCTGAACCAGCTAGCGAATGTTACGGTTGAAGAGGGGCGCTCTCTGATCGTCTCTCCCTGGGAGAAGCCCATGATCGGTGAAGTTGAGAAGGCCATCATGAAATCTGATCTAGGCCTCAACCCTTCAAACAACGGTGACACGATTCGTGTGCCGATGCCGGCTCTTACGGAAGAGACACGCAAAGAATATACAAAGCAGGCCAAGGCCGAAGCTGAAAATGCGCGAATAGCGATACGCAATATTCGGCGAGATGCAAATTCTGACATCAAAGATCTAGAGAAAGAAAAAGAAATCAGTGAAGACGAGCAGCGCAGAGCGGAAGAGCAGGTGCAAAAAATCACCGACAAGCATATTGCGACTGTCGAGTCCTCCTTTCAGGCTAAAGAAGCGGATCTGTTATCCTTCTAAACCTACGATTAGTTAACGGATTGCTCAACGTTGGCCCCAGGTCGTCGGGCTCCTAGGGATGGGATAACAAACTGTGACAGCTGCTAGCAAATCAGAAATGCCGCAACATATTGCCATCATCATGGATGGCAATAATCGTTGGGCGAAATCCCATAATCTTCCAGCTAAAGCCGGTCACCGCCATGGTGCCGAGGCGGCGCGAGAGATCGTCAATTCCTGTCTCTCTCGAGATATCAAATACCTTACCCTGTTCGCCTTTAGCAGCGAGAATTGGCTGCGTCCCCGGCAAGAGGTGCAGTGGCTAATGGCGCTGTTTCTAAGTGTTCTCAAGCACAAAGAGATCAATCAGTTGCATAAGCGCAACGTGCGTTTGCAGTTCATCGGAAATCGCAGTAGTTTCTCTCAGAAGTTGCAGGATAACATGCGCGAGGTCGAAGAGCTGACGCACAATAATACTGGCACTACGGTTGTGGTAGCGGCCGACTATGGGGGTCGTTGGGATATAGCGAATTCGGTTTCCCAGATCGTCGACAAGGTTGCCTCGGGGGAACTGGACAAAGACGCCATCGATGCGAATCTTGTACATGAATATACGGCGATCAGCGAATACCCGGATCCCGATCTTTGTATTCGTACCGGTGGTGAACACCGCATAAGTAATTTCCTTCTCTGGCAGCTTGCCTATACTGAACTCTATTTTACGGATTGCTATTGGCCGGACTTCGGCGACGAGCAGTTTCAGCTGGCACTGGATGATTTTGCGAAACGTCAACGTCGTTATGGCAGTCACGACAATCAAAAATCTATGGACGCCTAGCGTGTTAAAGCAAAGAATCATAACCGCTGTATTACTCCTGTTGGCGTTGATTGCCGCGACTACTCAGCTACCTTCTTTTTATTTTTCAGTCCTGATTGCTCTTATTATTCTTATCGCAGCCTATGAGTGGGCCGGGCTCATTAGTCCGCAACATAAAACGACGAAGCTGCCCTATATCCTCAGCGTCGGCTCTATGCTGCTTGGCGGCTTCTTTCTGCTTGGGGTGTCCCCCGATGCCCAGAGCATAGATATTTTTAGAGCGAGCCTTGTATTGATTCTTGGCCTCTTATTCTGGCTGATATCTCTTTTCTTGCTCGCGGGCTATCCTGATAACAGCAGGCTGTGGAACGATGAGTCGAAAATTGCCTTAATGGGTGTGTTGGTTTTGGTTCCTACCTTTGTGGGTGTCGTTGTCTTGAAATACCTGCTGCCCTCGGGCTTTCTGGTTCTTGCCCTGGTTATCCTGGTCGCCGCTGCCGATGTGGGCGCCTATTTTGTCGGTGTAAATTTTGGTTCCAGAAAGCTGGCTGCCAGTCTTAGTCCCAAAAAATCCTGGGAAGGTGTCTGGGGCGGATTGACTCTGAGCCTTATTGTGGCTGCAGGTTTTATCTGGGCGATGCATAATTATCTGATTGCGCTGTCTGCAATCCAGGTGCTGTCTCTATTGGCCTTGTCTATGGGTGTTACCTTCTTTAGCGTCGTTGGCGATCTTGTCGAGAGCATGCTCAAACGGAACTGTGGCTTGAAGGACAGTGGGGCGATCCTGCCAGGACATGGCGGGGTGCTGGATAGGGTAGACGGTCTCGTGGCTGCTACGCCGGTTTTTGTACTCGCGATGATGCTAGTTCTTAGTAGCGAAACCTAGGTGAACCGTTAAAGTGGCGCGCAACAATCTTCAGATCAGTATTCTTGGCTCTACCGGCTCAGTCGGTTGCAGCACGCTTGCCGTTATCGATGAGAACCCTCAATACAGCGTCTTTGCGTTAACGGCTCATAAGAACGCAAGATTATTGTTCGAACAATGCCAGAAATACACGCCGGTATTTGCGGTCATCGGTGTCGATGCCGCTGCGGAATTCGAAGTGCTAGTAAAAGAGAGCGATCTTGCGACCAAACTGCTGGTGGGGAAATCTGCGCTAGTTGAGGTTGCGAGTAGCCCAGATGTGGATATTGTTATGGCCGCAATCGTGGGTGCGGCTGGCCTCGAGTCGACTCTTGCCGCGGCCTCAAACGGCAAGAGACTGCTGCTTGCGAACAAGGAGTCTCTGGTCATGACCGGAGATTTGCTGAAGCAGGCAGCAACCCAGTCTGGCGCAGAAATTCTACCGATCGATAGCGAGCACAATGCCATCTTTCAATGCCTGCCGATCACCGGCAGCAGCCTGCAGGCTACCGACTATAATGGCATCGAGAAGGTGGTTCTTACCGCCTCCGGTGGCCCGTTTCTCAATACCCCGCTTGAGCAGCTTGCATCGGTAACGCCGGAGCAAGCCTGTCTCCACCCCAAATGGTCCATGGGTAGAAAGATATCCGTAGATTCTGCGACGATGATGAACAAGGGGCTGGAATTTATCGAGGCCTGCTATCTCTTCGATCTGGAGCCTTCTCAAGTCGATGTATTGATTCATCCCCAGAGCATTGTCCATTCCATGGTGCACTACGCCGACGGTTCGGTGATAGCCGAGCTGGCGAACCCTGATATGCGCGTGCCCATTGCCTATGGTCTGGCCTGGCCCGAGCGTATTCGATCCGGTGCCGCTGTGCTGGACCTGGCGGCGCAGGAACCGCTGCAGTTCTCCAAGCCAGATTTGCAGCGATTTCCCTGTCTGCGGCTGGGCATGGAAGCGGCGGCAAAGCGAGGCAGTGCACCGGCGGTGCTTAATGCGGCGAATGAAGTTGCCGTCGAGGCTTTTTTGAGTGGCGAAATCGGCTTTACAGAAATTTCCCTAATAATTGAGGCAGTTAGGTCGAAAATACCTTGTGAAGCAACACCTAGTCTCGCTATTATTCAAGACCTTGATCGACAAGCAAGAACACTATCTAAAGAATTGATATTAAAGGAATTCTGCCGAGGTGCCGGGGCCTAGCCCGGGTATCTTGCGTAACTATTTATCATGTTGGATGTATTAATCAGCATAATCGCTCTCCTGGTAACTCTGGGTATACTGGTGACAATCCATGAATTCGGTCATTTCTGGGTCGCCCGCCGCTGTGGAGTGAAGGTATTAAGGTTCTCGATTGGATTCGGCAAGGCAGCCAAGACCTGGATTGGAAAGGATGGCGTGGAATACGTAATCGCACCGATTCCTCTGGGTGGCTATGTAAAGATGCTGGGTCAGGAAGATACTACGGTCACGGATACGAGCAGTGTCCCGGCTAGCCAGCGGCAGTATTCGTTCGCCTGTAAGCCTCTGTGGCAGCGGATGGTCATCGTCGCCGCAGGGCCCATCGCCAACTTCCTGTTGGCTATCTTCGTATTCTGGTTGATTAATATTTCCTATGGAGTTTCTGGCATCGCACCGGTGGTAAATAGCGTGATCGAAGATTCTGTCGCGGATAGGGCGGGTCTTAGAGCCGGTGATGAGATTCTCGCCGTGGATGGAACCGAGACCATCATCTGGCAGCAGGTAACGCTGCAGTTGCTCGCTCGTCTGGGCGAGACTGGAGATGTCACGTTAACTGTAGATCCCGCCGATTCGAATCGCCCGCGAGATATTCGCCTGCCCATCGATGCCTGGATGGGGTCCGAGACGGCGCCAAACCCGGTTAACGACCTCGGGATAATACAGTTCGAGATCCCTGCCGATATAGCAGGTATCGTCCCCGGAGGAGCAGCCGACGCTGCTGGCCTTCAAGCTGGCGATAAAATCGTCTCCGTCGACGGCAGTCCGATTCGCGGATGGACCCATTGGGTTGAGGTAATCCGTGCCAATCCGGAACTCACGCTAAATGTCGTGGTCAAACGTGGTGGAATCGATAATGTACTACTGATGCAACCGGCACGGGCGACCCTGGATGACGGCACCGTAATCGGCAGTATTGGTGCGTATGTAGAAGAAACGACGCTAGCCGAATTGCTGCCACCGGAGATGCAACGACAGGTAGATTACAATGTCGTGTCGGCGATTCAGCCGGCGCTAGTCGAGACTTGGGACAAATCGCTCTTCGTGTTGGATTCTGTGAAGAAGATGGTCATCGGTTTGATCTCGGTGAAGAATATTAATGGGCCAATCACCATTGCCCAGGTCGCTGGAGAGACAGCAACTTACGGTCTTGATGTGTATTTAGGGTTTTTAGCACTTTTGAGTATTTCTCTGGGGGTGCTGAATTTGCTGCCGATACCAGTTTTGGACGGTGGACATCTGCTGTATTACGCGATCGAAGCTGTCATCAGACGGCCTGTACCGGAACGAATTCAGGCCTTCGGTCTGCAGCTGGGTTTGCTGCTGATTTCAGGGATCATGGTTTTAGCTATTTACAACGATGTTAATCGTCTGTTGTAAGAAGACAAAAATAGCAGAATAAAATAGAAGAAGATTTAAACTCGCCGCCAAGTAACACAATAATTTGAGAATGCAGCGCAAATGAAAAAACTCCTTTTTTGTTTGTTGGTGGCTTTTGGAATTTCAAAGTCCCTCAACGCTCAGGAATTTGTAATAGCCGACATCATCGTCGATGGCTATCAGCGTATTTCGCCCGGAATTATCTACAACCTGTTGCCAGTAGGCATTGGGGACACAGTGGGTGCTGGCACCTCGGCGCAGATTATTCGCGAACTCTCGGAATCCGAATACTTTGACGAGATTGAGGTGGCACGGGAAGGCAATATTCTTGTTGTAACCGTATTGGAGAGGCCGTCGGTCGCTGAGATTACCATCGAGGGTAATAGTATCCTCGAGACGGAAGCTATTCTCGAGAATATGGCAACCGCAGAAATTGCAGAAGGCCAAATTTTTACGCGACCTGCACTAGAGGTTATTCGTCAGGGTATTCAAGACGTTTATTCTTCCCGGGGTCGCTATGGCGCTGCCGTGGAAATCGAAGTAGAAGAGTTGCCGAGAAATCGTGTGGCCATCAAGTTGAACATCAACGAGGGTGAAGAGTCTCGTATACGTCACATTAATATCGTAGGCAACGAGGCTTTTAGCGAAGAAGAGCTACTGGGTTTATTCGAGCTGGGCACCAAGCCCTTCTACTTGCTCCTCAGCCGCAAGGATAGATATTCTCGCGAGCAGTTCTCTGGCGATCTGGAACGCCTGGAATCGTTCTACCTCGATAACGGTTACGTAGAGTTCAACATCGACTCTACGCCAATCTCTATTACCCCGGATCGTAAAGAAGTCTATATAACGATTAATATAAACGAAGGTGATCTGTTCACTATTAACGAGGTAGACCTTGCAGGCGACTTGGTCGATGCCGAGGCTCTGCTAAGAGCGGCGGTATTCGTTCGCCCCGGTCAAATCTATTCCCAGGGTCTGGTTACCGGCACAGAAGAAATCATGGTGCAATTTCTCGGCAACCTCGGCTATGCCTTTGCTGAGGCTACGGGTGTGCCAGAGGTCAACGAGGAAGACGAGACCGTCGACGTGACCTTCTTCATCGAGCCCGGCAATCGTACCTATGTGAATCGAATTAACTTCGCCGGCAACACGTCGACTGCCGATGATGTGCTGCGCAGAGAGATGCGTCAATTGGAGTCCGCACCTGCCTCGAGTTTACAGATAGAGCAGTCCAAGATACGCCTCGAGCGACTGGGTTATTTCGAAACAGTGGAAGTGGACACAGTCGAAGTGCCAGGCACGGAAGATCAGATCGATGTTAACTATGACGTTCTGGAGCAGAATTTCGGCGCTATCAGTTTTCAGGTCGGAACCGGTGGTGGCGGCAACTTCTTTATCTCCTCAAGTCTGCAGGCGCAAAATTTTCTCGGTACCGGCAAGACTCTTGCTGTCGGGGTTAACAAAAGCCGTTTTCAGACAGGCCTGAATTTTCAATACCTCGATCCCTATTTTACTCCCGATGGTGTTAGCCGGGGCTTTAACCTGTTCGCACAGAAGATCGATTCACCCTTTAATGTTTCCGATTTCAATACGTCTTCGTTCGGTGGCTCCCTGAGTTTTAGTTATCCATTGAGTGAGATCGAATTGCTTGGATTCGATTTTGGTTACACCCATACCGAATTAAGTGCCGGTATCGGTTCCGTGCAGGAGATTATATCCAGCCCTACGCTCTTCGAAGATGTGGACAAGTATGTAATTACACCAGCCAACGCTAATGCTTTCGATGGCCCGGTTACCGATGCGGTATTAGGGGATGTGTCATCGCTGAGTCCTGCGCAGCTTCGCTCGAATACGGACAAGGGCTTTGTTGACAAGTTTGGTGATACCTTCGATAACTTTACCATTAGCGGTAACTGGTTTCGCAACACGCTAAATCGCGGGCAGATGGCGACTAGCGGTAAGCTGCATAGCCTCTCCGTAGAGATTACCCTCCCGGGCAGTGACCTTCAGTACGGCAGCATCAATTACAATAACCAAATGTATTGGCCTCTCGATGGACAGCAGACTTGGGTTGTCGGACTTAGAACGAACCTGGGCTATGGCATAGGCTATGGCGATACCGAAGAGTTGCCTTTCTTTAACAACTATTTTGCCGGCGGCCTGAATTCCCAGGGCGTCTTGCGCGGGTTCGAAGAGAATAGCCTTGGCCCCCAGAGCACACCCGGCGCACGTTATTTGACCGAATTTGGTCTCACTCTGGCGCGCGATGAGAATGGCGAAATCCTGCGCAACGAAGACGGCTCTGCGGCCAGCTTTAATCGAGATGTAGGCTATCAGACAGAGCCTCTTTTCGATGCAAATGGCCAGCCGGTGCTGGATGCTGACGGGAACCAGCAGGTAGCGCTGGCCGTACAAAATTTCTTCCTGGACGAGGATTTTGACAGTTTTGGTGGTAATATACTCGCCACTGCGACTCTGGAGCTGTTATTTCCCATTCCATTTGTCGATGATTCAAATCGAGTAAGGTCGGCTTTCTTCATCGATGCTGGAAACGTGTTCTCGTCCCATTGTACGGAACGGCAGACACTTCTTAAAAATTGCACAGATTTCGATCTGGGTGAAATAAGATATTCTGCAGGAATAAGTGTTACTTATCTCTCTCCATTTGGTCCGCTCAGTTTTTACGTGGCAGCGCCATTTGGTAAGGAAGGCGACGACACGAAGAGTTTCGATTTTACCGTTGGAAATGGTTTCTAGTTAGTCTCGATCCAAAGAGCCTGCACTGCTCAAAGATCACAGAATGTAAATTGCGTGTTTTGGATACACGTGTATGTGCAAAAATTGATTTAGCTTGTTGAGCGAATACTCGACAGTATGAGTAAGAATTGGAGAATTACCGTGAAAATATTTAAGAGTCTAATCGTCTGTTTAAGTTTGGTGCTTGTGTCTCAAGGCGCCGCTGCTCAGGATACCAAAATAGGTGTGCTGAACGCATTGCAGGCATTGTTTAACTCGGATGCGGCGCGTGTCGTGCAAGAAGAATTGGAGCAGGAATTTAACTCCGATGAGGTTAGAGCTCAAGAGCTTACCGATCAGCTAAATGCGCTACGCGAAGAATTCCAACAGAACGAAGCTGTCATGAGCGAGCAGGAAATCAGCCGCATGAATTCCAATGCGCAAGACTTGCAGGTTCAGCTGCAGCTGATTCAGGAAAGAGTGCAGACTGCGCTGCAACAAAAGAACCAGGAATTCCTAGAGAGCATGCAGGCAGACCTGGCTGCTGCCGTTACCGATGTTGTGGCAGAAGGCGGATACGATCTTATACTTAATTCAGATACCGCGCCTTATTTCGCGCCTGTTCTGGATATTACTGCCAAGGTTACTGCCAAGCTCAATGAGAACGTTCAGTAGTAACGAGGGTCTTCCTATCAGGTTAGTGTCAGGTGACACATAAACTAAATTACACATTGGCGGAGCTAGCGAAGTTGCTGAGCGCCGAACTCGTTGGCGATGGCCAGGTTGTGATAACTGGCCTGGCTACGCTGCAGAATGCCAGCTCTGGCCAGCTAAGTTTCTTCAGTAATCCCTTCTATGCAGATCAGCTAAAGACTAGTCAGGCATCTGCAATTCTTGTCGAAGAAAAATACCTGGATCGTTGTAGCGGCAATAAGCTCGTTACGGCAAAGCCCTATGTTGCCTTTGCACTGGCGACTCAATTATTCGATAACTCACCAAGACAGGGCGCTGGTGTTCATTATTCTGCCTGCGTGGATGCGTCTGCTGAGTTAGGAGAGAACGTAAGCATTGCGGCAAATGTCGTCATAGAGGCCAATGTAAAACTGGGTAACGATGTGGTTATCGGAGCTGGTTGCGTGATAGGCCAGAATTCGATTCTCGGTGATGGCTGCAAGCTGCATCGCAACGTGACCCTCTATCACCGTGTCACCCTGGGGAAAAATGTCGAGATTCACTCTGGGGCGGTACTAGGTGCCGACGGCTTTGGCTTTGCCTTCGACGGAAGCAAATCTGTTAAGATTCAGCAGCTGGGCGCTGTCAAAATTGGTGATGATGTCGAAATCGGTGCGTGTACTACTATCGACCGAGGTGCGCTGGAAGACACCGAAATAGCTAAGGGCGTGAAGATCGACTCTCAGGTGCAGATAGCCCATAACTGCAAGATAGGCGAGCACACGATTATCTGTGGCTGCGTAGGCCTAGCCGGAAGCGTGACCATTGGTAAGTACTGCATAATGGGTGGCGGCTCTGGGGCCGTAGGCCACATCAGCATTGCCGATAAGGTACAGGTCAGCGCGATGTCGCTGGTGAGTCAGTCGATCCCGCAGGCAGGCATGTATTCCACAGGGACAATTCAGGCGAAGACATCCCAGTGGAAGCGCAATGCGATTCGTTTTCAGCAATTGGACAGTATTGCCAAGAGATTGAAAGAAATCGAGAAATCTACCGATAAGAACTAAACAGAGAAATACCAACAGAATAACTAACAAGCCTACAGCGCTCCAAAGAGAGCGCCAGATAGGTGAGAGAACCACTGATGCTAATGACCGTCGAAGAAATAAAAGAGTACCTTCCCCAGCGCTATCCCTTTTTGCTGGTGGATAGGGTCGTTGAGATGGATTTAGGTAAATCTATCGTAGCGTATAAAAATGTGACTGTTAACGAACCATTCTTCAACGGTCACTTTCCCAGCCAGCCAATCATGCCCGGCGTGCTTATCATCGAAGCTCTAGCTCAGGCGGCCGGTGTGTTAGGTTTTAAGAGTCAGGAAAAGAAACCGAAAGACGGTTATCTCTATTATTTCGTGGGTGCAGATAATGTACGCCTGCGTAGACCGGTTGTGCCCGGTGACTGCCTCACCCTAGCGGCAGAAATTGTCACTAACAAGCGCGGCATCTACAAATTTGCCTGCCGCGCCAGCGTAGGCGAAGAGCTGGTGGGTACAATGATTATTATGTGTGCAGAGAGGAAGGTGGATGTCGATTGATTCCAGTGCCAGGATTGATCCTAAAGCTGAAATAGATTCCGATGTAACGATAGGGCCCTGGACTATCATTGGCCCCAATGTGCAAATTGGTTCGGGTACGGTTATAGACTCCCATGTCATAATTCGCAGCAACACAAAGATTGGCAAGAACAATCGAATTTTCCAGTTTAGTTCGGTCGGTGAAGACCCCGCAGATAAGAAATTTCATGGCGAAGAAACCTGGCTTGAGATTGGCGATAATAATGTCCTGCGCGAAGGGTCTAACCTGCATCGCGGTACCGAGTCCGGCGGCGGGCTGACGCGAGTTGGCAGCGATAATCTGTTCATGCCCTATGTGCACATTGCTCACGACTGCATAGTGGGGAGCAACACGATTTTTGCCAACAATGTCGGTATCTCCGGTCACGTCGAAGTCGATGACTGGGCTATTCTCGGTGGCTATGCCGGGGTAAATCAGTTTCTGAGGATAGGCGCTCATGCGATGGTCGGCGGTGTGACACACATCGATCACGATGTGCCGGCCTATATGATCGTCAGCGGTCAGCCTGCGGCGGTAAGAGCGATTAATAGCATAGGCCTGGAGCGACGAGGCTTCGACAAGCCTACAATCAAACAGCTGCGCACGGCGTTCAAGATCATCTATCTGCGCGGTCGCGGCTTGTCCGAGGCGATAGCAGAACTAAAAGTATTGCGCGAAGACTGCGAGGCTATGCAGGTTCTCATCGACTCGCTGGAGAGTTCTTCGAAGGGAATACATCGCTAGTAGTTCCGCAGCCCTTCAACTCAAGTTCACCTATGTGTGGGCAATGAAAGCCAAATTGTCTCGATACCTCAAATTATGAGCGAAGCTCCTTTAATCGGCATTGTTGCAGGCGAAAAATCGGGGGATATTCTCGGTGCTGGCCTGATCGCTGCGTTTCGTAAAAAATATCCCGATGCTGAGTTCATCGGAGTCGGCGGCCCCGACATGATTGCCCTGGGTTTTACCTCCCTGGCCGATATGGAGCGACTCTCGGTCATGGGCTTCGTCGAGCCATTGGGTAGGTTGCCCGAGCTATTCGCACTGAAGAGGCGACTCAAGGAATATTTCATCAAGCGGCGGCCGCTTGCCTTTATCGGCATAGACAGCCCTGATTTCAACCTGCGTCTGGAAGAAGAATTAAAACAGGAGAATATCAAGACCGTTCACTACGTCAGTCCCAGCCTGTGGGCCTATAGAGAAAAGAGAATCCATAAGGTTAAACGCGCCGTGAACCTGATGCTGACACTGTTTCCCTTCGAGACGGCGGTTTACGAGCAACATGGTGTGGCGGTTAAGTGCGTGGGTCACCCCCTTGCCGATAGTCTGGGTTTTGAAGACCACAAGTTACGCTCGCGGAAGAAATTTGATCTAGGGGCCGATGACAGCATAGTTACGCTGATGCCCGGTAGTCGCGGCGGCGAGATCAAGCGACTCGCGCCGGTGTTTCTGAATGCCGCAGTGCAGTCGCTAACAGACTGCCCGAACCTAAAGTTTCTTATCCCCTATAGCAGTGCCGCGAACTACGCTCAGATCAACGCGCTGCTACGAGAGATGTCACTCTTTCGCGGGGAGCGATTTATTCTGGCCGACGATTCTCATGGGGCGATCAGTGCGGCAGATCTGGTGGTGCTGTCCTCGGGTACCGCTACACTGGAGACACTGTTGCTAAGGCGACCAATGATCGTAGGCTACAAGCTTGCCGCCATCACCTTTGCCATTGCCTCTCGTCTGGTTAAGATTCCCTATGTTGCGCTGCCGAATCTTCTCGCCGGACGCCAGCTGGTTCCCGAATATATTCAACACGATCTCACTGCGGCAAAGGTGCGCGATGGCATCGTTAGTCATATCTCCGGTGCCGAGGATCACGCAGGCTTGATGCAGGAATTCGAGAAGATACACCGCAGTCTTCGCCTAGACGCCTCGGCACAGGCTGCCGCAGCCGTTGCTGGCTTGATCGAAGACAGTGTGGCGCAATAGATGACAGGGCAATCCAGTTTAGGCAAGACTGCCGACACGGCGAGACTGATAGCGGGTACCGATGAAGTCGGCCGAGGTCCGCTGGCAGGGGATGTGGTTGCCGCCGCCGTAATACTGGATCCCTTAAAACCAATTACTGGTCTAGCCGACTCCAAGAAGCTGTCTGCGAAGCAGCGCCAGCGATGTTTCGAGGACATCCTTAGTAATGCCCGCTGCTTTGCCTTAGGCCGCGCATCAGTACAAGAGATCGAGCAAATAAATATTCTGCATGCGAGCCTGCTGGCAATGCACAGGGCTGTCGAAGCTTTACAGGTGCAACCCGATTTCGTCTACGTAGACGGCAACCGCTGCCCGAAGTGGCAATACGCCGCCGAGGCCATCGTTAAAGGCGACTCGCTGATCCCGGCTATCTCTGCCGCATCGATAATCGCAAAGGTGACTCGCGATACCGAGATGCAGGAACTGGATAGACAGTTCCCCGGCTATGGCTTTGCACAGAACATGGGCTATCCAACGCCGGCGCACCTGGCTGCGCTAAAATCTCTGGGCCCGACGCCGGTTCACCGGCGCACATTCGCACCGGTGGCACGCTTTCTGGAAGCTGGGTTAAGCCGCTAAACTTTTGTCCCGTTTTCACTCAAAAAAAGGTATATTGGAAGCTCGTCCATTGCCAAATAATTAGATTCATACATGTCTGAAAATTCGCCTAATCAGCCCTTCGCGCATCTACGATTACACACAGAATTTTCGATCAATGATGGCATCGTTACCATCAAGCCACTCATAGCGAAGCTGCGCGAACTTTCCATGCCGGCGGTAGCCATTACCGATCTGGCAAATATGTTCTCCCTAATTAAATTTTACAAGGCAGCCTTAGGGGCTGGCATCAAGCCGGTCTGTGGTTGCGATGTTCTGGTAGAGAGTGACGACCGATCGAAGCAGACCCGCCTGGTGCTTCTGGTAAAAAACGAAGCCGGCTATCTAAGCCTGACCAAGCTCATCTCCGAGCTGTACACTGAGAATCCAAACCAGAGTGAGCCGGTGGTGCGTAAGTCGCAACTCCAGGGCCGCGTCGATGGTCTGATTGCGTTATCCGGTGCGCAGAACAGCGACATTGGCATGGCGCTGCTGGCGGAAGAGGCGGATCTGGCGTTTGAGTTGCTCAGCGAGTGGAAGCAGCTGTTCCCGAATAGTTTTTATCTAGAGCTGCAGCGGGTGGGCAAGGCCGAGGAAGAAGACTACATCGAGGCCGCAATCGCTCTCGCGCTGAAATCCGATTGCCCGGTCGTCGCGACAAACGATGTGCGCTTCATCGATCAGGAAGATTTCGACGCGCATGAGGTTAGGGTTTGCATCAACGAGCGTCGCACCCTGGATGATTCGCGCAGGCCGCACAATTACACCGAGCAACAGTATTTGAAGACTGCTGCCGAGATGAACGAGTTGTTTAGCGATATCCCGGAGGCATTGGAGAATGCCTGGGAGATAGTGAAGCGCTGCAATCTCTCGCTGGTGCTGGATCAGCCCAGTCTGCCCAATTATCCCGTGCCCGCAGGCATGACCATGGATCAGTTCTTCTCTGATCTTAGTTCACAGGGGCTGAGAGAGCGTCTGCGCAGTCTCTATGGTGAGGACTACGAGAGCAAAGACGTTGAGAAGCCCTACTGGGAGCGTCTGCAGTTTGAGCTGAACGTAATCAATCAGATGGGTTTCGCTGGCTACTTCCTCATCGTGATGGAGTTTATTCAGTGGTCGAAAGACAACGGCATTCCGGTAGGCCCCGGGCGTGGATCGGGTGCCGGTTCCATTGTGGCCTATGCGCTACGCATCACAGATATCGACCCACTTAAGTATGACCTGCTGTTCGAACGCTTCCTGAATCCGGAGCGGGTATCGATGCCGGATTTCGACGTCGACTTCTGCATGGAGGGTCGCGACCGCGTTATTGCGCATGTTGCCGAGTTGTATGGCAAGGATGCGGTATCGCAGATCATCACCTTCGGTACCATGGCGGCCAAGGCCGTTGTGCGTGATGTGGCCAGGGTGCAGAGCAAGCCCTATGCCCTGGCCGACAAGCTGTCGAAATTGATTCCCTTCGAACCGGGCATGACGCTGAAGAAGGCATTCGAGGTAGAGCCCCTGCTGGGCGAATTCGTCGACTCCGATGAAGACGCGCAGGAAATCATGGAGATGGCCTATAAGCTGGAGGGCATCACCCGTAACGTAGGCAAGCACGCAGGTGGCGTGGTCATCGCGCCCACCAAGCTGACCGATTTCACCCCGCTGTACTGCGATGAATCGGGGCAGGGCCTAGTCACCCAGTTCGATAAGAACGATGTGGAGACAGCCGGGCTGGTTAAGTTCGACTTCCTGGGTCTGCGTACGCTGACGATTATCGATTGGGCAGTGAAGATGATCAACGAGAGGGCGGGCGAGGGTGTCGAGCCGGTGGATATCACCAATCTGCCGCTTACCGACGAGCGTGTTTACCGATTGCTACAGAAGGCAGAAACTACCGCCGTGTTCCAGTTGGAATCCCGCGGCATGAAGGACCTCATCAAGCGCCAGGTACCGAATTGTTTCGAAGACATCATTGCCCTGGTGGCGCTGTTTCGACCCGGCCCGCTGCAGTCGGGCATGGTTGACGATTTTATCGATCGCAAACACGGGCGCACTCAGGTGGTCTATCCCCACCCCGAGTTAGAGCCGGTACTGAGTAACACCTACGGTGTCATCCTCTATCAAGAGCAGGTGATGCAGATAGCCCAGGTCCTCGCCAGCTACTCTTTGGCAGGCGCGGACATTCTGCGCAAGGCCATGGGCAAGAAGAAGCCCGAGGAGATGGCGAAGCAGCGCATCTTGTTTATGGAGGGCGCCGGAAAGCGAGGGATCGATGCCGATCTGTCTACGTCAATCTTCGACCTGATGGAGAAGTTTGCCGGCTACGGCTTCAACAAGTCACACTCTGCGGCCTATGCCCTGGTGTCTTATCAGACAGCGTGGCTGAAGACACATTATCCAGCCTGCTTCATGGCGGCGGTGCTCTCAGCCGATATGCAGAACACCGACAAGATCGTAACGCTCGTCGACGAATGCCGCTCGATGAAGCTAGCTATTGTCCCGCCAGATATTAATCGCGGCCAATTCAATTTTACCGTCAACAATCAGGACGAGATCGTGTATGGCCTGGGCGCGATCAGGGGCCTGGGTGAGGGCCCGGTTGGCAGCATACTCGCCGCAAGGGAAGACGGGCCATTTACCAATCTGCTGGATATCTGTCAGCGGGTGGATACGCAGAACGTGAACAAGCGCACTATGGAGGCACTGATTCGCTCCGGCGCATTGGATAATATGGTCGAGGGAGATCTGGACTATTCCCGGGCATTACTCTCGGCGATGTTGCCGCAGGCGATGCAGGCGGCGGAGCAGTCCAGCCGCAATCAGGCTAGCGGCGTAGATGATATGTTCGGTGAGATAGCGCCGGCGGGTACTGAGGATGCAGATCTTAGCGCCTCTAACATCAGCGTCCGAGCCTGGGCGGAGCAGCATCGCCTTAATCTCGAGAAAGAGACACTGGGCCTGTGGTTGTCGGGTCACCCCATCGATGAGTTCCTCGATGAGATTTCCCATATAGCTAAGGATAGGCTGGTTAACCTGCGGCCCGAGCGGGGGCCTCAGACCATTGCCGGAGTCCTGCATAGCATTCGTACTATGAAGAATAAGGCCGGGGACACGATCGCCTTTCTGGTGATGGATGACCGCAGTGCGCGTTTCGAAGTCTCCCTGTTCGCCAAGGAGTACGAGAAATACCGAGAGGTGCTGCAGAAAGATGTGATTATGGTCGTGGAATGTACCGTAAGCATAGATGACTACAGCGGTGGCATGCGCGGCCGCGGCAAGAGTGTGATGACGCTTTCGACGGCGCGCAGACGCAATGCCCATCGGGTAGCGCTGAACCTCGAGGCCGAGTCACTGGGCAGCGATTTCTGTGAACACCTGGCGCGCATTCTGGAGCCCTACCGCAAGCCGGTAGAGGTCACAGAGGATGAGGATTCGGCCGTTGTGATGACCGCGGAGGCAGGCGCCGCGGCTAATGGCGCCCGTCATACCCACCCAATGGCCAACGGCCATGGGCCTGCCATGGTACTTGAAGAGGGAGAGGGCTGCCAGGTCATGGTGCGCTATCGGCGTTCAGACTCTATTGGGTGTATAATGCTCGGCCACGAGTGGACGGTATCGCCTGCCGATGACTTAATACAGCGTCTGCGGATCGAGTACGGCAAAGACAAGGTAGTATTGAGCTACAAGTAGATACTGTTAGATACGATCGACAATCAAACAAGCGTGAGTAGTGAGTGCAGCATGGATCCTAATTATCTGGAATTTGAACAGCCCATTGCGGAGCTGGAAGCCAAGATCAGTGAGCTGAGATTGGTGGGTAGCGACAATGAGTTGAACATCGGTGAAGAAATTCAGAATCTGAAGGACAAGAGCACCAAGCTCACCGAGAAAATATACTCTAACCTGTCCTCATGGCAGATCTCTCAGGTTGCCAGGCATCCGCTGCGTCCTTATACGCTGGATTACCTCGAGCATATTTTTACCGACTTCGAAGAGCTGCACGGAGACCGTCTGTTCGCCGACGATCAGGCCCTTATTGGTGGTCTTGCCAAGATCGATGGCAGACCGGTGGTGGTCATCGGTCACCAGAAGGGAAGAGGCACGAAGGAGAAAGTACGACACAATTTTGGTATGCCGCGACCGGAAGGTTACAGGAAGGCGCGCCGACTTGTGCTTCTTGCCGAGCAGTATCGGCTTCCGGTATTAAGCTTTATTGATACACCTGGCGCCTATCCAGGCATGGATTCGGAAGAGCGTGGCATCAACGAGGCTATCGCGCAGAATATGGCGATGATGTCTAGAGTGAAGACGCCATTGATCGCAACGGTAACTGGCGAGGCTAACTCGGGTGGGGCCATCGCAATCGGTGTCTCCGACCAGCTCAATATGTTGCAGTATTCAACCTACACGGTGATCACGCCGGAAGGTTGTGCGACTATTCTCTGGAAGTCCTCGGATCATGCGGCTGCGGCGGCGGAGGCGATGGGTGTGACGTCGAAGCGCCTGGAGGAGCTAGGGATAGTCGACCATACTATTCGCGAGCCACTGGGTGGCGCGCATAGAGATGTGCCAGCGGCGGCTGCAAGCATTAAGGCTGCTCTGATCGAGCAGCTGGATCGTCTCACTGCATTGGATCCCGATGATCTGGTAGAGCGACGCTATAAGCGCCTGATGAGTTACGGCATATCTAGCTGAGCAAGCCTTATAAGTCCCCTTGTTGTCATGCCCCTTGAATGACAGCGAGAGAGTAGCGGCTTAATCCACTGCGCCCTATTACCAACACGCAGCACTGCTAAAGAAGCAGGCCATGAACAATTCTGTGCAACAACTCCTAGCCAAGATAGACGCCGCCTTAAATAAGCAGGCACACTCGCGCCATTTTTTACTGGGGCTTAGCGGCGGTCTTGATTCGGTGGTGCTGCTCCACGCCATGACGCGCCTCAGGGAGCGCTCCGGGGGCTCACTGCAATTGCGTGCGCTACACATCAATCATCAGCTTCAGGAGCAGTCCGCAACCTGGGCCCAGCACTGCGCGACTCTGTGTGAAAGTCTCGCCGTCGAATTCAGTAGCATCGAGGTCACGATCAATGCCAGTGCGGGCATCGAGAATGCTGCAAGACAGGCCAGGTACTACGAATTTGAGGCGGCCCTGCGCGAGGATGAAGTGCTATTGCTGGCTCACCACCGCGATGACCAGATGGAGACCTTGCTGCTGCGCCTGATTCGAGGCTCTGGCAGTCGCGGGCTCAGTGGTATTCCTGCTAGCAGAGAACTGGGTAGAGAATTGGGCGGAGAGCCGGGTAGAGAACAGGGCAGGGGTCGCCTGATAAGGCCGCTGCTGGGGATCGATAGAGACGAGTTGCTTCTGTATGCCGAGGCGGCGAAGCTTTCCTGGGTTGAGGATGGCTCGAACGAGGACGAGAGTTTCGACAGAAACTATTGCCGCCATACTCTGCTGCCCCTGATCGAGGCGCGCTGGCCAGGCTACAGGGAGAGTTGGTCGAAGTCCGCCGGGCTGGCCCGCGAAAGCGAGGCGCTACTGCAAGAGTTGGCGGCGATGGATCTAGTGGCTATAGCCACCGAATCAAGATCGGTTGTAAGCCGCGACAAGCTGCTAGCCTTGTCGGCCACGAGGCGTCGCAACGTGCTGCGTTTCTGGCTTGAGGGCTTAGGTGTCGAAGAGCTGGGCTGGCACCAGTTGCATCAGTTAAGTGACGAGGTCGTTCCCAGTAGCACCGCTTCGGTTCTGATTGGGGGCTGCCGACTGCATTGCTACCGCGAGACGCTTCATGCTCTGGCTGCGGCTGCGCTGGAGACTGATGTCGCGAGCGAGGATCTCTCCGGGCTTTCTCCACTTTCTCCACTGCCTCCACTGTCTTCGTTCTCTCAACTGTTAGCAATGCCCAGCGAAGTCGAGCTGACTAATAACGGCAGTCTTATTTTTACAGAAGCGTCGGGTGAGGGAGTCGCCGTGGACAAGCTAGGCGCAATGACGATTCGCTACAGGCAGGGCGGCGAAGCCTGTCGCCTGCTGGGGCGCCCCAATAAGAGCCTCAAGAAAATCTTGCAGGAAGTCGAGATGCAGCCCTGGCTGCGCAGTCGAATTCCCTTGCTGTATAGCGGCGACGAACTGGCTTATATTCCGGGCATCGGCGTGAGCGAGGCATGGGCAGCTAAAGACGGGGAGGCCGCCTGTCTGATCGATTGGCAGCAGCCCGATCTTGCACTGTAGCGTTAAGCGCAAAAACTTTTTCGAGGGAATTTTAAACCAGTAAAAGAACATTTCAGTTTGTTCTATCGGGGGGCTTCTGGTAGGCTGTAACTCCATCTGCATGGGTTGGTGCACGACCAATTTTTCTTATTAGATGGGGCTAGCATGACGCGTTATATCTTCATTACCGGTGGGGTGGTTTCTTCACTGGGCAAAGGCATTACATCTGCATCTCTCGCGGCAATTCTCGAAGCCCGCGGCTTAAACGTCACTATGTTAAAGCTGGATCCCTACATCAATGTAGATCCGGGCACTATGAGCCCGTTCCAGCACGGCGAAGTCTATGTTACCGAAGACGGAGCGGAGACCGATCTCGATCTGGGTCACTACGAACGCTTCAGCCGTACTACCATGTTGCAGAAAAATAACTTCACCACCGGTAAGGTCTACGAAGAGGTGCTCAAGCGTGAGCGTCGCGGCGACTATCTAGGTGCTACCATTCAGGTGATCCCCCATATCACCGACGAGATTAAGCGCAGAGTGATCGCCGGAGCCGGTGACGCAGACATCGCCCTGGTAGAGATAGGCGGAACGGTTGGTGACATCGAATCGCAACCCTTCCTGGAGGCAGTGCGTCAATTGCGCGTAGAGCTTGGCTCCGATGCGGCGCTGTTCATTCATCTCACTCTGGTTCCCTATATTGCTACGGCGGGTGAAACCAAGACCAAGCCGACGCAGCACTCGGTGAAAGAATTAAGATCCATCGGTATCCAACCGGATGTCCTGATATGTCGATCCGATGTAGAAATCGAAGAATCGGCTAGGCTGAAGATTGCCCTGTTTACCAACGTCGAGCCCGAGGCTGTTGTCTCCCTGCCCGACACCGATTCGATCTATCGCATTCCCTCTATTCTTGGCACCGCAAAACTCGACGAGATCGTTGTTAAGAAATTCAAGATGAGCTGCCCGCAGGCAGACTTCTCCGAATGGGACCGTGTTGTCGATGCGAACCTAAATCCAGACAAGGAAGTGAATCTGGCTATGGTTGGCAAATACATGGATCTGCTGGATGCCTACAAGTCGCTGAATGAGGCGATCATACACGCCGGTATTCAGACGCGAACCAAGGTAAACATTACCTACATCGATTCTACGGACGTGATCGACAAGGGTGCCGAGGTGCTGGCCAATCAGGATGCCATCCTCGTTCCCGGCGGCTTCGGCGAGCGCGGAGTGGAAGGCAAGATTATGACCGTGCAGTACGCGCGGGAGAACAAGATTCCCTATCTGGGTATCTGTCTGGGCTTGCAGGCGGCCGTGATCGAATACGCGAGAAATGTCGCCGGCCTGAAAGACGCACACAGTTCCGAATTCTCCCCCGCCTGCGAAAATCCGGTTATTGCGCTAATCAGCGAATGGACCACGCGAGCAGGGGCGACAGAATTTAGAGATGAGAACTCAGACATGGGTGGCACCATGCGCCTGGGGGCGCAGACCTGTGTTCTGGATAAAGACTCAACAACGTACAAGTGCTATGGCAAGCAAGAGATCGTAGAGCGTCATCGTCATCGTTACGAGTTCAACAATGACTATATCGATGTGCTTACAGAGGCGGGCTTGAAGCTGGTAGGGAAATCTGTCGATGGTATGCTGGTGGAAGTCGTTGAGATTCCAGACCACCCTTGGTTCGTAGGCTGTCAGTTCCACCCAGAATTCACCTCTACGCCGCGTTATGGACATCCGCTGTTTACCGGCTTTATCGAAGCCGCCATAGCGCATCACAAGAGCGTAAGCCCCGCCGATGCAGCAGTCGCATCCCCGAAGCTGGCGGTAAACAACACGCAAGCCTGAGCAGTTAGGGAATAGTTCGGAGAACAGCTCAGGGAACAGGATCGGGTATCGAGTCATGACAGCGAAGCAAATCAAGCTTGGGAATTTCACCATTGCCAACGACCAGCCCTTCGTCCTCTTCGCGGGTATGAACGTGCTGGAGTCTAGGGATTTGGCGATGACCGTCGCCGAACAGTTTCATGCCGTTACCGGTGAGCTCAACATCCCCTATGTATTTAAGGCCTCCTTCGACAAGGCGAATCGGTCGTCGGTCGATTCCTATCGTGGGCCTGGCCTTGACGAGGGCCTGAAGATACTCGCCGAGATTAAGGCACAATTCTCCGTACCGATCATCACCGATGTACACGAGATAGGGCAGGTGAAAGCAGCTGCCGAGGTGGCGGATATTTTGCAGCTGCCGGCGTTCCTGTCCAGACAAACGGATCTTGTGGTGGCTATGGCTAAGAGTGACGCCATCGTCAACATCAAGAAGGCTCAGTTTCTTGCCCCCCAGGAGATGGGGCATATTCTCAAGAAGTTTGAGGAGGCGGGCAACGAGCGCCTTATCCTTTGCGAGCGCGGCAGCTGCTTCGGCTATAACAATCTGGTGGTCGACATGCTGGGCTTCTCGGTCTTGAAGCAATTTAACTGCCCGCTGATGTTCGATGCGACCCATGCGCTGCAGAAGCCTGGTGGGCTCGCCGCTGCCGCCGGGGGTCGCCGGGCCGATGTCACCGCGCTGTCTCGGGCCGGCCTGTCCCAGGGAATTGCCGGTTTGTTCATTGAGGCACACCCGGATCCGGACAAGGCGCTATGTGATGGTCCCTGTGCCCTGCGCCTGGATAGTGTCAGGCCCTTCCTGCGGCAGATGCGAGACCTGGATGCGTTGATCAAGTCCATGCCGGAGCTGGATACAGCGTAGTACCCGCACCAAATTAACCTCATTTTTAGATTTAAGTAATATTCATAGGGTATTGAAATGGCTACTATAAAAAATATCAGAGCCCGTGAAGTGCTAGATTCTCGCGGCAATCCAACCATTGAGGCAGATGTCGAATTAGACAGCGGCGTAATGGGCTCGGCCTGCGCACCTTCCGGCGCCTCCACCGGCTCCAGAGAGGCCCTGGAGCTGCGGGACAAAGACCCTTCCCGTTACTTGGGTAAGGGTGTATTGAAGGCTGTTCAGAATGTGAACACCGAGATCAGACAGGCCTTGCTGGGGCATGATGCGGCGGATCAGCAGGCCCTGGATAAGGTAATGCTGGAGCTGGACGGCACCGAGAATAAGTCGAAGTTGGGAGCCAACGCCATTCTGGCGGTGTCCCTGGCGGCGGCGAAGGCGGCGGCCACCGATGCCGGCCTGCCACTGTATGCACATATCGCTAATCTGAATGGCAGTTCCGGCATCTATTCGCTGCCCGTGCCTATGATGAATATCGTCAATGGCGGCGAACATGCGGATAATAACGTGGATATTCAAGAGTTTATGGTTCAACCCACGGGAGCGGCCAGCTTCAGTGAGGCGCTGCGCTACGGCGCCGAGATATTTCACGCCCTAAAGTCGGTGTTGAAGAAGCAGGGCTTAAGTACGGCGGTAGGAGACGAGGGCGGTTTCGCGCCGAATCTTCCTTCCAATGCGGCGGCACTGGACTCTATACTGCAAGCTATTGAAATAGCAGGCTTTCGTCCGGGAACCGATATCCATCTGGCGCTGGATTGTGCGGCGTCCGAGTTCTATGAAGACGGTAAATACCTGCTAAAGGGCGAGAATAAGAGCTTCGATTCCGGTCAATTCGCCGATTATTTGCATGGTTTGTCCGAGAATTATCCGATATTGTCTATCGAAGACGGCATGGATGAGAGCGATTGGGAGGGCTGGGCTAAATTATCGGCGCAGATAGGCGATAAAGTTCAGTTAGTAGGCGATGATTTGTTCGTCACCAACACTAAAATTCTTCAGCGTGGCATCGACGAGAGCATCGCGAACTCCATTCTGATCAAGTTTAACCAGATTGGGTCGCTGACAGAGACGCTGGCAGCGATCAATATGGCGAAGGCAGCCGACTTTACGGCGGTGATATCGCACCGCTCCGGCGAGACCGAGGACACCACCATCGCCGATTTGGCTGTGGCGACGGCGGCGGGACAGATAAAGACAGGGTCTCTGTGTCGTTCCGACAGGGTGGCCAAGTACAATCGCTTGCTGAGAATCGAAGAAGAGTTAGGTGGCAACTCGGTATTCAACGGCATCAAGGAATTTTCTAAATTCACAGGCTGAGTAGATTGCCTCTGAATGCGATCTGGCAATGAGGCAGTATTAACCGCTGAGCTCCCTTCTCAAGAGGAGCCGAGTTCGGCAGAAAGGCTTATGAAGATACTATTCGGATTTCTGGGGTTTGTGTTCATCGTGCTGCAGTACAAACTGTGGCTGGGTGAAGATAGCGTGCGCACCCTAAATATACTCGAGGCAGAGGTTCAGGCGCAGCGCGACTTGAATCAAGACCTGGAGCAGCGTAATAGATTAGTCGAGATCGAAGTGCTGGATCTCAAGAATGGCCTCGAAGCGGTAGAAGAGCGGGCGAGATCCGAACTTGGCATGATAGAGAAGGGCGAGACCTTCTATCTGCTAGTGCCGCAAAAGAAATAGAAAGAAAAATAGAAAGAGAAATAGAATAAAGAGAGAAGTAGAAAGAGCAAGAGCAGAGCAAGAGAAAAAGAAAGAGAAAGAATTTACCATCCGGGCTGACCAGTCGCCTCGAACCCCGCACAAAGAAGACGCAACTATGACAATTTGGGCTGTCCTGCCTGCTGCCGGCATCGGTCGTCGCATGGGGTCTAAAATCCCGAAGCAGTATCTCACAATCAACAGTGAGCCATTGCTGCTGCATTCGCTGCGCCGTTTGAGTTCAGTGTCCTCAATCAAAAAAATAGTCGTTGTCATACACCCCGAAGATGCGCACTGGTCCCAACTCGAGGCATCCATTGAGCCAGAGATACAAAACCGTATCATAACTGTTATAGGTGGGGACGAGCGCTACCAGTCCGTATTAAACGGACTAGGCGCATTGACCGACCTTGCGCAAGCGGAAGACTGGGTTTTGGTGCACGACGCCGTGCGACCCTGTGTGCGCACTGCGGATATAGAGAGGCTGATAGAGGAATTGGCTGAGGGAAGCGATCCGAATTCCACAGGGGGCCTGTTAGGATCTGAGGTCGACAACACGCTGAAGCGGGTAGACGAGGATCTGACCGTGGTGAAAACCGTAGACAGGGCGCTGTATTGGAATGCGCTAACTCCGCAGATGTTTCGTTTCTCCCTGTTAAAAAAGGCGATAGAAGCAGTCGTCGCTAGCTCCGAGCCGGTGACCGATGAGGCGGCGGCGATGGAAAGCGCCGGCCATAGGCCTATAATGGTCCCCGGCAATAAAGACAATATCAAGGTGACCCGCGAGGCAGATTTGCTTCTAGCTACGCAAATACTGGAAGCGCAGCGCTCGGAGACTCTGGTTTAGTTAGCTCAGCTGATCTAAGCCAGGTAGATAAAAGACACGGATACAAACTTGAAAACAGCGGTCGAACAAGATGAATGTTAACAGCATGCGCATCGGGCACGGTTACGACGTACACCGATTTGCCAACGAGTACAGTGAGAATAAGCCGCTAATTCTGGCGGGTGTGTCCTTGCCGGACAAGATGAGTCTGCTCGCGCACTCCGATGGCGACGTAATCCTGCATGCGCTGTGTGATGCAATTCTGGGCGCACTGGGTGCCGGGGATATAGGCCTGCATTTTCCCGACACCGATCCCCAGTTTGCCGGTGCCTCAAGTGGCGATCTGCTTAAGCATGTACTTGCCCTGATGGATTCGCAGGAACGCTATCTGATCAATGTAGATATCACGGTCATCGCCGAGGTGCCGAAGTTGAGCCCCCATCGTGTCAACATGATTTCGAGTCTGGCCTATTTGCTGGAGCTGCCCGAACAGCAGCTTAATCTGAAGGCAACTACGACAGAAGGTCTGGGTGCGATTGGCAGGAAGGAAGGTATTGCCTGTGCGGCTGTAGTGCTTCTGGCCGGCAATGCGTGATAATTCTTCTGCATCCGATGCTAGCTCTGCAATCGAGGCCTTCAACAGTATCGATAATCTGGCCTACGCCAATGGCAAGACCGAGTTAAGCGCGACACTGAAGCAGGAGTTCGCGGACTTTCAGGTCGACGAACAGCTGGGATTCAAACCTACCGGGAAGGGCGAGCATCTGTATCTGCGCATCGAGAAGACAGATCAGTCTACCGTCGATGTTGCCAAACGGCTGAGTGAGGTATCCGGCGTGCACAGATCCGAGATCGGCTACTCCGGCATGAAAGACCGGCGCGCTCAGACCCGGCAATGGTTTAGTATCAAGCTACCCCCAAGCAGAGATGGCGAGCTGGCAGCCCTGGAGAGCGATTCACTCCATATTCTCGAGAGCCATAGGAACTTACGCAAGCTAAAGATTGGCAGTCATCGCACAAACCATTTTAGGATCGTGCTGCGCGACTGCAATGGCAGCCCAGAGGAATTCGAGGAGAGGCTGCGGCAGATTGAGCGCACAGGCGTACCGAATTACTTCGGTTCCCAGCGTTTCGGCAGGCAGTTGAGTAATCTCACCCAGGTGCAGGCTTGGATGAGTGCCGAGCTAGACCCCTCGGCTGCCGCCGTCAATAGCCAGGCAATACCCAAGCAGCGGTTTAAACGCAGCATGCTGTTCTCTGCCGCCAGATCCTATCTATTCAATCAATTGCTCTCCAAGCGGCTGCAGCTAGGCAACTGGAACCGTTACGTAACCGGCGATGTGCTGAATCTGGATGGGACAGAGCGTTGCTTCGCGCTGCAGCAGGGTCTGGAATGGGATGAAACCCTGCAGCAGAGGCTGGAGCAGTTCGATATTCATATCACCGGCCCGTTGCCCGGTGAGATCGATTCTAAAGATAAATATGTAAGCTACGGCGAAGCTGCCGATATTGAAGATGCAGTGTGCAAAGAATTTTCTACGCTGATGGCGGGTCTTAAGCATTTTGGATTAAAGGCTGCGCGCAGGCCGCTACGTTTCCGTCCCATTGATCTGAGTTGGGAATGGCGGCAGAGCGAGGGTGCGGGCGCAGGCGCAGGGTCGACTGAACGGCCAGAAGGGCCGGGTGACCTACTATTGGACTTCTCCCTCGGTAAGGGGGCCTACGCCACGAGTTTGCTGAGAGAGCTCTGTGTGACTAAAGAGCATGCATGAGCCTGAGCAATAACATCATAGAAGCAGAACACATAGGACTTTAGACTTGAGTAGCAGCGGAAACGGTAAACCAAATCTGAGCGGCATTGGGATGACATCGCAGCGCACGCGGGAACGACTCTTAGGTAGATTGATAGATCAGGGCATAGACAGCATGGAGGTGTTGGATATTATTCGCTCCACGCCGCGTCATATATTCCTCGACGAGGCGCTTTCCCATAGAGCCTATGAGGACGTGGCCCTGCCCATCGGTCACAGCCAGACGATTTCACAGCCCTATGTGGTTGCGAAGATGACCGAGGCGCTGCTCAAGAGCGGCCCTCTGGACACGGTGCTGGAGATTGGCACCGGCTGCGGATACCAGACCGCGGTGATGGCACAGTTGGCGAAAACGGTTTACACGGTCGAGCGCATCAAACCCCTGCTGGATAAAGCCAAGAGAAACTTAAAGCTGCTGAAGCTACGCAATATTAATTTCCGCCACGGCGATGGCAGTGCAGGCTGGGCTAACAACGGTCCCTATGATGCAATCATCACCACGGCGGCACCGCAGCAGGTTCCCAGAGAGTTGTTCGAACAGCTTAAAGAGAGTGGTCGTCTGGTTATTCCCGTCGGCGGCGACAATCAGCAGGAGCTGCAACTGATTACGCGTCACGGTAGAGAGTTTACCGCCGAGGTTCTGGAGGCGGTTCGCTTCGTACCCCTTTTAGTGGGCCAGTTGCAGAACTAGGCATTTCCTGTCCTGGAATAATTCTGTACTCGAATAACTCTGTACTGGAAGAACTCTGAACTAGAATAGCCCTGAACTAGAATAGCTCTGTTCTACAATGATTCTGTACTAAAGTAACGGATGCAATGGCTTGATCATGTCTGACAACTCAAGCGGGCGGCAGCAGAACAGCGACAGTTCTATCGCAACGCCGCGCGGCAAATTTATGCTGTACCTGAAAGGTGTCGCCATGGGCCTGGGTGATTCCGTGCCCGGCATTTCCGGTGGCACCATCGCCGTTATCACTAAGATTTATGATCAGCTGGTGTTTTCTATTCGCGCCGTCGACCTTCGCGCCTGTGCCCTGTTGTTCACCGGTAAGTTTGCCCTAGTCTGGCAGCATATTAATGGCAGCTTTTTGCTTATCCTCGCGGCGGGCATATTATCCGGGCTGTTAATTTCCGCGAACACCGTATTGTTTCTGTTAGAGAATTATTTTGCGCCACTGATGGCCTTTTTTATTGGTATGGTGCTGGCCTCTACCTGGTTGTTGCGCCATGAGTTTTCCATCGCTGCCTGGCAGAATGTTCTGGCGCTGCTACTCGGTCTGGCGCTCGCGGTGTCTATAGGCTTGATCACTCCGCGATCGGCGGAACTGTCGCTGCTGTATGTCTTCTTCAGCGGCGCCATCGCCATTAGTGCGATGATATTGCCCGGCCTGTCCGGTGCCTTCATTCTCTTATTGTTAGGCGTGTATGAATTTATCCTCAATGCGCTGATTGGCTCCGACTGGCCCTATATTCTAGTGTTCATGATGGGTTGCGCTACGGGCCTGCTTATCTTTACCCGTGTCCTCTCCTGGATGCTGCGCGATCACCATCAACTTAGTTACGGATTCATCAGCGGCATGCTGCTGGGCTCGGTAACGGCGCTCTGGCCCTGGCAGGGGGAGGAAGGCTTTACCATGGTTCTGCCTGCGTCACTGACTCTTGTATCAGGTGTCGTAGTTGTTGTATCACTACAGAGGGTGTTTGCCGCAAAACCAACACGGCACAGCGATTGATATGGCCACTTCATTCACACAGCTTAGCAAGATTCGATGTCTGTCATTGGCAGGCCTGGCGCTACTCAGTGCCTGCGCCGGGGGTTATCAGGCACCGATCTCTGAGCAGAGTGAACGCCAGGTGCTCACCGCGCCAATTATTGTCGATAGCTCTACGCCGGATAGTAGTTTTCGACTCGAAAACTCGGGGCCGGCTAGAGTCTCTTCCAGTACTGGCGATGGTAGTTCGAGAACAGCCAGCGCAGCGTCGAGTTCGCAGCGCAGCGTTACTGAATCCAGGCCGGCGCAAAGTACTGCCGCAGCATCTACGCCGCGTATACACCGTGTGCAACCTGGCGATACCCTGTTCTCCATCGCCTTCCAATATGATCTGGATTTTAGATCGCTGGCGATAGCGAATGGCTTGAGCCCGCCCTATACCATCTTTGTCGATAGAGAAATCAATCTGGACCTGAATAATATCGTAGCGAATGGCGCCGGCGTGTCGACGTCGAATCTAGGTACCGCTGTCGCTAATAACTCCGTTGCCAGGGCGAGGGCAGGGAGCTCACCGTCGGGCTCGGTATTACGGCAACCGGTGTCAAGAACGCCGCTGGCGGTTTCCTGGCAGTGGCCCCATTCCGGCCGTGTGATCAGAGGGTTTCGCTCCGGGGTTAGTAAGGGGTTGGATATTTCGGGGAGTGTCGGTGATCCCGTGTTGGCGGCAGGCGACGGCGATGTGGTCTATTCCGGGCGTGGCATACAGGGTACCGGCGACCTGATCATCATTCGTCACAGCGATCGCTACCTGAGTGCCTATGCCCATAATTCGCGTATGCTGGTGAACGAGGGGGCTAGGGTTCGAGCGGGAGAGAAGATAGCCGAGGTGGGGGAGAATTCTTCGGGTGTGCCTATGCTGCACTTTGAGATTCGTGAAGCGGGTGATTCGGTGGACCCGTCGAGGCTGTTACCAGCTAAATGAAGCCCCTGTTAATGAACCCCCTGTGCGTGCAATATCTCTAAGAGTCCCTGTGCTGAATTCGTCAAAGGCTAAGGCGCCAGACTAGCGCTCCAGAAACTCCAGTTTGTTCTTCTTGTCGGTCCATTCCTCTGCATCGGGCAGGGCATCTTTCTTCTCGGTGATGTTTGGCCAGACTTCCGCCAACTCGGCGTTCAAGGCAAGGAAGCCCTGCTGATCTTCAGGCAGTTCGTCTTCCGCGTAGATCGCATCAACTGGGCACTCCGGTTCGCATAGCGCACAGTCGATGCACTCGTCGGGGTGAATTACCAGAAAGTTAGGTCCTTCATAGAAGCAGTCTACGGGGCATACTTCAACACAGTCAGTGTGCTTACAGCGAATACAGTTGTCACCTACTATGAATGTCATGTTATCTCCAACCCTTTGATTCTGGTAATTCTGGCTAATTTTTTCAATTGCGCCAATCTGGCTTGTCGCTCGCCCTGGTCACCTTTGGGCGCCTTTTAACGGCTAATGGCGGGGCTTCGCGGCGTGCATTCTATCAGTTTTTTTCGGCAGTTTTCCATTCGGCTAGAGGATTTATTAGTTTAGTTTCTAGTTTGGACCCACATTCAGCCATCTGTTTTCTGTTTCAGCTCATAAAGAATTTTCAGCGCTTCTTTCGCGGTGATCTCATCGACTTCCAGCCTCTGCAGAAAGTCCACGGCAGGATGGGGCGCGGTGGCAAACATCTCACTCTGGAATGGCGAGCCGGCCTCGGATGCGGGCGCCGAGGAGGATGTGGAGGGGCTGACTACTGTTGGTGCTTGAGCCGGCGTGTCATTCTCCAATTGCTGCAATTTTTCTCGGGCCTTCTCAATAACTGCGCGCGGTATGCCCGCTAGCTGGGCTACCTGCAGGCCATAACTCTGGTTGGCCGGCCCCGCCTTGACGGCATGCAGGAATACGATGCCGTTGTCGTGCTCGATCGCGTCCAGGTGCACGTTAACGATCGCAGGATAAGTCTCCGGCAGGATGGTCAGTTCAAAATAGTGTGTGGCGAATAGGGTGTAGGCCTTCACGTGCTCGGCGATATATACCGAGGCGGCCCATGCTAGCGACAGGCCATCGAAGGTGCTGGTGCCTCTGCCAATCTCATCCATAAGCACCAGGCTGTTTTCTGTGGCGTTGTGCAGGATATTCGCCGTCTCGGTCATTTCCACCATGAAGGTAGAGCGGCCACCGGCGAGATCGTCGGATGAGCCGATACGAGTAAAGATTCTGTCTATGGGGCCTAGGGTTACTGCGGTAGCCGGCACGTGGCTGCCACACAAGGCGAGCAGGGTGATCAATGCGGTCTGCCGCATATAGGTGGACTTGCCGCCCATGTTCGGTCCGGTAATGATTAGCATCTTCTGCGTGAGGTTTAGACAGACGTCGTTAGCAACGAAGGTGTCGGCGGTGACTTTCTCCACAACCGGGTGCCTGCCGCCTTCGATAGTTATGCCCGGCTCATCGCTTAACACCGGCTCACAGTATTCAAGATTCACCGCGCGCTCGGCGAAGCAGTTAAGGACATCCAGCTCGGCGAGAGCCTCGGCGCTGGTGATCAGCCGAGTAAGCTCCGTGGCGAGCTCTTCTATCAAGGCGTCATACAAAGCCTTCTCGCGGCTCAGGGATTTGCTGCGCGCGCTGAGTACCTTGTCTTCGAATTCTTTCAGTTCCGGGGTGATGAAACGCTCGGCGTTCTTCAGTGTCTGCCGGCGCACGTATTCGGCAGGGAGTTCGACGCCAGCCTGGCCCTTGCTGATTTCTATGTAATAACCGTGCACACGGTTGTAGCCGACCTTGAGCGTGGCGATGCCGGTGCGTTCCTTTTCACGCACCTCTAGGTCGATTAGATACTGGCCGGCGTTGCTGCTCAGGTTGCGCAGCTCATCAAGCTCGGCATCATAGCCTGTGGCGACCACGCCTCCCTCGCGGATAACTACCGGAGGGTTCTCCTCAAGGGCGCGAGCCAGCAATGCGCTCTGCTGGGGAAACTCGCGTATGCGCTGTGCTATCTCGGAAATGGAGGTGGCCGTCATCGTCGATAGCTGCTGTTGCAGTTCCGGAAGCTGAGCTAGACCGTCGCGCAGCTTTGCCAGATCCCGCGGGCGCGCCGAACGCAATCCCAGGCGCGCGATGATGCGCTCCAAGTCGCCTATGTTCTGCAGCACCTCATGCAGAGCCTCGAAGTGATAGTCACTCTTTAGTGCGGCGACCGCCTGCTGTCGCAACAGCAGCTGGCTTCGTTGCCTAAGTGGTCGATTGATCCAGCGCGATAACAGGCGGCTGCCCATAGCTGTCGCCGTGCGGTCGATCACCGAGAGCAGCGTATTGTCTTTGCCCCCGGCTAGATTGATATCCAGTTCGAGATTGCGGCGACTGGCGGCATCTAAGATGACACTGTCCTCCTGACGCTCTACCTGTATGCCTTGAATATGCGGCAGGTCCGATTTCTGTGTTTCCCGCGCGTATTGGATGAGGCAGCCGGCAGCCTGCAGGGCGGCGCTCAGATCTTCGCAATCGAAGGCACAGAGGTCGCGGGTATTAAAATGTTCGGTGAGGATCCGGGTGGCATTCTCCAGCTCGAACTCCCAAATCGGTCGCCTGCGTTTCGCAGGATGATTGAGTGCGGCTTCCACCTTAGTCAGCTCTTCCTGCAGCAGAATCTCGGCAGGCTGGATGCGACCTATCTCGGAGGTCAGCGCGTCCAGGCCTTGTATCTCGCTAAGCACGAATCTGCCGCTGCTGATATTCATGAAGGCAATGCCATAGGTTTTCTGCGCGGCAGTCTTGCCTGCGCTCGCGCTGATGGCGAGCAGGCAATTATCGCGGCGCTCGTCCAGCAGGGCCTCATCGCTCACCGTTCCCGGTGTGATGATTCTAACAACCTGTCTCTCTACCGGGCCCTTGCTGGTAGCCGGGTCGCCGATCTGCTCACAGATGGCGACGGATATGCCGGCCTCAACCAGCTTCGCCAGATAGCGATCCGCCGCATGGTAGGGGATGCCGCACATGGGTATGGGCTCGCCGCCGGATTTGCCGCGGGCGGTGAGTGTAATGTCCAGAACATTGGCGGCGGTCTTGGCGTCTTCAAAGAACAGCTCGTAGAAGTCGCCCATGCGATAAAACAACAGACTGTCTTGGTGCTGAGCCTTGATGCGCAGAAACTGCTGCATCATCGGAGTGTGTGTTTGCGCGTCGGTCAATTGGCTAACTGCTGAGTCGATTGAATGCTGTGAGGAATGGTTTTTGTTGGTAATTGTTGATCAGAATTCTACACGGTTTGACGAGCGGGGGGCATAGCTAATTGGCTTGGGGTAGTGTGTGTTTTTAGCCGTGGTTATTTACGGTTCACTTCAATCAATGAAGCCGTTACCATGAGGCCATGTCAGACTCTCTCAGCAACTCCATCCCCGAACTGGTTCAACAGCTGGCTGACAAACTCCTCGCAAAAAAACTCATCATCTCCACGGCCGAATCCTGTACCGGTGGCTGGATCTCTCAATCCCTAACGGCGCTCGCTGGCAGTTCCGTGTGGTTCGATACTGGCTTCGTTACCTATTCCAATGAGGCGAAGCAGCGACTGCTGGCTGTGCCCGCCGCCATCTTCGACAGCGACGGGGCGGGTGCCGTAAGCGAGGCGACGGTGCTGGCCATGACCGCCGGTGCGATTCAAAACAGTAGAGCCAATCTGGCGGTGGCCGTCAGCGGCATCGCCGGCCCCGATGGCGGTACTGAGGAAAAACCCGTGGGCACGGTCTGGATCGCCTGGCAGTGGGAGAGCAAAAGTCTCGCGCGATGCTTCCATTTCAGTGGCGACCGCGAGTCTGTGCGCAGGGCGACGATGCTCGCCGCCCTCCATGGCTGTCTTTTGTTAGTTGATTAGACAGAAAAACTAAAGGAATTGGATTTTTTGCCAATATACTGGTTGTATATACAGTAATAATTTGTTTAAATTTCCACTGGTCGTATATACAGTAGTTTAGAAATTGGGCCCGGGCGCAAAGAAAGATCAGCTAAAGCCCCCAGGAAAAGGCCACATAGACAACTTATCAGAATCTTTTAGGAAGCAGGTGTACACAATGCAGATCACAACAAGCGCTGTAAGCAACAAATCATCAACCAGATTGGCGCCGGCGGAGTCTGCTAACACGGGATTATACGATTTATGGCTGAACTCGATGTTACCTACTGTGAGTCCATCGATGGTCACGGGAGTGACTTCGAGTTCTAGCCACCAGATTGCGAGTCAGAGAATTGACTGCGAACGGCTTGCCGAAAAGTTAATGCAGTTAGGCTACGACATTATGCCAACTGGCATGGCTAAGCAAAGGTAGTAAAAAAGGTAGTAAGAAAGGCTGTAAGAAAGACTACAAAAAAGATTGTAAGAAATTTAGCAAGTAGCCGGGGACAGGCTACTATTTAACACTCAGGAGACTGAGTTATTTAGGGGCAACCCGACAACTGCTTTACTCATGGAACCAGGCTTCAGTTGTGAATGTAAACACAAGGAAATTAAGATGATTGAAGGTAACGACAACAAAGATAAGGCACTCGCCGCTGCGCTAACGCAAATCGAGAGACAGTTTGGCAAGGGTTCCATGATGCGGCTAGGCGATACTGATCGCGAGCCAATACCGGCTATCTCTACCGGTTCACTAGGGCTGGATGTGGCGCTAGGCATAGGCGGTCTGCCGCGTGGCCGAGTGGTTGAAATCTACGGGCCAGAGTCCTCCGGTAAGACTACCCTAACGCTTCAGGTTATCGCCGAGGCACAGAAGGCCGGTGGCAGCTGCGCGTTTATCGATGCGGAACACGCGCTGGATCCTATCTATGCCGGCAACCTGGGTGTCGATGTCGACAACCTGTTAGTGAGCCAGCCGGATACCGGTGAGCAGGCGCTGGAAATATGCGACATGGTCGTACGCTCAGGTGCCCTGGATGTCGTAGTCATCGACTCCGTAGCGGCGTTAACGCCGAAGGCTGAGATCGAGGGCGATATGGGTGACAGCCACATGGGTCTGCAGGCCAGATTGATGTCCCAGGCACTTAGAAAGATGACAGGCAACATCAAGAATTCCAATACTCTGGTTATCTTCATCAATCAGATTCGTATGAAGATCGGTGTCATGTTCGGCTCGCCGGAAACAACGACTGGCGGCAACGCACTGAAGTTCTATTCGTCGGTAAGACTGGATATCCGCCGCATCGGTTCGATCAAAGAAGGCGACGAGGTAGTCGGTAACGAGACTCGAGTCAAGGTCGTCAAGAATAAGGTGGCACCACCGTTCAGACAAGCTGAATTTCAGATCATGTACGGCAAGGGTATTCATCATCTGGGCGAGGTTGTCGATCTGGGTGTTAAGCAAGGCCTGGTCGAAAAGTCCGGTGCCTGGTATGCCTACAAGGGTGAGAAGATTGGCCAGGGCAAGAAGAACGCCAGCCTGTATCTGGAAGAGAACCCGCACATCGCCGAGGAAATCGAACTGCAGATTCGCGCACAGCTACTAGGTGGCGATCTGATCGAAGAGGCAGCGAACTGCGAAGAAGAAATACCTGCCAACGATGACGATGTCGTCGTACTAGCCGACGCCAAGAAGAATGGCTAGTCGGAATAGTTAGGCAGAGCAGCTGGGCGCAATAGCTAAGCTTTTAGTAGTTTGTTAGTTAACGGCTTAGCGTTAATAAATAGGTAGGCGACGACACACGCAGTGAGAACACAGCGAGAGCATACAGCGAGAGCATAAAAGATGAGCTTGCTATCACAGAAAGTACCTTCAGCTGATAGCGAAAACATCGCCGAAAACGCTGGGTGTGTCGAAAGCCCAAAGAATCACAAAAAGAATCACAAAGCTACTCAAGTGTCTGAGACAGCATCTTGTAACGATGTCCCTGTTCTCCGGCGGGCCGCAATGGACTATCTGGCTCGCCGGGAACATTCTTTTTTTGAGCTCGCTCAAAAGCTAGGCAAGAAGTTCCCCGATACAGACAGCGAATTACTCACCGAAGTACTGGACGTGCTGCGGGCGGAGAATTTGCAGTCCGATGATCGCTTCACGGAATCCTATGTGCGCTATCGCAAGTCCCGAGGCTTCGCGTATCTACATATCCGTGGCGATCTTTCCGCAAGGCGGGTGAGCGAAGAGCTGATTAACGAGCATCTGTTGATCGATGATGAACACTGGCAGATTACTGCGAATGAACTGGTAGTAAAGAAGCTGCGCAATCAAGAACCTCTCGTCTTCGGTTCCAAGTTACATAGAAAGCTGACCAGGTTCCTGGAATCCAGAGGCTTCTCCCCACAAGAGTCTCGAAAGGCGCTGGATAAACACCTAGCCTAAGCGGGATTTTACCAGGATAAAGCTAGTGATTAATTAGCCGGTTATAGATTATGCTTTAGCTTCGCTCATTCAGCAGAAGCCATCGAATGCAGTTCTCTCGTCTAACTAAGAGTCCTCGACTAACCACGATCGTCTGTGTGGCGGGCAAGACGCAGTCGGTGCGTATCTTCGAGCTTCTCGGAGAGCCGGCGCAGCTAAGCGATGAGAAGAAAGAGGAAGTAGCTCTGTATGCAGAGGCGCTTCGTCACTACACAGAGCAGAATTGGAATGAAGCGGCCGAGACGTTTTCGCAACTCCAAATAAAATGCGACAATGGGCAGCTGTGTCAGCTCTTTCTCGATCGCATCGAAAAATTTAGAGAAAACTCTCCTGGCCCAAACTGGCAGGGCGAGTATGTGTTTGATAGCAAATAGCGCGAGAAAAGAATGAGAGTAGCGCTGCAGATTAACGAAAGCATAAGTAACAAGAGCATAAGTAACAAGAACATAAGCAACGAGCTTGCTTAGCGAAATAGCAAAAGCCAGATCGCTGCTTTTTAAACATTCATACAGTTTAATCCCACACCTTTGGAACCCGCAATGAAATTGATCAAACCCTTTCGAGGTCTTCGGCCAAGTCGTGAGCTAGCAGCGAAAGTTGCCTCACATCCCTATGACGTTCTCAACCGCGAAGAGGCGTTCGAGCTAGCCAAAGACAACCCCTACAGCTTTCTGCACATCAACAAGCCAGAGGTCGACATGGATGCCTCGGTAGATGTGCACGATCAGTCGGTGTATGCGAAGGGCCGAGAGAACCTGGATAGATTTCAGGCGGAAGGCACGCTACTACAAGACAGCGAAGAATCTCTCTATGTCTACAAGCAGGTTATGGGAGACCACGAGCAGGTGGGTCTGGTCGCCGTAGCGTCAGTCGAAGCCTATGAGAACAACCTGATCAAGAAGCATGAGTTTACCCGCCCGGAGAAAGAAGACGACAGGGTGAATCACATGGTCGCGCTGGATGCCCAGGTAGGCCCGGTGTTCCTAACCTACAAGGCACACCCCGAGGTAGATGCCCTGATCGCCAAGGTAACTGCTAACGAGGCGGAATACGACTTCGAGGCGGATGATGGCACCCGACACGTATTCTGGGTAATCGAAGATCTAACCCTTTCCGCAGACATCGAGGCCGCGTTCGCCGCGATCTCACATCTGTATGTTGCCGACGGCCATCACCGTTCTGCCGCCGCTTCGCGGGTAAAGCACCTGCGCCAGAAGCAGAACCAAAATCACACCGGCGACGAGTCCTATAACTTCTTCCTGGTTGTTCTGTTCCCGGATAATCAGATGCAGATCCTGGACTATAACCGTCTGGTGAAAGATCTGCACGGCGCCGATAGCGCCAGCTTCCTGGAAAAGCTAAGCACCAATTTCGATATAGAGAAGCTAGATCTGGAAGCGGCCAAGCCGGGCGTGGCCAGAGAGTTTGCTCTGTATCTGGACAAGCAATGGTACAAGTTACGCAGCAATGAAAACCTGATCTACAAGATCGACGAACAAGATCCCGTAGGCAGCCTGGATGTGAGCCTATTGCAGGACTTCGTGTTCACGCCGCTACTGGACATCGTAGATCAGCGCACGGATAAGCGCGTAGACTTCGTTGGGGGCATAAGAGGCTTAGCGGAGTTGGAGAAGAGGGTGGATTCCGGTAAGTGGGCAGCGGCGTTTGCCTTATACCCAACGTCAATCGAAAGTTTAATGGCTATCGCCGATGCCGATGAAGTAATGCCGCCGAAATCGACCTGGTTCGAGCCGAAGTTAAAGAGTGGCTTGGTAGTCCACAAGCTGGACTAGCGGCTTTTAGACTGGTTAGTATAGCTAGTCTAAAAAAGGTGTTGCCTAGCCCTTGGCCGGGCAACAATCCTTCATGCAGAGTTCATTCGCCTTGAGTGGCAGGCCATCCCTCCACACACTGTTCCTGAAGTTTAGACGCAGGCAAAGGTAGTGCATAAATGCCTCGGCTATCTTCTGTTTAGTCTCGCTTAGAAATTTCATGGTCTCGTCTCTGTTGTGCTCAGTTTTGATCATTGTTGCCGTATATGCCTATTAAACGCTCAAAGCCCGAAAAAGGTTTACAGGAGCTCATGCAAATTACCCCAAAAAAGTCACTAATACGCTCCCTAGCGGAGTTTCTGAGCTAAATCACGCTTATGAGCTGCAAGAAGCAATAGAACTGCCGTCGGCACCCTATCGCCAGGTCTGTTTCCAAGAGCCCAAAACGAACCAGGGCACCATGCTCAAGCAGTGGCGCCCTGGAGTTACTGCCAGATGCTAGCAAACGAGTGCTAGCAGTTACCTAGAGCGCCATTAGGCAGCACTCTGCTTGTTCACATCGATAAGCGCAGCCGTCTCGCTGCCAATAGTGATCTTCTTCGGCTTCATAGCCTCCGGAATCTCTCGAACCAGCTCGATATAGAGCAGGCCGTTAGCCAGACGCGCGCCGGTAACCTCCACATGGTCAGCCAGCTGAAAGCGACGCTCGAAATTGCGCGCGGCGATGCCCTGATGCAGATAGTTACGAGCTCCTGGCTCCTCGCCAGCCTTCTTGCCGACTACCGTCAGCGTGCCTTTCTCGGTCTGAATATCCATCTCTTCTTCTAGGAAGCCAGCCACAGCCATAGTAATTTGGTATTTATCCTTCTCCAGCAACTCGATGTTGTAGGGAGGGTAGCTCGTCTGATTGGCATCGCCGCGATTTACAGAGTCCAGCAGCGAAGAGAGGTGGTCAAAGCCAACAGTGGAGCGGTATAGGGGTGAAAAGTCTAAAGTACGCATAGTCATATCCTTCCTTTTAAGCAATATGTTTAAAGTGAATTCGCCCATCGAATCGATCGGGCAGTGAGCAAGCCTCGGTTGAGCACTTGCTACAGGGATAAATATGGGGATGTGGCTAGGGTTTTCAAGGAGTTAAGGGTGCTCAGCCAAAGTCTGCCCTTTACTAACTGAATATAAACAAGTTTATTGCATTTGTGCGAAAGTGCTGCGCCCAATAGCGTAGTACTAGATGCCCAGAATTTCGAGGAATGCAGGGTCGTAGAGGTTGCGGCCATGGAAGATAAGCGGGTGATTGAGCGAAGATTTGATGGTATCGAAGTCTGGGGCGCGGAAATGCGGCCATCCGGTACAGATTGCCAGGGCATCAGCGCCTTGCTGCACATCCTCGCAATTCTTCCGTGCTCTTGCAGGCTGGGCTGTGGCTCTTCTTAAGCGTAGGCCATTTGTTTTTGAACTCAGGGATATTTGGCCGGATTCTTTAGAGGCCGTTGGTGCCGCTAAGAACCTTCAGACTTATTAGAACCTTGGAGAAGATGGAGCTTTTTTGTACCGTCGCGCGGATTTAATCGTCTCGGCTATGTGAGTACCTGCGGGATGGCGCATGGGCTTAATGGCTAGTAGAAGCGACCGCTATGCTCGAAGACGATGGCGTGGCTTTCTTTTCGCTGGAGGTGGGGCGATGCCTGAAAAGTTTGCTAGGAACGTGCAAGAAAAGAAACTAGGCAATATTGTGATGATGGGATGACAACCCAAAGAAAAGGCTCGGCTCTCTGGTCGCTTTGCGGTGTTTCTATTATGCACTTAAAGAGTAAAGTGCTATTGAGTAAGGTTATCCCATCGAAGCTATTCGGAAATTTCGCCATGGGCTTCCTGCTGCAATTGGAGTGCCCGAAGTTGAGGCAACATACTTGGCGACTAAATATCAGGGCGGCATTGTCTCTGAGCCCGAGAATGCGCGGCAGCTCTGTGGGGTGATTGAGAAGCTCAATAGTGATCGTGACTTGCTGAGGCAGTTTGCCGGCAACTGCGAAATAGCAGCCAAGGAGCTCGATCGGAAGAACTTGTCACGTAAGATGTTCAAAGAGTTGCAGGGTTTGACTGTTAGCCCGCGATAGATAGAAGCATGATGGGGATTACATTCGTAGCTCATTCGGGCTTACGCTATACTTGTACGTTATTCGCCAGCACGCTTCTGTTTCGCAAGCTGGGGTATTTAATTTGATTTTAAATAGAGACACAAACTTTGGCCTTTAATAAATTTCAAGACTTCCTGGGCGGCCTAGTCGCCCGCCAACGTGACCGTTTCTCCAAGAACGGTGCTCCAGATATAGATGACTTGCTGGCACGTCTTATGGGAAATACCGGAGAAGTGTCTGCCATCGTCGCCGCACGTGAGCTATTGGATATGTACAAGGGCCTCGACGACGAAGCTAAGAAGGAATTCTTTTTCAACATAGAAAAAAACTTCAATGCAGCGCCAGCTAGCGTTAAGTTGGCGTTCGATACCTTCGATATAGATCCCAGCAGTACCAATCTAAATCGCCTCAATCATGCGGCGGAGCCGCGCCGCGTAGAGTTGCTACGACGCTTGAACCAAACCCCAGGAGCAACACACGATCTTGTGGGCATGCGTAAAGACCTACTCGGTCTGCTGCGTGATCACCCCGAGCTGTCTGCTGTAGATGAAAATTTCATGCATCTGTTTCGCTCCTGGTTCAGCCGGGGTTTCTTGTTGCTACAGACAATTGATTGGTCTACCTCGGCAGCTATCCTCAATCGCATCATTCGCTATGAGGCGGTGCACGCGATTAAGGACTGGGACGACCTGCGCAGTCGTGTGGATAGGCCGAACCGGCGTTGTTTCGCCTTCTTTCATCCGGCGCTGACGGACGAGCCGCTTATCTTTGTCGAGGTGGCGCTGAGCAATGAGATTCCTGGCTCTATTGATTCGATATTGAATGACACGGCGGAGGGCGATGTTGATCCTGCTAAATTTACTACCGCTACGTTCTATAGCATTAGTAATTGTCAGCCAGGTCTTAAGAATATCTCCTTCGGTAATTTCCTCATTAAGCAGGTGGTGCAGGAGCTGAAGGCGGACTTCCCGTCTATCAAGCAGTTCGTGACCCTGTCTCCCATTCCTGGTTTTAAGCGCTGGTTGGATAGCGATGCAGATGCAGAAACAGGGACAGACAGTGTCGAGCTGGTCGAGCTGAAGACGAAGATGCGTTCTCTGGATATCGTTGCGGAGAATGTGGCCGACCACGAGGAGGCCATACGCAAGTTGGTGTTGAACTATCTATTGTTGGCGAAGAAGGGGAAATACCCCCTGGATCCTGTCGCCCGATTCCATCTGGGCAATGGGGCGCAGGTGCATCAGATCCATGCGTCGGCAGATTTAAGCGACAAGGGCCTCGCGCAGTCCTATGGGACTATGGTGAATTATCTCTATGACCTGCGGTATATCGAGCGCAATCACGAGCAGTACGTCACCGAGGGCAATATCGAGTTTAATGACAAGCTGAAGGCCTCTTTACTCAAAAGCTAGGCTCAGCCCCTGGCTTTTTCCTCTCTCCGTTCCGTTTTTTCTGTTCTTTTTTCTTGTTCTTCCTGTCCTTTCTGACCTTTTCCTGACGTTTGCTTTTATCCAGAAATAGCTCCGGCGCTATTTAGTATGTTGGAAATTATCTAAAACTGGCTATAAACAGCCAGATATAGGATACCCACCATTGCCCGTTCGGGCCTGTTCCGAGAATTGGAGCAGTCTCTTCTTGCCGGGGGTAAAGCTGATATACTCCCCATTCAGCAATCAACACAGCAACTTGCAGCACTCCCCAGACAATGACTACTGACGACAAGCCCACACAAGCAATCCTCTCTGCACATGACGTTTTTAGTTCTTCGGAGCTTGACGAGTTGTGTCAGCGTATTATCTCCAGCGGCATATTGGGCAGGTCGAAGCACTACGGGGCGCTGCTGCAGTACCTGGTTAGCTGCTCTGGCCAGAACCGGCAGCCTAAAGAGATTGAGCTGGCTACGGATGTGTTGGGTAAGGCAGATGACTACGATGTGTCTGCGGACTCATCGGTGCGGGTGTATGTGCACCAGCTGCGTAAGAAACTCAACGCCTATTACGATCAGAATGAGTTGGATGCGGCCTACAAGTTGGTCATCCCCAAGGGAAGCTATTCCCTGGCGGCCATCGCTACCACGCCCATCGTTAAGTCCTCCGCTTTTTCGCTTGCCCGGTTCGGCGTGAGCAACTCCCTGCTGTTCGCGGGCGTTGTTCTGCTTTCAGCGAATCTTTTGTATATGTTCGGTCAGCGCAGCGAGGCGAGCAGGCCGCCTTCACAATTTGCGGCCGCACATCCGGTATGGGAAACGGTGCTGGGTGATGATCAACCTATACTGTTAGTTATGGGCGATTACTATATCTTCGGCGAGCTAAACGCCAATGGCAATGTTGCCAGGATGGTTCGCGAGTTTAATGTGAACTCGCGTAGTGATCTGGAAGATCTGCAGTTTAGCGATATTGAGCATACCGAAAACTATCTGGATCTGGATTTGAGCTATATGCCGGAAGGCAGCGCCTATGCCCTGGCGAAGGTGGTGCCGCTTCTGCAGAATAGTGGCAAGTCGGTGAACATTACGATGATGTCCGATCTAACCTCCGCGGACATTCGCAGCAATCACATCGTCTATATCGGTTACATCAGCGCGCTGGATAAGCTGACGAGTATGACCTTCGCCGGGTCCGGTCTGCGTATCGGTCGCAGCTACGATGAGTTATTCAACACAAAGACTGCAGAGTATTACACCAGTGATGCGGGGCTGCCTGAGGAGGGAGACCCTTTTAGAGACTACGGGATGTTTGCTACTTTTCCGGCGAGCATCGATACCCAGGTGGTTCTCATATCCGGCATGCGCGATGCGGGCCTGATGCACACGGCGCAGGCGGTATCGAATACATTGGCTCTTGATGAGTTGGTCGTGTCGATTGATAGCGATACAGACGAGGTGCTTGCAAGTTTCGAGGCGCTGTATGAGGTGTTTGGTGTGGACAGGCTGAATTTCGATGCAAACTTGGTCTATAGCAACTTGCTCGATGCGAAGCAGATCTGGGCCTCGCCTCAGGCTAGCCGTTTAGACTAGCCCTGTTCTTTCCTTTTTCCCTTTCCCAGCCCTTTGTCCTGATTTACGTTTAAGCATAGGTTCGGGCTAATCAGACGATCTTGTTCGCTCTAACGGCGCTGCGTCTTGCTTTAACCGCCTTCGCCTTGGCCTGATCGTCGCCGTACTTGTTGATCGAGAAGTAGGCATTCTTCTGCTTTCTCTTCACGCCTTTGCCTTCCTGCCATGTTGCCACCCAGGAATGATCCTTCTCTGAATAGCTGACGCCGATCTCGCCGGAGCTGTTCAATGGCGATACCTTGCGCGGGCTGAACTTCGCGTAGGGCCAATTGCTGCCGTAGATCTTCTTGCCCTCTATATCTCTCTTCTTCTTCGCAGCGGTTATGGCCTTAGTCTTGCCGCCAAACTTCTTGAAGGGGAAGGATTGCTGGAAACTCTTGCCATCGTATTTAATACGGACCCACGCGCAGTTGGTGCCGCGTGATTCGATGATGCTGATGTGGTGTAGTGCGCTTAGTCTTTTCACGAGAACCTCTCTTGGACTTAGCTATTCTGTTGCAGAGTTATTACTGCCCAGAATGCTTTGTGTCTAAACCTGAATGATAGTGGAGCCGGAACAGCAGTGTTATGCCATCACTGAAAGACTGTGATTCAGTTCTTACTGCCAGACTCGAAAAACGCTATAAAACACGAGTAACAATAAGGCAGCGGGTAAAACCAGAAATGTACCAGTAAAGTGTACACCCATATTTAGAAGGCGGCTAGCTCGAGAGATTGTCTTAGGCGTAACAGTCAGGGCAAAAGATGGCTTGTTAGGCGTGGGACGCCATATGCTGTATCACGCCAGGCTTTCGGCTCTCTACCTTGTCGATGCTGTAGTCGTAGTTGGCGGCGCTGGGGTCGATATCCTTAGCCTCATCGATCGCGGCGGACAGATCTGCCTGTGCGGCCTGCTTGGTGAGATAGGGCCCCGAGATCTTGACCTGCAAGCTCGGCTCGTTTGGAGCGGTTGCTACGATGTAAAAATTCTTTGAATCCACTGTTTCTATTCCACCTGCCTGCTGGCAGATATATCAAACTATAATGGTCTTGGTTCTGCTCCAGAACTCGCTGTGGCTCTGGCTTCAAGCACTATAGGGGTCTATCGGCCGCGTATTAAAAACCAAGAGTGCCTGTAATACAAGATCGGATCACTACTATTTTCATTGCTCCCATTCCCGCTATTTTCCGCCAAGAATAAGACCAGAATCGCGAGCATAAACCTCGACTCGCAAGGCTAGTGCGTCTCCCGTCACAAAACCGATCTTTAGCTGTAACTGGGCCTGTTGCCTATAAATACGCCCAATTAAGTCGATTTGGATCTAGAATGGGGCGCAGCAGCAATAAGCCCGGGTGTGAGCGCTGCGTTTGACATAAAATGGCGTAAATTCAATTAGCTATAGTGACTCGAGCCAATAAGAGCGACTAGTTAATAACTCCTGACAGGCGAAAAATGTCTACTAGCAAGTCCATCAGCATCGTCATACCCGTGCGCAACGAGGCAGGCTACATCGCGGCCCAGCTGCAGCGACTGCAGGCCTATCGAAGCCGGGGACACGAGCTTATCGTCATAGATGGGGGCAGCCTTGATGACACTGTGCAACTGACTACGGGCCTGGTAGATAGCTGCGAAAGCGGCGAGAGCGGGCGGAGCAGGCAGATGAATCAGGGGGCCGCTAGTGCCAGGGGAGATGTGCTGCTATTCCTCCACGCCGATACGGAGCTGCCTGAGGGTGCAGATGGTCTGATTATAGAGGCTCTTGCCGAGCAGGGCAGCCGCTGGGGCTGGTTCGACGTGCGCCTCAGCAATTCAGGGCTTCCGTACCGCATGGTAGGGGGGATGATGAACCTGCGCTCGCGGCTCACCTCGGTGTGCACGGGGGATCAGGCCCTGTTCGTCGAGAGGGCGCTATTTGAGGAGCTTGGTGGCTTTCCAGCGCTGGAACTGATGGAGGATATCGCTCTGAGCAAGGCTCTGCGACGCGCGACGAAGGCAGAGGCTAGGCCAGCGCGGCCCGATGGCGTAGCAGTCACCTCGAGCAGGCGATGGGAGCAGAATGGACTGCTGACCACGATACTGCTGATGTGGAAGCTACGATTGCTCTATTTCTTCGGTATGAAGCCCTCAAATCTTGTCAGGATGTACTATCCACGCCATGACTGAGCGGGCATCTTCAATTTCCCAATTGCACCCTCGAATCGCCGTCTTCGCCCGGGAACCGCTCCTTGGCCATGTTAAATCTCGCCTGGCCGAGGAGATCGGTGAGGCCTCAGCGCTGGTTGTGTACAGGGCGATGCTGGCTAGAGTGACTGGGCTGCTAGGCAGCGCTGATATTGCAGATTGGGATCTGTGGGTAACCTCGAATATATCTCATAAAGACTTTATAACTAATTGTAATAAAACAAATATATATATTCAGGAGGGCGCAGATCTAGGTGCCAAGATGAGCCGGACCATAGAGCTTACACTGCAGCGTGAGGATGCGAATGCAGCGGTAGTGATAGGCACGGACTGCCCGGCGCTGACTGCCGACTATCTGCAGAAAGCCCTGGATGCCCTTAGCTCGGGCGTCGATGTGGTGCTGGGGCCTGCGGAGGACGGGGGCTATGTGCTGATTGGCATGGGTCAGCCTCATCCGACGCTGTTTTCTACTATCGATTGGGGTACGGACCGGGTAATGGCTCAGACACTGGAGGCTATAGGCGCTTGTGGTCTGAGTTATCAGTTGCTGGACACACTATGGGACGTCGATAGGCCTGAAGACCTGCAGCGGCTGCGGCTATTGAACCCGCCGTTAGACTGGGATGGGGGCTAGGAAGGGCCTGGTTACTTGAAACAGGCGTTGGTTGAAGACCCGATCAACAGGTAGATAGGCAGTGGTATAGCTAGATAATTAGTTAGATAGTTAGTTATTTAGATAGACAGACAGTTAGATAGATCGATAGAAAGCAACCTAGATTGGAAGATAGTCTAGAGAGTCTCGATTGATAGATAGGGGCATCAGTCCCTATCAAGAGAGGCTTCCAGCTCCATCAGCTTTTCAGCTAGCCGCTCGGAGTCTACTTTATAGTCCCCATTGACGATGCGGCGATGCAGGGATACGACCTTGGTGGCATTGATCGTAGGCAGTTCGTCCAGAGCCGCACGCAGCTCATCCAGATCTATATCAGGCTCAACCTGCTGCTTATCTCTCTGCAGGCTGGTGACCACCGATCTAACTGTTTCTTGATTCAGTCTCTGCTCGTTGCCAGAGGTCTTGGATGTTGGAGTCTCTTTTTTCACAGGCGCAATTCTTCTCAATCCCTGATGGTAGCGGTTATTTCCCTAATCAATATCGTCTAGTAAGGCGGTTGGGTGTCTTAGAGGCGTGCTCTACTCACCACTACCTGGGTCTGTCTACTGGCCGAATCTTAGTCTAATTCCGAGCTGGATCAGCTGCGGGTCTATCCTATAACGACAGCTGAATTGATATCTTTAAGAGGGCTAACGAAGCGGCTACGGGCAGGATCGACGGGCGTCTGATTCGTTAAAACACTCTATAACTTATTGAAAAAAATCAAGATTTTATTCGGCGAAGAACTGTTGGGCCTGCTGCTTTTGATTCCAGCGAAGTGTTCACTACGGCTTAATCGTAGAAAATTCCATGGCCATTTTTCGCAAAAATTGTTGAATAAATTTTCATTTCTATGCGCTGGATGTCTGTAGGCGAAGGCGCTAGCCTCTAAATCGCTACGGATTGTGGGAGTGGTTTTAGGTGGGAGCGATCACAGCATTTCCATAGGCCTCGATGAACTCACTCGGCAATCTTGTCGCCTTGCCACTGCTGAGTGTCACGCAGATTACTTGCCAGTGGCCGCGCAGCACGGTCTTACCCGTGGCGAAGTTAATCATCTGAAAGCGTCGCTCCATGCGCAGCTTCCTATCGCAGGCGGTTATCCAGGTGCCGATTCGCAACGCCTCATTCTCGAAGGTGGGTAGGCAGTACTCGTAGCTCGCCTTGCGGATGGCTACGCCGCGATCCAGTCGGTGATAGTCAGCAACCGTTAGGCCCAGAGACTGAGAATGACTCCACGCGCATTGCTCGCACCACACCACATAACAGGCGTTATTCGCATGGCCCATGCCGTCTATATCTGCCTCGGCTACCTGAATTGTGTGCAGATGGGGGTTGGGAAAGTCCCAATCGAATTGCGGATTTGTCATGTTCTCGTCATGTTCCCGTTTCTTATTGGGTCTCAATGCGACCATTATTCCACACTTAGTTGAGATTCGATCACGCCATATTGGTTCAGGCATTAGGCTTTAGCTGCCCGGGGTGGCATTTCCACGACTTTTTGAGAGCCCTGTCACAAATGCCCTGTGATGTGGGTCGCGGCGGTGAAACAGGCGGTGGGCTATGCTGACAGGTCTAAACCCCAATAATTGTGGGAAAACGGAAATCGGCTCTAAAAGTTGCTCAGTAATCAAGCGGAGACTGGTTTACAAGGCCCTTCTGGGGCGCTGCCTCATATATTCACCCACTTCTACCCGTAGTTTTTATCGACTTTTAGAGCAGTCAACATCACTCTCAAAGCCAGAGTACGTCATGTCCGGTTACCGCGGGGGCAGCTAGAGTGTGGATCAAGGATGACTGAAGAATGGCTTAAGGACTACTTAAGGTGGCTCAAGATAGTAGAGTGATTTATGTGTTCTTTCAGCGTGATCGCGATTAGCTGGCTACAGGCAGAATGATTTGTAAGAATAGTCCTTAGCGGCAGACTGGTCTGTACTTGTATTCAGGGTTAGCGGCGATAGCTTTTAAGCTTGCAGAAAGTGTACAGAGCAAAGTAACAAAGAGAATAATATGCATGCTGTAATCGAAAATTCAGATTCGGGCTTCTTCCAGTATTGGGATAGGTTAGTTGCAAATGATCCGGTACAAAACCCGATCTACATGCAGCAGCGCGCAGACTCGCTAAAAATCAAAGACAGCGCTGCTCAGTTTACCGATCGGTCTTTTCTGGTCATGGCGGCAGAAGAGCCCGTGTTTGGCTGCAGCCTTACTCTGCACCTTGATGAGCAGGGCAGAAAATGTATCGGTTACTTTGGCCGCGAAGCCTCTAGCCATATTAATCAATCCTCGATACAGGCCCCAACAAACAATTTTCGACCAGAAGCTGTGCGATTGCTGCAGGCGCACATCGGTCAGCTCATCGAAGAGATTCAACCTTACTCTATAGAATATTTGGATCCGGTGTGTTGTGGAGTGATGTCTCCCATAACACAGGTGCTGCTCAATCACGGTGGCAGGCCGGTTCCGCAGCGATCGCAGCTTATAGATATTTCTATCCCCGAGCGCGAGCTCTATCGCAATATGTCCAAGAGCTGTCGTGGCATGGTTGAGTGGGGAAGGCGGCATCTGGATATAGAGATCGTCCATGGCGATTGCTTCGATGTTTCGACTAACGAGCATTCTGTTAGCAGCAATCTAGAAAAAGTTTTTACCGACAACGATAAATTTATCTATGAGTCGTTTGTAAAAAGAGGGAACGGATTCTTAGTGCAGGGCCGCTATAGGAACGAGTTGGTTGCCAGCAGTTTATTCGTTCACAACAAGAAGACTTGTCATCAGGTGTTTGCAGAAAATAAATCCGGCTCTTTAGACCGTCCGGTACTGCATGCTTTGATCTGGGAGGCAATGCTTCACAGCAAGCGCGCTAGTTGCAGTCAATTCGATTTTGCTGGCACCGCTATTTGGGCTTCGAGCAAAAACACGCTAAGACCCGAAGATTTTAACGCATCGAGTTTCGGTGGCGAGCGCCATGTTCAATTAAGAATTACCCTCAAGCACACAGCCGACTGATCGGCTGTTGCTGTTCTTCTGCCTATGCCTATCCCTATCCCGCAAGCAACGTCTTGTTTTGGATTTCTTCCCTGACGATTAGCTCAGAATACCCGGCGCGGGCGTTTGACTAATGCCGGTTGAGCGGGTCTAATTGAGTGACATGCAGCGCAAAATCCATCCTCTAATTCTCGGACTAGAATCGATCATAAATGATTGAAAACGCCCAAATTCTTCTAATCGCGGATAACCAAGACTCGAGCAAACACCTGGAAACCGTTCTCGAGTTTCTGGGGGAGTCGATTACCGTCTGCAATAGTGCGGCCTGGGTGAAGCAGGTAGAAGAGAGCGCTTTTAAGAGTTCGCAGTTCTGTGCGGCGATCGTTGCCCAGTGCGATAAGCGAGACTCGGTCGCGGTGATTCAGGAACTTCACGCCTGGGAGAAAGGCCTGCCTTTCATTCTGGTAGGCGAACATAGTCTGGAGAAGATTACAGATTCACAATTGCTAGCCTGCATTACTGCCCAATTGCCAGAGCGCTTGAATTATCAACCACTGCTGGATGCCCTGCATAAGGCAAAACTGTTTCATGAACACTTCAATCGGCTGCGCGATTTTGATGGCGTGCGCGATTTTACGATGTTTCGAAGTCTTGTTGGTGAAAGCGACGCCCTGCAGAAAGTGCGTTATATGATGGGGCAGGTTGCCAGTAAGGAAGTGAGTGTCCTGATCACCGGGGAGTCGGGTACCGGTAAAGAGGTGGTTGCGAGAAATTTACACCTGAACTCGAATCGCTCGGACAAGCCCTTCATTCCCATTAACTGTGGCGCGATACCGCGGGAGCTTTTAGAAAGCGAATTGTTCGGTCATGAGAAAGGCGCCTTCACCGGTGCTATTGCCGCGCGGGCGGGGCGCTTCGAACTGGCCGATGGTGGCACGCTCTTTCTCGATGAGATTGGTGACATGCCACTTAGCATGCAGGTGAAGTTGTTACGAGTTCTGCAGGAGCGCAGCTTCGAGCGAGTAGGCGGGGTGAACACGCTGCAGTCCGATGTCAGGATTCTGGCGGCGACTCACAAAGACCTGGAAGAGATGATAGCGAGCGGCGAGTTTAGGCAAGATCTCTACTACCGAATTAATGTGTTTCCAATCGAGATGCCATCCCTGCGCGAGCGTCCCGAAGACATACCCCTGTTACTCAACGAATTGATCACCATCATGGAATCGGAGAGCCGCGGCTCGGTGCGTTTTAATTCCGCCGCCATCAATACGCTGCGTGACTACGATTGGCCGGGCAATGTACGAGAGCTGGCAAATCTTGTCGAGCGCATGGCCATTCTCTATCCCCATGGCATAGTCGGGGTTGGAGATTTACCAGAAAAATTCCGACAGAAAGTGGATGCCATGTTAGCCGGCGGTTCGCCAGTTTCTTCTGACCAACCCCCGCAGGATTCTAGCGTGGTTCCTCTGCCCAGACGCTCGGTGCAGTTCGAGGCAGCAGCGGCTGACTCAACCAACGGACTGTTACCCTTAAGCGGTATAGATCTAAAAGAGTATCTTTCCAACTTAGAGAAGGATCTTATCGAGAAGGCGCTAAGCGATAGCGGCGGTATCGTGGCGCGGGCCGCCGACAGGCTGCAGCTTGGCAGAACCACCCTGGTTGAGAAGATGCGAAAGTATAATCTGCAGAAATCCCAAGAGTTGGATGCTCAGCAGCAGTCTGAGCTCGGCGAAGATGAGGGAGCAGGTGAAGGTAAAGGAGCAGGAGGCAGAGAAGGAGACAACGAAGTAGACAGCGAAGCAGATGTCATCGACGGGAATAAGACCGCCTCAAACCAGGCTAGTCATTAGCCTCAATCTCCACGCCCCCTAACACCGCGGATTTCAATTCCAGTTCGATGCGCAGGCCAGAGTTGTTTAGCTGCTCCATGCGCACCAGTAGAAAATTCCAATCTGTAGCAAGCCAGATCTCGGTGACTCGCTCATCCGAGGCGTCCCGCACCCGTTCCAGTTTCACGGTAGTTAACTCACCTATTGGAGTGCTGAGAACCTCATTACCGGCGCGTCGGTATTCGTGAATCTCAATCTCGTCACCGTCGATAATCTCGAATGAAAGGGTAGACCCGATGTCCGTATCAGCGATCAGGGCCTTTCTTATGGCGGTTTGGTAACTCAGCTCGTCCATGACGCCGCTGTGCAGTGGTATCTGCCAGCTCTCATCGTCTTCGCTGCTCATCGCCAGTGCTGCATCCCAGTTGAAGGCGATGGCATGGCTTGCGCGGCTAACGCCGGTGAGAGTATAGGAGTAGTTCTGGGGTAGGATCTGATCATCTACCAGTTCGAATGCGCTGAGCTGATTCATTTGGGCAAGAGTCTGCCCGACAAGGCTAGCCACCAATGAGTTGCTTAACTCGTATGAATTCGCGCCGGTCTTTGTGAGGCAGCGGGTGCCGGTGGCGGCCAGTCCATTGGCGCTTGCCTCATAGGTCGCAGAGTACTCTGTCAGTGGTGTGGATTGTGAATGGCTAGCGCTATTGAAACCCAGTACTAAAACGGCTGCTAGTACGGCATTTTTCATGATCAGCTCAGTCGCTCGCCGGATTCGGGAAGCAGGCGTTCGTCCAGGTAGGCGTCGTTCCCATCGAGGCGTAACCTGCCATCGGCGAACCAGGAAACGACCGTAGGATAAAGGATATGCTCTTTCTGATGAATCTTCTCGGCAAGGCTGTCGGCATCGTCAGTCGGCTCTATAGCGATGGATTCCTGTGCGATGACCGGGCCGCCATCCAGTTCTTCGGTGACGAAGTGCACGGAAACACCGTGCTGCTTTTCTCCGGCATCGAGAACCCGCTGATGAGTGTTAGTACCCGGGTAGGCCGGTAGCAAGGAGGGGTGAATATTGAGAATGCGGACCTGATAGTGTTTGACGAAATCGGCGCCAAGAATGCGCATGAAGCCGGCAAGAACGACAAGGCCGGGATTGTATGCGTCTATTGCCTTAGCGAGAGCGTTATCGAATAAATCGCGACTGGCGTACTGCTTGTGGTCTATTACCTGCGTAGCAATATTGCTCTGCTGCGCTCTGAGTAATCCATAGGCGTCAGCTTTGTTGGAGATGACACCGCTGATTCTGTAGTTGCCATTGGCGCTGTTGTCCATGATGGCTTGTAGATTGCTTCCGTTACCGGAGATTAAGATAACTATTGAGCGATGATTGTTGTGCATCTCGTAGTCTGTTCGTCTCTAGAGCATGACTACTGAGGCGTCGTCGGCAGTCTCGCGACTGGCTACGCTGCCTAGCAGAAAAGCCTGCTGCGATTCTTTTTTGAGAATCTCCAGTGCCAGCTCTGTCTGCTGCTGTGACACACAGAGAATCATGCCGATGCCGCAGTTGAATGTTCTTAGCATCTCGGATTCGGCGACGTTGCCGTTCTCCTGCAGCCATTTAAAAATCTCTGGTCTGTCCCAGGCATCGGCTCTAATCTGCGCCTGCGCGTTTTCGGGCAATACCCGCGGCAGGTTCTCGGTAATGCCGCCACCGGTAATATGAGCAAGTGCATGGAGGTCGACGGACTCGGCCAAGGCGGCAATGGTCTTTACGTAGATCTTTGTGGGTTCCAGCAGGGTTTCGCCCAGAGTGCTATCGCCAAACGTCTGGTCGAGCTTGGCGCCACTGACTTCGATGATCTTGCGGATCAATGAATAGCCGTTTGAGTGAGGGCCGGAAGAGGCTAGGCCGATCAAGTTGTCGCCGATGGCAACCTTCGATTGATCTATGATTTTGGATTTCTCCACGACACCGACGGAGAAGCCGGCAAGGTCGTAATCTTCGCCAGAATACATGCCAGGCATCTCGGCGGTCTCGCCACCGATTAGTGCGCAGCCGGCCTGCTCGCAGCCTGCGCCTATGCCGGTTACTACGGCAATAGCGCTAGCGACATTGAGACCGCCCGTGGCGTAATAGTCGAGGAAGAACAGCGGCTCGGCGCCGCAGACGATCAGATCGTTGACGCACATCGCGACCAGATCGATGCCTATCGTGTCGTGTTTGCCCATCTCCATGGCTAGCTTCAATTTTGTGCCCACGCCATCGGTTGCCGACACCATAACGGGGTGTTGATACTTACTGGGAATCTCGCACATTGCGCCAAAGCCGCCTAACTCCGAGAGAACTTCGGGCCGGTTCGTCTTGCGCGTAACAGCTTTAATCTCATCTACCAGGGCATTGCCCGCATCGATATCGACGCCTGCATCGCGGTAGCTTAAAGATTGCTTGGAATTGGAGGCGGGCTTGCCGTTTTCATCGCCTGATGTCATTGCGTGGTTCCTTGGCTGCTGCGTTAATCGCGTTCGATGTCGCACTACTCGAGTAAGCGCGCATTTTATCAAGATGCTGTGCCCACGTCAGTGACTAAATGTTCTACAAGCGAGCTATTCTTCGTGATACTCGTTCGCCCGTGTGTGCCAGACAAATTAATTAGAGGTAACAGCAGGTAACTGGAAGTAAATGGAAGTGACTGGGAGTAACTGGGAGTAAATTGGAGCAATCGGCATTAAATACGAGCCGCAGGTCTCACTCCCTAAAAACTAATAGGCCCGGCCGCACTGCCGAGATTAGGCCTTGGAGGGCAATTTACAGTATTATCCTGCCCATGTTTGCTATACACCGAAAAAATCTGTTCACCTGCCTGTTGGCGCTTGCGCTGTCTTTCATTTCGCTGCATTCCAGTCTGGCCTTGCAGGTTACGGGACTGTATAGCCAGGATATACCCGTTGCGAACGATGGCGAGGCGGAACGCAATCGTGCCTTTGCGGAGGCTCTGGCCGCCGTGGTAGTTAAAGTCAGCGGAGATCCGCGCTGGTTGGAGGACCCCACTATCGAGAGGGCTATCTCTCAGGCGCAGAGTTATGTCGAAGCGACCAGCTATTTTAGCGAATCCATTCAACTGCCTCTGGAGGACAATACGCTGTCTGATGAGGTCCAGGCGGAGCGATTCTACACGGCCGAGCAGCGGGTTATCTCCGTGAACTTTGCGTCTAGCCTTATTGATGAGTTGCTTGCTGAGGCCAATATTCCTGTATGGGACAGCAATCGCCCAAGCGTGTTGGTGTGGATGGTGTTGCAGAGCTCTGCAGGAGATCGTTCCTTTCTAACCGAGGACAGCAACCCGGAAATACTGCAGGCCATGCGCGACTTCGCCGCCGCCAGGGGCTTGCCGATTATCTTCCCCGTATTGGACTTTGAAGACAGGAGAAGCCTGTCGGAGAATATCGTTTGGAATCTGGATGAGCAGGCCATAGCTGCTGCGAGTGAGCGCTATGGCGCGGATAGTATTTTAGCCGGACGTCTGCACTTTACGGCGAGCGGAGAATTGGTCGGCCTGTGGCAGTTTCTGTTTCAGGAGGAGGCCGAGGTATTCGATGGCTTCGATACCGACTTACAGTCTTATCTCTACGACCCGCTCAATCGAATTACAACGAGGCTTGCCGGTTACTTTGCGATTCTTCCGGAATCGATTGCGGGGGAGACCATACGCCTGAGGATAGACGGCATCAAGAATCTTAATGCCTACTCATCCTTGCTAACTTATGTAGAAAGCCTCGGTCTGGTTGCAACAGTTACCACGGCGGAGGTAGATGGAGAGCGGATCGAACTACAGCTCTCTCTGCTTGGAGACTCCAGACAGCTCTTTGAGCAGATCTCGCTGGATAGAGATCTTCTTCCTATAAGCGACACCGCCGCTGCCAGCAATCCGCCCTCGTTGTTACATTACCGCTGGACGCGCTAGTCGATGCCAAATTCTAATTTCGACCAGCTAACCCTAGGTGTTGGTCTAGACGACGACGCGCAATTCGAAAACTTCTTTGTCAGTGAGGCTAATAGGCCTCTGGTAAATACGCTGCTCAATGGTAGCGATGAGCCCTTTCTGTACATCTGGGGCAATGGTGCGCCGGGCCTCAGTCATCTGCTGCAGGCCTCCTGTCACAAGGTCACCGCTGACGGCGCTGGGGCCATCTACCTGCCGCTGCGTGAGCGTTCCAGCTTTCAGCCGCAAATCTTAGAGGGAGCAGAATCCCTTTCTCTGGTTTGTATAGATGACATAGACTGCATAGCCGGCGATGCGCAGTGGGAGGCGGCATTGTTCACCGCGTTCAATGCGCTGCGACAGACCGGTGCTCAACTCATAACAGCGAGTCATATGCCTGCGCAGCAGCTGCCAATATTGTTGCCGGATCTGCTCTCACGTCTGCAGTCGGGTCTGCTCTATCAGCTGGTGGAACTTGACGATGAAGACAAGCTACTGGCTTTGCAGCTGCGTGCGAAGAAGCGTGGTCTGGATATGCCCGATAGCGTAGGTGAGTTTATACTGCTGCGCGCCGAGCGAAACCTGTCTGCCCTGATGCGGATACTCGATGAACTGGATCACCGTTCCTTGCAGCAGCAACGCAAGCTGACGGTGCCCCTGGTGAAAGAGACGCTGGGTTGGTAGTGGGCGGTTTCTCCAGGAAACAACTTTTTGCCGAGAAACCTTGCCGGAAAATTTTAGCGGCAGATTCTAGCAACTAATTCTAGCGATTAATTTTAGCAACTATTTTTTGCAACTAAGTCTAGAGAGGGACTTTGTAATGGTCTCGATACTGCCGAATAAAAAGAATAAGCAGCACGAAGATTATCGAGCATAACAGTACCTCGACGACACCCAGCCATAGCCTCGCTGGATCGAAGGCGGTAAGCACGCCGTGCATGAAGTACAGAAGTATAGCGAAGGACATCCAGCCATAAGTTCGCAGCCGGCCACGATGCAGTCCAGGGGCGAAGATCAATAGTGGGGCGACCTGTATAAACCAGATTACCGCACTGGCAAGGCGGAACTCTCCGAAAACCAGCACCGCGTTCACGACGAAATAAACCAGCAGCGCATAATAGGCGACGAGCAGCGACTTGCGTAGCAGCTCTATGGATGGGGGTAAAGCGTTACTTTCGGTCATAGTCTATTAGGAGCTCGTTAGTTTCTTGGCGATGGATGACACGCGCTTACCTAAGGCCGTGCACAGCGATGCTTCTTCGTCACTGATCGGGTTGCGGCCCTTGGCGCCAGCAACATGGCTAGCTCCATAGGGTGTGCCACCGGTAGTCGTGGTATTCAGTGTGGCTTCGGAATAGGGGATGCCGCAGTACACCATGCCGTGATGGATGAGTGGAATGGCGATGGTCAATAGAGTGGTTTCCTGCCCGCCATGTAGTGACGAGGTGGAGGTGAAGGTGGCGAAGGGTTTGTCGATCAGGTCGCCCGATGCCCAGATGGCGCCGGTGCCATCCAGAAAATATTTCAGTGCGGCGGCCATATTTCCGAAGCGGGTCGGGCTGCCAACTATGAGTCCGCTGCAATTCTTTAGATCTTCTTCGCTGCAGTAGACAGCACCTTCGTCCGGCACCTGAGCCTCGGTGGCCTCGCTATTGGCAGAGACGGAAGGGACGCTACGAATCTTCGCCTCCATGCCCGTGACCTGCTCGACACCTCGCGCGATTAGCTGTGCCATCTTCTCGGTAGCACCGTAGCGGCTGTAATACAGCACTAATATATAAGTCGAATCCACTTAGTCGTCTCCAATAAGAGTGAGCACGTCTTCGGGGGGTCTGGCGATGATCGCATTGTCTCCCTTCACGACGATGGGGCGCTGTAATAGCTGCGGATGTTTCTGCAATAGATCGAGAATGATTTCTTCGCTGAGGGTTTCGTCATCCAGGCCTAGCTCATTGAAATCGTCTTCGGAACGGCGAATGATGTCGAGTAACTTAAGATCAAGTTTGGCGAGTAGAGACTTAATTTCATCGATACTCGGTGGTGTCTCCATGTAATAGATGATCTGGGGGTCGACATCATTCTCTTCAAGAAGGGCTAAGGCCGCTCTGGACTTTGAGCATTCCGGATTGTGATAGATGCGAATGCTTTTCACGTTTCTTATTCCGGTACGCTCCACGTCACTTTTTCCATTGTTTGTCACGCTGCTTCTCCTCGATAATCTGACCGCTAATCTTTTAAGTGCTTAAGATGAGCTGTCGGTAAAGGTCTTGTTTCCCAATTCTTTCGCAACAGTTTGTTCAAGACTCGCGGAGAAGTCCCGTACTAGCTGCTGATCTTTTGTGGCGGTCCTAGACTTCAATGGGTCTTCATTGTAGCTGCGCAGTGCCTTCCATACATCAAAAAATGTACAGGTCTGCACAGACTTGGTTGGCAGGAAGCTGGGTGGCTCATCCGCCGTGCGACTGATAAGCCCAATCTTCTCTAAGGCCAACAGGGAATCTTCGATAACAATAGGGTGGCCACTGAGTGCCGCTGCCAGTTCGACCTCATTCAAGGGGCCCAGGCCGGCGAGGAATCGATTAATAATCACCGCCGCTACGGATAAGCCCAGTTCTTCTTGCTGGGCAATGCTGAGATTGCTCTCGCCCCTAACCACGCGGGTCTTGGATGGGTATTGGTGGTAGTAGGCGATGCTGCTGCCTATCAGTGCGACCAGCCACCCGATATAGACGAAGAACATCACTGCGACGACGGTGGCAAAGGCAAGGTAGATAGACTCTCGTGCAGACGCGATAAAGAAGCCCTGAAAGACCGAACCCATCAGCTTCCATATGATGGTCGTGACGAAGCCGCCGATAAATGCCGAGCCAAATTGAACTCGTGTGTTCGGCAGGAAACTGTAGGCGAAGGCGAAGGCGAGTGACATGAGCAGAATCGGTGCCGCTAGTGCGACGAATTCGATGATGAAGATGCCGTAGCTTAGGCTCTCCAGCAGGCGGCTGAAGAAACTGGTGTTAACCGAGGAGGTAATAGTAATCGAGAGAAACAACAGAAGCGGGCTCACGATCACGGCAAACAGGTATTCACTCACCCGGCTCGACCAGGAGCGTCCCTGTCTAACCGCCCAGATGTAGTTAAAGGAGGACTCGATCTTGCGCATCATGTCCAGAACGAAATAGAGCAGCAGGCCTACACTGGTGATGCCGATAAGTTCGACCTGAATCGCATCGACATAGCGCAGAATATCTGTGGTGAAGCCATTGGCATCGTCACCCAGTGGTTGCAGCAGGGTTAAGAGTGTGGGTTCCAGCGCGTTGTGCACGCCCAGGCCCTTGAGCACGGCGAAGGTGAGGGCTAGCAGAGGAAAGAAGCCTATAACCGTTGTGAAGACCAGGCTCATCGCGCGCAGTGAGAGTTGACCCTGTAGCAGGTCGCGGACAATGGCGACCAATGTCTGGCTACTTCTAAGCAGGAAGCGTTTCCACAGCGGAAGCTCCGGACTGTTCTGCTGCCACAGGTAGTCATTGATTCTGACTCGAATCTGGGCGAAGAAGTTTTGCAGGCTGGAAATTGACAGGCTCATAGAACGCTTTTCGAAATGAAATAACAGGCTTTAGTATACGCGATAACTCGCGAACTCACCGCACTCTGGCGAGCGTAGCGCCGAACGTTCATTTTAGAAGAAATGCGTGGGCTTGAAGGGGGGTTAGGCTAGAGAAGCAAGAGAAGCAAGAGAAGGATAATGCAGCAACTCTAATGATGTGTGCCATCTCCAGAATTGCTGCGCAGTAGCCGCGTCAAAGCAGCCTTTAGTCGAATAGGCCCCCTACGAAGGTCTCGATCTCTTCCTTGGCGATCAGTTGCTTCTCGCCAGCGACTCGGTTCTTGTATTCGATTACGCCGTCGGCGAGTGCGCGGGGAGAGACAACCAGGCGATGGGGAATGCCCATCAATTCAGAATCCGCGAACTTCACACCCGGGCTGGTTTTCTTGTCGCGGTCATCCAGTAGTACTTCGGCGCCAAGTTGCTGCGCATGGGCATACAGCCGCTCGCCAACCTCAGCGATCTGATCGGATTTATGGGCATCGATAAGCACAATCACCAGTTGAAAGGGTGTGATCGCATCGGGCCAGATGATTCCCTGGGCGTCGTGGTTCTGTTCGATGCAGGCGGCAACGACTCGAGTCACGCCTATGCCATAACAGCCCATAGGCATAACCACCGACTTGCCATTCTCATCGAGGACTGTTGCGTTCAGCGCCTTGCTGTATTTCGTGCCGAGCTGAAAGATGTGGCCGACTTCGATGCCGCGCTTAATAGACAGTGTGCCCTTGCCATCGGGGCTGATATCGCCCTCCTGCACTTTGCGCATATCCATAACCGCATCGGGGCTGCAGTCATCATCCCAGTTGGCATTGATAAAATGTTTGCCAGCTTGATTCGCCCCACAGACAAAGTTATGCATCTCGCTGGTGCTGTTATCAGCGATGCAACGTATGCCCAGGTCAGATAACCCGACCGGGCCCAGTGAGCCAACAGGGCAGCCCAGTGTCTTCTGGATCAACTCATCCTCGGCAAATTCCAGTGGCGAGGCTAAGCCGCTGATCTTCGAGGCCTTGGTCTCGTTTAATTCCTGGTCGCCACGTAGCAATAGGGCGACTAGGTTGTTGCTGCGCTCACCCTCGTCGTTGGCAGCATGTACGAAGAGTGTCTTTAGGATGCGCTGTGCAGAGCAGTTCAGTTTCTCGGCCACTTCCTCAATAGTCTTTGCCGCGTCGGTATCGACCAGTTCGCGGGTCTTGGATTCGCCGGCGATGTCGTCGGCTATCGCAGCTGGAGTGCCTACGGCTAGCTCGATGTTTGCCGCGTAGTCGGACTCGCTGCTAAAGACGATCTCGTCTTCGCCGCTGTCGGCGAGAACATGAAATTCATGGGAGGTGCTGCCTCCGATGCTGCCGGAGTCGGCAATTACCGGGCGATAGTCCAGGCCGAGGCGGTCGAAGATATTGCAATAGGTCTGGTGCATCACCGCATAGGTTTCGTCTAGACATTCTTGCCCCACATGGAAGGAATAGGCATCCTTCATGATGAATTCCCGTGCGCGCATTACGCCAAAGCGAGGGCGTCTCTCGTCGCGAAACTTCGTCTGTATCTGGTAGATATTGGCTGGCAGTTGGCGATAGCTGCTGTACTCATTGCGCACCAGGTCGGTAATAACCTCTTCGTGGGTCGGCCCGAGACAGAAGTCGCGCTCATGACGATCCTGAAAGCGTAATAGCTCTGGCCCCATACCTTGCCAGCGTCCTGACTCTTCCCAGAGTTCGGCAGGTTGCACTACGGGCATGGAGACCTCCATGGCACCGGACTTGTTCATTTCATCGCGTACTATCTGGCTGACCTTCTGCAGCACTCTTAGCCCAAGTGGTAGCCATGTATAGAGCCCGCTGGCTAGCTTTCGAATCAAGCCGGCTCGGAGCATAAGTTGGTGACTGACAATCTCTGCGTCTGAAGGGGTTTCCTTAACGGTCGCTATTAGGTATTTGCTGGCTCGCATGACAGGTCCAATTCTGGGGTGGTTAATGAATATCTTAGACTATTTTGCCGCAGGGTACTGCGCCAATTGTAGCGCCCAAATAGTCACTCTTAAAAAGTGAGAAAGGCAGCCTCAGGCTGCCTTTCTTGGGGTTCTCGTTAGATTCTCTGGCCTAGTTGGGCGCTATGCGCGTCTCGCTAGTACTTAACCAGGATCTAGAAGTCTCTTTCTACCTTATAGGGCGAATTCCTTGAGCTTCTTGAGAGGAAGTACTTTAACTCTAGTGCTGGCAGGCTTGCGTGGAATGTCCATCAATTCGCCAGGACGGAAAGGGTTAGGTACGTTCTTGCGAGCAGGACGTGCTGGACGCTGCACAGATTTGATCTTCAATAGACCTGGCAGTGTGAATTCGCCAACAGCGCGCTTCTTAACGTGACGCTCAATCAGAACGCCTAGTTCTTCCAATACAGCAGCAACTTCCTTCTTGCTTACTGATGTATTTTCTGAAATCTCATTCAGGATTTCAGTTTTTGTGTACTTCTTTTGAATAGCTGGAGTCTTGCGCGTTTTTGCAGCGCTTGCTTTAGTTTTTGTTACAGCTTTCTTAGGTGATTTTTTAACAGCCATGCCCGCTCTCTTTACAGTTAAAATTACAAGTTAATTTGAATTCGTTCTAAGATTAGTGTTGCGTCAAATCTCGTGTTGAGTAGTGAGACTTCATTTTACTATTTAATTCTGGGTCGGTCTTTAGTTCTGACTCAAAATTAAAATCCCGCTGTGTCTCAGGGGGTGTATTTATAAATCATTCACATTGCGCTAGCAAGTAAATATAGCAACTTTCCAGCGCTTAGCGCTGAATTAGTAAAATACCGATAAATAAAGCCTCAAAATCATAGATCGTCTTAGTTTTTAAGTGCAGAATTCTTTCGATAAAAGCCACACAGAAATCTTGTTTTGTCAAATAACTTTAGTTCCAAATAGGTTTTGGATCAGGGTTTGGGTTGTAAATTTTTCTGCGTTTCCTGGGTTTGCTACGAGGCAGCTTTAAGAGGGCTCTGCAGAAAGAGGGTCGAAGACCTGTCTTTGAGGTTGTGAGGAATTTGTAATACGGATATAGACAATCCTGCCAGTGCTACCAATATTCTCAAATATTTCGATGTCCGCTTAGTAATGCTCGGCGCAAATTAGCTGGCTTTTCCCATTTTGAAAAACTGAGGACGGATAAGAAAGTAATAGGCGGGTGAATGTCGAACTAATACCTTGATCCTTATCTTGTCCCTTATTTTGACCCTTGGCCGTTCGTTACCCCAATAACTTGCGGTTGCGCGAACAGAGCAGATCAATCTTGTCGCTAATTCTGCTGGATTTATCTCGCTCTCATTGTCGAGATATAGGCTACTGTTGTGCGCAATTGAAACGGTGTCTATTCAATGAATTTCAAGCCGGGCAGTGGGTCATGGTTGACCGAAGACAGCATGCGCTGACGCGCGACTGCTAAGCGGAATGTTAACGTCCCAAGGGTACGGCTGCTAATAATAAGGTAGGGCTAGCTCGAAAACAGGCCAAAGACAGCTCAAAGACGGTCCAAAGACAGACCAAAGATAGCGCAAAGATAGCGCAAAGATAGGTGCTAGAGAAAATCCATATAAGGTATAATCGCCGGCTTTTAACAGCTCTGGCCCAAGCTAAACCTTGGGCCTGGCTCGAATTCTGCCTTTTAAGGCCAGCAATTCGATCCTGAGGAATGCCTTCGATGCCTATTTACGAATACCAGTGCGCAGAATGCGCGCACAAGATGGAAGCATTGCGCAAGATTAGCGATGAGCCCCTGCTGGATTGTCCAGCCTGTGGCAAGCCCGCATTGAATAAGCTGGTGTCAGCCGCTAGCTTTAGATTGAAGGGCAGCGGTTGGTATGAGACCGACTTCAAGACAGGTAACAAGAAGCAGCTGGCGAAATCGGAGTCGGCAAGCCCTAGCAGCAGCGAGAAAAAGGCGAGCCCTGACGCGAAGCCGAGCAAGACAGAGGCGAAGACTGAAGGCAGCAAGAATGCCGCAAAGAGCTCCAGCAATGAGACGAAAAAGCCGGCTTCTAAAGCCTCGTAGAGTTAGCTTCAGCAGAATTAACGAGAAAAGCACGGCTGCAGATTAAGAAAGAACGGATAAGTGTCGTTACAAGATATACCGCGGTTGACGCGGTTCAATTTATAGAAGAAGTATTAGGACAGGAAAACGCTATGCGCAGTAACTATTGCGGTGAACTAAACGAATCGTTTATTGATCAGGAAGTCCAGCTATGTGGATGGGTTCACCGACGCCGTGATCACGGGGGTGTCATCTTTCTCGACGTGAGAGACAGGGAAGGAATCGCACAAGTGGTGTACGACCCCGATACGGTTGAAAGCTTCGCCATGGCGGAGGGTGTGCGCAACGAATTCGTTATTAGAGTGACTGGAATTGTGCGATTGCGCCCCGAGGGAACCGTAAACAGCGAGATGGGCACCGGCAAGATAGAGGTGCTAGGCAAGCAGCTAGAGATATTGAACGCCGCCGAGACGCCGCCTATTTACCTTGATGACCATGCCGAGGTGGGCGAGGACATCAGACTGCGCTATCGCTATATCGATCTGCGCCGACCGGAGATGGCTGATAGGCTGCGATTCAGGTCGAAGGTTACCAATACCGTGCGAAATTTTCTCGATAGTAATGGCTACGTCGATGTTGAGACGCCACTGCTGACCAAGGCGACACCCGAGGGTGCCAGAGACTATCTAGTGCCAAGCAGAACCCACCCGAATAAGTTCTTCGCACTGCCGCAGTCGCCACAGCTGTTTAAGCAGATTCTGATGGCGGCGGGAATGGACCGCTACTATCAGATAGCCAAGTGTTTCAGGGATGAAGATCTGCGCGCCGACAGACAGCCCGAATTTACACAGATAGATGTTGAAACTTCATTCATGGATGAAGAGCAAATAATGTCTGTCATGGAGCAGTTGATCAGTGAGGTGTTCAAGAAGCATCTGGATGTTGATCTCGGTGCCTTCCCGCGTATGTCTCATGAGGAGGCCATGCACCGGTTTGGCTCCGATAAGCCAGATCTAAGAATCGATCTGGAGCTAATCGATATTGGCGACCTGATGAAGGATGTAGAGTTTAAAGTATTTAGTGGCCCTGCCAACGATGCGGACAGCCGCGTGGTAGCGCTGCGCGTCCCCCAGGGTGCGAGCATCAGCCGTAAAGTAATAGACGACTATACGAAGTACGTGAGTATCTACGGCGCGAAGGGGCTGGCCTGGGTCAAGGTCAATGACATTGACGCCGGCCTGGAAGGGCTGCAATCGCCAATCCTGAAGTTCATGCCGGAAGATGTGGTTCAGGCATTGATGCAGAAACTGGATGCGCAGACAGGAGATATTATCTTCTTCGGCGCCGACAAGGCGAAGGTCGTCAATGAGGCCCTGGGCGCATTGCGTATTAAAGTCGCCGAAGACCTGGGACAGGTCAGGGAAGGCTGGGCACCGCTGTGGGTGGTGGATTTCCCAATGTTCGAAACTGCAAGCGATGGCAGTATGACGTCTCTGCACCATCCTTTTACCGCGCCGTCCTGCGACGCGAGTCAGTTAAAGGCCGATCCGTTGAGCGCTCTGTCGCGAGCCTATGACATGGTATTAAATGGCACCGAGCTAGGCGGTGGTTCAATTCGTATCAACAAGCCTGAGATGCAGAAGTCTGTATTCGAGGTATTGGGTATTGGTGATGAAGAGGCGAGAGAAAAATTTGGCTTTCTGCTCGATGCCTTGAGCTTCGGCTGTCCTCCCCACGGCGGTATCGCCTTCGGTCTGGACCGGCTCATCATGTTAATGACTGGCGCCACATCGATACGCGACGTAATCGCCTTTCCAAAGACGCAGTCGGCTGCTTGTCCGTTAACGGAAGCACCAGGGGTAGTCTCTGCGAAGCAGCTGCGGGAGCTGAATATTAGGTTGCGGGAGCAGCCGGCGGCGAAGTAACGTTAGCGACAGTAATCAAAATATTAGGAAAGAATCTTTAGATCGGGAGTTAAGCTGATATGGCAGGTCATAGTAAATGGGCCAACATCAAGCACCGAAAAGCAGGTCAGGATGCGAAGCGCGGTAAGGTTTTCACCAAGATCATTCGCGAGCTAACCGTAGCCGCGAAGATGGGCGGTGGTGAGGTGGCAGACAATCCAAGGCTGCGCGCAACCGTCGATAAGGCGTTAGCTGCGAACATGACCCGGGATACTATCGATAGAGCGGTAGCGCGCGGAGCCGGCACCGCCGAGAGCGACAACCTGGAAGAGCTCAGCTACGAGGGTTATGGACCGGGGGGCACCGCCGTTCTGGTTGAGACCCTAACCGATAACAAGAACCGTACCGTCGCAGAAGTGCGTCATGCGTTTACCAAGTTTGGTGGCACCCTGGGCACCAATGGCTCTGTAGCCTATCTGTTTGAGAGGACCGGCATTATTAGCTTCCCCGAGGGCAGCAGCGAAGAAAAAATCATGGAAGTTGCGCTGGATGCAGGCGCCCATGACATAGTTAGCAACGATGACGGCAGCTTCGATGTCATGACTACACTGGAAACCTTCGGCGCTGTGCAAGACGCGCTGAACGCAGCCGGCCTGGTGGCGCAGTCCGCCGAGATGACGATGCTCGCATCGACCGAGGCTGATCTGGATCTGAGTTCTGCCGAGACACTAGTAAAGCTGATCGATCTTATGGAAGAGTTAGACGATGTGCAGAATGTGTATCACAACGCTAACATCTCCGATGAGATAGCAGCCCAACTCTAGTTCGCCTCTGAAGATCCAGACGCGGGCTCTTCTATTCACGGTTCGCTGTCTGTGTCCTGCCATCAGACTAAGGAATGTAAATGTCCATCATTCTCGGCATTGATCCTGGTTCCCGCGTAACGGGCTACGGTCTGATCAACTCCGTTGGCAATAAACTTCACTACGTACACTGCGGCTGTGTCAAAACCAACAGCACCTCCCAGCCGGAACGTCTCAAGACAATATTCACGGAAATCTGTCAGGTGATAGAGGAGTTTTCTCCACAGCAGGCGGCTGTCGAAGAAGTGTTTATGGGGAAGAATCCGTCTTCGGCACTGAAGCTTGGTCAGGCCCGTGGCAGCGCGATGGTTGCCTGTCTTTCACATGATTTGCCGGTAGCCGAATATTCGGCGCGTAAGGTAAAGCAGGCGGTGGTCGGTTCCGGCGGCGCGGATAAGTTGCAGGTGCAGCACATGGTTAAAGCCCTGCTGGCGATAAGTGATAACATAGCCGAAGACGCGGCAGATGCACTTGCCGTCGCAATCTGTCATGCCAATACCGAAGCCAGTTTGATTCGCATGGCGGGCGCAAAGTCGTTTAGCAGGAAGAGATTCAGGTGATAGGAAGAATACGCGGGATTTTAGTCGATAAGAAGCCGCCGGAGATCCAGGTGGATGTTGGGGGTATCTGCTATGAGGTGCAGGTGCCAATGAGCACACTGTACCAACTACCCGAGGTCGGCAAGGAGCTAAACCTGCATACGCATTTTGTCGTGCGCGAAGATGCACAGCTTTTGTATGGCTTCTTCGAAGAGAAAGACAAGTCTATGTTTCGCTCACTGATCAAGATTAATGGAGTGGGCCCGAAGATGGCATTAGGTATTCTCTCCAGCATGGAGGCAGATGAATTCGTGCGGGCAGTGCGCAGCAACGATATTAACGCCATGGTGAAGATGCCTGGTATAGGCAAGAAGACCGCCGAAAGACTATTGATAGAGATGCGTGACCGTCTCTCGGATTGGGATGGAGGCAGCGAAGGGAGTAGTGCCCCGTCAGCGGCATCACTTTCCACATCGATTACGAACGATGCGGAGACCGCACTGGTGTCTCTCGGATACAAGCCGCAGCAAGCAGCTCACGCCATTGCACAGGTATTAAAGGCGAACCCTGAGATAGAAGATTCCGAGCAGTTGATTCGGCAGTCACTCAAGAGCATGGCCTAGAAGGCCTCGAATAGTTTACTTACCGGCCCTAAATTGTTGGACAGCAAATGGAAGAAGATAGACTCATCTCACCTGAGGCAGCCCCGATAGAAGATTCTGTCGATAGGGCTATTCGTCCTCTGGTTCTCACCGACTATATAGGTCAGAGCGAAGTTAAAGAGCAGATGGATATCTTTATCAGCGCCGCGCGCAACCGTGAGGAGCCGCTGGATCATACGCTGGTATTTGGCCCTCCTGGATTGGGCAAGACTACGTTGGCTAACATCATCGCGAATGAGTTGCAGGTTGCTATAAAAACCACCTCGGGCCCGGTTCTGGAGAAGGCTGGCGATCTCGCCGCGATGCTGACGAACCTGGAAGAGGGGGACGTCTTGTTTATCGACGAGATTCATCGCCTGAGTCCGGTGATCGAAGAGATTCTCTATCCCGCCATGGAAGACTTCCAACTGGATATCATGATAGGCGAGGGGCCTGCTGCGCGTTCGATTAAGCTGGATCTTCCTCCGTTTACCCTTGTAGGTGCTACTACCAGAGCAGGCTTGCTGACTTCCCCGCTGAGAGACAGGTTTGGGATAATTCAGCGTCTGGAGTTCTATTCCGTGGAGGAGCTCACCCATATCGTCACCCGCTCGGCGAAAATCCTGGGCACCCACGCCGACGAGTCCGGTGCGGCGGAGATCGCGAAACGCTCGCGAGGCACACCGCGTATCGCGAATCGTCTATTGCGACGGGTGCGCGACTATTCTGAAGTTAAGGCAGACGGCACAGTGAATGCGAAAACGGCTGGTCTGGCGCTGGACATGCTGAGTATCGACAAGAATGGCTTCGATCACATGGACAGGCGCCTGCTGATGACCATGATCGAGAAGTTCGAGGGTGGGCCGGTTGGCATAGACAGCCTCGCCGCAGCTATCAGCGAGGAGCGCGATACCATAGAAGATGTTTTGGAGCCTTATCTGATTCAACAGGGCTTCATCATGCGCACGCCACGCGGGCGCGTAGTCACGCAATTTGCCTATAGGCACTTCGGCATAAAGCCCTCGGAGCAGGTGGCGGAACTGTTTGAGTCAGACCAATCCCCTGAGTAACTCGGCTGCCTGATGATGAGCGCTGGGCAGGGCATCGCCTTTGCCACGATTTGGCCATGATTTGCCCTTACATTGTCTCGTTTTACCTCTCAATAGTTAGTTTTAGGCAGTTAAATGCCTTTTCACAAAACTATTTCCCTCTTTGGCCGAATAATCCCTTTAAAGTCGGGGATTTCCTGCCGAGTTTGCCTGTCAAAGCATGCGGGGGTGGAAGTCGCGAGAAGCAAAAATTCGACTCTATACATGAATAACTCGATAAGTAATTAGATAAATAGCGGAATAGCATTGATCGGGCTATCAAGCTGATACCCGATTTGGAGAAAGACAGTGAACGAAGGGATTACACCTACTCTTTTAATTTTGGAAGCGAGCCTGCCAGTACAGCTAGTGCTGTTAACGCTGCTGGGGCTTTCTATAGTTTCCTGGGTGATGATATTTCAGCGCTGGATGGTGCTGTCTACCGCCTTAAAAGGAGTAATCAGTTTTGAGAACCGCTTCTGGTCTGGCATGGATCTGAGTCAGCTCTATAAAGAGGGCAGTCAGATGCAGAAGGAGAATATTCCCGCAGTAGGCATGGAAAATATCTTTCGAGCCGGATTCAAGGAATTCATGCGTCTGCGGCAGCAGCCATCAATGGATAAGGAAGCAATCATGGAAGGCGCTCAGCGTGCCATGCGCGTTGCCTATTCGAGAGAGGAAGAAAAACTCGAGAAGCATTTGCCGTTTCTCGCAACCGTCGCATCGGTCTCGGTATATATCGGTCTGTTTGGTACGGTAATAGGCATCATGAATTCATTTATCGGTCTGGCCAGTCAGGCCCAGGTTACGATGCAGGTGATAGCCCCGGATATTGCGGAGGCTCTGATAGCAACTGCGATGGGTTTGTTTGTCGCGATACCCGCCGTGGTTGTTTACAACCGTTATTCCGCCACCGTGGACAATATCACTAGCAGCTACGTGACTTTTACCGATGAATTCTCAAGTATTCTTCATCGCCAGATTCACAGCGATTAAGAAAAGACAGAGTTAGTAAGCGCGTAACTGAATAGGCTTGATCGATGGAAACAATTGTCCGCAAGAAGCGGAAACCAATGGGCGAAATTAACGTCGTGCCTTTTATCGATGTGATGTTGGTATTGCTCGTTGTGTTTATGGTGACGGCGCCACTTTTGAATCAGGGCATAGAGGTAGAGCTGCCAGAGGCGAATAACGAGCCCCTGGCTATCGATGAAAATCTGGAAACTCTGGTGGTGTCTCTGACTGCAGAGGGTGAATACTTCATCAGCGTTGGCGCGACGGGGGCGGATAGACAGTCTGTCACGCTGGAAACCCTTGGCGCCCAGGTTGCTATCATCACCACTACGAACCCGACTATACAGGTCTTGGTTGAGGGTGATACCGAGGCGGGTTGGGGAGCGATGGTAAATTTAATTACGACCCTACAGGCGGCGGGGGTTGCGAATCCCAATTTTATTACACAGCCTCTGGGTGATAACTAGCGCAGTGCGCGTAGATACACTCTGATGAAAGATACTTTTAACAATGTTGTGATCTACAACGGCTACCCACTGTCGGTAGTTGTTGCCGTGACTTTTCACAGCGCGATACTGGCTTTGCTCTTGTTTCTGCAGAGCAGTCGTAGTGCGGATGTCATGGAGCTTGTGCAGCCCACCGTAGTGAAGGCCTTGTTGGTGCAGGAAAACCCACAGGTGGCAAACGAGCGAGTTCGCCTGGAGCGGCAACAGCAGCAACAACAGCAAAGAGTTAGGGAGCAGGAGCAGGCACAGCGCGCCGCCGAGGCCGAGCGTCAGAGACAGGAACAAGCGCAGGCAGAAGAGCAGGCGAGGGCGGAAGAGCAGAGGAAGGCGCGAGAATTAGCTTCCCTGCGCCAGCGTCAGGAGAAGGAACGTATGGACGCGGAGCAATTACAGCGCGAGCAGGAAGCACGGGCTGAAGAACAGCGCCGCCAGCGTGAGTTAGCCGAGGCGCAGCGACAGCAAGAGGTTCGTGACCGAGAAAGGCAGCGCGAGCGTGAGGCAGCAGATGCGGCAGCCGCGGAGCTTGCCAGCTCAGAATTCGAAATGGTGCAGAGTGGTACGGCACTGATTCAACAACTTGTGCAGGAAAGCTGGTCGAGACCGCCCAGTGCCAGAAACGGCATGCGGGCAATCTTGCAGATGAGGCTGCTACCCACTGGCGAGCTGGTAGATGTCAGCGTTACCCAGTCCAGCGGCGACCCGGCATTCGACAGATCGGCGGAAAACGCGGTTTATGGCGCAGCGCCATTCAGAGAACTGCAGGCCTTGCCGATTAATGTATTTAATGAGAATTTCAGGTCTCTCTCACTGATATTCGAACCCGAGGATTTACTGAATTGAACTTAAGCAAAGCATTACATAGTTTCCTGGCGGGCACGCTTTGCCTGTGGTCGATAGCCGCTAGCGCTGAATTGAGCATTCAGATTACCCAGGGGGTGGATAATCCTATTCCAATCGCGGTCGTGCCATTTTCCTGGCAGGGCACTGGCGTGCTCAGTGAAGATGTATCGCAGATCGTAATGAATGATCTGGAGCAGGTTGGTGAGTTTCTAGCGCTGTCCAGATCGAATATGCTCAGCCTGCCCAGCGACGAGAGTCAGGTTTACTACCGCGATTGGCGCATCCTGGCTCAGGACTATCTGTTGGTTGGTAAGATAGACAGAGCACCCGGCAGCCAACTGGTTCAGGTTCAGTATGAGTTCTTCGATATCAATCGTGAGATCAAGCTAGCGGGCGAGGTTCTAACCGGGAGCGTGACTCAGCTTCGCGATATTGCCCATGAGATTAGCAACGTTGTTTTCGAACAGGTTACCGGGACACGTGGCGCCTTTACCACCGAGATAATGTACGTGGTTGCGGAGTATGTAAATCCGGAGCTGACTTATTTCCGCCTCGAGAAATCTGACTATGATGGCCAGCGAGCCCAGGTTCTGCTGGAGTCGGTCGAGCCCATTATGTCGCCCAGTTGGTCACCAACGGGACGCGATGTGGCCTATGTCTCTTTCGAGACCGATCTGCCGCGTATCTATATTCAGAATATTGCTACCGGCGACCGGCGCCAGATAACCAATTATCCGAACCTGAACAGTTCGCCGGAGTGGTCGCCCGATGGCACCAAGCTGGCAATGGTGTTATCGAAGGACGGAAGCCCCGATATCTATGTGCAGGATCTCACCACCAATCAGCTTATCCAGGTGACAGACCACCCATTGATCGATACGGAACCGAGCTGGACTGCCGATAGTAGATCTATAGTATTTATGTCGGAGCGAACCGGGCAGCCGCAGATCTATCAGATCGAGTTGGGAGCCAGCTCCTTCGATGTCGAGCGGCTAACTTATGACTGTTTTCAGTGTCTTAACGCCCAATTCTTGCCGGATGGCGTAAACCTCGTTCACGTACGCCGCGAGACGCGACAAGACCCGAATTATCAGATTGCGGTGCTGAATATCGAAACCCTGAGGATAATTACCCTGACCAGCACCTCACTAGACGAATCACCCAGTGTTGCACCAAACGGCAGCATGATAATGTATGGCACGAAGTTCAATGGAAGAGGGGTGCTAGATGCCGTATCCATTGACGGAACAGTAAAGTTCCGTTTACCATCCACGCAGGGTGATGTGCGGGAGCCAGCCTGGTCTCCGTTCCTAAATTAAACCGCTAGATTGCAGTAAAACCGTAGATTTTTAGACAACGATTTAAGTCTTTGGAGGACTCAAAGAGTGACAAAGCAAAGCATACAAACAATAAAAATGGGCCTGATGGCGTTCTCTTTATTTGCCTTGGTAGCATGTAGCTCGAGTGGTGACACCGATGAAAGTGGCGCCATGGGTAGTGAAGGTTCTTCAAGCAGCTCTTCCAGCGGAAGCACAGCGCGCACTAACCCGGGGTCTACATCTGGTCAGCTGACTCAAGAAGAGATTCGAGCGCAGAACGCACTTCGTCAGACCGTGTTTTACTTTGACTTCGACATTGCAGAGTTCAAAGCGGCAGACCGTGAAACCCTGTCATTCCATGCGCGAGATCTTGCTGCTAATTCCAGCAAGAGAATTCGACTCGAAGGCCATGCAGACGAGCGTGGTACACGTGAATACAACCTGGCCTTGGGTGAGCGTCGTGCTAACAGCGTGCTTAACTACCTCATCGTGAATGGCGCTTCGCGTTCTCAGATCGAAGTGGTGAGTTACGGCGAAGAGCGACCAGCGCAACAAGGCCAAAGCGAAAACGCTTACAGCCGCAACCGTCGCGTAGAAGTTGTCGCCCGATAAGCATTAACTAACGTGGTATTAATACACTATGAATCACATCCTGAAGGCTGTAACGTGTAAGCTACCTGTTGTCTTGGTTGCCAGCTTGCTTAGTTCCACAGTTGCGGCCCAAGGGGTTGGTTCAGTAGTCGAATCTCAACCCTTCACTCCTGGACAGTCTCGTTCAGTCAGCTCCGCACCGAGCAATTCTAACAACGACGCATTGTCACTTATGCTCGATCAGATACGCGATCTGCAATCTGAGGTGCAATCGTTGCGAGCGATGGTCGAAGAGCAGAGTTTCGAATTACGGAAGATGCAGCGAGACTCGCTCAGTCGTTACACAAATGTCGACGATAGGCTGAGTGGTCTGGAATCCGGGGCAGCAGCGAGTGTGCCTGGCGTCGCTACTCGCACTTCCGATGCTGGCAATGCCGCAGCTGCACCTCCAGTCGCGAGCAATACACCCGCACTAAATCAGCGACCAATTTCGAGCCCGCGCACAGGGTCTAGCCCGGCAGCACAGCCACCCACTAGCGCAGCGCCTAGAGCCCCAGCAACTCGCAACATCGGTCGCGGAACCCTGGAGCCAGCTATTCTTAGTGAGCAGCAGCTGTATCAGATGGCCTATGACTCGGTGATTAAGAGCAACTTCGACTTATCGATAGCCGAATTTGATCAGTATCTAAGCATTTACCCCAGCGGTAGATTTGTCACCAATGCCCATTACTGGAAAGGGCAGGCCTACCTCTATCTGAATCGCTACAACGAAGCTGTAGAGTCTTATGAAATTATTGTGAATGGACCGCAGGATGTCGCGAAGCTGCCAGATGCCATGTATGGACTTGCACTCGCGTACGAGGGAATGGGCAATAATTCCCAGGCGCGAGCGCTGCTGAATGACATTAAGAGAAGGTTTCCAAATACCGGTGTCGCCAACTTGGCCGATACTCGGCTGCTATCGCTCGATTGAACGAATTAGCATTCAACTCATACAGAAGAAGTAACAGAAGCTAGAAACCCCCAGATACTCGACTAAGAGCTGTTTCTTCGCTCAATGCCATAGCGTTATCGATACCGTCATCAATATTATAGAGACAACAGTCAATGGCATCCGCTAGCACACTACGAATTACTGAGATATTTCATTCTCTGCAAGGTGAGTCCCGAACAGTAGGAATACCGACAGTGTTTATTCGCCTGACGGGCTGTCCTCTGCGCTGCCAATATTGTGATACAGCCTATGCCTTCGAGGGCGGCGAACTTATGGAGCTGGATGCCATAAGTGCAGCGCTGGCAGAGTTTGCCTGTGACTACGTAACGGTAACCGGTGGCGAGCCTCTGGCCCAGCCTAACTGTCTACCCTTATTGCAGCGACTTAGTGACGAAGGCTATCAGGTATCATTAGAGACCAGCGGTGCCATGCCAATAGAGCAGGTGGACAAGCGTGTATCGATCGTCATGGATCTGAAGACACCGGCGTCCAATGAGTCAGATAAGAACCGTTATGAAAATATTGCCCACCTGAAAGCGATTGACCAGGTGAAGTTTGTTATCTGTGACGAGAAAGACTACCAGTGGTCAAAAGCGAAACTGGATCAGTATGATCTGGCGAGTCGAGTGAATGAAATTCTGTTCTCGCCATCTTTTGAAGAGATAGAGCCGGCACAGCTCGCCGAATGGATTCTTAGAGATAAATTAAAGATTCGAATGCAGATGCAATTGCATAAGCAGATCTGGGGTTCGGTCGCCGGTAAGTAGCCAATAAACAATGAAACAAGGCGCTATAGAAACAGCCAAGAAAGTAGCTGAATAAATACTTCAACAAATAGCCAGATAACAATTATGACATCAACAACGAACAAGAGAGCGATAGTCCTGGTCTCTGGAGGGCTGGATTCGGCAACCTGTCTGGCAATTGCCGTGGACCGTGGTTTCGATTGCTATGCCCTTAGCTTTGACTATGGGCAGAGATCCGCTAGTGAACTCGACGCGGCCAGGCGCGTCGCGGCCAGTGCGAAGGTTGTCGATCACAAAATCATCGATATAAACATGGGAACAATTGGCGGTTCCGCTTTAACCGATACGGATATCTCGGTGCCAGAGCAGGAGTCGGAAGGGATACCCGTCACCTATGTGCCTGCCAGAAACACCATATTTTTATCCTATGCCCTGGCTTGGGCCGAGGTGGTTGATGCCGAGGCAATATTTATCGGCGTAAATGCTCTGGACTATTCGGGCTATCCGGACTGCAGACCGGAGTATATAGCGGCATTTCAATCCCTAGTTAATCTGGCAACCAAGGCTGGGGTAGAAGGCAGGGTAATCAGCCTCGAAACGCCCCTGATCGATTTGAGTAAGGCTGAGATTATAATGACTGGTGCAGACTTGAATGTTGACTACGCGGTGACAGTATCTTGCTATCAGGCGGATGCTAAGGGTTATGCTTGTGGTCAGTGCGATAGCTGTCGTTTTCGACGTAAGGGCTTCGAAAATGCCGCAGTAGAGGACCCGACCCGTTATCAATAGTGAGAATCGATCGTTTCAAGGCAAAAAATGCCTGTGATGACTTGTCTTTTTTTATTTTGATAGTACTATGACGCCCTCTCATTGGGGCGTTAGCTCAGTCGGTAGAGCAGTTGGCTTTTAACCAATTGGTCGTGCGTTCGAGTCGCACACGCCCCACCATTTCCCCCTTGTGATACTTTGGCCAGTTTCTAAAGTCGCAGACCCTACCATTTTCTTTTCGACAAATTTGGCCGTTGCCAAGCCCGCAGCCCCCAATTTTTCCCGCGATGTAACTATTTAGTAATTGCCTGATGCTTATCATCAGTCGCTACAATTTGAACCCATTCGGACTGCTGCCCCCAGTCCTTAGAGCCCTCGTAAATGAGTACTCGCAAGAAAGCCTGTGATAAACTGAATCTCTTTGCTTCGCGTAGTTAGTGGGTATGAATCAAGTGATCTCCAGTGAAAATTCTGAACAGCTAGCGGCTGACACTGCACGCGTGCGTGAGTATCTCGATCGTGCTGTGCGTCCTGCTGTCCTAGATGCACAGACTCAGGAAAGCTATAAAAGAAAAATCACACAGTTGATGCGGCAGAAGAAGGCGCGGCTTGTTGCCCACTATTACACCGACTCGGTGTTGCAGGATCTTGCCGAAGAGACCGGTGGTTTTGTAGGGGATAGTCTGGAGATGGCGCGCTTCGGCAGAGACTGCGATGCCGAGATTCTAATTGTCGCCGGCGTGAAATTCATGGGCGAGTCGGCAAAGATTCTAAGCCCCGAGAAAACCGTAATAATGCCTACGCTGGAGGCGACTTGCTCTCTGGATATCGCCTGCCCAATAGACAAGTTTTCGGCTTTCTGCGATAAGCACCCGGATCGTACCGTTGTGGTCTATGCGAATACATCGGCGGCTGTGAAGGCCCGTGCGGATTGGGTCGTTACCTCCAGCATTGCGTTGGATGTAGTCGAGCACTTGATGGAACAGGGTAAGAAAGTGCTGTGGGCGCCGGACAAGCATCTTGGCTCCTATATTCAGAAGACTACGGGCGCCGACATGTTGCTGTGGGATGCTGCCTGCATAGTGCATGAAGAGTTTAAGGCGCGGGGCCTTGCGGATATGCGGAAGTTGTATCCCGATGCCGCTATCCTCGCGCATCCAGAATCCCCCAGCGCCGTGCTCGAAGTTGCGGACGTCATTGGCTCCACGACACAGATCATTAATGCCGCCAAGCAATCGACCAAGAAAGAAATCATCGTCGCTACCGATCAGGGCATATTCCATAAATTACAGCAGATGGCACCAGGCAAAAAATTTATCATCGCACCGACGGCGGGAAACGATGCAACCTGCAGAAGTTGTGCAAACTGCCCGTGGATGGGTATGAACTCACTGGAGAGCCTGTACAGTTCTCTGCAAGACAATAGCAATAGAGTAGAAGTGGATTCGCAACTCGCGGCTGCTGCCATGATACCGCTGCAGAGGATGTTGGACTTCGCCGCCAACAACCAGCTTAAGGTTAGAGGTAAGGCCTAAGTTCACTCCTAAGTCATGGGTGAGGAGCTTTATGCGTTGCGCTGCATGTTTTCGATCTCTTGAATCTTCTGTCTCAGGCGAGCCTCTTCCGCAGGTGCTGCCCCGTTATCGCTCTCGATCTTTAATGCCAGCTGTAACTGTTGTCGTGCGCGCTGGAAATCGGCAATCAGCCGAAAGTATTCGGCTCTAGCCTGATGTACTTTGCTGATATTCCCGGCCTGACCCTGAGTCTCGGCTAGCTGATACCAGAGTTGTACATCATTGGGTCTGTCCATACTCAGTCGCTCCATGATTTCCGCGGCGGCATTATAGGAGCGTGCCTCGATCAGCGCGTCTACATGGGCCATGGTGAGAGCATGATTACCGGGATTTATTGCCAGGTGGCGCTGCAGGAAGTCAATGGCCTGGCCTGGCTCATTCTGCTGCGTAAGTATCTCGGCCTGAGTCACCACATAGCTTATCCGGTTGGGGTCTTTATCGAGTAGGGGTGCCAGTGTGGCGCTAGCCAATGCGTATTGCTCGTTTTCGTTGTAGGCGATCGCTAGCCCATAGCGGTTCGCATCCCGCGTGAAGTCGCTGCTGCTCAGCTCCAGGCGTCTTTCAAACTCGAGAACTAGATCTGCCTTATTCGGGGCATAGAAACCCAGTACACGAGCGCGAACGATCTGATACTCGAGGTTAGGCGAGTACTGCTGTCGCGGATAGCGCGCGGCTCTGCCTCGACTGCCAGAGATGCGTGACTCGGTCAGGGGGTGGGAGAGCAGGAACTCGGGTGGGCGGCGGCCGAACCGATTGATCGCCATAAGTCTTTCGAAGAGCGTGGACATGCCGTCGGGGTCGAAACCCGCATTGAACATCGTATCCTGACCCACTCTATCAGCCTCTGTCTCGTTGCTTCTACTGAAGCGCAGTTGATTCTCCAGTGCGCGGCCCTGAGCTGCGGCTGCCGCCGCGGTGCCGTGACTCGCATCGGAGGTGGCCATGATGATTACGCTGGCCAATAGTGTCGCTATCTGCGGTATCTTGCCTGCCTGTGCTTCATCTATGCCGCGGGCAAAGTGACGCTGACTGACATGAGCGATCTCGTGTGCCATTACCGAGGCGAACTCTGCCTCGGTTTGAGCGTTCAGGAACAGGCCGGTATTTACGCCGATAATGCCGCCGGGAGCGGCGAAGGCGTTGAGCGCCTCGCTATCGATGATCACAAATGAGAGCCGGTGATCCTTTAGCTGGCTGCGAGAAGCGAGCTTGTAGGTGACGTTTTCCAGATAGGTGTTCAGTAGGGGGTCCGAAATAGTAGGCGCGCTGCGACGAATGCTGCTCAGAAATTGCTGGCCCATGGCATATTCCTGCTCAAGCGAAACCGTGCCAGAGATGCGATCTCCCAAGCTTGGCAGGGCAGGCTGAGCCGACAGTACAGTGGGAATAGTCGCCCAGAGCAATAGGAAAAGGGATTTTTTTAACAAGCTGATGTACATAATGTCTGTTAATAATAGCTTAAGACCAAGATTAACATAATTAATTCCCCATATTTCAGTAACTTTTGGCTCAATCCGGCAGAAATTTAGGCAATATGATTCGTGGCGTTTAGCCTGCATAGCTTGATAAAATGCAGGGATGGAGATAAATGTCGATATAGAGATAGACCTAAGTGGCCTGCAGTGTCCCATGCCTTTGTTGAAGGCGAAGCTGGCTCTAAATAACATGGAAGCTGCTCAGGTTCTGAAAGTCGTCGCGACGGATCCGGCATCGGAAAAGGATTTTCATATGTTTGTCGATCAGACAAAACATCAAATTCTGGATTTTCAGAAAGATGATAGTGCCTATTTTTATTGGATTAAGAAGGGCTAGTAGCTTACTGGAGACATCTGGAAATGAAGAAGTTGGTTAACGATTTCCTCGATCGTTATTTTCATGACGAAGAGTCCATTATTCTGATGCTGCTGCTGATCTCGGGTCTGGCGGTACTGCTTTTGTTTGGTGGTGTTCTCGCGCCGCTGATTGCAGCAATTATTATCGCTTACCTTATGCAGGGGCTGGTGGAGATTCTGCTGCGTTATGGACTATCCGCGCGAATAGCCTTTGTCCTCGTCTACACCGTTTTCATCGGCGTGTTTCTGGCTATGCTGTTATTTCTGCTGCCTTCCGCCTGGAATCAGCTGCGCCGACTCATCAATGAGTTGCCGAATCTTATCAGTCAGTGGCAGTCATCTCTGCTTCTGTTGCCGGAGAACTACCCCAATCTATTTTCCGAACAACAGATACGGGATTTTATCGCCGGTGTGCGGGGTGAGTTGGGGGGCTATGGCCAAACCGTGTTGGAATATTCCCTCGCCAGCATCCCTAGCATCATTGGTTGGATCGTATTTATCGTACTGGTTCCGATACTGGTTTATTTTGTGATGAAAGATAAGTCAGAATTGATTAACTGGGCGGGTAATTTTCTGCCCCGCAATCGTCCGCTGATGAATCGAATCTGGCTTGAGATGGATCAGCAGATTTCGAATTATATTCGAGGAAAGGTGCTGGAAATTTTTATCGTGGGCAGCGTTAGCTATCTGTTGTTCGTTATTCTGGGTATCAATTACGCCTTGCTGCTTTCCGTGCTAGTTGGCCTTTCCGTCATCGTTCCCTATATCGGAGCAACCGTAGTGACTATTCCAGTCCTGGCGGTAGCTTATGTGCAATGGGGTATAGGTAGCGAATTCTATACCGTCTTCGTGGCCTATGGTGTGTTGCAGTTGATAGACGGTAATGTCTTAGTGCCGGTGATCTTCTCTGAGGCGGTTAATCTGCATCCGGTTGCCATCATCGCTGCGGTTTTGGTTTTCGGCGGAATCTGGGGCTTGGCGGGTGTATTCTTTGCCATTCCACTGGCCACACTCATCAAAGCCATACTCAACGCCTGGCCTAGCAAGATACACCCTAGCGCGAAGGCTAATGACGAAGGCAGCAGCGCCAGCTAAGGCCGCTGTGACGACTTTGGTTGATACCCCTGCGCTGTGTTAAAATTCAGGGCTTAGATAAGTAGTAGGATTTCCATGAAAGCTCAAATTCGCGGCAGTATCGTCGCCATAGTTACCCCCATGCAGCCAGATGGTTCGCTGGATCTGCCATGCCTCGATAAATTGCTCGAATGGCATATCGCCTCGGGCACGAATGCCGTAGTGATCGTGGGTACCACGGGTGAATCAGCCACTCTCAGCACAGACGAGCATTGCGATCTTGTAGGCCATTGCGTGAGTGTCGTTGGAGGCAGGATTCCCGTCATCGCGGGTACGGGCTCGAACAATACGGCGGAGGCGCTGTATTTCACCGAGTCGGCTAAGAACAATGGCGCCGATGCGGCGCTGCTGGTAACACCCTATTACAACAGACCGTCTCAGGAAGGTTTGTATCAGCACTTCAAGCTGATCGCCGAAGGGGTAGATATCCCGCAGATTCTCTATAATGTGCCAGGCCGTACCGCCTGCGATCTGCAGCTGGCCACGATCGAACGTCTCGCCCAGCTCGATAATATAGTCGCGATCAAGGACGCTAGCGGAGATCTCGCCAGGGGCCTTGAATTGATCGAGCGTTGCGGTGAGCGACTCGCTATCTACAGTGGCGAAGATGCGCTTAGTCTGCCGCTGATTTTGGCGGGAGCCGATGGAACGATCTCGGTTACGGCGAATGTAGCGCCAGACTTGATGTCACAGATGTGCGCGTCGGCTTTAGCCGGCAACGAAGAGCAGGCGCGAGCAGTAGACAGCAAGCTTGAGCTGCTACATCAGGACCTTTTTATCGAGGCGAATCCCGTCCCTGTGAAGTGGGCATTGCAGGCCAAGGGCAGGATTGGCGGTGGAATTCGATTGCCGCTTGTGGAACTTGATGGGCAATATCACGTCAAAGTTAGAGAAGCCCTGGCTGCGGCCGGGATCGTTACATGATCTGCTTGAATGGCTACAGCAGCGATGCAAAAGGCAATACAGGAACAAAGTTGAATGTCTAAATCCTTATTACTTCCAGGCTTTCTGGTTCTGTTGACGGGTTGTAATTACCTTGCCGGAGAGAACGGACCGTTTCGTGACCGTGCCGATGACTACATGGAGGCGCCGGTGCTGGCGCGCATGGCGGTACCGGACGAACTGGACAGCTACACCCTGGACGAGCTGTATGTCATACCTGAGCAATTCACAGCAGCGGCGGAGCCGTTTGAGGAGATTCCCCTACCCAAGCCTATCGAGGCAGGCGGACGCGAAGGCGTGATCATTCAGAACCTCAGCGACCGCAGTTGGATCGTGTTGGATGCTACCCCGGGTCAGGTGTGGCCTCTGGTGCGAGACTATTGGTCACAGCTGCAGGTGATTCTCGAGTATGAGAATCCGGGGGAGGGCATCATGGAGACCTCCTGGCTGGAGGTGGACAGTAATTTAGAGACGAGGCATAAGTATCGGGTATTGATTGAACCTGGACTACATTCAGGCTACTCCGAGATTTATGTTGTTCACGTGCAGAGCCCTAGAAGTGAGCCTATACCACTAATTACGAACTGGCCTGAGGTTTCAGCAGAGGCGGATCGTGAGAAACAAATTCTGAATACGCTCTCACAGTATCTAGCCGATCGAAATGATGTCTATCAGGCCTCATCGGCGAGTCTTCTCGCCGGCAGCATCGAGGCGGAAAGAAAGGCTAATATTATAGATGACGGACAGGGTAGGCAGGTTCTAGAGCTGCGTCTGGGATTTAACCGTGCATGGGTCTTGGTTCGTTCTGCCCTGGATGAGGCCGGCGTAAATATCATCGATACTGATCGTGATGCAGCCTTTCTCAACGTCAGCTTCTCCGGTCTTCGTCAAGAAGATAATGAGCCAGGCTTTATAGGACGTCTGTTTAATCGCAACGATGGGAATGCGCAGGCTCAGGAGCGCGATTTCAATGTGCGGTTGGTTGAAGGCGATGGAGTGATCACCGTTATTGCCGAAGCCGTGGAGGCCACCGATAATTTGGGCGACCTGACGGCCGAGTTACTCATCGTAATCAACGACAATCTGAGTTAGAGCACTGACTCGAGAGCTGTCGCTATACACAGCTCTCGCCCTTTCATTACCACTTCGACTGTGCAATGCACAGTAGTGCGAGAGCTATGAACCCCCTAGTAATTACAGCCGCTATTTGCCTGATTGTTATTCTGACAGCAGCTCTCATATGGACGCTGCGTCAGTCGCAGATTCTGAAGTTGGCAGAATTATCCGCGCGAGAGAAATTAATTGCGAAGGAGGCGGAGTTTGCTACTACGGCGCTGTCGTTGCACAAATCTGTTAGCGAGAATGATTCGTTACAGAGTGAGGTGCAGGCCCTGCGCGAACTCAAGACTAAGCTGGAAACGAGTCTTGAGCTTGAGCGTAATCAACATGGCGAGAAACTGGCGCTGCTCAACGAGTCGAAAGAACAGCTGGGTATCGCATTTAAAAATATCGCTAACGAAATATTTGAAGACAAGAGTAAGAAGTTGGTTGATAACAACAAGGAATCGCTGTCGACCGTCTTAAATCCATTGCAGGATAAGATTCGCCAGTTCGAGAAGCGCGTCGAAGAAACCTACGACAAAGAGTCGAAAGAGAGATTCTCTCTTGCCCGGGAAATAAAGCAGCTACACGAATTAAATAGTCAGATTAGCGAGGACGCGGTTAATCTAACCAATGCGCTGAAGGGAGACAATAAGGCTCAGGGAAACTGGGGTGAGATGGTGTTGGAGACTCTGCTGGAAAACTCCGGCCTAGTGAAGGGCAGGGAGTACGAGGTGCAGGTAAGTTTGAGTTCTGCCGAGGGAGCGAAGTTGCAACCCGACGTTGTGGTCCACCTGCCGGAGTCCAGAGATATCATTATCGATTCTAAAGTGTCGCTTAAGGCCTGGGACGGATATTGCTCGGCGGATGAGGCGGATGCGAAGGCCGAATTTTTAAAGCAACATATTCAGTCGGTGCGTGGCCATGTTAAGTCGCTATCTGGCAAGGACTATCAAAAATTATCGGGCATCAGTTCCTTGGACTATGTGTTTTTGTTTATGCCTATAGATGCGGCCTATTCTGTAGCGATACAGAATGATCCAGGGCTTTCTCAATTCGCCTTTGAAAAAAATATAGTTTTTGTTAGTCCTACCATGCTGCTGACTACATTAAAATTGGCGCAAAACCTCTGGCGTCTGGATCAACAGAATCAGAATGCTGTGGAGATCGCGGAGAAGGCCGGTGCGCTGTATGACAAGTTCGTTAACTTCGTCGCGGATCTAGAGGATATCGGTAGCCGAATAGAATCAACCAAGAAGAGTTATGATAACGCGCATAAGAAATTGCGTTCCGGAACTGGAAATCTCATACGCCGGGTAGAAGATCTGAAGACTCTAGGCGCGAAGACTTCGAAGAAACTAAAGCGTGATGCCCTGGATGAAAACTTAGAAGATGAGATTCCTGTAGTAAAAGAATTGGATAACGATCCAGAGGAGTCCAAGAAAGAGCTGTCCGATAAAACTCGGCACTAACTCTCTTCATAGGATTTATTTTTCCAGTGCCAAGGTCTCGCTCACTACATGTCCCATGCTCTCTGAAATAAACAACTTCCTCCCCTGTGCTACACCTGAGGCATGGCTGCAAGAGGCGCTGCTGCATCAAGATTTATTGCTCATCGATCATGCGAATTGTGAAAAGAAAGCTGCCGCCACCGCTATGAACTTGATGTATAGGCATACTAGTAAGCCCGATTTGTTGAAGAAGATGTCGCAATTAGCACGAGAGGAGCTGCTGCATTTTCAGCAGGTGGTTGAGATATTGCAGAGCAGGGGTGTCGAATACGTGAGGCTCAGTCCTTCGCGATATGCCGCTGGAATGCGCGAGTTGATCTCGAAGGAAGAGCGCGAGCAGCTAATCGACACCTTGATCGTCGGAGCCTTCATCGAGGCTCGTTCCTGCGAGCGCTTCGCGCAGCTGGCACCCTTTTTGGGCAGCGAGTTGCAGAAATTCTATCGCAGCCTATTGAAATCCGAAGCCCGGCACTTCGAAGACTATCTGGAGCTGGCGCGACAATATTCAGATGTGGATATACAGGCGAAGCTTGATCAGTTCGCGGCACAGGAGCTGCGACTCGTGACCGAGCCAGACAGCGAATTTCGCTTTCATAGCGGCCCGCCCAGTTAGGGCGCTAATTTTGGCAGCTAGCAGGTCGGCTCAAGTTGCTACCTAATCTATCCTCTAGTGTCTGCAGCTGCAGGCAGGGCAATTCATTGTTGCCCAGCAGATTGACCGAGGTAATCGTGGTCATGCTGAGTAGGGGGCTTATATCGTTAATTCCGTTATTCGCAAGATTGAGTCCACTCAGATTTCGCAGCCCTCGCAGGGGAGAGATATCGCGAATTCTGTTGTTGTTCACATCGAGGAAGCGCAGCTCTGCCAACTGTTCGATATTCGCAAGAGTCTCAACTGTAGAATTCGCGCAGGATAGTACCTGCAGCAGCCCGGCGTTCTCTATGCCTTGCTGCTGCATTGCTATATTAAGGCAGCCCTGCAGATCGGGGTCTGCCAGGTCGCCAGCATAGAGCCTTCCGGTGGGGTCGAATACAGCCTGATTGTTTACGGAGACGGTGAAATTTTGCGAACAGCAGCTCAGGCTAAAAAGCGCAGCGAGAAAGAATAGCCGGAATGGGGTGCCAACAAGTCCGGTTATTGATATGTGATGCATGCGCGTATTTCCTGTCGGTGGAGCATGTGTAGTGCCGAGTTCTCACGGCAGATACTGGCATTTACTGGGCATCCCAGTTAATATTCGGCTCATCTGTCGCTGACTGGATTGGAACCCTTTCGTAGGCATTTGTCCAATGAATCTAAGGAATTTAGTATGAACATAAGCACAGGCAAGAGTCGTATCCTAATTGGCCTTTTGAGCATCGTATTGAGCGCTCAGGTATTTGCTCAGGGCAATTCAAATCTAGAGAGTGATGATGACAAAATTGCTTATTCAATAGGCGTTAACATCGGTCAGAATCTTCAAGCGCAGGGTATCTTGGACGGTATCGAAGTCGACACATTTGTCGCTGGCATGTTGGATGCGGTAGCAGGCAATGTGCAGATGAGTGATGAAGACATGTTCGCTGCCATTCAACTGTTTCAGCAGCAGATGGCCGAGCAGCAGCAAGCGGCATTGGCAGCAAGTACAGCAGCAAGTGTGGATTTTCTGAGTGCTAACTCTGCGAAAGAGGGCGTTGTGACTCTAGAGTCCGGGCTTCAATACATGGTGTTGGAATCTGGCCCAGACGGCAGCGCATCACCGACTGTAAGCGATTCGGTCCTGGCGCATTATCACGGGACTCTAATCGATGGCACAGTGTTCGACAGTTCTGTCGATCGTGGTGAGCCGGCGCAGTTTGGTTTGTCACAGGTTATCAGTGGCTGGACTGAGGGTCTGCAGCTTATGTCTGTAGGTGACAAGTGGCGCCTGTTTATACCAGCAGCCATGGCCTATGGTGAAGCCTCACCTACACCTGCCATTCCGCCTAATTCTGCATTGATCTTCGATGTAGAGCTATTAGAAATACGCTAAATTCAGTTGCTGATACCAACTACAAACATATAGAGAAAAGTATTGGCTAACGAGAATCTTCAAGTCGGATTGCTGCAGTTCTTGCAGCAATCCTCAACACCCTTTCATGCCGTCGCCAATATGTCGGCTGTGCTCGATGCTGCTGATTTCGAGCGCCTCGATGCCGGCAAAAACTGGAAATTGAAGAAAGGCTCGCGTTACTACGTGGTGCGTAACGACTCGGCCATCATTGCCTTCAAGACAGGCAAGGCTGATCTATTGGAAACCGGTTTTAGAATTGCTGGGGCGCATACCGATAGTCCCTGCCTGAAGATAAAGCCCCATGCCGATGTGAGCAATCAGGGCTATGCTCAGCTAGGCGTCGAAGTTTATGGCGGGGCTCTGCTTCATCCCTGGTTCGATAGAGACCTTTCCATCGCTGGCAGGGTGAGCTATCAGAGTGCCGGCGGCGCGGTAGAATCGGTTCTCGTCGATCTCAAAGACCCTGTTGCATTCATTCCCAGTCTGGCGATTCACCTCGATGTCACTGCGAACGACGGCAGATTGATCAACGAGCAGAAAGAGCTGCCGCCGATTCTGTTGCAGCTAGACGCCGATGAAAAATTCAGTTTCGAGAGCTACTTGCTGGCACATCTGCAGCAGGCGCTTAAGCTTGCTGATGCAGAGGCCATTCTGTCTCATGAGTTATTGCTCTACGACACACAGGCCCCTGCGTTACTGGGTCTGCGTAAGCAATTTATCTGCAGCGCCAGGCTCGACAATCTGCTGAGTTGTTTTATTGCGTTGCATTCGTTGATCGACAGTAATGATGACTGCGCCAGCATAATGGTTTGCAACGATCATGAAGAGGTCGGCTCGGTTTCTGCCGCCGGGGCAGACGGTCCCTTTCTGAAGTCTGTATTGCAGAGGATGTTGGAAGCGGAAGATGATTCGGCCAGTGCGGCAAGTTTTGACAGGGCGATGCAGAATTCCGTTTTGCTCTCGGTAGATAACGCACATGGTGTGCATCCGAATTTCGCAGATAAACACGACGCCGTGCACTCACCCAAATTGAATGCCGGCCCCGTTATCAAGATCAATGCGAATCAGCGCTATGCCAGCAACAGTCACACCATAGCCCTGTTAAAATCTATTTGTAATAGGCGGGATATCAGTCACCAGTCTTTCGTTGTGCGTTCCGACATGGGTTGTGGGAGTACCATAGGGCCAATTACCTCGGCGCTACTCGGTATAGCGACCGTCGATGTGGGTATAGCCAGTTTTGCGATGCACTCTATTCGCGAGAGTGCGGGTATTGCAGATGTTGAATCGATGTTTTCTTTAATTCAGGGCTTCTACGACCGCTGAGTTTCACGTCGCTTGCAGAAGCTGCTGGACTGTTCCGTTTAATGTCCCCTCTAACTCTCTGCTAACTTTTTACTACCTCTGATCTAGCTCAGCGTTGTTTCTTTAAATCTTTTATAAGGAAGCGGCTAGGGTTAAGCGTGTTTATCATGGCCTTGCTTAGAGGCAGATTCTCCGCCGTAATCAGGCTCGCAAGAAACTCTGCGCTGATTGGGCAGCTGGCAAGTCCGTTCGATCCATGAGCTACGTTGAGGAAGAGGCCATCTGTGTATTGCTCGCAGTCGTGTCCCGTAGTGCTAAATTTTGCTCGGGCATTTCTTGCCAGCTCTCCATAGCGGATCCGCATCTTTGCGCTATCTGGCATCATCCCAACCAGGGGGATTCCATCGGGAGAATTGCAGCGTACCGACACTCTGTTCGATAGTGCGATATCGCTAAGGCTGTTGTCTTCTGAAAAATTGCTTGCGGCGCCGCGCAGATTCTCAAGCGTGTCATTGGCGAGTGTTTCCGCCTGGGTGCCCGTGGCATAACTTGCCGATATAAGATGCTGCCCATCGGCAGATGGAAAGACTGTCCGGGCTCCACTTACGATGCTTTCTAGTCTGGTGCTTTTCTCGTTGGCAGCTATCACGGTGGTTTGCCCGCGAAAACTCTGTAGTGGAAGGTCGACGCATTGCGCTAGCCTTGTCGCGTCGTGACTATTGGCGATAACGACTACGTCGGACTCAGTAACTCGCGCCCCATCTGCCTCCAGGCTCCATTTATTTTCCAAGCTGCTCAGCTTGTCGACGGCTGTGTCGAAGATGCAGTGAATATTCGGATGGGCCAGATAGCGCTGGCATAGGGCCGCGGGGTTCAGTGCGCCGCCGGCGGGGAAGTGCCAGGCGGCTTCGCTGAGCGCTATTCCCGCTTCCACTGTCGCAAGTTCCTTCGTTAGCAGGCTAACTATTTGCGGCGAATAGAGTGCATCCAATTTCTGCGCTTGCAATGGATTGCGTTTGTTCATGGCATTGCGCATCTGTAAAACACCGCAGGGCTTCCATGCAGGGTCGCCGCAGGGAAATAAATGGGCGAACTGTCGTAGCGCGAAAAGGTAGGCATGCAAGAAGAACTCGGCTTCAGCAGACGGCGAATTAAATAGTCTGCAGCGCAGAGCCAGTAGAGCGTTTCCGGATGCTTTGCTTGCAGGCTTACTGGAGGCGTCGATGAGGGTTACCTGCCAGCCGCGTCTGGCGAGACTGTATGCGGTGCTGCAGCCGGCGAGCCCAGCTCCGATTATGGCCGCCGTTCTACCCTCGAAGCCGACCCTGGGCAAGTCGAACCAGGGGCTGGCATGAGTGCTCTTCCCATCTTGTGCCAGGGAAGGGCTTGCCTGAGCGGGCAGGGTGCCGGTCAGGCTGTGGCGCTTGCGCCCAAACCCCTCAGCTTTATGCACTTCGAAACCGGCATTCTTTAGGGCTGTGCGCACTCTTCCGGCGACGCTGTATGAGCTTAATGTGGTGCTCTCATCGCTGCTTTGCGCAATCGCACGCATGAGGTTCTCTTCCCACAGTGCTTCGTTGTTAGCTGGGGAGAACCCATCGAGAAACCAACAGTGAACCGGAGGGCAATTGTTCGTCATTCGTGTAGTTAATTGCTGCAGAGCATCGCCAAAATACAGGTCGAGAGTGATGTCCTGATCCAGGAGCAAACGATGGCAGCCCGCGCTATGATCGATATAGTGTTCCTGTAAGAGGGCGCTCTCTGCGCTCAGGCTGGGCCAGCGTTGATGAATTTTGCGCAGTTGGTCGATGGTCAGAGGATGCTTCTCGAAGGCTATATAGTGCAGGCGTGAGGGGTGAGCATGACAATTCTTCCAGAGTTTGATTACCTGTAGAAAGTTTAGGCCACTGCCAAAGCCCAATTCTCCGATTTGAAAGTTTCCCTGATGCGCTTCTTGCTGCCAGCGCTCACCAAGCCGATTGGCATCCAAGAAAATATACTGGCTCTCGGCTAATTCATCATCTTTGGAATAGTAGATATCCTGATACTGCGTGGAATAGGGTAGGCCTGATTCCAGCCACGTCACTTTGGCGTTCTCAACTTTCATTTTGTGGTTCGGCCATTATGTAGTTCTGTACTAGTTGGCGTGTATCTGTATTTGATTCTCGAAGCTACGCAGAGCTTACACGCTTTACTGTTTATTCGACACAGTTGCGGATAGGCAGACGCCGGTAGCTATTCGGAGCTGACATTTTGCGCGATTATTAAGGTAAAATGTGGGCTTTGCTAAAGAAGCACACAGGATTGCGCAAGATGCTAGAGATTAACAGTCAGCTAGGGATGTTAAAGGAGTTAAGTAGTAGAACCGATAGCCTCAGGGGGTATCTTTGACTACGAGACCAAGAAAGAGAGGCTGGCTGAGGTCGAGCTCGAACTAGGTGAGTCATCAGTCTGGGATAAACCTGAATACGCCCAGGCTCTAGGTAAAGAACGCTCAAACCTGGAGGCGGTAGTAAAGACTATAGAAAAGATGGACTCTGGTATCCTTGAGGTTGAGGAGTTGCTGGCATTAGCACAGGAGGAATCGGATGAGGAGCTCTTCGATGCGGCTAATAAGGATCTCGACGCACTTCAGGCCGGATTGGAGAAGCTCGAGTTTCGTCGTATGTTTTCCGGCGACATGGATGAAGCAAACGCTTATCTGGATATTCAGGCTGGTTCGGGGGGTACCGAGGCGCAGGATTGGGCCGAGATGCTGCTGAGGATGTATTTGCGCTGGGGTGAGGGTAAGGGCTTCAAGACCGAACTCGTCGAGGTGTCAGGCGGAGATGTTGCCGGCATCAAGAGCGCAACGATTCAGATCAGTGGTGACTTTGCCTTCGGCTGGCTGCGCACAGAGACAGGAGTGCATCGGCTGGTGCGTAAGTCGCCCTTCGATTCCGGGAGTAGGCGTCACACATCGTTCGCATCGGTATTCGTTTCTCCAGAGATAGATGATGACATCGAAGTGAACCTCGACATGTCGCAGGTGAGAATCGATACCTATAGGGCTAGTGGTGCTGGCGGTCAACATGTAAACAAGACCGATTCCGCCATTCGCCTTACCCACGAGCCCAGTGGCATAGTAGTGCAGTGTCAGAGTCAACGATCGCAGCATAAAAATAAAGACATGGCGATCAAGCAGTTGAAGGCAAAGCTGTACGAGCTGGAAGAGTTAAAGCAAAAAGAAGAGATGCAGAACGTTGAGGAGTCGAAGGCTGATATCGGCTGGGGCAGCCAGATCCGCTCCTACGTCCTCGATGCCTCGCGCATCAAAGATCTACGAACCAATATAGAAGTGACCAATACCGGTGCCGTACTCGATGGTGACTTGGAAAAGTTTATCGAAGCCAGTTTGAAGATGGGGCTATAGCAAGATCGGGCAGTGAATTTAAACCGTTATATTCTTCTCAATAGAAGAGGCACAGGAACTCAAGGCAAATGACTGAAGACAATCACGACGAAAACAAGCTGATCGCTCAGCGCAGGGAAAAGCTAACGGCCATTCGTGAACAGAGGGTGGCGTTTCCCAATGGCTTCGTCAAAGAACATTCGTCGGCAGTTCTGACGCAGCAGTATGAGAGCAAGACAAAAGAAGAATTGGAAGAGCTCGCCATTGGCGCGACGCTTGCTGGAAGAATAATTCGTATGCGCGGTCCGTTTATCGTGATTCAGGATGGTAACGCGCAGATGCAGATCTATATTAATAACAAGTCATTCATGGGTGAGCAGGCGGAACAGATCAAGTCTTTTGATTTGGGCGATATCATCGGTGTCCATGGCGAGATGTTTAAGACGGGCAAGGGAGAGCTGACGTTGCGGGCAGCAAGTTTCGAGTTATTGACGAAGTCGCTGCGTCCGCTGCCGGACAAGCACAAGGGCTTAACCGACACCGAGATGCGTTACAGACAGCGCTATGTCGACCTCATCGTGAATGAACAGTCGCGTAATATCTTTCAGACCCGCTCGCGCATCATGAGATTCATACGACAGTATTTCGAATCTCTTGATTTCATGGAAGTCGAAACACCTATGATGCAGGTAATACCGGGTGGCGCGACGGCCAGACCCTTCATCACCCATCACAATGCGCTGGATCAGGATATGTATCTTCGCGTAGCGCCAGAACTATTTCTGAAGCGATTGGTTGTGGGTGGCTTCGATCGTGTCTTCGAGTTGAATCGTAATTTCAGGAACGAGGGTCTGTCTACAAGACATAATCCGGAGTTTACCATGCTCGAATTCTATCAGGCCTATGCGCGCTATCAGGACCTGATGGACCTAACGGAAGATCTATTTCACAAGATAGCGATAGAGGTGGGTGGCAGCAGCAAGCTTAGCTATCAAGGCTCGGAATATGACTTCGCGCAGCCTTTCGCAAGACTCTCCGTCACCGATTCGATTAAGCAACATTGTGCTGTCGAGGATGATGACGCATTCACATCGAAGGAGTCGGTAGCGGCCTTGGCGAATAGCCTGGACGTGCACTTCGACGACTCCTGGCCCAAGGGCAAGATTCTAATGGAGATTTTCGATCAGAAGGTAGAGGACAAGCTCGATCAGCCAACCTTTATTACCGAATATCCGATCGAGGTCTCTCCGCTAGCCAGGCGCAACGAACAGAACCCAGAGATTACCGACAGGTTTGAGTTGATTATCGGGGGCAGAGAGCTGGCCAATGGATTCTCGGAACTGAATGATCCCGAAGATCAGGCCGAGCGTTTTAAGGAGCAGGTCGCACAGAAAGACTCGGGGGATAGCGAGGCCATGCATTTCGATCACGACTACGTGACGGCGCTGGAGTATGGCATGCCGCCGACGGCAGGAGAGGGCATAGGCATAGATCGTCTGGTAATGCTGTTTACAGACTCCGCGTCCATTAAGGATGTTCTATTGTTTCCACACATGCGTCCGCAGCATGATCAGGGCTAGAACTCGCTAGGCCTGATTGCAAAGCCTGCATTAGAATAGTGACATTACTTGCTTAGAGAGCGTAAATAAAGATGCCCGTGGCGCCCGATACCAAGCTAGAAAATTCTTGGCGAGAGCGACTACGAAGCGACTTCGAATCGGCTTATATGGCTGAGCTGCGTCAGTTTCTAGGTGAGCAGAAGGCTCTCGGCAAGACCATCTATCCAGCCGGTGATGAGATATTTGCAGCTCTTAATGCAACAGCATTTGAGGCGGTAAAGGTTGTGATTCTGGGGCAGGATCCTTATCACGGCCCCGGTCAGGCCCATGGGCTAAGTTTCTCCGTGCGCAAAGGAGTGCGCATACCGCCCTCGCTACAGAATATCTATAAAGAGTTGGCAACGGATGTGGATTTTGTCCGTCCCGATCATGGCTGCCTCAGTGAGTGGGCAGAGCAGGGTGTACTACTGCTGAATTCGGTGCTTACGGTAGAGGCGGGTCTGGCGGCATCTCATCAGAGCAAAGGCTGGGAGAAATTTACCGATAGTGTAGTGAGCCATCTGAATGTGGATGCGACTGGAATTGTGTTTATTCTCTGGGGTAACTATGCGCAGAAAAAAGGTGCAATGATCGATAGGGACAGGCATCTTGTCCTGCAATCCGTTCATCCATCTCCACTTTCCGCGAGTCATGGTTTCTTCGGGAATCATCATTTCTCTAAGAGTAACGAATACCTGCTGGCACAGGATAAGTCGGCTATCGATTGGCAGCTATCGGCATAGATGCCGTTTACAATATTTCAAATTATCAGGGCAGAGGGTAGATCATGAGTGAGGCTTGTATCATCGTAGGCGCGAGCCATGCCGGAGTTTCACTGGCGTTGCAATTGCGCCGTGAAGGTTGGGTAGGCCCTATCACGCTGATCGGCGACGAGGCAGAGCTGCCTTACCATCGTCCGCCTCTGTCTAAGGAGCATCTCGCCGGTGAGAAATCGCTGGATGCGATGCAGTTGCGACCGGCAAAACTGTATGAGGATAATAATATTGAACTTTTGCTGGCGACGCGAGTGACAGATATTGACCGTGAAGCCCGAACCGTCACGCTAAAGATTGGGCGCAAGCTGGAATATAAGAAATTGGCCCTGTGCACGGGTGCGAGTGTGCGCAAGTTTGCTCCCGCAGAGGGAGTCGAGAACGTTCACTATATCCGTACTGCACAAGACATAGCACGACTGGAGCCGCAGATTGAAGAGGGTCGGCGTGCAGTCATCGTCGGTGGCGGCTATATAGGCCTGGAGGCTGCTGCGGCGCTAACGCAGCGTGGAGTCAGAGTCACCGTGCTTGAGATGAGCGACAGGATCTTGCAGCGTGTTACTAGCCCGGCTATGTCTGCCTATATACAGTCGCTCCATAAATCCTTTGGGGTTCAGATTTATACGGGGATCGAAGTGGTTAGTATCCGGGAGCAAGGCGAGGAGACGCTTGTATGTTGCACCGAGGGCCAACAGTTCGAAGCAGATTTTCTCGTAGTCGGTATAGGTGTGCTGCCGAATACCGGCTTGGCCATGAGCGCGGGAATAGAGGGCGAATCTGGAATTCAGGTAAACGAGTATGGCCAGACCAGTGATGAACATGTGTATGCGGCAGGGGATTGTACATTGCACCCCAGTCATATTTATGGGCGCTCGATACGATTAGAGTCGGTTCCCAATGCCAACGATCAGGCGCGGGTGGTGGCGGCAAACATGTGTGGTAAGCAGCAAGTGTACGATGCAGTACCCTGGTTTTGGTCGGATCAGTATTCGATTAAGTTGCAGATGGCGGGGCTAAGCGCGGGATACGATCAGCTTGTCGCGCGCGGCGGCCTGCAAGGTGGCGTAGAGGCGAGCTTCGCCCTGTTCTACCTGAAGGAGGGTGTTCTAATCGCGGCAGACGGTGTGGCACGGCCTAAGGAATTCATGATAAGCAAGCAGTTGATCAAAGCAAGAGCCCGGATAACTGCCGAGGTACTGGAGAACGAAGACATTGAGCCGGTGAATTTCGCCGCGAGCTAGCGGGCACTACTCTCCGCTGTATTCGCAACCACTGGTGCAGGTTTCCCGAATTTCGATAGATGATAGCTCGTCGAGGCTAGGCTTCAGCTCCTGCCAAATCCAGCGCGCGAGTACTTCGCTAGTTGGATTTTCGAGCCCGGCAATCTCATTGAGGTAGTAGTGATCGAGCCTGTCATATATCGGTCGGAAGGCATCGGCTATTCTTGAAAAATCCATGATCCAGCCCGACTCGGCGCCGACTGGACCCTCGACTTCTACCTTGACCAGGAATGAATGGCCATGAAGGCGGGCGCATTTGTGACCCTCCGGTACATTTGGCAGTCTGTGAGCGGCCTCGAACCGGAATTCCTTGAATATTTTCATCGCTTGTTTTTAGAGCCTTACGGCAACTCGATCTGATAGTGTTAGGGAAAGGCGCAACATACTATCTCGTCCGTTTTATGTATAGGCCCTTTCGCATATAATCGCTGCTCACCGAGGAATCAGGCTCTACATGAATCTCTCCCCATGGCTACATTCGATTCGCCGACATTCGAAACTTCACCACTATCTCCGAAGCCTTGAGCGCAACAGAGTTAAAGAAGCTGATGAACGATTTCTTCACTCCTATCACCAAGATCATCTTCGAGAACAGCGGTACTATCGATAAGTATGTGGGTGATATGGTTATGGCATTCTGGGGTGCACCTCTGGATGATTCCAACCATAGAGCGAATGCTTCCAAGGCGGCGTTGCTCATGCTAGAAAAGGTGGAAGTGCTGAAGACGCTATTTATGGAGAGGGCTATCCCGAAATCGCCATTGGTGTCGGTATCAATTCGGGGATGATGAATGTAGGGGACATGGGCTCGATGTACAGGCGCTCCTATACTGTGTTGGGTGATGCGGTAAATCTAGGTTCGCGGCTAGAGGGCCTAACCAAATTCTATGGCATCAAACTATTGGTAGGTGAGGAGACTATTAAGGATCAAGATGGCTTTCTATTTCGCTTGATCGATAGGGTGAAGGTGAAAGTGAAAGTGAAAGGCAAGATTAAGGCCGTAGACTGCTATGAACCCATCTGCGAGATAGGCAAGGCGGATGCCGAATTAAAGGAGAGGGTAGCGGAATATCACAAGGCTCTGGATTATTACTTCGCCCGTGACTGAGATAGCGCCGAAGACATTTTCAAAGCCTTACAGGAGAGCGAGCCCGACACCTTGCTGTATAAGGTCTATCTGGAGCGAATCCAGAGCTCACCGGTTTCACTCGACGCCAGGGACGGTGCCTTTGCTCACATCAGTAAGTAGGCAGTTAGTCAATTTTTTTGCTGTTCTCTACCGCCGAAGGCACCGTCTTTGTTGACATGTCGACCTAAGTCGGTAAAATGCGCGTCTCTCTGTTATATGGGTGTTTAGCTCAGTTGGGAGAGCGTCGCCCTTACAAGGCGAATGTCGGGGGTTCAAATCCCTCAACACCCACCAATTACCGTCTTAGGCTTAGTTTTAATTTAGCCTAAGGCAGTAAGTAGTAAGCATCGCGGACCGGTAGTTCAGCTGGTTAGAATGCCGGCCTGTCACGCCGGAGGTCGCGGGTTCGAGTCCCGTCCGGTCCGCCATTATTATCGAGAGCCCTCTCGATCTATTAGCCAATCAATTCCAATACGTTCACGCTATGCCAGTAGAACCCTCTATTAGCAAACCACCTATTGAGCGCCTCGAATGCCAGTTTCTGCGGCAGGCTGGCGTCACTATGCGTGTCCTGCGTCTCGATAAGATCCATCCACTGCTTTCAGGCAATAAATGGTTCAAGTTGAAATACAATCTGTTGGAGTTTCAGCATCGCAGGGAGCTGCCAGTATTGAGTTTCGGGGGTGCCTATTCGAATCACCTCTATGCCCTGTCCGCGGCGGGCAAGCTCCTGGGTCTGCGAACAATCGGCATGGTTCGAGGGGAGATGCCTGAGCCATTGAATCCGATACTGAGCTTCGCAGCAGAGCAGGGGATGCGCCTGGTACCGCTAAGTCGGAGTGACTATAGGCGCAGGCAGGACCCGGATTTTATTGAAGAGCTTAGAGCGCGGTTCGGTGAGATTCACCTGCTTCCCGAGGGAGGTAGTAATGCTCTGGCTCTGCGGGGCTGCGAAGAAATAGCCCCTTTGCTGCATTGGCGAGACGAAGGCGCCGGGCGCCTGGTAGCTCTGTGCTGTGGCACGGGCACTACAATGGCCGGCCTGATTAGGGGTTTGAGCAAAATTGACGCCGATTCTGCAGTCGATGTGCTGGGAATCAGCGTGCTGAAGGGTGAAGGCTACCTGCACAAAGAGGTGCTGGAGCAGTTGCAGGCCAGTGATTATGAAGGCTCCATCGACTGGAGTGTGGATGACGGGCATCACTGTGGTGGCTACGCTCGCTCAAATGAAGCATTGCAGGCATTTCTCAGTGAATTTGCCGGAATATCCGACCTAGCTGTTGAGCCGGTCTATACTGGGAAGTTGTTCTACGCCCTGTTTGATCTGATCGAGAAGGGGGCTATTTGTCCTGGAACTGAGATAGTGGCCATTCATAGCGGGGGTTTTTACAGTTAAATGGATTTAAAACAATAGGTTATGATTAATATTTAAGGTATTATTGCTTGGTGAATTTGTGCCCCACAGGCAGCATGTTGATAGCAAAGCGCGGCGTGAATCGTTAATATAGCCGTTTCTAGGGCCAAGTAGTGTTGCCTCGCGCCCAGTCAGACTTTGGAGAGAATTAGTTGAGAAGTGCCAGTCGCTGCTAGCTAATAATCGCTATGTCCCATTCATCAGCATTCAATCAGCTAGCCCCGAAGCAGAGCCACCGTCAGGTCAGCGCCGCATTGCGCGGCATGGCTATGCTGTTTGCTCTGTTCTACTTGAGTCCACTGCTGGGGCAGCAGGCCTTTCTCTATCCGTTACAACAATTAGATAATGAGCAAGCACCCCCGACGTTTGCAGAGTTATCCCAGCCTATTGGCCTGGACGCGGCGCAACTGAATGATCTTCGTCTGGGTGCCTACCTAAGCCTACAGATAAGCGAGACCCGGCAGATACGGCTGCAGGTAGTGATGATGGACCGTTATGTAAATGGCGACCACGTCGTTGGAGCAGAGGGGCGCGACGGTGACAGATTTTTTTCGCTCACTGTTACTCGCGGACAGAGGAGTCTGTTCGGGCATCTGAGCAGCGATGATGAAACCTTCCAGATCTATGTGATAGCGAGTGTCGATGATGGGCACTATCAGGGCTGGATCTATAAACCCGGTAACTTATTAGAGATAGGGCAGGACTTTCAGAATGACTACATCATTTTGGACAAGTCCGAGCAGGAAGCAGTGCCTCAGATTATTTCGGTGCTTCCCGCTACCGGTCCAGTACTGCCCATGCAGCTCGATGGAACTCTGGCTCAATCTTCCGATGTTAGGAAGGCGGAGAGTGCCGATGCGGTTAGTACGTCTGCAATAAATTCAAGCAACTTTCGTGTCTCGCAAAATTTTTCTAGCCGAAGTGTTCTAGTGGGTAGCACGGTCGATGTGAGTCTGGAGTTTGAGAATATCAGCAGTCAGACTCATAACGACCTGTATGTGGAGGTTTACTTCGTTCTCGAGAATAGCGACCTTGTTTCTGCCCCTAGAGATTGTCGTGAGCAGCTTAGCCTCTCCCTACAGAAGACGCTCTATTGCGAGCTAGGCGACTTCGTTGCCGGAGAGAAGAAGTCGTTTACCTACAGTGTCCTTACAGACGAGCGTGCGAAACCTCGCGTTCTGAGCTCCCTGGTCATCGGCAACCTGCGTCTCGATGGCTATATTAATGTCGTGGAAGATATTCGATTAGATACTGATGGCGATGGCATCAGTGATTTTAATGAAATGTTGCTGGCCACCAATGCCTTGGATCCGAGCTCTGTTGACGGTAGTAATTCGGTCATCGACATACTCGCGCTGTATACACCGGGTGCTGCCTCTATTTACCCGTATGGTGTGCAAACCCGTATCAATCAGCTGATTAGCGTGGCGAACCAGATCTATGCTGATAGCGGTGTAAAAATAACGCTGCGGCCGGTCTATCATGGCCTGGTTGATTACAGCGACAGCAATGATATGGATGCGGCGTTGAGTGACCTTATCGAAAAGAGCGACAGTGCCTTCGATAATGTAGATAATCTGCGTGAGGCCTATGGCGCCGACTTGGTTATGTTGTTCAGGCCTTCGCAGGTCGGCGAGGGCCGCTGCGGTCTTGCGCCAGTAGGCGGCTTCGGCACTAACGGGGACTTGAGTAATCCCGCTGAGAAAGAGTCGGCTTATTCGCATATTGCAGTTGATTGTCCGGTAGACCTGGTAGCGGCTCACGAGTTGGGCCACAACATGGGTCTAAGCCATTCGCATCTAGAGGATGGCAGTGGCGGAACGTTTAATTTTTCAACGGGCTACGGGGTCGAGGGCCAGTTCGTAACTGTAATGGCGTATCCTGCGGCGTTCAACGCTAAGACACGGGTGTCTTTCTTTTCCAATCCCTTGTCGGATTGCTTGGGGTTCGCCTGCGGTCTCGATGCAGAGCATGAGTTTGGCGCCGACGCCGTGCAGTCGCTGAATCTTGTGCGGCATCAAATTGCCAACTACTTCCCTACCGAGGTTCCGGACCTGCCTGGCACTGCTATCTCCACCCGGTCTGGAGGGATAAGTGCTGCAATTATTTCTATAGCCGCGAGTCGCGATGGTGGCTTGTCTTTCTCCAATGTTGTATCCACCAGCGACTCGGTTAGTTTGGAGGCAAACGTTGAGGTCGATCCACAGCACATCGGTCACGATGGTGGCATCTACGTGCTAATAGGCTTGAAGGGACAGGGCCTTTTTCAATTGAATCAGCTGGGAGAGCTAGAGGAATGGGATGGTACAGTCGAAGGCTTGATCGCCTTTGGCGGGGAGCGCTCACTAAGGAAGCTTGAGCATCTCTCGATCATAGACGGCTTTCGTGTTGGTAGCGCCTTCTCTAATCAACAACTGTCAGTGTATGTTGCCTATTGGGTAGAGAGTAGTGGGGAGCTGGTTTATATGCGGGAGCCATTCACGCTTGTTATTCAATAATTCTAGCGCTGTCAAATCTTAGACGACTCTTCTGTCATTTTTCTATTGCTTGTTTCTGGATTAGATTAGATAATTAGAGGATGCCATCTACTTCCTTCGAATTGAATATGTGTTTTACATCGAATATAGCTGACTTGTCCTTTGTTAACTTTTTTATGCCCGCAATTCCTAATTCCTTAAATTGGTCATGAGCAACCGCTATGACAATTGCATCATAACTGTTTTCTTCTGGCTCGCTGATAAGTAATTCGGACTCGTCATTGTCTACCCAGGGGTCATAGACATCGATGTGACTATGATAGGACTGCAGCGTGTCAATAATATCTACTACACGGCTATTTCTACGGCTGGGCAGTTCTCTTTGAAGGCGAGCCCCATGATTAGAATTCTCGAGTCGATGATATGAATTCGTTTAGATAGCATCAGCTTCACCACGCGTTCGGCCACATAGGATCCCATTCCATCGTTAATGCGCCTTCCCGTAAGAATGATGTCGGGATGATAGCCGACTTGCTGTGCCTTATAAGCCAGATAGTAGGGGTCTACGCCTATGCAGTGACCGCCAACGAGGCCGGGAGTGAAAGGGAGAAAGTTCCATTTGCTGCCGGCGGCCTGAAGTACCTCTTGAGTGTCTATACCTAACTTGTCGAACAAAATAGCCAGCTCATTGACCAGAGCTATATTCAGGTCTCGCTGAGTATTCTCTACGACCTTGGCCGCTTCTGCGACCTTGATGCTGCTCGTTAGATAGGTGCCGGCAGGGAAGATGATTTTGTAGAGCTCATCGACGACCTGTGCGGCCTCTGGTGTTGAGCCGGAAGTTACTTTGACTATGGTGCTTAATGAGTGTTCCGTGTCGCCGGGATTGATGCGTTACGGGCTGTAACCTACATGGAAATCTGTATTGAAGCTTAGTCCAGAAATTTCGCTGAGTAATGGTGCGCACTCTTCTTCCGTTGCTCCGGGCTAGACCGTCGATTCGAAGATAACGATATTTTCCATCTGGAGATGGGATGCCACTAAGCGAGTTGCTTTCTTTACCGGCTCTAAATTCGGCTGATGCTGTCCATCTACGGGTGTTGGTGCTGTGATTATATAGATATCGTAATTCTGCAGGCAGTTCTCTTTATCGCTAAATTCGAGATTAATCGATTCCTCGAATTGCTCTGCTATTAGTTCATTGTTACTGTCGAAGACGCGCTTTAACTCTGTTACTCGCCGCTCATTGATATCGAAGCCTATCGTGCCATAGAGTTTGCCGAAGGCATGAGCCAATGGAAGGCCTACATAGCCAAGGCCGATTACGGCTATGCGTGAATCTTTGCTTAGCTGATGAATGCTCATGGTAGCTACCTTGTGGGTTTCGATTTACATCAATGATTAAGAGAAGCTGGATTCTACTCGAATTAGGCCAGTCTATGCGACCTAGTAGAGAGCCGGTTATACCAAATTTGCAAGCTTTCGGCTCGAATCGCTGTGTTATACTGACTCGCATAGAGAAGGAGAAATCTAGTAATTTTGTTGCCGGATTTCCCTCATAACAGGTCTACGAGTTTAACGATGGCAGAATTCAATAATATTGGGCTAGTGGGTCGCCCCGGCCACGCCGGCGTGGTCGATACACTGCGTCGCCTTCTGGAATTTCTGAGTCTGCGAGATCTCACTATTATTGTGGATGATCTAACCGCGGATCTTATCCAGGGTCACGGCCAGAGGCAGTGCAAGCGCGAAGAGCTGTCGAAGTTCTGTGATCTGGTGATCGTAGTTGGCGGTGATGGCAGCATGTTAAACGTGGCGAAATTCGTGGCCTCCGATCAGGTGCCGGTGATTGGTATCAATCGTGGTCGATTGGGTTTTCTTACCGATGTCCTGCCCGACGAGTTGGAGGCAGTGATTACCGGGGTGCTCGAGGGTAGCTATAGCGTAGATTCTCGATTCCTTCTCGATGTCGAGGCGCGAAATGGCTCTACCAGCGCTGACCAGGGGCAATATCTAGGCTCTGCCTTGAATGATGTGGTGTTGCATCCGGGTAAGGCAGCGCAGATGATCAAGTTCGAATTATTTATCGATGATAAGTTTGTCTACAGTCAGGAATCCGATGGGCTGATCGTCGCTACACCTACTGGCTCTACCGCCTATGCTCTCTCTGCCGGTGGCCCGATTATGCATCCCAGTCTGAATGCCGTCGTGTTGGTTCCTATGTACCCGCACTCGCTGGGCAATCGTCCCATCGTGGTTGGTGGCGACAGTGAAATTCGCATCGTGGTGTCGGCAAGAGAGATTCTCCAGCCACAGGTTAGTTGTGATGGTCAGGTGCTGTATACCGCCTCGGCGAGCGATGAGCTCATAGTGCGTAAAAAGGCTGTGCCGCTGAAGCTTATTCATCCGCCAGAGCATACTTTCTACCAGGCCTGTCGTAGTAAGTTGGGTTGGGGTAGTCGCCTGGTTAGGGATGATGATTAAAGCGGTAAGTCTGCCCATAGAAGTTAATCTATTGCGCTTCAGTCAATTGTTGAGTAGCCAGGGCGTTGCCCATCGCATCACCGAAGAGTCCGGAGAACAAGTTATCTGGGTGCAGGATGAGCCCCATGCGAGGTTGCTGAAAGAGATGCTGGAGACATGGTCTTTCGAGCAGAGCTCATCGGCTAACGAGGCATCAGCAGATGCCGGACAGCGCCTGTTCAATCCACTCAGTGTCGTTCTAAATCTGGTTCGCGCCTTCCTGCGTGCTCCGGTAAGTTTTATTCTCATTTTGGCCTGTCTGCTCGTGGCCCTGGTCAGTCTATTGGGAACACAGCCGCAGCGTGTCGCCTTCCTGTTCTATCCGGTGTTGGACAATACCGGTCTCTTTGCACTTCTGGGCAGCATCGAGAGCCCCTGGGAATTGTTGCGTAGCCTCACTCCAATGTTGCTGCATTTTGGCGAGTTACATCTGGTATTTAACCTCATGTGGCTGTGGTATTTTGGGCGGCAGTTGGAGGTGATTCAACCACGTTGGTTAACCATCACATTGATTCTGTTCTGCTCGGTCGCTGGCAATACTACGCAGTATTTATACACTGGATTTAATAATTTTGGAGGCATGTCGGGAGTGGTCTATGGTCTTGTTGGCTACACCTGGATAATTCACCGCTTCATGCCACGCAGTCAATTGCGCATCAATAACAGCATGTTTGTAGTCTTCGTTATCGCGCTTATTACCATGGAGCTCGTTGCCTCTGCATTCATAGCGACGGCGGCTCATGTCGGTGGCTTGCTCGCTGGATTGCTGTCCGGTGTAGGCGCTGTAGTGCTGTATCGATTGCTCCTCGGTCGCGAGTCGATTGGCAGATAGGACCAAGAGTGAGGTTGAAAAACATATGTTAGGTAGGGAACACGGTGACTTGGAGCGGCTGCTGCTGAATAGGCCGGGTTCTATAGAGCAATTAGTCGAGGGGATGAGTGTGGAGGTAGTCGACTCCCTCAGACTAGCCGTGGAGATCGGAAAATGGAGCGACGGCAAACGCCTCGATGCGCAGCAGGTAGAGCTTTGTATGCAGGCGATTATTCTCTATGAAGCGAAACACCTGCCCGAGCAGGAACGGGTAGGTTTCGATCTGTCTGCAAGCTGCAAGAGTAAAGCAAGTACAGAGCAGGCTCAGACTATTTCGCTAGTGCCCGGTACTGGCTCTGCGGATTCAGAAGGAAGCAAAGTATGAAGAATGTGGCACAGGGCACGCTAAAAAAGATGTCGAGTCAATTGCGCAGCCCGGTCGAATATCAGTTACGCCTGGGAGATGCTGAGGTTCCTCTGAACCCGCTTCTGGAGAAGAAGATCAGCCTGCACTTTAGCGGTCAGATTAACTGCGTGAAATGTGCGAGAAAGACGAGCAAGTCTTTTAATCAGGGCTATTGCTACCCCTGTTTTCAGCGTCTGGCCGAGTGCGACTCCTGTATTATTCATCCGGAGCGCTGCCATTTCGATCAGGGAACTTGCAGGGAGCCGGCCTGGGGCGAGCGCTTCTGTATGCAGGACCATATCGTCTATCTGGCGAACTCATCGGGTCTGAAGGTAGGGATAACCCGTGGTACCCAGGTGCCGACGCGCTGGGTTGATCAGGGGGCGACACAGGCGCTGGCGATTATTCGTGTTCGGACTCGCCTGCAATCCGGAGCTGTGGAGGTGATGTTCAAGCAGCATGTCGCCGACAAGACAAATTGGCGGGACATGCTCAAGGGGGAGGCTACAACCCTGGACATGCATGCCAAGGCGGCGGAGTTGATCTCGAAGTGCGAGTCCGACCTGAAGGAACTCGAAGACAAGTTTGGCTTCTTTGCCATCAGTGTGCTCAATGGTGTGGACACCGTAAACATCGAGTATCCCGTGGTGACCTATCCTGAGAAGGTCACCTCACTAAACTTCGACAAGACTCCGATCGTAGAGGGCGCCTTGCTCGGTATTAAGGGGCAATATTTGATTCTGGATACCGGTGTGATCAATATGCGCCGCTTCTCCGGTTACGAGGTTGCCCTGCATTGTTAATACTAAAGCACTAAACCGACTAGCTGGAAGGCAGGTCTGTAACAGGACTCTGTTTTACATTAGTAACTATCAATAGTAACTATCAAATTAAAGAGTTTTACGATATGAAAAATGCTTCGGCGAGAACTACCTACTTAAAAGACTATAGCCCGCCACCTTTTACCATTGAGACTACCGATCTGAGCTTCGATCTGTATGAAGATCATGCCAGTGTTGTCTCCAAGCTGCTGTTTACGCGCAGCACTCATGAAGGCGCGGCGAATGCCACTAGTCTAGAGCTGCATGGGAAGCTATTAACGCTGGAGAGACTGGCGATTAATGGCCAGTCTCTGGAGCCTGATCAGTACCTGGTGGACGAGGAGAGTCTGACCATACCGCAGCTGGATGTGTTGTTGGGGGCAGGGTTTAGCGAGTTTCGCCTCGAATGCCATACCCGAATAGAGCCGCAGAACAATACGGCGCTAGAGGGTTTGTACAAGTCGAAGAAGATGTTCTGTACCCAGTGTGAGGCCGAGGGATTTCGCCGCATCACCTATTATCTGGACAGGCCCGATGTGATGTCGAAGTTCACTACCACGGTTGCCGCAGAAAAGGTCCGGTATCCGGTCCTGCTGTCTAACGGCAACAATATCGCCAGCGGTGAGGTCGACGGCGCAGAGGGCAGGCATTGGGTTACCTGGGAGGATCCGTTCAAGAAGCCTAGTTACCTATTTGCCTTAGTCGCAGGCGATCTGGTAAGCCTTGACGACAGGTTTGTGACCTGTAGCGATAGAGAGATCGAGTTGCGCATCTTTGTCGAAGAGAAGGATATCGATAAGTGTGATCACGCCATGCGCTCGCTGAAGAATTCGATGCGCTGGGATGAGGAGGTCTATGGGAGGGAATACGATCTCGATATTTTCATGATCGTCGCCGTGGACGACTTTAATATGGGGGCGATGGAGAACAAGGGACTTAATGTGTTCAACACTTCCTGCGTGCTCGCCAATCCCAAAACAACCACCGATTTCGCTTTCCAGCGGGTAGAGGCGGTTGTCGCTCACGAGTATTTTCACAACTGGTCTGGAAACAGAGTCACCTGCAGGGATTGGTTTCAGCTTAGCCTGAAGGAAGGCTTCACCGTGTTTAGAGACTCGGAATTCTCAGCCGACATGGGTTCGCGAACCGTGAAGCGAGTGGAGGACGTTGCTTTTCTGCAGACAGTACAGTTTGCGGAAGACGGCGGGCCGATGTCGCATTCCGTGCGACCTGACTCCTATATGGAGATTTCGAATTTCTATACCGTTACCATCTACGAAAAGGGCGCCGAGGTTGTGCGCATGATCGCTCTGCTGTTGGGGCCCGAAAATTTCCGGGCTGGAAGTGATCTTTACTTCGAACGTCATGACGGGCAGGCTGTGACCACGGAAGATTTCGTGAAGGCGATGGAAGATGCAAGCGGCATCGATCTAAGGCAATTTCGTAACTGGTACTATCAGGCCGGTACGCCTTCGGTCTCGGTACAGAGCGAATACGATGCACAGAACAGGCGCTTTACGCTGAGTGTACAACAGTCCTGCCCGGACACACCGGGGCAGACAAACAAGGAGCCTTTCACCATTCCTCTGCGTATAGGCCTGCTAGGAAAGGACGGCGAAGACTTGCCGCTGAGGCTCTCGAGGGAAGATACATCCACGCTGCACACCGACAGGGTGTTAGAACTTACTGCCACGCAGCAACAGTTCGTCTTCGATGATGTGGATGCCGAGCCAATACCCTCCCTGTTACGAGGCTTTAGTGCGCCGGTGCGTCTGCACTACGATTATTCGCGGAATGATTTGCTGTTTCTGATGGTGAATGACAGCGATGGCTTCAATCGTTGGAATGCCTCGCAGTTACTCGCAATTGACCTGTTCGATGAGTTGCAGGGAGAACTAGTGACAGGGAACACTCTGGCCCTGCCGGAAAGCCTGGTCGAGGCCTATACGGGCGTGCTCAATTCCACTCTCGCAGACCCGAACCTGGACAAGGCGATGGTTGCTCAGTTGCTTAGTCTGCCTACGGTCGGCTTTCTGATTGAGAAGGCGGAAGTGGCGGATGTAGAAAGCATCTTTGCTGTTCGCGAGTTCTTGCTTAATGGCTTGGCTGACTCTCTCTATCCGCTCTTTCTGCAAGTGTATCAACTCAATGCCAGCGATGCAGACTATGCGGCCGATGCCGAATCTATAGCAAGAAGATCGCTTAAGAACCTGGCGCTGTCCTATCTGGTGAGAACCGAGAAGGACGAGGCCATTGCCTTGGCGCAGTCGCAGTTCGCGGCAGCCAGCAATATGACCGATCAGGCGGCGGGGCTGCGCTGCCTTGTTAATAGCGCCGCAGAAACCGCTGCCGCATTGAAGCGTGATGCGCTGAAGAGTTTCTATGAGCAATGGAGTCATGAGTCTCTGGTCGTGGATCAATGGTTCGTTATTCAGGCGGTGTGTCAGTTGCCCGGTAGTCTGGATCAGGTAAAGCTATTGCTTAAGCATGATAATTTCGATATTCGTAATCCAAATAAAGTGCGGTCCTTGATCGGTGCCTTCTGTGGCCAGAATCATATTGGCTTTCATGATGCCAGTGGTGAGGGCTATGAGTTCCTGGCGGATCAGGTGCTGGTACTGGATAAGTTGAATCCGCAGATTGCATCCAGGCTACTGACCCCGTTAACGCGCTGGAGAAAGTATGATGCTAAACGACAGGCTTTGATGCAGGCGCAGCTGCAACGTATAAAAGCGCAGGCAGAACTGTCCAAGGATTTATTCGAAGTGGTTGAGAAGAGCACGATCTAGCTCTTCTCTTTTGGCTTTTCTCGTCTAGCTCTTATTACTTAGATCTTCGCTATTTCCCAAAGAATAAAAAAGGTGGCATGTGCCACCTTTTTTTGATTTTCGCGTTTTATTTCCGATTTATTGCCTGGCACCCAGGCAGTGGAGGCAGCCTAAGCTACGTCTCTAACATTGGTTAGCGGGATATTTTTCGCGCGCTCTGCAGCCTCCATGAAGTCTGCTATCTCATGGAAATTCAGATAGCGGTAGATGCTGTCGGCCATGGTATTGATGTTGCTCATATACCCCATGTATTCCTCCATCGTCGGTATTCGCCCTAGTGCAGAACACACCGCCGCCAGTTCGGAAGAGGATAGATACACGTTTGCACCCTGACCCAGTCGATTCGGAAAGTTTCGGGTCGACGTGGACACAACTGTGGAGTTGGGCGCTACGCGCGCCTGATTGCCCATGCATAGGGAGCAGCCGGGCATTTCAGTTCTCGCGCCAGATACGCCGAATACATTGTAGATGCCTTCTTCGCTTAACTGGTGTTCGTCCATCTTCGTCGGTGGCGCGATCCATAGCTTGGTAGGCAAGCCACCGTCCACCTGTTTTAGCACCTCGGCGGCTGCTCTAAAATGTCCTATGTTAGTCATGCAAGACCCGATAAAGACTTCGTCGATCTTTGTGCCCTGAACATCGGATAGCGTCTTCACATCATCCGGATCGTTGGGGCAGGCGAGCAGGGGTTCTTTGATCTCGTTGAGATCGATCTCGATGACCTTGTGATAGGTCGCATCGGCATCGGGCTCGAGCAGGACTGGGTCTTCCAGCCAGGCTTCCATGGCCTGCGCCCTTCGCTCCAGCGTTCGAGCATCCTGATAGCCGTTGTCGATCATCCAGCGTAGCAGCGTGATATTCGACTTGAAGTATTCGATGATGGGTTCTTTGCCCAGACGAATGGTGCATCCGCCAGCGGAGCGCTCCGCAGAGGCATCGGAAATTTCGAAGGCCTGTTCTACTTTTAGATTTGGTAGGCCTTCGATCTCTAGAATGCGCCCGGAAAAGACGTTGGTCTTGCCTTTCTTCGCCAGGGTTAGATCGCCGCTCTTCAGGGCGGCATAGGGAATCGCATTGACCAGATCGCGCAGTGTAATGCCAGGCTGCATCTCACCTGAGAAGCGAACCAGGACGGACTCAGGCATGTCTAGAGGCATAACGCCGGTGGCCGCCGCGAAGGCAACCAGGCCGGAGCCTGCAGGGAAGGAAATACCTATAGGGAAGCGAGTATGGGAATCGCCGCCGGTGCCCACGGTATCAGGCAGTAGCATGCGGTTTAGCCATGAATGGATGATGCCATCGCCAGCGCGCAATGAGACGCCGCCACGGGTCTGGATGAAATCCGGCAGAGTATGCTGGGTTTCGATATCGACGGGCTTCGGGTAGGCCGCTGTGTGGCAGAAGGATTGCATGACCAGATCGGCGGAGAAACCCAGACAGGCAAGGTCTTTCAGTTCATCGCGGGTCATCGGGCCGGTAGTATCCTGGCTACCCACGGTAGTCATCTTGGGCTCACAGTAACTGCCGGGACGAACACCTTCGACGCCGCAGGCTTTGCCGACCATCTTTTGGGCGAGGGTATAGCCCTTATCTGATACTTCTCCGACAACGGGAATGCGGAAAATAGTAGAGGGTTCGAGTTTCATCTCTTCCCGCGCTCGCTGCGTCAGTCCGCGACCAATGATAAGTGGTATGCGGCCGCCGGCTCTTACTTCGTCGAGCAGGACTTCTGTCTTCAATTCAAATTCTGAGATTAACTCGCCGCTCTCGTGATTGGTGATGCGACCGCCGTAGACATCGATATCGATGATGTCGCCGGTATTGAGGTTGTCTACCACGGTTTCGATCGGCAGGGCGCCTGCGTCTTCCATCGTGTTGTAGAAGATAGGCGCAATATTGGCAGCGATACAGATGCCGCCATCTCTCTTATTTGGGATATAGGGCATGTCGTCGCCTATGTGCCAGAGCACAGAGTTGGTGGCGGACTTGCGTGATGAGCCGGTGCCCATTACATCTCCAACCAGGGCGACGGGGTGGCCGCTTAGCTCCAGTTCCTTGATCTTCGCTTCGGCATCGGTCACGCCTTCTCTGGGGTTCTTGTACATCGCCTGGGCGTGCAGGGGAATATCGGGTCGGGACCAGGCATCCTGTGCAGGGGAGAGGTCATCGGTGTTGGTTTCGCCTGGCACCTTAAATACGATGGCTGTGATTTTGTCCGCAAGTTCGGGCTTGCTGGTAAACCATTCGGCATCGGCCCAGGATTGCAGGACTCGTTGTGCCTCGGCGTTGCCGGCTTTGGCTTTCTCGGCAACATCATGGAAGGCGTCGAACATCAGTAGGGTATGGCACAGTTCATCGGCAGCGGCAGCGGCCAGTGTTTCTGAGTCCAATAGTTCGACCAGTGTAGCGATATTATAGCCGCCCAGCATGGTGCCCAGTAATTTTACGGCAAGCAGTTCGTCTATTAACGGTGACTTGGCTTCGCTCTTGGCTAATGCCGATAGGAAGCCCGCCTTAACATAGGCCGCCTCGTCGACACCTGCCGGTACACGATTGGACAGTAAATCGAGGATAAACTCTTCTTCCCCGGCCGGTGGGGCTTTTAGCAATTCTACAAGCTCTGCAACTTGCTCTGCCGATAAGGGCTTCGGGACTACGCCATGTTCGGCGCGTTCGGCTACGTGATTTCTGTAAGCTTCTAGCAAAGTAGTATCCTCTTCAATTCATAACTGTCAGTGAAACCATTCGCTCGTTATTACTGCGTTAACGAAGAGAGTGGTAAGAGTCACTTAACAGGAGTGTCATCTTGCAAATGGACTGGTCGGATCTGCCTGCAAGCAGACGACGAATAGATTCCAATCGTTTACTTTTGCGAATAAGGCAGAGGCCTAAAATGAGCGCGTAGTCTACTGTAAAATCAGGTAAAAATCCAGTTGGGCTGTTCTGCTCACTGGCCTAATGGCCCCTTATACCCTGGGGCTTGGGTATTCGCCCGCCACTGTATACTACTGTCGCTTGTGGGCGAGGACGGTTTACAATCGGCTAAAACTTGGTAAAGTCTCTGCCCTCGAATCCGACTAAGTTAATTACCCCATACGCGTTAAATAATATGGCCTCTATCAAAACACCTTGTCTCGGTATTTGCTCTACGACTTCTCTAGGCGATGTCGTGTGCAGGGGGTGTAAGCGCTATTCTTTCGAGGTGATCAACTGGAATGGCTATGACGACGCAGCCAAGTCGGCGGTGTTGAGCCGCATAGAAAGACTTAATACCCAGATTCTCGAAGGCAAGCTTCGTATATTTTCCGTGCCCAACCTAAAGGCTGGTCTGGATCGCTATCAGGTACCCTATGATGAAGCGCTCTCACCTTATTGCTGGCTGCACAATTTATTGAAGAAGGCTCACAGTCGTATCGGTAGTCTTGAGGAATATGGAGTCTATGCCCTGGGTAGCTTTGCCGAGATGCCCCTGGCGGAACTGTGTGAGCTTATCGAGAATGACTTGTTGGTTCTTAGCGAGGCCCATCATGCGCGCTACGTCTCGGCAAACAAGGCTGGCTAGGGCTAGGGATAGGGTTGCCGGGATGGGCGTTTTAGAGAGGAAATTTCTCCAGAACGAGCCCGTCAGCATCTATCGCCGCATACCATCCATGACTGTCCCAGTCACCCAACACAACTCTTCTTGCCTGATTGCGGGAATCTATCGCCGCCTCGAGTTCTATCTCATGTATCGCGGGGCGATGTGTGTGTCCATGTATCATTAGAGTTTGCCCGTGCTCGCGAAGACGCTGTTCTACCGCTGCCGGGTTTACATCCATGATCGCATTTTCCTTGATCGAGGTTGCCTGCTGACTCTGCCGACGAGCCTGCTCCGCAAATGCGCGGCGCTCGCTCAGCGTCTTGGAGAGGAAGTCCTGCTGCCAGGATTCTTGCCGCACCATGGTGCGAAACTGCATGTATTGAACATCGTCACTACACAGGTCGTCGCCATGCAGCACGATAGCCGGGCCGATCGGCGTAGTGATGATGATTGAATCGGGAATGATCGTGGCTCCACAACTTGCCGCGTAATCGGTTCCAAGCAGGAAGTCTCGGTTGCCGTGAAGTATAAAGATGTCCGCGCCAGCCTCATGAAAGCTTCTGAGCGCCTTCGCAACCCTCGCGCTGAGTTCATTGCTGTCATCATCACCGATCCAGACCTCGAAGAGATCGCCCAGAATATACAGGGCGTCGCAGGCCGACTCGTTTCTATCGAGGAACGCCAGTAGCGCTGCTGTGATATCAGCTCGTCCTTCTTCCAGGTGCAAGTCGGAAATAAACAGAATTCTGCGGGGCAAGGTTAGTCTTCTTCAGTGATTTCGACTGATTCGATGACTACCTCGTTGACCGGCACGTCCTGATGGCCACCCTGTGAGCTCGTTTCGCATTCTTTGATCTTGTTTACTACATCCATGCCATCGGTTACTTTTCCGAAGACTGCATAGCCCCAGCCTTGATCCGTCTTGCTGCTGTGGTTGAGGAAGTGATTGTCACCGACATTGATGAAAAACTGCGATGTGGCGGAGTGGGGCACGGCTGTTCTGGCCATGGCCAGAGTACCTATATCGTTGCTCAGTCCGTTGTCTGCCTCATTTTCGATGGGAGTGCCATTGTCCTTCTGCTGCATGCCAGACTCGAATCCACCGCCCTGAATCATGAAGTCGTTAATAACACGATGAAATACAGTCCCATTGTAGAATCCAGATTTAGCATATTCGATGAAATTCGCTGCCGAAATTGGTGCCTTGTCGAAGTTGAGCTCTACGGTAATTGCGCCGTAGTTGGTCTTAATTATGATCATGTCTACTACCTGTTAGTTAGTGCCTAAATCTTGCTTACGAGCCTGCCAGAACAGTGGCAGAGCTCGGCAAGGGAGGTGTCGCAGAGGGTGTGTCTATCTACAGTTATGGCTATCGTTATAGCTATAGTCGCATTTAAAGCTGCATCAAAGTTCTGTCGGCGTCCTGCCCGCCGAGGAAACATTTTGTTATGACAATGCAGAAACCGCTATAATAAGGGTTTTACGCGCGCCACGACAGTCTCAGATTCAGATTGCCGTACAATTATCACGTGCAATGTTGACGAACGATGCCAGCAGAACCAGCAAAGACAGAAGAACCCTCGCAATGACATATAAAAAATCCGATAGCACCCCAAACGATGGGGCTGTCGATAGCAGTACTTCGTCTAATTTCATTCGCAACAAAATTGCTCATGATCTTAAAGAGAATAAGCATGGTGGGCGCGTGCACACCCGCTTCCCTCCAGAGCCTAATGGCTATCTGCATATTGGTCATGCCAAGTCTATTTGCCTTAATTTCACAGTCGCGGCGGAAAATTCTGGTCTGTGTAATCTCCGCTTTGATGACACAAACCCAGAAAAAGAGAGTCAGGAGTATGTCGATGCGATTAAAGACAATATTTCCTGGCTGGGCTTTCAGTGGAATGGCCAGGTGCGTTATTCCTCTAACTATTTTGAGCCACTGTACGGTTTTGCGGTACAGCTTATCGAGTCGGGCAAGGCCTATGTCTGTGACCTGAGTGCCGATGAGGCGCGGGAATACCGTGGGACCTTAACGGAGGCCGGCAAGAACAGCCCTAATCGAGACCGTGCCGTCGCCGAGAACCTGGCTCTATTCGAGCGTATGCGCGCGGGTGATTTTGCCGACGGAGCATGCAGTCTGCGTGCAAAGATCGACATGGCATCGCCGAATATGAATATGCGCGATCCGGTGCTCTATCGCATCAGGCACATCGAACATCATCAGACGGGCACTCAGTGGTGCATCTATCCGACCTACGACTATACACACTGTATCTCGGATGCAATCGAAGGCATCACCCATTCCCTATGCACCCTCGAATTTGAAGATCATCGCCCACTCTACGATTGGATACTGCATAACCTGTCTTTGGCATCGCTGCATCATGCCAGCGACCTCGATAAGTCAGACTACGACTACGTACTGCCGGAGCAAACCGAATTTGCCAAGCTAAAGCTGAATTACACCATCGTCGGCAAGCGTAAGCTTAAGGAAATGGTTGATACTCATGTCGTAGATGGCTGGGATGATCCGCGTATGCCGACTCTGGCTGGTCTGCGCAGAAGAGGGTTTACCGCAGCGGCGATTCGCAATTTTTGCGAGAGTGTTGGCGTGGCGCGAAGCGAAAGCATAGTCGACCTGGGCATGTTAGAACATGCGATCAGAGACGATCTGGACAAGAACAGCCCGCGCGCTATGTGTGTACTCGATCCATTGGTCGTGGTGCTGACTAATGTGCCTGCCGATCACCTCGAAACCCTCGATATGGCGAATCACTCAAAGAATGAAGAGATGGGGCGACGTTCCGTGCCGTTCACTCAGCGCATAGTCATCGACAGGTCGGACTTCGAAGAGGTTCCACCGCCTGGCTTCAAGCGACTGACCGCTGGCGGAGAAGTTCGTCTGCGCGGCGCCTACGTCATAAAGTGCGATGATGTCATCAAAGACGATGCTGGAAAAATTGTAGAGCTACATTGCAGCATCGATCTCGATACGCTGGGCAAGAAGCCCGAGGGGCGCAAGGTTAAGGGCGTCATCCATTGGGTGTCTGAATCGAAAGGGGTGCCGTTACAGGCTCGCCTGTACGACCGCCTATTCAATGTCGAGAATCCGGAGAGCAAGGATATCGAAGACTTTCGAGACTGTTTGAATGAGAATTCCCTGATTCGAGTAAACAACTGCATAGCAGAGCCTTCAATTTCCGAACAGGGAGCTGCTACTAGTTTTCAGTTCGAGAGAGAGGGTTATTACTGTCGAGACGAGAAAGAATCCTGTGAGGACAAGCTCGTTTTTAATCGAACTATTACGCTGCGTGATTCCTGGTAGGCCGGAGACGTTAGACTTACAGCGTTCAGCCTAGCCAAAAAACTGAAGAAAGAGTGACCCGTGCTAAAAATTTATAACAGCCTTACGCAAACCAAAGAAGAATTTAAGCCGCTAGTCGAAGGCAAGATCGGCATCTATGTGTGCGGCATAACGACTTACGATTATCTGCATCTTGGCCATGCTCGAATGCTGGTGGCCTTTGATGTCGTGACGCGCTATCTGCGCGAGCGCGGTTTCGATGTTAATTATGTGCGTAATATCACCGATATCGATGACAAAATTTTGAATCGTGCGAAAGAGAATGGCGAGCTGTTCTCTGACCTAACCGATCGCTTTATCGAGGCGATGCACGAGGATGAGAGGGCCTTGGCGGTACTTCCCCCGGATGTTGAGCCCAGGGCGACGGGGCATATCAACGAGATAGTCGATATGATCAAGTTGCTCGTCGAAAAAGACATGGCCTATAGGGCGCCCAACGGCGATGTCTATTTCTCGGTGATGAATTTTTCCGACTACGGCAAGCTCTCCAAGAAGAAGTTGGATGAGCTATTGGATGGCGCTAGAATCGAAGTAGGTGAACTAAAGAAAGATCCCAGAGACTTTGTGTTATGGAAGTCTTCTCCGGACGATGGCGTGGGTTGGGATTCGCCGTGGGGTTATGGCAGGCCGGGCTGGCATATCGAATGCTCGGCCATGTCTACCTGTTGCCTGGGCGATAATTTTGACATTCACGGTGGCGGCTCGGATCTATTGTTTCCCCATCATGAGAATGAAGTTGCCCAGTCGGAGGCGGCAACGGATACCCAGTTTGCGAATGTGTGGATGCACAATGGTCCACTTAGAGTCGACAACGAGAAGATGTCCAAGTCTCTGGATAATTTCTTCACGGTAAGAGAAATTTTAGAGACCTACGACGCCGAAGTAGTTCGCCATTTGCTTATTGCGAGTCACTATCGCAGTCCTATCAATTATTCCGAGCAGAGTTTGCGCCAGTCCACCAGTGTATTGGAGCGCTTCTATAATTGCCTGAAGGGGTTGGACATAGCCTCTGCAAAGTCTCTTACAAATAGCCGCTTCGAGAAGGCCTTCTTCGCGGCGATGGATGATGATTTCAATACACCGGAAGCATTTAGTGTGTTATTCGAGATCGTGAAGGAGATTAACAAGCAGAAAGAGGGTGATCCAGTTCTTGCGAATCAGCTTGGCGCCTTGCTGGTAAAACTAGCTAACTTGTTGGGGATTCTTCAGAGCACTCCAGCAGAATTTCTGCGCAGCAACGTCGCTACCGACGTAGATGAAGAAGAGATTGATCAGCTTATAGCTGCTCGAAAACAGGCGCGAGCAGACAAAGACTGGGCGCTAGCGGATGAGATTCGGGATAAATTAGCGGCGATAAAGGTTGTTGTAGAAGACGGTGCCGACGGCAGTGGCTGGCGAATCGAGCGCTAAATAGACGTTTCACTTGTCCACAACGCCCGAGTCACAGCGGCTTTAGCCGAAATCGAAGACAATCAAGCATTGACTGGTTACGAGGACGTGAGTATTATGCCGACCTCTCGAATTTGATGTGATTTCGAGTGTTCAAGACCCAATATCGGGGTATAGCGCAGTCTGGTAGCGCGCTTGCTTTGGGAGCAAGATGTCGGGAGTTCAAATCTCTCTACCCCGACCAATTTTTTGGTTCACCCCAGCGGATTCATCCTAGTCCTTGGAATCCCGCGGTAAAGCGATCAATGGTGACTGTAGCTCAGCTGGTAGAGCACTGGACTGTGACTCCGGTGGTCGCGGGTTCGAACCCCGTCAGTCACCCCATTATCTGTCGCATTCCTTGTTTTGTTATCTTCCTACAAGTGTCTCGCCCGAACTGAAATCCGTACTATGGGGGTCTATCATCAGTTCAAAACCGACAGGCTATTGTTTAGAATCCTGCTATGACAGAACCCAAAACGAAAACCATGGATGGCGCACCGACGCCAATATCGTCTCTAAACCTGCGTTCACCAGAGCTATTGAAAAATCCCGGGAAGGGAGTACTGGGCAGGGTAGCTACCTGCTATCAGCGCCTGAACGAGGTCATGTCTGGCATGTACACCGGCGTGGGCTGCACTGGCACTCCCCATGCCCATCACAGCTACAACAGCGAAGATGAACAACAAAACGAAAAATCCTCCAAATAAAGCATTTCGACGCTAGCGCGCAACACTAATGGTCAGCCAGAGGAATTCGTGTAAAATACACGCCGATTCGCCAGCGCCCACAAGGCCAGGCAAATCATTCCGCGCCCGTAGCTCAACCGGATAGAGCACCGGCCTTCTAAGCCGGGGGTTCCAGGTTCGAGTCCTGGCGGGCGCGCCATAACCAAAGAACCCGCCACGGCGGTTTTTTTGGTTATGGCTCACCCGCCAGCAGACGCAGAACCTGCCGGTTCGACAAGCGCGCCAGCGCGCAGCACACCCAAAGGGCGCCCGTGGGGATGCGATATACCCAAGATCACCGCGCCTTTTAGCACCCCCTCCATCTATACAGTTCACCT